>Ga0224509_10000300_pt1 | contig 13365 bp, 12 predicted proteins | sample SF_Jan12_sed_USG_5_FD_170158 | JGI IMG/M metagenome (GOLD analysis project Ga0224509, IMG submission 170158) | Sediment microbial communities from San Francisco Bay, California, United States - SF_Jan12_sed_USGS_24 | ecosystem: Environmental > Aquatic > Marine > Sediment | place: USA... | reverse complement strand
CGGAAACGCCGAGTTTATTGCTGAAGGAATCATGAGCTTATGAGCACGCAACGCAAAGAGGAATTCGTCGAAGAAGAGCTGTCGGAACAGTCGATTCATGACTTCCTGGCGGCCCACCCCGACTTTTTCGAGCGCCATTCCACACTGCTTAGCTCACTCAATCTTCCACACGCCAGCGGTGGCGCTGTTTCCCTGGTGGAACGACAGGTTTCGGTGCTGCGGCAGAAGGAGCTGAAGCTCGAACGCCAGCTCAGGGAGTTGATTCAGGTTGCTCGTAAAAACGACGTCCTGTCCTCGAAGATTCACGAACTGACGCTGCGACTGCTCGCGGCGACAGACCTGCACAGGACCGTCGTCATTATTGAGGAAGCCCTGCGCTCTGGCTTCGGGGCAGACCAAGCGGTGCTCGTCCTCTTCGGCGAGCCCGAGGCGTTTCTGGATATCAACGTCGGCCGCTTCTTCCGCGTGGTGCAAAAGAACGACACGAGCCTCAAGCCATTCAGCACGTTCCTGAATGGCAGCGGCGCGCGTTGCGGCAAGATTCGCGACTCACAACGGGAATTTTTGTTCCAGCACGACGCCGATGAAATTGGCTCAGCAGCACTCGTACCGCTCGGCGAAGGCGCGGAAATCGGTTTTCTGGCGGTCGGCAGCATCGACAGCGATCGATTCCATCCGGGCATGAGCATCGATTTCCTGACCCGCCTCGGCGACCTGGTTGCAGGGTCCCTGAAGCGCTACTAGAGACGTCCCCGTGAATGACGCTGGCTGGATCGATCGGTTCATCCGGCATCTCGAGTATGAGCGACGCCTGTCACCGCTGACCTGCAAGAACTACTGCCGGGATCTCGAAAAACTGGCGGCCTGGTGCCAGGCCTCAGGCCTCGGCCAATGGGGTGATCTCGATAGCGAGCATGTCCGTGCCTATTCTGCCTCCTGTTTTCGCAAGGGTCTCAGCGCCAGGAGCATCCAGCGCCGCCTGTCGGCTTCCCGCACGTTCTTTCGTTATCTGATTCGCGAGAAGGTGGTATCGAAGAACCCGGTCTCATCCGTGTCGGCCCCCAAGGGCAAGAAACGCCTGCCCGGCAACCTCGATGCCGATCGTATGGCGCGCCTGCTTGATATCCCCGGTGACGGCGCGCTCGTCGATCGCGATCGGGCAATCCTTGAACTGCTCTACTCCTCGGGGCTGCGGCTTGCCGAGCTTATCGACCTGAACCTCGGCGACGTCGATATGCATGACGCCACGGTGCGCGTCACCGGCAAAGGCAACAAGGATCGCATTGTGCCCGTGGGCCGCCAGGCGTTAAAGGCGCTGCGCCAGTGGGGCATTACGCGCGGCGAACTGGCCGATGCGGATGAAGAAGCCATGTTCGTCAGCAACCGAGGCACACGCATCAGCTCCCGTTCGGTACAGGCTCGAGTGAAGCACTGGGCGAAGCAGCAGGGCCTGGATGCCAACGTCTACCCGCACCTGTTCAGGCACTCTTTTGCCACGCACGTACTTGAGTCCAGCCACGACCTGCGCGGCGTTCAGGAGCTGCTCGGGCACGCTAATATCTCGACAACCCAGGTGTATACGCACCTTGATTTCCAGCATCTCGCCCAAATTTACGACCAAACTCACCCGCGCGCCCGCAAGAAAGACTAGATAACGGGCCACATAGCAGGAATTACACGATGGAACAGTTCAGAGGGACAACCATTGTCTCAGTCCGCCGCAATGGCAAAGTTGCCATCGCCGGTGACGGCCAGGTCAGTATGGGTAACACCATCATGAAAGGTAATGCCCGCAAGGTGCGGCCCCTGGCCGGCGGTCGCGTCATCGCCGGATTTGCCGGCGGTACAGCCGATGCATTCACCCTGTTCGAGCTCTTCGAGGCCAAGCTCGAGCAGTACGGCAACCTGACCCGCGCCGCGATCGAACTGGCGAAGGACTGGCGGACCGACCGGCGTCTGCGCCGGCTGGAGGCGCTGCTCTGTGTGGCCGACAAGGAAAGCTCGTTTGTTGTGTCCGGCAACGGTGACGTCATTGAGCCCGAAAACGACCTGATGGCCATTGGCTCGGGCGGCCCCTTTGCGCAGGCGGCCGCGCTTGCCCTGTTGAATAACACCGATCTGGAGGCACGAGAGGTCGCTGAAAAAGCCCTCCTCATTGCCGGCGAAATCTGCGTGTACACGAACCAGAACATCATCATCGAAGAATTGTAGGAGCGGTCTTCAGCCGCGATTTAAATATGTCACAAATGACCCCCCGTGAAATCGTCCAGGAACTGGACAAACACATCGTCGGCCAGGATGAGGCCAAACGCGCCGTGGCGATCGCCCTGCGCAATCGCTGGCGCCGTGTGCAGGTAGATGAGCCGCTGCGCAGCGAGATTACACCCAAGAACATCCTGATGATCGGGCCAACCGGCGTGGGCAAGACGGAAATTTCCCGACGGCTGGCACGCCTGGCCAAGGCGCCGTTCATCAAGGTCGAAGCCACCAAGTTCACCGAAGTAGGTTACGTCGGGCGCGAGGTCGACAGCATCATCCGCGATCTTATGGATGTCTCGATCAAGATGATTCGCGAAGACGCCACGAGCAAAGTGCGTTTTCGCGCCGAAGACGCCGCCGAGGAGCGTGTGCTGGACGCATTGCTGCCCCCGGCGTCTCGCAGCGTCGGCTTCACGAACGAGCCCGATGCACCACCGGCCGATTCGGATACGCGGCAGAAATTTCGCAAGATGCTTCGCGAAGGCAAGCTCGACGACAAGGAAATCGAGATCGAGATTCAGGCGATGCCGATGGGCGTCGAGATCATGGCGCCTCCCGGCATGGAAGAGATGACAAACCAGCTACAGGGCATGTTCCAGAATCTCGGCGGCAACCGCTCGCAGACCCGCAAACTGAAGGTCAAGGATGCCTTTCGACTGCTGACAGATGAAGAAGCCACCAAGCTCGTGGACGAGGATGAGCTCAAGTCCAAAGCGCTTGAGGCCGTGGAGCAGCATGGCATTGTCTTCCTCGACGAAATCGACAAGGTCGCCCGCAGCTCGGGCACGCAGGGCGCCGACGTGTCCCGTGAAGGGGTGCAGCGCGATCTGCTGCCCCTGGTCGAAGGCTCAACCGTCAACACCAAGTACGGGATGGTCAAGACCGACCACATCCTGTTTATTGCCTCCGGTGCGTTCCATGTGTCCAAGCCATCGGACCTGATTCCCGAAATGCAGGGCAGACTGCCTATCCGGGTGGAACTGAAGTCGCTGACGACTGAAGACTTCGTGCGCATCCTCACCGAACCTGATGCCTCGCTCACCTCGCAGTACGGCGCATTGCTCGATACCGAGGACGTGGCGCTCGAGTTTGCAGAAAGTGGCGTCCGGCGTATTGCAGAAATCGCCTACCAGGTTAACGAGAACACCGAGAATATCGGCGCACGACGACTCCACACGGTCATGGAGCGCCTGCTCGAGTCGGTATCCTTCGAGGCGTCGGACAAGAGCGGACTGAAGCTGACGATCGACGCCGGCTACGTGGACGATCACCTGGCTGAACTGTCCCAGGACGAGGACCTGAGTAGGTACATCCTGTAACAGCTTCGCTAATCGGTACCAGTTACCCTATTTCGACAACAATCCTTGGGTTGGCGCCGAAAACCTTGCCGAGGAAATAGGGTAACTGGTACCGATTTTGGGTATCCTCGCCTGCCGGAGGAGAACAAGAACCATGGCTAAGCAGGACTCCGATAACACAACGCATTTCGGTTACCAGGACGTGTCCGCCGACGAAAAGGCGAACCTCGTTCGCGATGTTTTCGACTCCGTAGCGAGCCGCTACGACATCATGAACGACCTGATGTCGGCCGGGCTGCATCGTCTGTGGAAACGGCACACTATCGCCCAGGCCGCCGTTCGGTCCGGGGACGTGGTGCTCGATCTTGCCGGTGGCACCGGCGATCTGGCACGCCAATTCTCGAAGAAGGTCGGCTCCACTGGTCACGTCGTCCTCGCTGACATCAACGCCGCCATGCTCAAACAGGGACGCAGCCGCCTTGTGGATGCCGGAGTCTCCGGTAACCTGTCGATCGCGCAGGTAGATGCCCAGGACCTGCCCTTCGAAGACGATACATTCGATTGCATCACGATCGCTTTTGGCCTGCGCAACGTCACAGACAAGGAAGCGGCGCTGCGCTCAATGTTCCGTGTGCTCAAGACCGGCGGCAAGGCAATGATCCTGGAATTCTCAGAACCCCACAAAGTCCTTAAACCTGCGTACGACCTCTACTCATTTAAAGTGCTACCCACGATCGGCAAGTTGGTTGCCGGCGACTCAGACAGCTACCAGTATCTGGCCGAGTCGATCCGCATGCACCCGGATCAGGAAGCCCTGAAAGCGATGATGGAAGACGCGGGCTTCGAGCGTTGCCGTTATGACAACCTCGCAGCCGGCATCGTGGCTCTGCATGTCGGCTACCGGATCTGACCGCCATGAATCCGCTCGAAGCCGCACTGCGCCCCGTCGCCAATGTGCTCAATAAGAATATTCGCTCAACGACGCCTGCTCGTGACCTCTGCCGGAAGCTCGACGGCACCGTCGTGGCGGTTCGCGTTCGCAACACGTCACTTGCTACCTGGTTCGTCGTCCACAACGACTGCCTCGAACTCACCACGGAGTGTGACGCCGAGCCTGACGTTGTAATCACGGGTTCGCTCATTACGCTGGCACGTATGGTCGGCGAAGGGTGTTGGTGCACTGCGAGACGGCTCACTGGAGCTGGCGGGCGATGCGCATCTGGCCGATGATTTTCAGCAACTGCTGGAGTATGCCAAACCGGACATCGAGGAGGAGCTGTCGGGTGTCGTGGGCGACGTAGCCGCACACCGGCTCGGTGAGTTCGCAAGAGGTGTCAGCAACTGGACGCGCAGCGCCGGCTCGACCATGGGCGCAAACATTCGCGAGTATCTTCAGGAAGAAAGTCGTGATGTGCCCAGCCGCTACGAGGTTGAGCGCTTCGCCGGCAATGTAAACACCCTGCGTGACGACGTAGACAGATTGGAAGCACGCATCAACAAACTGCAGGACGATCGCTAGCATGGCACGCCGCCGCGCAATATTGCGCATGCTTGCGATCCAGCGCGTACTGGTTAAGTACAGCCTCGATGGCATCATCAAGGAAACGCACCTGCTGCGGCCCTTACGCTTCCTCTTCTATCTCGCCCCACGGCGGCGCGACAGTTCGGCACCTGTCGGCGAACGCATTCGCCTGGCTCTGGAAGAACTCGGCCCGATCTTCGTCAAGTTCGGACAGGCGATTTCGACACGCCGGGATCTGTTACCGCCAGATATCGCCGACGAACTAGCCAAGCTCCAGGACGCGGTACCCCCATTTCCGGCCGAGGTGGCCATCGGCATTATCAACGAGGCTTACGGCGAACCCGTCGAGGAAGTATTTGAGCGCTTCGATACCGAGCCCCTGGCAGCAGCGTCTATCGCCCAGGTGCATACCGCGAAACTAAAAGCGGGTACCGAGGTGATCGTCAAGGTATTGCGCCCGGGCATACTGGAGCAGATCGAACGTGACCTCGGCGTGCTCCGCATGATTGCGGGGCTCGCCGATCGCTACTGGGAACACGGCAAGCGCCTGAAGCCCCTCGAAGTCGTCGATGAATACGAGCATACGATTCTCGACGAGTTGGACCTGATGCGCGAAGCCGCCAACTCGGCACAGCTTAAGCGCAACTTCCAGGGCTCCGACATGCTCTACGTACCGGAGATTTATTGGGATTACTGCCGCCCCGAGGTGCTGGTCCAGGAGCGCATTTTCGGCACACCGATCAGCGATATGGAAACGCTGCGCGAGGCTGGCACGAACATCCAGGTGCTGGCCGAGAATGGCGTGGAGATCTTCTTCACTCAGGTCTTCAGGCACAATTTCTTCCATGCGGACATGCACCCCGGAAATATCTTCGTTCTTCATAACGACCCGGAAAGACCCAAATACGCGGCTGTGGATTTCGGCATCGTCGGCACATTGAGTCCTGAGGACCAGCGCTACCTGGCTGAGAACTTCCTCGCATTTTTCGATCGCAACTATCACCGCATTGCAAAGCTGCACCTTGATTCCGGTTGGGTGCCAGCAGGCACGCGTGTCGATCAGCTCGAAGCCGCCGTGCGGACCGTCTGCGAGCCCATATTCAACAAGCCGCTGTCCGAGATTTCCTTTGCGCAGGTACTGATGCGTCTGTTCCGGGTCGCGCAACGATTCAACGTCGAGATCCAGCCGCAGATGATCCTGCTGCATAAAACGCTGTTCAATATCGAGGGACTCGGTCGCCAGCTTTATCCGCAACTCGACCTGTGGAAGACCGCACATCCGGTGCTCAAGCGCTGGATGGACGAACAGGTGGGTGGGCGCGCCATGCTCAAGGATGTGCGAGAGAACCTGCCGCAGCTGCGCGATGCACTGCGCGAGTTACCAGCGATTCTGAACCACCTCGGTGAACAGGTCGCCGAAGGCCGAATTCGTTTCAATCTGCAGTCACCGGAGCTGAAAGACATCCGCCAGCAGCTAAAGGAACAACGCCGCCAGCGCTATTGGCTGACCGCCGCCGCCACCAGCGTGGTCGCCGGCTCATTAATCATGACGCTGGGCACTGTTCCCGGGCTTGGCTGGGCGCTGCTGGGCGTCGGCGCCACCGCCGCCTATATCGCGCGGCCGTAGTCGATCTCCAGACTAGGTATAATGGCCGACCCTCCGGCCAAGACCTAATCATGCCCGCACTCTCCACCACCCTCTACGGCTACAACAACTACTGGGCTGAATGCTACGGCACGGCGCCAGAGTTGCCGATGTCGCGTGCCGAAATGGACGCACTCGGATGGGACTCCTGCGACATCATCATCGTTACTGGCGATGCCTACGTAGATCACCCGTCGTTCGGCATGGCGATCGTCGGCCGCCTGCTTGAGGCAAACGGTTATCGGGTCGGCATCATCGCCCAGCCGGACTGGCATTCGAAAGACGACTTCGAGCAGCTGGGGAGGCCGAATCTGTACTTTGGTGTGGCCGCGGGCAACATGGATTCGATGATCAACCGCTACACTGCGGACAAGAAAGTCAGGAACGACGATGCTTATACGCCGCACGGTGTTGGCGGCAAGCGCCCTGACCGTTGCTCACTGGTCTACTCGCAACGCTGCAAGGAAGCGTACAAAGATGTGCCGGTCGTGCTCGGTGGTATCGAAGCATCGTTGCGCCGGATCGCTCATTTCGACTACTGGCAGGACAGCGTCCGTCGTTCGCTTCTGCTGGATGCCAGTGCCGACATCCTCGTATATGGCAACGCGGAGCGCGCCATCGTCGAACTCTCCTATCGCATAGCCCGCGGGGAAGAGATTCGTGACATCACCGATGTCCGCGGTACTGCGTTTCTGCGCAACGACAAACCAGAGGGCTGGTGGGAAATCGATTCGACGCGTATCGACAGACCGGGCCGCATCGACCAGATCGTCAGCCCTTACGTCAACACCCAGGAAAGCGCGGCCTGCGAGACGAAGCAAAGCGAACCAGTCGAAGAGCAGAATGTTTTGCGCTTCGTTCCGGATGCCAAACGCAACCGGGATCGCACCGTGATTCGACTGCCGTCCTTCGAGAAGGTGCGCAATGATGCCGTGCTCTACGCACACGCGAATCGAGTACTGCATCTCGAGACCAATCCGGGTAACGCGCGGGCGCTGGTTCAAGCGCATGAAGGCAGGGATCTCTGGCTGAACCCGCCGGCACAGCCACTGACGACCGCGGAAATGGACTATGTCTTCGGCATGCCGTTCACGCGGGTGCCGCATACATCCTATGGCGATGCGCGCATCCCGGCCTACGAGATGATTCGTTTCTCGGTGAACATCATGCGCGGCTGTTTTGGTGGCTGCACGTTCTGCTCAATTACCGAGCATGAGGGCCGCATCATTCAGAATCGCTCCGAAGAATCGATCCTCGAGGAGATCGAGAAGATTCGCGATACCGTTCCAGGCTTCACCGGCGTCATTTCGGATCTCGGCGGACCGACGGCGAACATGTATCGGCTTGCCTGCAAGAGCACTGAGATCGAGGCCGCATGCCGCCGCCCGAGCTGCGTCTTCCCCGGCATCTGCAGTAACCTCAATACCGATCACTCCTCGCTAACCACGCTCTACCGCAAAGCGCGTGAACTGCCGGGTGTGAAGAAGGTGCTCATCGCATCGGGTCTGCGCTATGACCTGGCCGTCGAAGACCCCGAGTACGTCAGGGAACTGGTGACCCACCATGTCGGTGGATATCTGAAAATCGCTCCCGAGCATACGGAGAGCGGCCCGCTCGACAAGATGATGAAACCGGGCATCGGCAGCTACGACCGCTTCAAGGAGATGTTCGAACAGTTCTCGAAAGAGGCGGGCAAAGAGCAGTACCTGATCCCCTACTTCATCGCGGCGCATCCGGGCACCACGGACGAGGACATGGTGAACCTGGCGCTGTGGCTGAAGAAGAACAACTTCCGGGCGGACCAGGTGCAGGCGTTCTACCCGTCACCCATGGCGACCGCGACCGCGATGTATCACTCGCGCAAGAACCCCTTGCGCAAAGTCACCTACAAGAGTGACGAAGTGGAAACCGTCAAGAGCCCTGAGAAGAGGCGCCTGCATAAAGCGCTGCTTCGTTACCATGACCCGAACAACTGGCCGTCTATTCGTGAGGCGCTGCGAGAGATGGGGCTTGGTCGCCTGATTGGGACGGGCGAGGACCAACTGGTGCCTGTAGATCAGCCACCGGAAGACAAGGTGCGCGGGTCAGCGCGCAGGAAGAACACCGCGTCGGCACACGCCAAGCGCATCCGTAAGGGCAAGGTCCTGTCCCAGCACACCGGCTTGCCGCCGCGTAAAAACAGCTAGCCCCTTAGCCTGGATCCAGCACGAAACAGACCTCCCGGCCTGTTTCCGAAATCCCAAAAATCCTGTAACCAAGCTGCCGCAAGCGGCTGATACTGTGCGCTGTGCGTTGTTTCCCCACCCCCGGGAATCGATGGTGGTACTCAACGAGCAACTGCCTCGGCAGGCTGTCTCCTTCTCGCAGGCCATCCAGGATGAGGTACTCCGCTCCTTCGACATCGATTTTCAGCATGTCTATGTGGCGATGCCCGAGCTTCTCCATCATCGTGTGAATTGTATAGGCAGGCGCATCGATGAAGTCTTCGGCATCCCCGGCATCGCTCCCGGCGGTCCACATCACACCCGACGCCTTGCCACGCGTATTGACGCGTCGATACAAACGCAGACTGCCATCCTCGCCCGCTGCCGCCCAGGGATGAAACACGAATCTGTCGGGCAGTGTTTGCCCCTGAATCCACTCTTCGGCGAAAGGCGTTGGATCAAAGGCGTGCACGGTCAATCCGTAATCGTTGATCAGGTCGAGATCAAAGTCGATCAGGTCGCCCACACCCAGAGAATAGACGATCGACTGTTCGTTCAGCAGCGCTGGAATGTATTTCCAGCTATCGCTTTGCAGGACATCGTATTTGACCTCCGGCCGTAGCCAGAGCTCCTTACCACTGATGCGCTTCAGGAATAGTTTGATCGGCCAGAACCAGGGCTGGCGTTTCATCCATCCGGACGTTCTCATGCGGGTCCTTTGCTTGTGGTAATCAACAGCACAACGTTATCACGACAGGTGCGCAGGCAGGCGACATTGCTGTAATCTCTCGCATACTCATGAACAACAACACTCGTGCTTAGAAAACTTGCCCACCTGCTCCTGCGCCTTGGCGGATGGACCGCAGTTGGCGGCGTGCTGGACGATCCAAAGGCCGTGCTCGTTGCAGCACCCCACACATCGAACTGGGATGGATACTGGGCCCTCGTTTATAAAGTAGCCGTCGACCTCGACGTCAAATTCTTCGCCAAGAAATCACTATTCTGGTTCCCGCTCGGCAACCTGCTGCGCTGGCTCGGTGCGATCGAACTCGATCGCGGCCGTGCAGTGAACGCCGTGCAGCTGGCGATTGATGAGTTCGAGAACCACGATTCGTTCTACCTGGGCCTCGCCCCGGAAGGAACCCGCAGCCTGAAGCCCGGATGGAAGTCGGGCTTTTATCGAATCGCCCAGGGCGCCAACGTACCTATCTACATCGGCTTCCTCGATTTTGGCAGGAAGCGTATCGGTATCGGCCCGAAAGTGGAGCTGACCGGCGATCCCGATGTTGACCTCGCTGTTATTCGCAAACACTACGAAGGCATCAAGGGCCGGTGGCCGGAGCAGGCCAGCCCGATCGTCTTCCCCTGAGCATTCGCCTCCCCACAAAAAAGGCCGCCCTGAGGCGGCCTTTCTTTGTATTGCGACGCGACTCTATCGACGATAGTTGATCTCGAGTCCCAATTCGCGACCCTTCTTCATCGGGCCGGCTACCCAGAGTCCTGCGATCGACGTCAGGTTGCCCCAGTTCGCTTCGTCCTCGAGGTTCCGGCCGTAAAACGACACGTTCCAGGTGTCGTCTGCGGAGAACCAGTTCAGACTCGCATTCGTGCGCCTCTGGTCATCGAAGTACTGCAGGTTGGCGTCGTCGTAGGGATGACTTTCGCGGAAGCTGTGGCTAACCATGAAGTTAAACATGTTCGCACCAACCGGGAGGTCCCACGACAGGCCAACGCTGTAATTGGTCGGCGCGAGGCGCGACAGCTCGGGCCCGAGGAATGCCGCGAAGGCCGGGTTGACGGTATCGTACTCGCCGTCCTGCCAGCCGTACGATGCGTTGATCGAGAAGTTGTCGGTAATCAGGCCAACGAAATCGACCTCGATGCCCTGGATCGTGACGTCACCGGCGTTGATCGTTCCCTGAAGTACGATGACATCCGGATCCGGCACGTTGAGCTCGCGCTGCATGTCGTCGATCGAATTGTGGAACGCCGCGATGTTCAGGCGCATGCGACCGTCCAGCATGTCGGCCTTCATGCCAATCTCGAACGTATTGTTTTCTTCTTCAAGCGTCGGGCCCGGCGGAATGACGTTGGGCTTGGCGTTGCGGAAGTTGATACCTCCTGAACGGAAGCCTTTCGACCAGAACCCATAGAACTGGGTGTCATCGTTCATGCGGAACTGCAGGCCGACTTTCGGCGTGATGTTATTCCAGTCACCCGCCAACGGGGTGAACTCACAATCGAAGGTAACGTTATCCGAACATCCACCCGTGATAACTGCACCCGTCTTGCTCTCGTCCGTGTAACGAAGGCCAGCGGTCAGCGTCCAACTGTCACCCATGTGGAAATCATTGCTCCAGAACGCACCGAAGTTTCTCGCTTCCATGTCGCCACCCAGCGCGCGCTGCAGGTTCACTCCAAACGGTGCCGGACCAAGCGGTGGCGGCAACCAGATGTAACGTGCTTCGCGGTAGGTGATGTCCTGCTTGAAGTAGTACAGGCCCATCGTCGATTCCCAGTTGTCCGAGAAGTTACCCGCCCAGCGGAACTCGTTGCTGAACTGTTTCTGATCGGTGTTGCCCGGCGCTGAGAAGATCGGCAAATCAGTACCATCGATATCCGCTGCAGAGCTCGCCTTGACGCGACGCGTTCCCATGATGTTGGTCAACGTTCCATCGCCGACTTCCCCAACATTGACCTCGGCTACGGCCTGCGTCCACTCGATGTTGGTGAACCCGGTCTCGTCACTTGACGTAGAAAAATCAGGCAGCGCACCGGCACGCTGTGCCGTTACATTGGTCCATGCGGAGCCGTCGCCCTCAGTTTCACCGTGCTCGACAATGAGTGTGATATCGGACGTGTCGTTCGGCGTAAACACCAGCGTCGGTCGGAACATTCTCGTTCTCAGCGCGCCGACGTTAGACCCGTCAGCAGGATTGGCATAGAACGGCTGGAACGGGTGCGGCGCCGGATTGGGTGCCTGCGGATTGACGTTCTTGTAGTAGCCGGGATCGTCGTCGTAGTAAACGACCATTTTCGCGGCCAACACGTCATCAATGAGCGAGCCCTCGATGGAACCGGCAAGGTTCATTTGTTCATCATCGGTCGCGCCGAGGCGGAGGCGCACACCTGACTCACCATCGGGTCGAGCGTTGCGCAGCACGACTGCGCCGCCGGTGACGTTGCGACCAAACAAGAGACCCTGCGGACCACGCAGGACTTCAACCGACTCGAGGTCGAACGTATCGATGACCACACCGTAGGTCGTTCCCATGAACAGGCCGTCGACAAAGACGCCTACCGTGGGATCAACCGACGGGATCGAGCTGTTGATACCCTGGCCACGAATAGAGAAGTTCTGTACGCCGGGAAACGTGCCAACAGACTCCAGCTGGACGTTCGGCATCTTGTAACTCAGATCTTCGATCTTCTTCACAAAAAGCGCTTCCAGCTGCGTGGCGCCGAAGGCCGACACGGCAACAGGAACATCCTGAACCGCCTCAGCCGAGCTCCTCTTGCGAGCTGTAGTGACGATTTCCTCCAGAAGCGCTCCGGCAGAACCTTCCTGAGCAAGCGCAATATTGGGTAGCGAAAAAGCAACAATAGCTGACACGGCCGTGGCCGTGGCGCCAAAAAACGCACTCAAGTTTCTGATTTTCAAATTAAAAAACACGGTATCCCCCTCACTTACCCCTCTGAATATAACCAGCATACTGTTGTATGTACGCGTATGCCAATCTCAACTAGTGGTTTTTTGAGCGTCCCGCACGACGACCCCATTGAGATTTCGGCGCTCATCCAGCATCCTCCCCACGCCATTATGAATGACACCAGCACACGCAAACGCACGATTCGCAGCTTCGTGCGCCGGGCGGGCCGAATCACGCCCTCACAGCAACGCGCTTTCGAGACACTCTGGCCGGTCTATGGCTTGGATTACCGTACGCAATTACTGACCTTCGATCAGGTCTTCGGGAGGTCGGCGCCGGTCGTTCTGGAGATCGGTTTCGGCAACGGTGAGACCCTGGTCGAGCAAGCCGCCGCAAACCCGGACAGCGATTTCATTGGCATCGAAGTACATGAGCCCGGCATCGGACATTGCATGCTGAAGGCCGATGAACGGGGCGTCACCAACCTGCGCCTCATCAATCACGACGCCATCGAAGTGCTGACAAACCAGGTACCCCATGGCTCATTGTCGCGGCTGAATCTTTACTTCCCGGATCCGTGGCCAAAGAAACGACACCACAAGCGGCGGATCGTCGCAGCGCCTTTCCTCGCGCTTGTTGCTGACAGGCTGGCCGCTACGGGCACTCTGCATATTGCCACCGACTGGGCCAACTATGCGGAGCACATTGACGAGGTTCTTTCCCAATCGGATCGTTTTGCCTGTGTTGAACGGCGCGAGCATGGCGGCGAGAAGCCACTGGATCGTCC
>Ga0224509_10000299_pt1 | contig 13366 bp, 11 predicted proteins | sample SF_Jan12_sed_USG_5_FD_170158 | JGI IMG/M metagenome (GOLD analysis project Ga0224509, IMG submission 170158) | Sediment microbial communities from San Francisco Bay, California, United States - SF_Jan12_sed_USGS_24 | ecosystem: Environmental > Aquatic > Marine > Sediment | place: USA... | reverse complement strand
CCGTATGCCGCTGAAGATGCAGATGTCACACTGCGCCTGCACCAGGCCATGTGGCCGAAACTAACGGCACAGGCGGAGCTGGAGAAGGTGTTTACGGACATTGAAATGCCGCTGGTGACGGTGCTTTCCGATATGGAGCAGACCGGCGTCGCTATTGATACCGGCATGCTGGCACAACAAAGCGAGGAGCTTGCCGGTCGCATCAATAAACTGGAGCAGGAGGCGCAGCGCGAGGCGGGGCAGCCGTTTAACCTCGGCTCACCCAAGCAGATCCAGCAGCTGTTGTTCGAGAAGCTGCAGTTGCCGGTGCTGGCAAAGACGCCGAAAGGCGCACCGTCGACGGCCGAGTCGGTGTTGCAGGAGCTGGCGCTGGATTACCCGTTGCCGCGGCTGATTCTTGAGCACCGCTCGCTCAGTAAACTCAAGTCGACCTATACCGACAAGCTGCCGTTGCAGGTCTGTGTTGATACCGGCCGGGTGCACACCTCCTACCATCAGGCGGTGGCGGCGACCGGGCGGCTGTCGTCATCGGACCCGAATCTGCAGAATATCCCGGTGCGCACCGAGGAGGGCCGGCGTATTCGCCAGGCCTTTATTGCCGGGCCTGAGCGGTTGTTGCTGGCGGCGGACTATTCGCAGATCGAATTACGCATCATGGCGCACCTGTCATCGGATGCCGGCCTGCTCAGCGCCTTTTCTGCCGGTGAGGATGTGCACCGGGCCACTGCCGCCGAGGTATTCGGGGTGCTGCCGGAAGCGGTAAGCAACGAGCAGCGACGCTCTGCCAAGGCAATCAACTTTGGTCTCATTTACGGCATGTCGGCCTTCGGCCTGGCGAAGCAGCTGGGTATTCCCCGTGGCGCGGCACAGGAATATATCGATCTGTATTTTGCGCGCTACCCGGGCGTCTACGCGTACATGGAGGCCACCCGCGAGCAGGCGCGCGGGCAGGGTTATGTCGAAACGGTGTTTGGTCGGCGCCTGTACTTGCCGGACATTAATGCGCGTAATGGCCAGGTACGGGCAGCGGCCGAGCGTACTGCCATTAATGCGCCGATGCAGGGTACGGCGGCGGATATCATCAAGCGAGCCATGATTGATATGCATGCCTGGTTGCAGACGGACACCGGTCTGGATATCGCCATGATCATGCAGGTGCACGATGAGCTGGTGTTCGAGATTGCTGCACAGGATGTGGAGGCGGCACGGCCGCAGATTGTCGCGATCATGGGTAACGCGGCGGCCCTGAAAGTGCCGCTGGTCGTGGATATCGGTACCGGCACTAATTGGGACGAGGCACACTGATAGCCAAAATACAGTGCATGCCTGACAATTTATAATTTATAACATATTGTAATAAAACATTAATATTATAAATAGTGCTATAATTATAGTGTAAACTTTAAATAAAAATCAACGCTGGTGTGTTTTTCACGGCCGCTTCCCATTTGACTTGCAGCGGGAACCTTTTCGATGTTGTGTCCTCTTACTTACTGAACGGAGGTTACTGCCCCACTCCACTCCCTGAGTGGGCTGCCTCCTTGCCTGGTACGGTTTAAGCCAGGTATTTTAAAAACCCCGGCAGAAATCCCCCTCGCCGGGGTTTTTTTTCTCCGCACCGTGACTTGATTACTCCGCTGGCACCAGCCCCAGCCAGTGATTCAGTACCTGCTGCAGTTGCTCATTGCCGGCGCGCGTGTGCGCCGAAAATAACTGGCTGGATGCCTCGGGGTGCAGTCTTTCCAGTGCCTTGCGGGTTTGCAACAGTGCCGCCTGCGCAGGTCCGCGTTTGAGCTTGTCGGCCTTGGTGAGCAGCACATGGGTCTGCAATTCGGCGCTGTAACACCAGCTCAGGACCTGTTGATCGTATTGCTTCAGCGGGTGACGAACATCCATAAGCAGTACGACACCGCAGAGTGACTGGCGGGTTTCCAGGTAGCGGGCAATATTGCGCTGCCATTCACCCTTCATGGATTTGGACACCTTGGCGTAGCCGTAACCGGGCAGATCCACCAGGCGGACAGCATCGCGCACCGCAAAAAAATTGATCTCCCGGGTGCGCCCTGGCGCCTTGCTGATGCGCGCCAGTGACTTTTGTTCTGTCAGCACATTTAGTGCGCTGGACTTGCCGGCATTGGAGCGCCCGGCAAAGGCAACCTCGATACCTTCATCCGCAGGTACGCGGCGGCTGTCCGGTGTCCCCATAATAAATGTGGTTTGCTGGTAAAGATTTTTCATGGCTAGCGCGCATTAGACGCGACTTCGCTGGTGTTGGAAAGTGGCTTGTCGCGACCCTCTCCGACCAAAACGGTCTGGCAGCCTGAGTTGACCCACTGCGCTGTGGCAGGTATAAAAAGAGCCCTTTTTTTGCTAGAAGGGCAGATCAAGCGTACACCCCGCATGCAGCGCACCCGTCCACGGCGGACCGGTGGATACAGGAGCAGTCCAGAAATGAAGAATTACTTAGTAATAACAATCAGTTTGCTGATTTCCATGGCGTTCACCCAGGCCCAGGCCGGTGGCGACCCTGAGGCGGGCAAGGTCAAGTCTGCAAGTTGTGCTGCCTGCCATGGTGTCGACGGTAATAGCGTTAACCCGGAATGGCCGAAACTCGGTGGCCAGCATGCCGGCTATATCATCCAGCAACTGCGCTACTTTTCTGACGGTGAGCGCGACAATGTCACCATGAAAGGTATGGCAGCGAACCTCAGCGATGAAGATCGCATGGATCTGGCGGCCTACTATGAGAGCCAGAAGGTCAGCTATGGCGCGGCTGACCCGGTGGAGGTCGAACTTGGCGAAAGGATCTATCGCGGCGGTAATTCAGAAAGTGGCGTAGCCCCCTGCATGGGTTGTCATGGTCCGAACGGTGCCGGCAATCCTGCTGCCAATTACCCGGCCCTGCGTGGCCAGCACGCCAAGTATGTCGAGAACCAGCTGCATGGTTTTTCCGAGGGTAACCGGGTTAATGAGAACTCCATCAAGATGATGCAGATCATCGCCAGGCGCATGACCAACAAGGAAATTCGTGCGGTTGCCAGTTATATCCAGGGCTTGCACTAGGGGTCCCTTGCTAACACCCTGCCCGCAAGCCTGTGGCAGGGTATTAGCATTTTCCAAAAGCGTGTTGTTGCAGTGACCACCGAGGCGCTGAATAAAAAGCGCTCGCACAATTCCGGCGTTACAGAGCTACTGGATGAAGATGCAGCTACCCGCCAATTTTATCGGCTCTGGGGCGTTTGCAATTGCTGCCATGGTCGGCGTGGCGGTTTTTGCTGAACGAGAAATTCACCGGCCTGGCGCAACGTATGCCGTCACAGGACATCCCTGAAGATGTCATGTACAAGCCGATCGCGCTGGCTACCATTCTTGGTGCCTTGTGGGCGGCAGAAGCGCGGGGTGGTTACTGGTCATGGGATCCGAAGGAAACCTGGGCGCTGATTATCTGTCTGAACTATAGCGCCTGGTTGCATATGCGGCTTGGCAGGGGCCGGAATGGTGCGCCGATGGTATGGTGGGCGGGGTTATCGGACAGTTCGTTACGCTGTTCGCGTTTCTCGGCGCCAACATGTTTCTCTCCGGGCAGCATTCCTGCGGCGAATTGTGATTGTTGCGCCTGCATGCGGGCGCTTGGATTAAAATGTATATTTTTAAGGAGTTGTGAATATGAAGATGGTAACAAGATGGCTGATGATGCTGATGCTTCCCTTGATCATGGCGAGTACCGCCTGTGCGCAGGAATATACCGAAGGCAAGCAATATCTGAGTCTGAAGGCCCCGCAACCGACCTCAAGCGGCGATAAAATAGAGGTTTTGGAAGTATTTTATTACGGCTGCCCGCACTGTTACCGTCTTGAGCCAGAGCTGGAGGGCTGGCTTAACAGCCTGCCCGACGATGTTGTCTTCATTCGCATGCCAGCGGTGTTTGATCCGAGTTGGGAGCCGTTAGCCAAAGCTTATTACACGGCGGAATTGCTGGGTGTGACAGACAAGCTTCACACGGCTTTATTCAATGCAATTCACAAGAACAAGAGAAAGATACGCGATGTCGCTTCCTTGCAGAAGATATTCCTGGAGCAGGGCGTCTCCGCGTCAGAATTTACCGAGGCGTTCAATTCTTTTGATGTCAATGCTGTGAAACTTCCTCGCGCGAAACAGATGGCGGGAAAGCCACCGAATAAATATGGCATCACGGGCGTGCCGACTATTGTCGTCAATGGCAAGTACAGTACCAGCGCCACCCAGGCCGGCAGCAACAAGAATATTATCAAGGTGATGGATTACCTGATTGCAGCCGAGCGCGCTTCGCTCGCGGCAGCAACTGCGCAGTAACCGCTGCAGTGAATGCCGCGATTACCGGCTATACTGCCAGTGGCTGATGGCAGAAAGCGTTAACAGCTGCGTCCGGTGTTTCCGGCTGATGCCGGGGGCAGTACACGAAACCAACAGGAACAGGTATGCCAGAGCTGGCAGCATCAACGAAAACTGCATCTGAAATGAGAGCGCCTGAAAAGTCTGCTGCCAATAGCGGTCAGCATATCAAGTTACTGAGCTATAACGTGCAGGCGGGGATCAGTACCGCCCGTTACCGGCATTACGTTACCCGTAGCTGGAAGCATGTGCTGCCGCATGCGCAGCGTTTCAGTAACCTGGATCGCGTGGCACGGCTGGTAAAGGATTACGATATTATCGGCCTGCAGGAGCTGGACGCCGGCAGCCTGCGCAGCAATAACATCAACCTGACGCAGTACCTCAGTGAAAAGGCAGACATGCCGTTCTGGTCAGACCAGACCAACCGGCGTATCGGGCGTTTCGCCAGCCACAGCACCGGCCTGCTGAGCCGTTTTCATCCGCACGAAATTGTCGAGCATCGCCTGCCGGGCAGGATACCCGGACGCGGCGCGCTGTTTATCCGCTATGGCAGCAAGCATGATTCACTGGTGGTGTTGATTTTGCACATGGCGCTGGGCAGGCGCGCACGTTTGCGCCAGTTCGATTACATCAGCGATATCGTCAATGAGTACCGCCACGTTATTGTGATGGGCGACCTCAACTGTCACTCGCAAAGTGCCGAGATGGATTACCTGATCGACCGCACCATGATGAGCGAACCGATGCACGGCATGAGCACCTTCCCGAGCTGGCGGCCACAACGCAATATCGACCATATCCTGGTAACGCCGACCCTGCAGGTCGATCACGTCAAGGCGCTCAACTTTTCATTGTCCGACCATTTGCCGGTTGAGATGCACATCACCCTGCCGGAGTCGGTTCAGCTCGGCAACGGCTAGCGCAGTCAGCGACAGCTACTGCACGCTGAACTCCTTACTGCCGCCAACGGTGTTGTGGTAGAACTGGAACTTGGTGGTCTCGTAGATACCCTTTGCCAGGTCTTTCAGCGCGGCGGCTTTTTCCGGGAACTGTGCCGAGACATCTGCGGCCGGATCTTCAGCATGCAGGTCATGCAGTTTTGCCTCGCTGCCGTCATGCTGCATGCGTAACATGTAGTTGTTTGTGATGGCGCCGATTACCGGTGCTCGCTTGCCGGATGTTTGTGTATATACGACGCGTTCCCCTTCCGGCGCCGGGCCATTGATATCCCGGCCCATGGTTGAGTTGACGTAATCAATACCCAGCCAGCCGGCCATGGTCGGGATTACGTCTACCAGGCTGACAGCATCTTCAACAACACGGTGTTCGAGGTAGCCGGGTGCGTAGATTATGAACGGCACATGCAGTCCATCCAGGTCCAGCAGTTCATAAAACGGTTCCATGTGCGGCGTGGTGGTGATGCGGTTGTTGTGATCACCAAACACTACAAATATAGAGTTATCAAGGTAGCCGCTGTCCTTCGCCATCTCCAGGAAGCGGCCAATATTAAAGTCCAGCAAGCGGACGGCGTTGTATTGAGCGGTACTCTTGAAGCCGTGCGGTTTTACTTCCTCCTCAGGCAGATCATCAACCTGAAAGCCGTCGTTTTCCTCGGGAACGGTGAATGGACGATGGTTGGCGGCTGTTTGTATATAGGCGAAAAACGGTCGGTCCTGTGGCTGTTTTGAAAGTACCCGGTCGACTTCCCTGAATAGTCCCAGGTCGGAAATTCCCCAGACATCAACCAGTGGTTCCGTGAACATACCTTCCTGGTAGAGGCGCACACCCTTGATGCTGTTCTGGATGAGTGCGCTCATGTTTGCCCAGCCGGCACTGCCGCCGATGAAATAAAATTTCTCGTGATCGGTGAGGTAATTCAGGGCAATGCGCTGCTCGGCAATCAGCGGGTTACGGGTGGCTGTCTTGACCGAGGACACGTCGGGCAGGCCGGTAATGCTCGCGAACACGGTACGTGAGGTGCCTGATACCGGCACATAAAAGTTTGGAAAAAACCAGCCGTTATCGGCCATCATGTCGAGATTGGGCGTGGTTTCAAGCGGGTTGTTGTAGGCGCCGACGCGGCTGGCGCCGAGTGATTCCAGCATGATGAGAATAATGTTGGGTGCCCGGTCAAACTGCAGCTTTTGCGACCCCGCCGTTAAAGTACGATCATAATTAAAACGCTTGTCATCCTTGTCGGTTACATTTAAATAATCGGCGATCACCGGGTAGTAGTGGCGTACCTCGTCCATGTCATAACGCGGTTCTCTTTGCTCGAAGGTGTCATAAAAAAACAGCACAGGATTAATACCCAGCGCAGAAACCGTATCGTTGCCCGAGAAAAAAGCGTGGTTCCAGCGCAGCGGTACCGGGTTTTGCAGGTTGATATCGGTAAAGCGGCCCAGCAGTCCCAGCAGCACCAGCACGCTGACGATCACGCTGGCGATGACCGCCTGTAATGCAGGTACAGGCGGCTGTTGCCGATCAAGGGTGCGGCGTTCCAGCAGCAGCAGCAGCCAGATAGCGGCAGCGCTGGTGAGCAGCCATGCCAGTGTGATCCAGATAACCGGGTAACTCTGCCACATCATGTTGGCAGAGATAGACAGGTCCTCAAAGAAGCGCATGACGGTAGAGTTCATGCGGATGCCGAGATAGGTGTAGTGCCCGAAATCAATGATATACATCAGCAGTGTCACTAACAGCGCCACAGCAATATAGCCACGCGCCAGCTTGCGAACTGGCGTTGATCTCAAGACGTTGTAGCGTGGCAGCCAGGTTAGCAGGAACACCGGCAGACTGAGGATGAGCGCCAGTCTCAGGTCAAACTTTATACCTATATACAGGGTTTCAAAGAGGGTGCCGGGATCCGGGTGCACGGTTTGCCCAACCTCGGAAAAGCCGAAATAGAAGACTGCGCGCAGGGCGACAAAAATCACGAAGAACAGGGCTGTGACACCTGCCGCGTAGTGTAAGCGTCCGGACTTTAACCAGGCCATGAAAGAACTCCCTTGTATAGCTAATACAGGCGGCTATTGCCGTCCGGGTAAATGTTACCGGGTTTGGTGGCTGGCCACTGCGGGCTTCATACAAGTCAGTAGCAGCAGGACAACAAACACCGGGTCCAGCAGATAGTCCCACAAATTGCCTGACTCCAGCATTTGCAGTGACCAGGCAGCCACGCTGGCCGCCAGGCTGATGGCCAGGAAATAGTATGTTCGCCACCAAAACAACAGCGCCATTATAAACAGGATTGCCAGTAACCATGGGTTTGCATAACCGAGGCTGTAACTGTCGAAGCCAGTCAGCCCGAGTGCGAACGGGTACAGCAGCAATGCGGTCACGGCTAACAGCCGACGCAGCAACACCAGCTCGACAGGCCGGCAGAGTTGCCATGAAAAGTTTTGTTGCAGGATGAAGGCAATATAAAAAAGCAGGGCGCTGATGGAGCTGTCGCCGAAAGTGCCGCGCACTGCGTACCAGGCCGGGTCACCAGCAAGCGGCAACATCAGCAGCAGGGTGATGCCAACAATCAAAACCGGCCTGAGCGCAAGCGGTAACCTGGCCAGCGGCAGTAGCAGGCTTGCCCATGCGAGACACAGCAGCACAACAGACAGCCCGGTAAACAGCGGGTCGCTACTGATCATGAGCCCATGCCTGCGTCAGCACGCATTTTCTGCAGGGCTGCCCGATTGAAGTGGACGTGTTTTATATATTTTCTTTTCCAGGTGTAGAACAGGTGAAAGTCGCCCCTGCTGGTCTTCAGCAAAAACGGATAAGAGAACGGGTTATGTATTTTTTCACCTTCCGCCAGGTTTTCAAACTGATGAATCAATTGCCAGTCAGCATCTTCTGCCGGCCGCCAGGCCATGGTGATGTCGTCGCGTTCGCTGGGGTGATTGTTGAACACCAGCAACAGTTCATCGGCAGCATCCAGTTGCACAACCGTGGCGGCCGAGTCGGGATTGGGGAGAGGCATTGGCGCCAGCGGCGTCCAGTCGGCCAGGCTGCCATCTGTGTGGCTGAACCAGAGTTTCCCCGGGTGTTTTTCAGAGCTATTGCGCATGAATGCGATGGCATTGCCGGGGTCTGTGGCCAGCAGCGCCGGTTGAATCGCCTCACGACCGTGACTGATGCGGTATTTGTCGATTACCGTACCGCTGTTGTCGATACGCAGCAGCTCGGAAAACTTGCCAATAAATTCATGATAGGCCGGCAGCATGACGTCACCCTGCTCGGTCAGCAGAGGCGCATTGCGCACCAGCGTGCTGATGTTCATGAAGGGTGTGCTGATGAGTCGTTTGACCGGACCCCAGCTGTTGCCGTTATCAGTGGATACCGACAGGTTGATGGAGCTACCGGCCCAGCCGCCTACCGATACCGTCACAAAAAACAGCCACAATTCATCATCTTTCACGACGGCTACCGGGTTACCCAGCTTGCGAATGTAGCGGCGGGTATCCTGCGTTACCTGCCGGCGGCTCATGACCTCGTGGATTTCGGACCAGCCAGCAGCGCTGTTGCTGAACACACGGCTGTAGATAGCTGTATCCTTGCTGCCCTCGCGTTTGCCGCCATACCAGAATACACGGATATCACCGTTGTTCAGCTCTACCGCGGTGGCGCTGTGCACTTCGCGGGTGAGTTCGCCGGAAACAAAGGCTGCCTCCATTACGGGGTCGCTGGCATCGTCGCCGTTGCTGATCTCCGGCAGCGTGAAACTGGCTGGCTGTTCAGCAGGCAGGAGTAGCAGTGCCAGCGCGAATCCGGAGGCCACAGCCAGTAGCGTGCCGAGTCGAATGATTTTCATGGTGAAAGCGGGCTCATGGGGTCAGACGGGGAATTGTGGGTGCGTTTCTGTAGTCAAGTCAAACCGGTGACGCATAGTTGCTGATTTACTGTATACAATGTTTCCACGTCATGCCGGCATTCACTATAATCAGTGACCGTCTTTATATGACGATCTTCAACGGCCGCCAGCGGCTATCGACTGGCAAGTGCTGCCTGCCAGCTATTCAAGGGGTTTTAAATGAACAGATTATTACGCTCTGCGTTGGTTCTTCTGGTGTTGGCAATCTCACTGCCTGCCAGCGTCTTATCTGCGGACAAGGCGGTCACGACGGGTGACCCGGAAATCGCACAGGAAGACCTGAAGCTGAAATTGAAGCCGTTATTGCGCTCGGAGCTGAAGGTGGAGGCCGATGCATGGCTGCAATTGCTGGAGGACAAGGTCAAGCAAATCAGCACGGCAGAGATCGCGGTTAAGGACAAGCTGCGGGAAATATCGGCTGCCGAAACGTACGAATCGGCGCTCGATGCGGTGGAAAAGGCCAAGAACAAGGCAGCGGAAGCGACGGATGCCGAAGCTGCAGCAGCTTCGGTCAGGGAAGCCGAGCAGGCACTTGAAGATGCGGCTGTCGAGGGGAAGGCGGCGGTAGCCAAGGTGGAAGGTAATGCTGAGACTGCCAGCGTGACCGCCATTGCTGCAAAATTGGCCGCTGAGAAGGCGGCGCTAGAAAAAGAAAGAAAGGCGGCAGCTGGCAAACAGGGTGCTGATGAAGCAGAAGCCGAGGAGGATGACGACGCATCGCAGGCCAAAACAGATGCCACCAGGGAAAAGCTTGATGCCGCCGTTGCCAAGAGAAACGAGGATCGTAAAAACCTGCTGGCATATCTCGCTGATCTGCGTGGTGAACAGACCAGTTTGATCGATCGAACCAACCTGGCGATCGAGGCATTCGAGCTGAAAGGCGGCAAGGCTGAGGAAGTCGAGGAGTACCGCCAGTATGTGACGGCCGTGGCAGGTATTGAAGTTGATGTGACCGATATCAGTGCCACCTGGGCCACTCTTACCGGCTGGTTGTTCTCTGAAGAAGGCGGATTGCGCTGGGTCAAAAACATTAGCCTGTTTCTCGCGATCGTGTTTGTTGCCATGTTCCTGGCGCGCATTGTAGGCAAGGCAATCGAACGGGTGATGGCGCGTTCCAACCAGACATCACAGCTGCTGGGTGATTTCCTGGTGGTGACGTCGCGGCGCCTGGTGCTGGCGATTGGTATCATCATCGGGCTGGCGGCACTGGAAGTGAATATCGGGCCGCTACTGGCGGTTATCGGTGCGGCCGGCTTCGTGATCGCCTTTGCCCTGCAGGATTCACTGGGTAACTTTGCCAGCGGCATCCTGATTATGGTGTTCAAGCCGTTTGATGTTGGCGACGTGGTCGAGATCGGCGGTGTGCTTGGCAAGGTCAAGTCGATGAACCTGCTGTCTGTGCTGATTCACACACCGGATAACAAGGCGGTAATTATTCCCAACAACAATATCTGGAGTGATTCGATTACCAATGTAACGGGTACCGACAGCCGCCGCGTGGACCTGATTTTTGGTATCGGGTATGGCGATGACATCGAGAAGGCGCAGGGCATCATGGAGCAGGTTGTCAGTGAGCATCCCATGGTGTTGAAGGATCCTGAACCGGTTATCCGGGTACATGAGCTGGCAGACTCGTCAGTTAATTTCATATGCCGCCCCTGGGTGAAGACCGAAGACTACTGGGATGTTTTCTGGGATGTGACACGCAGCGTAAAGGAACGTTTTGACCAGGACGGTGTTTCCATCCCGTTCCCGCAACAGGATATCCATGTTATCGAGGCGTTGCAGGTCAACAGTGACGCGACCAGCAAGCCGTCCGCAGCAGTATCAGGACAGGGAGGTGCCGCAAGTGGCGACAAGCAGACAGCCAGGGCTGGTGACGCGGGTGCTGATACCTCGCTTGATGAGGACGGCTAGACAGGGCTGATAACCCTCCCGCCGTTGCTTGCAGTTGCCGCGGCTGAATCGCATCGGTATCGACAATGCGCCTGGCAAGCAGCGGGAGTAATTATGAAGGAGACTGTAGCGTGGCAATAAAAGCGGTATTACGCATGGGTGACCCGCGCCTGCTGGAGGTTGCTGCCCCGGTAACCAGTTTCGATACCCCGGAATTGCATCAGCTGGTAGAGGACCTGATGGATACCATGCGTGCAGAGGATGGCGCCGGGCTGGCGGCGCCGCAAATCGGTGCAGGCCTGCGCGTCGTGGTGTTTGGCTTTGATAAAAACGAACGCTATCCGGACGCCGAACCGGTGCCGCAAACGGTATTGATTAACCCGCTTGTCGAGGTGCTGGGCGAGGCATGTGAGGATGACTGGGAAGGTTGTCTCAGCGTACCCGGATTAAGGGGTGTGGTGTCGCGTTTTACACACATCCGCTATAGCGGGTATGACCCGTTAGGCAAACCGTTTGAGCGCGAGGCCCGGCAGTTTCATGCGCGCGTGGTGCAGCATGAGTGTGATCATCTTGATGGCATTCTCTATCCACAGCGTATGTCGGACATGCGCCGTTTCGGGTTTACCGGGGTATTGCAGCCAGGCGGGTAACGCCTGCGCTTGCCTGCCTGCAGGCATGACGGCCATGTAATTCACATGGAAGCAGAACTCCCTTTCAAGAACAGACAGCTGCGTGACCTGGCGTGGGCGATCGGCTCCGCAGCCTTGCTGGCGCCCGGTGATCAGGAAACCCGCTGGCTGGACAAGGCATGGTTTCAGCGACGTTATGCTGAATACCTTCCGGTGTTGAAGGCACTCGACCGTAATCCGGCAGACCTGCTGCACTGGCTGGAGACTGCCAGCCAGCGGCGCCTCGGCAGCTACTTTGAAAGCCTGTGGATATACTGGTTAAAAACCAATCAACGCTTTCGCCTGTTGCAGGCAAATCTGCCTGTCAGGGTGGCGGGGCGTACGCTGGGTGAATTCGATTTGCTGGTTGAAGATAGGCAGAGCGGCAGGCAGTTGCACTGGGAACTTGCATTGAAATTCTATCTGGGAACAGCTGACACGCAACAGATGGAAAACTGGTGGGGCCCGATGAAACATGATCGGCTGGATCTGAAACTAGGGCACATGCAAACACACCAGTGCCGATTGTCACGCTTGCCGGCAGCGAAGCAAAAGCTTGAGGAGTTTGACATTGTAGTGGACGAAACCTGGTCGATCGTCAAGGGACGGCTTTTCTATCCGGGCGGTGGTGCAGCGCATCCGGCCCCGGAGAATGCTGCAGGTTCGCACCTCACCGGCTGGTGGCAGACCACGGCAGAGTTTAATGATGCCTGCCCGGCGAATGCCGGTGTACGCTACAGCCTGCTTGATAAATGCCAGTGGCTGTCACCGGTTTTACCGCAACAGCTAAAGTTTTCCGGTGGTGTTTTATACGCAGGCAGGCACCGGCAAATACCGGCAGACAGGCCGGTGATGCTGGCCGCCTGCACAGACAGTGTCGAACTCAGTAGAGGGTTTGTGGTACCGGATGCCTGGCCTTGCGGGCTGGTTGAATAGCCATTGGGTGTTGCACCCCCCATAAAATGCCGCCAGATTTGATCTGTGTCAAAAACCTGTGAAATAGTGCGCCACTATCGGTGCATGCGCCTGCTTGTCATAAAAACATAAATTATAATTAGCCATGTGATAGGCATTTTTTGACACATTGTATGAGCAAATATAATCGGAGGTGATTGTCATGAAAAGGTTTTCAAGATTGCTTGCCATCTTCGTCATTGCCGCTACAGCGACCTTTTATGCAGGGACGGCCAGTGCCTTTTTCGGCTTTGGTGACTGGTTTGACCCATGGGACGACGGGCCCTATTACGGTTATCCGGGCTATGGCTATGGTGGCTATCCGGGTTATGGCTATGGCGGTTATCCGGGTTATGGCTATGGTGGTTATCCGGGCTATGGCTATGGCGGTTATCCGGGTTATGGCTATGGTGGTTATCCGGGCTATGGCTATGGCGGTTATCCGGGCTATGGCTATGCGCAGCCCTATGCGGTTCCGGCTGCACCGGCTGCACCGGCTGCTCCTGCTGCAGCACCGGCTGCCAAGTAGCAGCCAACCACCATGCACAGAGCGGCAGCTTCGGCTGCCGTTTTTTATGGACAGCTGTTAGCGATTACCGGGCGGTTCATG
>Ga0224509_10000298_pt1 | contig 13367 bp, 9 predicted proteins | sample SF_Jan12_sed_USG_5_FD_170158 | JGI IMG/M metagenome (GOLD analysis project Ga0224509, IMG submission 170158) | Sediment microbial communities from San Francisco Bay, California, United States - SF_Jan12_sed_USGS_24 | ecosystem: Environmental > Aquatic > Marine > Sediment | place: USA: California... | reverse complement strand
GCCCCTCCTACAGAGTCCCCGGCGATCGACGCCGTGGCCGGTTGGTGGGTGGTTACCAGGCGGATCAGGGGTTGAGCGGTCTGTAGGCGCCGCCCGTCACTTTGCCCAACATGATCGGCGCCTCGATGAAATGCCCCTGCACAAAATCGACGCCGATATCCCGTAGCCAATCGAAGTCTTCCTGGTGTTCGACCTGTTCGGCAACGACGCGGAAATGCATCGTTCGCGCCAGCTTGACCATCGCTGCAACCATTTCCTGGTTGACAAGGTCGGACTGCAGGTTGCGCGTGTATGTGCCATCGATCTTCAAGTAGTCGACCGGCAGATGTTTCAGACTCGAGAATGAACCCAATCCGCTGCCGAAGTCATCGAGTGAGAATTCGCATCCGATCCCGTGCAGGACCTCGATAAATCGCTGCGCATGCTGAATGTTCGAAAGAATTGCGGCTTCCGTGACTTCGAAGCAGATCGAAGATGGCGCCACGCCGGAATGGTCGAGTGCATCGACGACGAAATCGAGGAACGCTTCGTCACCCAGCGTCTGACTGGACAGGTTAATCGCGCAGCTGCGATGCGCCGGTAACTTGATCTCGCCGCTCGATATTGCTGCGAGTGACGCATTGATCACCCATCGATCGATCTGCGGCATCATGTGGTAGCGCTCTGCCGGCCGCAGGAATTCAGCCGAATTCGTCGGGCGGCCCTGGCCGTCATTAAGTCGCACCAAAACCTCGACCGAGGGCCCTGAGTCCGCTCTGCCACTCATCGCAATGATAGGCTGCACGGCGAGTTCGAAGCGGTCTTCATGCAGCGCAGTCTGTAGCTGTCGCAGCCATTGGATATCTCCACGCTCACGGGCTACCGCTTCATCGCGCGCCGAATAGACGTGCACCCGCCCCCTGCCCTGTTGCTTCGCCATGTAACAGGCCGAATCGGCGGCACTCATGACGTCCTGCAGTGTGCCGCTCACATGGCTGATTTCAACCAGGCCTATTGAAATGCCAATGTTGAAGATCTTGTCTTTCCAGACGAAGCGATAACCCGCGACCGCGTTGCAGATATCCATGGCAATCTGTCGCGACTTTTCGATCGGGCAACCCATCAGCAGCGCGCCGAATTCGTCACCCCCAAGGCGGCCGACAAAATCCGACTCGCGTACCTGATCTTTGATCAGTGCGGCGACTTCCCGCAGCATGTTATCGCCGGCAAGGTGCCCACAACTGTCATTGACTGCCTTGAATCGGTCGAGGTCCATGTAGAACACGATATGAACAGCTTCCTCTGAGTGCGCCGAGTCCATGGCCTCATCGAGGCGGCGCTCGAACTCGCGGCGATTGATAAGACCCGTTAGCGGGTCATGTGTCGCCTGGTAGGACATCTTTTGAGTTAAGCCACGGAGCTCGCTGACATCATGGAAAACGACTACAGCCCCTGTGATGCTGTTGCTCGGACCTCTGACGGGCGATGCCGTGATCTCTACGGAGTGCTCGTGTTCGCCGTCAGCACTGACCATAACCGCGCGCCGTCCCATATTGACGCGTCGTCGCATTGCCAGGCAGCGCTCGACCGGGTCGCCCAACGGCCGGCGATCGGCATCATCGACCAACGTAAACAGCTCGCCGACACGGTGTCCGGCGGCGGCGTCCCGATTGGCGCCGGTCAACGCCTCAGCGGCGAGGTTCATGTAATCAATGTGCCCATCGGTGTCGGTTGTAATGATGCCTTCGGAAATTGATTCGAGCGTGTATTGCGCCTGCCGCTTGCTGCGCGACAACGACACTTCCAGGCTCTTGCGATGGCTGACGTCCCGCGCGACCGTCAGAATCGCACGGTGACCTCCGAACTCGATGTTGGAACTCTGCGCTTCGACCCACAGCCCGGTCTGGTTACCATTTATCAGCTGCATTTCGATTCGGCGAGGCGCATCTTCTCCAGCCAGGCGTGTCGCGACCGTTTTGCGAAACAGGGCCCGATACGCCGGCTTCACCAGGTCGGCGATTTCCCGACCCACTAATTGCGCAGACTCCAGACCAACAAGGGCGGCGGCGGACTCATTGGCAAGCAGTATTTTCTCGTCGTGAATAATGACGATTTCCGGCAGAGTGTGCGCAAAGTCCTTGAACAGACGATCCCGGCTTTGGATTTCTTCGTCGCGCTCGCCAAGCGCATCAAACAAGCGATTCACGGTTTGCGCAAGTTGACCCGTATCGGGGTCATCAGGAACGGTCATTCGTCGGCCTACCGAAGCATCCTGAGACGCCTCGAGCATTTCCTCATTGAGACGTTTGACGCGCCGCGCCAACCTGGCCCTAGAGAGCCAGACAAGCAGGCCCGCCACTATTGCCAGTAGGGCCAGCGCTGAGAGAGCAATGATTAATGAGGTTGGTGACATTCAGAGCCCGGGTTACGATACAGCCAAGTTAGTTAGGATCATTTGTTGTTATTATTGCGGCTCGTTTGGTATCTCCGCATCCGAAGATTCAACCCACAAAAAGCTCAAATAAACCAAGCATATGTAAGCATATCCCAGCAACGTGATCCCGCCGCGGCTATTCACCATAATTCGCGAACAGCGTCCGCGACGAGTCACACCACAATTGTTACATTTTTGACCAGGCATCTTTTTTTTGTTTTAGATTCATATAGTTACGGAAAGAACAACAATGAACATCGATTTTGCACGCCTGCAGATGGTCAACCAGCAGGTCCGAGGCTGGAATGTCTACGACGAAGACGTTCTTTCCATGTTACGGGAATTGCCGCGGGAACGATTCGTGCCGAGCGGCTTCGAAGCATTGGCATTTGCCGACACGGAGATCGGAATCGGCCATCATCAGTACATGATGACGCCCACGGTCGAGGGTCGCGTATTGCAGGCCCTGGGACTCGACGGCGACGAGCGCGTTCTCGAAGTGGGCACCGGCAGCGGATTCCTGACGGCCTGTCTTGCCAGCCTCGCGGCCCACGTCACGAGCATCGACATTTACGACGACTTTCTGGAGGCGGCGGCGAACAAGCTTGAAAGTTGTGGCATCAGCAACTTTGAGTTGCTCGAGATGGACGCGATGCAGGAGCTGCCCGCCGGCAGTTTTGACGCCATCGCCGTCACAGGCTCATTGCAATCTTTCGATCCGCGTTTCGTCCAGGCGTTGAACCCTCACGGGAAACTGTTTGTCGTAGTTGGGGACGCCCCTGCCATGCAGGCAAAACTGATCGAACGCACGAACGAGAATGACTGGCAGAGCATCTCTTTGTTCGAGACGACGCTTGCGCCACTCGTCAATGGAGCATTGCCGCCGCAGTTTTCATTCTGACCAGGAAATCGTCAAGAACGACAGGCAGCGAAACCAGTTACCCTGTCTAATGCATCCAAGAACGGACACGATGTGTTTCAACTGATTTAGTGATGTAGTAGACTATAACACTTAAAATGTGGAACCAGCCCACCGGCGGAACGGGGAAAGATGAAAAAAGTACTAAATATCAAAATCTTACTGTTAGCTATTGGCGCTTTCGCAGTACCCGGGGCGGCCAAGGCGGCCTCTCTGCTCGAGATTTATCAGCAGGCTTTGCAGAGCGATCCACAGATTCACGAAGCCGAGGCGAGGCGACTTGCAGCATTGGAAGCAAAACCACAGGCACGCAGTTTCCTGCTTCCGCAGGTTTACGCGAGCGGTGACTGGACGAAGGTGGACGCGTCCGGATCCACTTTCGAGCCGTCAATCGGCGACACGATTACTTTCGATCAGGATACGGACGGTCTCTCGTGGAATTTCGAGTTGCGTCAGACACTGTTCCGATGGGACCAGATGGTCAACCTGCGTCGCGCGGACAAGGAAGTAGCCCGCGCCGAAGCGATCAGGGAAGCGGCACAGCAGGATCTGATCGTACGCGTGGCGGAACGCTACTTCGGTGTGCTGGCCGCTGAGGACCGTTTGACGTCGATCCACGCCGACCGCATGGCCATTGCGCGCCAACTCGAGCAGGCCAAGCAGCGATTTGAGGTTGGACTAATCGCCATCACCGACGTGCAGGAGTCGCAAGCGGCCTATGACCAGGCCGTTGCCAACGAGATCGCCGCCAAGCGCTCACTGGCAACTGCGCGCGAATTCCTCCGTGAGATTACGGGCGAGTATGTCCCCGCGTTATCAGCCCCGGGCGAAGGCTTCCCACTCATCACACCGACTCCGAATGATGAGGAGAGCTGGGTCGACCTGTCGATGAGCCAGAACCTCAATCTCGTGGCCAGTCGCCTTGATGAACAAATTGCACGCGACGAAATCGCGTTTCGTCGAACCGGTCATTATCCAACATTAGACCTGGTTGCACGCTCGGGCGAGTCGAATTCCGAAGGTGACGCGACGACCGCCGGGGGCCCAGTGCCTCCTTCAACCTCGGCTATCGATACGACCCGCGACACCGATTCGATATCCATTCAATTCAGCATGCCAATCTTCACGGGCGGGGGAACCTCGTCTCGGGTGCGCGAAGCCGTGTATCTGCACCGCGCGAGCCGCGAGCAGCTACAGCGCGTAACGCGTGAAACCGAGCGTCAGGCACGAGATGCTTACCTCGGCGTCATATCGGAAAGAAGTCGTGTCAAAGCGCTGAAACAGGCTGTCGCCTCGAGCCAAACGGCACTGGAAGCGACGGAAGCCGGGTTTGAGGTCGGCACGCGAACGATTGTAGACGTTCTCAACTCACAGTTCTCGCTGTACCTGGCAATCACGAACTACTATCAAAGTCGCTATGACTACGTCCTCAATGCGCTCAGGTTGAAACAAGCCGCAGGAAATCTGGAAGTCCAGGATCTGGAACGGATTGATCGCTCGCTGACCGAACGCAAGCCACCGGAGCAGGTCATAGCAGAAGAAGCCGAGGGCGACGCCGCGGGATTCTAGCTAGTCGCCGAACTGATCGCGAAAATGAGGCTCTAACAACACCAGGAGCCGCGCCAGTGCGCCTTTGTTCTTTTGCAATAACGCCAAGCCGTTCTGGCCGAGCTTGGCCGCAGTGTCCGGATTTGCAAGCAGGTCAGCGATTGCGACAGCCAATTCTTCCTGGGTCTGGACGATACGACACGCCTTCAGGCCGATAAACATGTCGGCGATATCCTGGCCATTGAAAAGGTGTGGCCCGCATATTACCGGCACGCCCTGGGCAGCAGGCTCCAGGATATTGTGGCCGCCGACAGGCACGAGACTCCCACCCACAAATGCAACGTCGCTCGCTGAATAGAACAGCGGCACTTCGCCCATCGTGTCGCCGAGAAAGACGGATGTCGACGCGGAACAGGCAATTCCCTCCGTTCGTGAAACGACCTTGAACCCGTACTTTTGTGCGCGCTCACGAACCATCGAAAATCGCTCCGGGTGTCTCGGCACCAGGATCAACAGCAAGTCCGGGAATTGCTCGCGCAAGATTTTATGTGCGGCAAGCACGATCTGTTCCTCACCGTCATGCGTGCTCGCGGCTATCCAGACGGGACGATCTCCGAAGAGTCCGGACCGGAGTGCAGCACCCTGCTGCTCGATCTGCGGTGGCAGTTCCACATCGAACTTGATGTTGCCCGTTACCCACGTTCGCTCGGCGCTGGCGCCCAGCGAACGGAAACGATCCGCATCGGACTGGCTCTGTGCGGCAATGATAATGCCGTGAGACAAGGTGTCGCGGATGAGCGGCAGAAATTTCCAGTAACCGGGGATCGATCGGGGCGAGATTCGGGCACTTACCAGGATCAGCGGCACATCACGCACTCCGCAAGCGCGATAAAGATTTGGCCAGATTTCCGTTTCCATGATCAGGGCCACATCGGGATTCACGGCCTCGAAAAAACCGTTCACTGCCATTGGAAATTCCAACGGCAGGTAACAGTGATGAACGGAGTCGCCAAACACGGCTCTTACGCGAGCGGCGCCTGTCGGCGTAACGGTCGTGACCAGCAGCTGTCGTTGCGGAAAACGTTTCCGAAGCACTCTGATCAGCGGTAACGCCGCCTGAACCTCACCGACCGACACCGCATGAATCCAGATGCAGCGATCTATTTTCGGGAATCCCCAGCCGAATCGTTGCCCCAGACGGTCCAGATACGATCGATTGCCGAGGGCGCGGATAAGCCAATAGACCGCGTATGGGATCAACAGCAGATAAGTCAGGAGATTGTAGAAAAAGCGCACCGAAGCGTCAGTTCGTCGGCTTTCAGTCACACATTTTGTCGATAATGCGGCTGGAGGAGTGGCCGTCCCGAAATGACAGAACGCGAACTTCACCACCGTTCTGCAAAACCTCCTTGGCACCTGCGATTTCTTCAGGCACGTAGTCGCCACCTTTGACAAGAACATCGGGGAGAACCTGCGCGATGAGCGCAGCCGGCGTGTCTTCGGAAAATGGAATGACCCAGTCGACCGCCGCCAGACCGGCGAGTACCAGCAGGCGATCCTCGAGGGTGTTGATCGGCCGAGATTTGCCCTTCAACCGCATCACCGAATCGTCGTCATTCACGGCAACGATAAGGCGATCGCCGAGGCTCTTGGCCTCTTCCAGGTAGGCGACATGCCCGGCATGCAAAACGTCGAAGCAGCCGTTCGTCATGATGACGCGCTCATTTCTGTCGTGCGACTCGGTGACCATCGCTCGCAGTTGGTCGAGAGCGACCAACCCACGCCCGCCCTGCCCCCGCTGGTGCAGCCAGGCGCTGATTTCTCCGGGCGTGACGGCCGCGACACCGATTTTGCGAACGACCAGGCCGGCAGCCAGATTGGCTAGCGCAGCTGCTGATGCGAGATCCTGACCACTGGCGAGAGCCCCGGCGAGCGTGGCGATGACTGTGTCTCCGGCACCGGTCACGTCGTAGACCTCTCTTGCCTGGGTCGAAAGGAATACAGGCTCCGCACCATCCTCGACCAGCAGCATTCCTTTTTCACTGCGCGTGATAAGCACGGCAGCGAGATCAAGTTCGTCGATCATCTGCCGAGCATGACGAACCAGTTCGTCATCGGTCTCACAAACGCCTGCAACTGCCTCGAACTCCGATTGGTTGGGCGTTATCAGCGATGCGCCCCGGTATTTGCTGAAATCCGTACCCTTGGGGTCGACCAACGCAGGAATGGCTGCGTCGCGACAGGCATTGATCAGGCCCCTGACGTCAGAAAGGGTGCCCTTGCCATAGTCGGACAGCACAACGGCACCGGCGCCGTCCAATGATTTGCCAAGTGCCTTTGCCATTGCGTCGCCGGGCATCGCCGCGACGTTCTCTTCATCGAGCCGAATGAGTTGTTGGCCGCGACTTTGCACACGGCTCTTGGTGATCGTGGGACGATCCTTGGCCCGCGCAAACTCACAGACGATGCCGTGTTGGCTCAGGATCGACTCCAGCGAAGCGGCCGCTGCATCCTCGCCCACCACGCCGAGCAGCCGCGTCGATACGCCCAGGGTCGCGAGGTTGACAGCAACGTTTGCGGCGCCGCCAGGGCGGTCATCGGTTTCCTGCACATGTACGACCGGCACCGGCGCCTCGGGCGAAATTCGGCCCGTCGAGCCGAACAGGTAACGATCGAGCATCACGTCGCCCGCAACGACGACGTTTGTCCTGGAAAAATCGGGAATCCGAATGGTCACGGCTGCAATTTAGCAGATCACGACACGTGGATCATGCACTGAGGGTTTTTTGGGCGATTGCGGTACGAGGCAAGCGGATTGCGAAATCGCGGAGCGTACCTACTAGTACGTGAGTAGATTTCACATGTTACTGGACGAAGTAGCGCGCCGGCTGGGGCGTGCTCAGCTGCATTTGGAGTCGCCGCAGGAGAGGCAGGTCATGCACCCATCCATCATGATGACGGCGACCGTATTGCACTTGGTGCACAGCTGAGCGCCTTCAGGGTAGTCGCTGGCCGAGAACGCATCCTGTTGCTTTCTTGACTCCTCGAATTCGGCGCGCTTCTCGGCGATGAGCTTTTTCTGCTCTTCGTCGAGTTCCGGAGCGGCCATCAGGCCAATCATGATCAGATGCTTCTCTACGATATGGCCGAGCTCGGCGATAATCGATGGCATGAATCTGCCGCCCGTCTGCCAGTAACCGCCGCGAGGGTCGAAGACAGCCTTGAGTTCCTCCACCAGGAATGTCACGTCGCCGCCCTTACGAAAGACAGCAGAAATAATGCGCGTCAGTGCCACGATCCACTGGTAGTGATCCAGATTCTTGGAATTGATAAATATCTCGAACGGGCGGCGCTTCTCATGCTCGGTGCCTTCGTTGAGAATAATGTCATTAATCGTAACGTACATCGCGTGGTCCGACACCGGCGTCTTGACCTTGTAAGTCGATCCAACCAGCACCTCAGGCCGCTCAAGCCTTTCGTGCATGCGAATAACTTCGGCGCGATTACTGCCGCCGCCCTCGCGTTTGAACTCGGGCTTGGCCAATTCTTGTTCGGCTTCTGGTTTGTTGACGGCGTAGCCGACAATCTTCTTGTCTATTTTGATCATTTAAAACTTTCCGTAGTAGCCTTCTTTTAGTGCGTCGAACAGATTTGCGGCGGTATGGACTTCGCCATCGTACTCAATCTCTTCGTCGCCCTTCAGGTCGACCGTTGAGCCGTCTTCCAGCGTGAACGTATAGTTCGTGTTCTTCAGGTCTTTCTCTTTGACCAGAACACCCTGGAATGCCTCGGGATTGAAACGGAATGTCGTGCATCCCTTCAGGCCCTGCTCGTAGGCATACAGGTAAATATTCTTGAAATCATCATAGGGATAGTCGGTCGGTACATTCGCTGTCTTCGAAATCGATGAGTCGATCCACTTTTGCGCCGCGGCCTGGATATCCACATGCTGTGTCGGTGATACCTCCTCTGCCGTGATGAAGTAATCCGGCAATGAACTTTCGGCCGCCCCTTCACCTGTACCGGCAGGCATGGCATCGGGGTCAATAAGTCCACGATACGCCAGCAGCTCAAAGGAAAAGACGTCGACTTTTTCCTTGGTCTTCTTACCCTGGCGAATGACATTACGGAAGTAATGATGGGCGAAGCTCGGTTCGATGCCATTACTTGCGTTATTAGCCAGTGACAGCGATATCGTGCCTGTCGGCGCTATTGAACTGTGGTGTGTGAACCGGGCGCCGTTCTCAGCCAACTGCTCAACAAGCTCCGGTGCTTCGGCGGCGATCCGCTGCATGTAACGGCTGTAGCGCGCATGCAGAATACGGCCTGGCACCTTGTCGCCCGCCTGGTAGCCGTCAGCGCGCATTTCCGGACGCCGGCGCAGCATCTCATCGGTAACTTCGAAGGTCTCGCTCATGATCGGCGCCGGGCCCTTTTCCTTCGCCAGCTCGAGCGCCTCTTCCCAGCCGGCGAACGCCAGTTGACGGGCAATCTCTTCGGTGAATTCCACGGCCGCAGGATCGCCGTACTTCATACGCATCATCGTGATCGTGGACCCTAACCCCAGGAAGCCCATACCATGACGGCGCTTTCTCAGAATTTCGTTGCGTTGCTGCGGCAAGGGCAAACCGTTGATTTCCACAACGTTGTCCAGCATGCGTGTAAAGGTCTTAACGACTTTCCTGAAATTTTCCCAGTCGAAGCGCACTTCGTCGGTAAATGGCTTGACAACAAACCGGGTCAGATTAACCGAACCTAACAGGCACGATCCGTAGGGCGGCAAAGGTTGCTCACCGCAAGGATTGGTCGCGCGAATATTCTCGCAGAACCAATTGTTGTTCATCTCGTTGACCTTGTCGATCAATACGAAACCGGGCTCCGCGAAATCGTAGGTCGACGCCATGATGAGTTCCCAGACACGACGCGCCGGCATTGTTTTGTATATCTTGCAGGCGACGAGTCCCTCGGGATTCGTGACATAGTTGCCGGCCTCTGGCCAGTCGCGCCAGACAAACTGACTCTTGTCTGTGACATCGAGATCGTCTTCCCTCACCTCTTTCGGCGTCACCGGAAACGCGAGCCTCCAGTCATCTTCCTTGATAACCGCCTGCATGAATTCATCAGTAACCAGCAGCGACAGGTTGAACTGCCGCAAACGACCGTCTTCGCGCTTGGCGCGTATGAATTCCATAACGTCCGGATGGCCGACATCAAAGGTGCCCATCTGAGCACCGCGACGACCGCCGGCCGACGACACCGTGAAACACATCTTGTCGTAGATATCCATAAACGACAGCGGACCCGACGTATAGGCACCGGCACCGGTTACGTAAGCACCTTTGGGTCGCAACGTCGAAAACTCGTAGCCAATGCCACAGCCCGCTTTGAGTGTCAGACCCGCCTCGTGGACCTTATTGAGAATATTGTCCATCGAGTCACCGACGGTACCCGATACCGTACAGTTAATCGTAGACGTCGCAGGTTTGTGTTCCTGGGCGCCGGCGTTCGACACGATGCGGCCTGCCGGAATCGCGCCGCTGCGCAACGCCCATACGAACTCTTTGAAATAGTGTTCGCGCTTGGATTCCGTCTCCACATTTGCGAGTGCCCGCGCTACGCGCCGATAGGTATCGTCGATCGACGCATCAATCTTCGAGCCGTCTTTCGCTACAAGCCGATACTTGGCATCCCAGATATCCAGTGATGCCGGTTGAAATTCAATATCTGTGACCGTGTGCGTATCCAAATTTACGGCAGACTTCATATCTCCTGATTCTCCCTGTGCTCCCTGCGGAGACCCCAAATGCTTTGTTTTGACTAAGTTTTTCACAGCGAAAAGAGTCCCGCTCGCCGGCGCGGCCAGAAAACGCGCGACGAGTACCGATTTCGGTCTCTTTTCTCTCGTTGAGCAGACACAAGATGTTGTGTCTCAGTGACGATAAGGTTATGCCCGTCGCGGGCTACTGTCAAGAGTTTATGGTAAATTTTTCTTTGGTTGTTTTAAATTATAAATCAATTGGTTACGGTATATTTCGAAGTAAGTGCTTTAAAAATAAGCGAAAAAAAATGACACTTTTATTAAATTTCTTATTCACTAGATATAGTGGCTCCAAATTAGCCGCAGTACCCGTCTCTAAGGCCTGCTTTTCTGGTCGTTTTTGCCCTGAAAAGCCGCACTTGAAATGCCGTTTCGCGCCCTTATCTAGGCATCCGGAGACAGATCAGTCCGTCCGAAAAAGGCTCGAACGCGTGCCTTTGGATCGTCTTATTTGCCGTTTATTTTACGTTTGGAGATCACTATGAACATAGCTCGTTTTGAACCCTGGACCTTTGTCGATCTGTTGCGTCGCGACCTGGACAGGCTGGCCGATCCTCGTCGCGCTTCGGGAAGCGATCATGAATCCGTTGCCGACTGGGTTCCGGCTGTGGACATTCTTGAAAGCAAAGATGGGTTTCTGTTACGCGCCGACGTACCGGGCGTAGATCCCGAGGACATCAACGTCTCGATGGACAATGGCGTTCTCAACGTGTCGGGCGAACGTCGCGCGGAACCTCCTGCGGATGACGTAACAGCGCAGCGTGTGGAACGAGCCACCGGGAAATTCTTCCGCCATTTCACTCTGCCGGAGACGGCCGATGCAGAAGGCATCACGGCGAAATGCAGCAACGGCATTCTGGCGGTGTCGATTCCGAAGATGCCCGAGGTCCAGGCACGTCGTATTACCGTCGAAGCCACCTGACTATCAACACGCGAGCATGCCCGGGTGCGACTCACTGCCGCACCCGGGCATCTGGTTAAAAGAACCGCGATTGTGCGCCCGTTCGACCTCCGGATAGATCGGAACTTTTGCCGATTCTCCGGTGTCGACCGCTTAGGGCCTATAATTGCCCACGGAAAAGGCGTTCACCGTCGATTCAGCTGTGACACCCTAACCTGAACAACTATCGGAGCATCGATTGAGGCCACTTATGATAACGATGAAGAGAACGATCTGGTCCAGCCTGTTACTGGCCGTTTTGGCAATGGTGACGGCTGAAGCCGCACTCCCTGATAATGTGGGTGGCCGACCGGTTACGAGTCTCGCACCATTGGTCGAGGCTGCGTCACCTGCCGTCGTTAACATTCGTGTCAGCCAGACGATAAGCCGCCGCAATCCGTTCGGCGACGATGCTTTTCGTCGCTTTTTCGGTATTCCCGATGCGCCGAGTGGGACCCAGGAAGTTGCCAGCGCGGGATCCGGCGTCATCGTCGACGCGGAACGTGGCTACATCCTGACCAACCATCACGTTGTCGCTAATGCCGATGCCATTCAGATCTCTTTGATCGACGGCGAGATACTCGACGCGGAAATCGTCGGCTCCGACCCTGCGACGGATATCGCGGTCATCAAAGTCGAAGCCGATGGACTTACCGATATGCCCATCGGCAATTCGGAGGGCGCACGCGTCGGTGATTTCGTCATCGCTATCGGAAATCCGTTCGGGCTGGGACATACAGTGACCTCCGGCATTATCAGTGCACTCGGCCGAACAGGCATCAGTCGCGACGGCTATGAAGATTTCATTCAGACGGATGCGTCGATCAACCCGGGAAACTCGGGCGGCGCCCTCGTCAACATGAACGGTGAATTGATCGGCATCAACTCGGCAATCGTCAGTCGTTCCGGTGGCAATGTCGGCATCGGTTTCGCGGTGCCCACTGAAATCGCCAGTTCGATCATGGGGCAGATTCTAGAGTTCGGTGAGATCCGTCGAGGCCTGCTTGGCGTGGGAATTCAGACGATCGACGCCGAAATGGCCAAGGCGCTGGATGCCAATGTAGAAAGTGGCGCATTAATTACCAACATCGTGCCGGAATCGGCAGCGGAAGAAGCTGGACTTGAGGTTGGCGATATCATTGTCGAAGTGAACGAAAAAAAGGTCGACAACGCTTCCGAACTTCGCAACATGATCGGCCTGCTCCGCTCGGGCGATGAAGTCGCAATCAAATTCGTTCGAAACAGCAAGACGCGCTCGACAAATGCGCTTCTGGGGCGAGCTCAAGCCGAACAGCTGACGGGCGCCGATATTCATCCTGGCCTCGAAGGAGCTGTGTTTGCGGCCGCTTCAACGACCAGCGACAGCGGTGTCGAAGTCGCGGAAGTTGCGCAGGACAGTCCGGCCGCGCAACGCGGGCTGCGCCCCGGTGACATTATCACTGCCGTAAATCGCAGCCGGGTTCGCAATTTGCAGGATCTTGCGGCGATTGCCGAGAACAACCGCATCTTGTTCCTCCTCGTCCAGCGCGGCGACCGATCATTGATGCTGCAGATTCGCTAGACATAGAAGCGCCGACACCTCGCATGGGCCCGTGATCTCCGTCACGGGCCTTTTTGCTGCGGGGCAAATACGCAAGCCGCTTGTTGCGCAACTCCCTGAGGATCAGTAAGGTCCAAGCACTACCTGATGCAAATTCTCGAATAGGCGAGCTTCTCATCGATGACCCAT
>Ga0224509_10000297_pt1 | contig 13382 bp, 15 predicted proteins | sample SF_Jan12_sed_USG_5_FD_170158 | JGI IMG/M metagenome (GOLD analysis project Ga0224509, IMG submission 170158) | Sediment microbial communities from San Francisco Bay, California, United States - SF_Jan12_sed_USGS_24 | ecosystem: Environmental > Aquatic > Marine > Sediment | place: USA... | reverse complement strand
ACTTGCCGCAACGATTTTGCCACTTCTTATGTAAATGCTACGAATCCTATTACCTTGGGCAAACTGCAAAACACCGGTCTTATCCTCGGATGATAGAATTTGCAGTATAGTAGAAAGACCTAATGACTTGAGATTTCCCTTGATACCTACTTCTGCCTTACCTATTGAAGAGTGGAATGGTTGTTGGGACAGATCGGGCTCACAATGGTCCCTTATGTTCCATGCTTCTATTGCCCTCTGCTCACTATCTCTTATTGGTCCCGTAGCACCGCAAGAACAAAAAATGGTAAAGTGACCATTGGAGGTTGAGGTGAGCCTAAGCTGTACCTCCTCGTCTCCAAACTCATCAGTGCCACAGTATGGACATGACTTGAAATCTTTCGCCTGCTTAGACATTAATTACCCCCGATCTCCTTTGTCTCCGTTTCAGGATTGTTAGGACACCCTTGGCACAGGATAGGTCCCTCATACCACCAAACACATTCTCCACATCTTTCGCTTGACGGTTTATTCATAGCTTCACAACTCTTCTCGTCCAACATACTGATTTCTCTACCCCTATAGTCAAACTGAGTGCAAATGAGTCCAGTCCTTATGCTCTTTTTTCAACAAAGCTATGATGCAGTTCCACTGACGCTTGATAATTGATGAAATTGAGCAGTACCCTGACGCGTCCTTCCTCAGATGTCCAGTACTCAAAAACACCCAAGTTGTGCACACCCATGAGTTCTTCCAGCAGTCAGCTAAAAAGAACCATCAACCAATTTACAAAGCGCCACTGATGCTCGCAGAAGCCTCCAAGGACAGCTGACACCATGATAAACAGAACTGTCACCATTGTATTGAAACTGAAAAACCTCCAAAGGAGAAAGGAAGAAAGCAGAAGAGCAAATACAAGAGGAATAACGAGTTCTAAGACCATTGTGATACCTCCCCCAAAAGGTCACTCACATTTAGGCAGCTTTTGGTTCAATTTCATCTTGGCCAATGATTATGGTCTGTAAAGCCTCCAGCTTGAGGGTATCTATTTCTTTCGATTTCAGATGCTCGAAGGCTTTTCTGGCTATGATTTTGCGGTCATCGCTCGAGATTTCCAGAAACCGAACAATCATACCGCGTGGGCTTATTTGGTCATCAGGACCGTAGATATTCGAAAATACAACCTCAGCGGTAGCGCTAATAGAACTGTCCGAATCCGGAACATCTATGATAATCTCAAGAACTTCATAGAGCTTTAGTGGTTTTGCACAAAGGATGTATGCTTGATTGGGATTGAGGGTTAGCGTAACTCCCTCTATTGGATTTTCTCCGTTTTTTATAACCACAGGCCATTTGAAGTTGACCTTGGGATAGTGTTCTGCACCCACCTGTTGACCTCCCCCGAATATTTAGGATTCTGTTTTCTTTGAGCAAGAGTGATGCCGAAGCAGCAAGAAACTGGAAAGATCCATGAATTCTATAGTTTATACTCTTTAGCTTCTGCCAGTTCTTTTGGCGAAATCACAATATTTGGCCATTTGACCAAATATTATTTGGCCAAAACACCAAATTGGGAAATGTTCAAATGGGGCTCTGGGTGTGGTTTTAAGTAACCATTTTGACTTGAATGGAGACGATCAAAAGGTTAGGGCCGAATGTAGATAATGATAAGAAGCGTAAACTCACCTTGATCACAGCGAAAGTTTAGATTACATCCTAATTTACACTTCTGCTCCTAGTGAATCTAGCACAAAATGTGGTAGATGAAGGAGCGTTCTGATGGGTTTGATGAAGGCTAAATAATGATTTTGACCAGTGGCTATGAACTGATACTTTTTATCCAGTAAATTCGTAATAGTTCTTCGATATTTTTTACCTTCTTTTCTCCCACATATTCATAATCGCAGATTTCCTCAACACAAATAAACGTGTCAATGCCAACATAGAGTCGGGTTTCAGAAGAAAGGGCACCTATGCGAGATGCCAAGACAGTTGTCAATCCCGAAGCGGTATACGTATATCGTTCCCCCGCCAGGCTTTTCATTTTAGTAAATCCTACCAAAGCCTCACCCGTGTTTATTCCTACATGCAAATCCACTGTGCCCCAGGGGTATGAATATTCATCATTAAGACGTTTGTTTTCTGAGGCAATCTCCAAACCTGCAATGACAGCCTTTTTTGCATGTTGGTCCCGAGTATCTTCTTTAAAAATTACCATTAAGCCATCACCGGTTGTCTCATTAACCTCACCCTTGTGTCGTGTGATGCAATCCAGATATCTTGAGAAATGGTTTTCGACCATATCATTGACGATTCTTGGATCATAGTTTTCTGTGATACTCGAAAAACCTTGAATATCAATAAACAGAATCGTTACATCCATCGTTTCTTTCTCAAGAGTCACCGAATCAGGGTTTTGCTCAACCAACTTGCTGACCGATGATGGGACAAACTTGGTTAATTGACTTTTTACGTATTCAAGTTTTTCAATCTGGAAAAGTGTTTGCTCAAGCCGGTTTGAGTACTTTTTGATATCTTCATAAAGTTTGGTATTTTCTAAAGCAATAGCTACATAATCAGCAATCGAGGACAGAACTTCCAAATCCTTATCAGCAAAGTCGCCATCAACTTTATTCAGAGATTCAATTACTGCGATACATTCTTTCTTTCGGTTTAACACAGGAATACAGAGAATATTTCTGGTGCGGAATCCTGAACGTTTATCTATTTCAATATTAAAACGGGAGTCACTGTAGGCATCGTTAATTCTCAGCGGGTTTTTGCAAAGAAATGCCAAACCGGCGATCCCAGAATACGATGGGACACGAATCTTATCCTTTCCCATACCGGTTGCTACCAGCGACCATAGTTCATCTTGCTTTGCGTCATATAAGAATACCGTGCTCCTTTCTGTACCGATGATCTCATTGGTTTGTTCAATGATCACTTCAAATAGTGCATCCAGATTCATTTCAGAGGTGATAATCTGGCCCACTTTATATAGTTGGTTCAACCGCTCATTCTCGTATAGAATTGCGCGATCTGATTTTCTGCGGACAACCTTCCTCTCGGTAAATTTGTGTTTCGACTTTTGCATTGGAACCTCACTGATAAGAACTCCCTTTCGATAGGGGGAAGTATAATCTGAGATAGAGCCTATAAAATTAGGATAGGCCCAACCCAAAGACCCTGTCAATACGAAAACTACCATGCGGTATTAATTAAGTGGCAAGAATGGAAAGGGGCGAAGTGAAGATCACATCCCTTAATTCACACTATCAGTTCCAAAGGCTCTAGCACAGAATGTGGTACATACCCCTGAAAAGGAGAAGTGTGGATTAAAGTATGTAATATGAAGTTTCGCTAGATTCCGCTCGGAAAAAAAGCGAAGCCGAATCTCCGCCTATGAGCTTTGAAAAATCAGAGCTCCATTGAGAGCAGCGTTGATACCACTGAAGGAGCCTACTCTTTCATTCCTAGTTTCGTCTGCATCGCAACTCAGGCTGTTTTTTTCGCAGTCGCTCAATGTAGGCCATCGCTCTCTCGAGCTCATCGGTGAGGTGACGGATGCGGAGCATCGACTCTATTCGGAATGATATTTCCACCATATTGAAGGGCTTAACAATAAAATCATCAGCTCCTTCTAAATACGCTTCTATTTCTCTATCTCCGAATGCAGTAATCATGATGACAGGGATATATCGGGTTTTTTCTCCTTCCTTGAATCTTCTACAAGTCTCAATCCCATCAATTCCAGGCATTTTTACGTCCAGCAATATTACATGAGGATTTTCTTTTTCCGCTAACTCAATAGCCTCTTCTCCGTTAGAGGCCAAAATTACCTCATAGCCTTTCTCCGTCAGAAAATTACTGAGCACATCCCTTATTTCCCATTCATCATCCACAACCAAGACCTTTTCTTTCATGGTACCCCCCCCTTTCTTGGGTGTCAAAATCATCGGATAAACGATAGTTTCGCTTTCAGGTGCGGAAGACTGGACAAAGGAGACCCTCCAAGACTTCAGTGATGAGCATCTCGTATTGGGTCGCCCAATTTCTCATCAGTGATCCAGTGTGGGCTACGATGACTTGGTTGAATCTGGATGTTTGTATGCTAACGCATAGCTTCGTCTGGACTTACCTATGGAGGTCATGCGCCTTTGGTAGGTTCAAGGATTACATTCTCAGAGAGGTTGCGGTTTGTCAAGAAGTTTGTCTAAAGGGCCACCGCAGGTAGGTTTCAGCCATTCCGAAAAAATGGCAGTTTTTTGTTCTTGACTCAACCCCAGATATTGTGGGCTGACTTCAGGAGGTAAAGTATGGATTAAAGTATGTAATCCACATTCCCAGAGCCTGAATGGAATATAAAAAAGGCGGAGCCGAAGCTCCGTGAGGTCTTTGGAAGATGAATAGTATTCAAACTTAATAAGGTCGGCTTGAAGGCCCCACCGCTGAGCTATTATGAAAGAGAATCCTACTTGGTAGGAAGTGCAAAGATGTCTACTTCTCAACTTCTCCAAGGGTACGAAGATATTCTAGAAGACCTTGTTCATACAAAATACCTTTTATTAGATCAGTGAGAATCAAAGAATAGTACCGTTTTCCCCCTCCCTCGATATGCCTAAACTGCTTATCTGCCCCTGTTTTTGAGTGATAAACATATACTGTTAGCATATTAGTATCGCTTTCAAGTTCTGCAAATTGGAGTCGACCAGATATCAATAGATCTTCCGAAAATACTTCTTTGACACTACTCATTTTGTATGGATCTTTAAAATATTCTGTGAAAAATCATCTCCAAATTCAATTGCCGCCATTACAGGAGGAACTGTGCCTTCTACTCTTCTCCTTACTTCACCATAAAGTGCATGAGTAGTTGTATTCAGAAAAACCTTAGGGTTTACTTGGCTCGGGCCACGAAAACTGAAGGGCAAAATCACTGCACCATTTAAGCTAGTATTGATAATACTCTTGTCAAAATATTCGACGGCTTGTGACTTTATCAGTTGATTATCCAGGTAGAGCTTGATCGTGTACACCCCAGGCGGGTATTTTTCTTCGACATTCTCATCCAACCGTATAGTTTGGTAAAAAGAAAGATTGCGACGTATGTTTATTTTCTTATCTGTGGTGCTATAAGCAAGTTCACCTTTTGGAGTCCATATTTCCCATCGTATTCTGTTGCCCTCAGAGCTACCGCTTGATCTCCAAGAACTAACTAGAATAACTTCCTTGTCAGATTGATAAACTTTCTTAATGTTTGGATAGGATGAATGGATCGTATGATCTGCTGGTCTATCTGGTAAGATCCTGATGCTTTGGAGCTGCGGTCCACAAGAGACCAGAAAGAATGAGACTAAAATTAAGGTCAGAATAATCTTCTTTGAAAACATCAATCTCAGAATGAGCCTCTTAAGCATAGGTTCTCCCTCCTCAGTGATGTTAGTAGCAAACTCCCACAAACATGACACACTTTCTCAGTTGGCTTGACCATAGGGGTGAGCTTGCACTTAGGGCACTTGACAGGGTGGACTTTGACTCGTTTGATTTCGTCAGGGTCAAGGCTAGTCATTATGTTCCTTAGAGTCAGGAAGGTCTTGCTCTGGTGGTTGGAAACAGGCAAGCAGTGGGTATCTCTGGTTGCAGTCCCAACAGAAAATATGGTCATCGCCCATAGACCAGGAAATATGGTTGTGGCCGTCTGGACACTTCTTAGGTGGCCCTAGAGTAGGCTTCTTCATATCTTCTTTCTTTTCCTCTACTGGCTGCTCCTCTATCGAGGTCCGTTCCTTTATTAAACTCTGCGCCTTTGCATCTTCATCCGAGGTTGGAAATTCCAAGTACATGGCAAAATCAAGACCTGCAACGAAAGAGGAGATGATTTCTCGGTCTTCATCAGAAATATTGATGAACTCGACACCCACACCACGTGGCATATCCTCTTTAGGAGGAACTTGGCTACTCGCCCAGACCACTTTTGCTTTGACCGTTATGGGATGGTCAGGGCCACTAAAAGTCATATCAACGACTTCATGCAGCTCAAGGCGAGACAAACCACTGATGAAGGCTCCATGGGGACTTATGTTGTATGTAGCACGTTCAATAGTGCCTTCTTCGGTCTCAATGGTGACAGACCAACTGACTTTGCCTCTTTGATGTTGGCGGCCCTCTTTTTCCATCGGTAGCCTTCGCTATAAAGGACTATTTCTTGGAGGTTTTTTTCTCGTACTTCTTCAAAATGTCTTGGATGGCTTCTTCTAGCAGATCGCTTGGTCGCTTGCTTTCTTCGATAGCTAGGAACTTGAACTGTTTTCATAATACGAAAAAGATTTGATTATTGCAAATAGGCAACCAGTGAGAAAGGGAGGTGGGCAGCACGGACGGCTTTGGGTGGATATAAGACCGAGAAATGTAAACTCAAATCGACCCCGCAGAACTGTGGATTACATCCCTTAATTCACAGTTTGCCTGAATCTATTCTGTCACAAGATATGGGTTAAGTTCGAGGTTGGACCAAGCTTCAACAAGCTTATCAAGATTAGTGGAGGATTTTTTCCCTACTTATCGGAATGAACTCCTTTTGGGTGGAAGGGGACTAATTTCGTGTCCCGAGATTCTAATTGAAAAACTTCAGCGTCTAATACGCCGCCAAGTTCTACTAACAAAGTTCCGTATGCTACCCTTCCTTTCACCGTTCCCGTTTTGGCAATCGTTAGGAGACCGGAGCAGGCTAGTTCACCCTCAAAATACCCAGCGATGATGACATTTTCAGCTTCAATAGTGCAGACAGCTTTGCCATCTTTGAAGATTTCCAAGGTGCTACAGTTTATGCTTCCAGTGAAGGACCCCAGGATCATCACTTTTCCTGGCATTTTCATTTTGCCTTCAATGTCAGACTTCTCTGAAATGATTGTGATATCTTTTGTCTTAGTTCTCATTTTTCCAAATATTCCTTTGGTGGACTACCTCGCCGACTCTTCCTCTCTCCAGTCTATGCCGTAGCCTAAGGGGTTCGCTGCTCAGTTAATTATAACGATGTTGTTTTGAAGTGGCTAGCGCTCTCTCAACTCTTCCACTATCAGCCGCAGCCGTTTTTCAATCTCATTGAGGATCTCCATTCTAGACTTTATCTCGTCTAGTTGCATGATATCTTCTGGTTTCATGGTACAGCTTTGCAGCAGTTCAACCACCTGTTCATCTGACATGGGTTCCCCCCTGGCGTCTCGGTAATAGACCACCAACAATGGATAAACCTATGCAACTGATTAGAAATGACTTGCTTTTTTTGTAGGTCTGAGCGGTTCTGAAAGATTGTCGCGCAAGAAGCGAGTGCTAGTAGGAACGTGAACTGATTTCAGGATACGACAAGGAGGTGGGTTTTGTCAAATGAGAGTAAGTATTGGAGGCAACCAGGGAGAAAAAGAGGTGGACAGCATGGAGGGGTGGAAAAGAAAACCCCCATCGACCAACCGGCATAGACCGATGGGGGTCCCCACGAAACGAAACTAACATGATGGGGGAGCATCATGTAAACTTCATTGGTGTAACAGTGCAAACCCTATGCCAATGGGGGCGTAGCCAACCGAACAGAGATGGCTCCCTGTCCAAGAGGTAATTTAGCACAGGTGAAGTTGAAAATGGAAGAACCCCCATCGCATACGCGCCTGCAAACCGATGGGGGTCACGACCAGTAGCGTTGCCTTTTCCTTGGGGGATGCGGAAACGCTACCAATTAGTAACTTACCACGAGCAACGTAGATACCACAATAAAAAGTGAGGTGAAAGAGATGAAGTCTATTATTGATAGGATTTTTGTAGCTATCTTCATAGTGTTTCTAGGTCTTTGGCTTTATGGTAGCCGCTATACAATTGTATGGTCAGGTCAGGTTCTTGCATGGTCTGTATATATATAATTATTAATAACCGAAGGCGAGAACTTCTGGTTCTCAGTTTAAACGAGCAGAATTTGCGAAGAATTCACATCTGATAAGATATGCAAACCCACCTCGACCACTGCGAGCGTTTGCATTACATCCCTTAATTCACACTTTCCCTCTTGAAAACTCGTTACAAGATGTGGGAGGCGGGTCTCAAAGGGCAAACTGTGGAGTATGTCATATAAACTTTGAGTAAATTCGTCCTCCAGGGTTTATTCGCCTCGGCAGGGCTGACCGAAATGGATTAGCGTCGGATTGACTGGGCAACGTCGTTGAGACGTTCGCGAGCGGAGATCAGGTACCGGGCCATCTTGCCGCGGTGGTCCGCCATAACCGAGTCATGGGAGCCCCTTAGCACGATCGGGGGGTCAAAGGTGCATATCTGATGCAGATCCCGCATAGCGATGCGAATATTTTCAATCCCGCCTTTCTCCCCAATCTCAGGATAAAGGTGAAAGAGGACCGTCAAGAAGTCGCGTAGAACCAGCACGACCCCCTGGGTGTAGTAGATCCGGTCGTCCAGTTCGAAATAGGGCACCTCGGCGTTGGTCTGTATCAGCAATCCAAGGGGCTGATCGAGAAACTGTTTGCCGGTGATGAACACCAGCAGGTCGTATATGTCGTCCGAGCGCATATTGAACACCGCCCTATTTTCGAGAAGATCGGCTTCATACTTGTTCAGTAACACGATGCCCTTGCGGTATGCGCTTTCCGTTGACGGAAACCACCAGCTGTCTTCTGTGAACGCAAACCGTTTTTCCCTGGCTTCCTTCAGTTGTGGGTTCTCGGCATCCGCCGCGCCGTATTTGGCCAGGTGAGTGGGGTAGAAGTTCATCAGCATTCGGGTGGCAAAAATGGTGCCACGCTGGCGGTTGGCGCGGTTGTCCAGCCAGCGGGTGGGTGAGATCCACAAGTCGTTGACCGACCAGCCAAAAGGCGAAGACATTTCCTCCTGGAGACGATTCCTAACGGCTGCGGACAAAGCGGCCCCTTTGTGTGGCTCATCGGATTCCGGCGTCGTTTGGTTGAGGACGCTTTGAACGGCGCTGTCGAGTTCCGGGAACCGCGCCGGGTCGATCAGGGTATATCCGCGGTAAACCAGCCAGTAAATACCGACCGTCAGCGGCCAAATAAGCAAAAAGACCAGCAGTACCAGGATTATCCGCTTGCCCAAGGATGTCAGTTTTGAACTCTTTTTTGGGGATCCATTCGAATCTGTCGTTCCCATTTTGTCCAAACCCTTATTTCGAACCGCAGAAAGCAGTTCCCTGTCGGAGTCAGTGACCTGTAGTTGTCCTCAGACTCAGAATACAGCGCAAAGGACGTGAAAAATTAGAACGTATTAGAAGCTTAAGCACGCCGACGCCGCTGGTCAATGCCGCCAATCCAATTCGAGAAATATTCTGCTCCATTTATCTTGGCAGAAAACCAAAGCCCATCAGAACGGGTGTGAAACTGCATATTACATCCCTTAATTCACACTTTTGCTCCAGCAGGTTCAAAACAAAATATGGTAGGCGCATTATTCTAAGACAACTTCCAAAATAGTAAAATCATCCTCAAATGAATCCGTTTGGTTCACTTGCTGGACATAGCTGAAAAGTCGGTCCAGATTTAAATGGGTCTTATCGGCTTGTTGTTGCATAAACTCCAAGAACCCTTCTAATCCCCAGATTGAGCCGTCCTCCTTGGTAATGTCATATACGCCGTCAGAGAAGATATAAAGGCGGGCGGGGCCATCTAGCTTATGCAGCTTCTTTTCATAAGTGGCATCAGGACTACCCCCAATCACGAAATTAGGAGTTCGTAGTTGAGCAATGTGAACCTTTTCAGAAAAAGAATCTGAAAATAGGAGTGCTGGGGGATGTCCCCCACTGCCATATATGATATTGCGGGACGACTTCTTGTAGACACCGTACCAAATGGTAAAGAACATATCGTTATGTTGTTCCGCTGGGAAATTGATATTGAGCGCGTGTAATACTTGTTGTGGATCGTGAAAATCAGTTTTCGGCAGTGTATGAGAACGCAAGGCGTTGATTACCGAGACAGAAAGGAGGGCTGCTCCTACGCCGTGGCCGCTCACATCGACTAAGTAGATGGCAAAATGATCCTCATCCAGCCAATGGTACCCAAAAGAGTCCCCTCCCAAAGAAGCTGAAGGAACAAACCTCCAATCCGTTCGTACTGGCCCTGTATCTATTGGTGGGGGGAGCAAGCTTTTCACATAGTCCGCCGCTTCAGAGAGTTCAGCATTGAGGTGCGCTAATGCCTCTTGGAGCAAGTCCCTAGCCTCCTTTTGCTCTGTTATATCTCGAAGAGTATCAATAACACCGATGATCTCTCCTTCGGCATTTTTAAAGGGTGCCGCATTAGCCTCTGCCCACACAATTCTACCGTTCGGCAGTTCAAATTTACCGATCTTTTTTTTAGGCTTACCGTCTTTAAGAACGTCAAGCATAAGGCAATCTTCGCAAGGTTCCTCGAAGCCAAACAAAGTCTCATAGCAGAGCTGACCAACGATTGACCCGTATATCTTAGAAACCATCTTGTTAACATATAAAATCTTAAAATCCTTACCGACCAATGTCACAGGATCGTTCACGGTATCAACAACCGTTCGAAAAAAATCTTCCCTGTATTCTTTGGGAATATCAGTTTCCATTTCGTATCCTATTCATAGCTTTAAAGACAATACATACCCTTTTCAATCAAGGTCAGCAACCACAATAATAGTTAAGTGGAGATTACATCCCTTAATCCACACTTTGCTGGGATTTAGTCTGATACAAGATACGGTCGTCTGTCGTACGAAGCATCCCATCGGCTTCTTAGTTTATATCTAGTTGCGCCTTGCATCTTATCGGTTGAGAAATCATTGGAAGAGGATTATAAGTTAGGACTCATAAATGAGAACACACTTCGATTAGGAGGCCAGTAATGAGGTATGGTCGATACCACCTTAGGCAAAGCTGGATCATTCTTTTGATGTGGTTTCTTTGCAGTATTGGTTGCCCCAGCCCAAGTTCTGCCAGCACCACTCATGTACTCAGGGATGTGCAGATGGTTTACCAAGATGGACAATGGCACGTTGTGCTCACGGGTTCTCAAGCTATGACCTACAGAGCCCTTAAGGCGTTTGATCCTCCACGACTAATTGTGGATCTGATAAACACCTTGAACAAAATGCCCCCATGGCCATTTGTATTAAACAACGAAGTCATCGGCACAGTCACAACCGTACAGCTGGTTCGGGAGCCTCAACCCCGAACCCGAGTCGATATTAGCTTGACCAGAGATGCCCCTCACAAAATCACCCGCAGTGGAGAAAAGATTTGGATCAGCTTCGATACAACTCAATCCAAGATAGAGGTCGAGCCTAGCCGGACTGAGCCTGTTGCTAAACCAAAGGCTCAGCAACCTCCGGTGACAAAGGAGGTAGCCACACCTGAGTCTTCTCCAAAAAAGCCAACACCTGACCCTCCCCCTCCACCCTTGGAGAGAAAGTCTTTACCTTCAGCCAGCAAAGTCTTGAGCGTTCTCCAATCAAAAATGGACGAGGAGCTGAGATATGACATTATTGTTGACGGAAGCCTTGCCGATTACGTGGCCTTCCACTTAACCAATCCACCAAGAGTGGTAGTGGATCTAATGGGAGTTAAATCCACCGTGGTGGAAAAGGCTCTGAACTTTGATGGGCCATGGGTTAAGGGGGTACGGTTTGGTGTGTACACTAGCAAGGTCCGGGTGGTTTTTGACATAATCCCCGAGGCGGGACTCCCGTACGACATCATCTCAGAGGAAGGCCGACTGGTGGTCTCCTTCAAACCAGGTTCTGGGTTTCCAGCTCAATAACCTAATCAAAAGTTGGAAGTTTCTCACTCTGGGTTCAACCCCAGATATTGTAGCAGGCTCTCAAAAGTGAAAGTGTGGATTAAAGTATGTAATCTACACTTCCAGAAGACAGGTATGGATTGGCAGCTTCCGAGGCGCCTGCCTCCTTGGGGGACCTTCCACCTCAGATCGCTGGCTCGCTTTTCCTGTCATTTCCTTGCTTCAGCTCGGCTCTGACCATCAACGCCAATAAGACCGAAGTCGAAATGATCGCTCTCAACGAATAAATGGTGGCCAAAACGCCTTTGCTCGAAAGCAATGAAATGCATGGAGCCAAAAACAGGCCGATCCAAGCAGCAAATGATTCGGTGTTCTCGTTGGACTTCCATATCCTGCTTATCACCGGAAAATAGGCGATGACGAGAATAACCTGAATCGAAACATGGGACACAACGTGCTGCTGAGAGATAACCCAGAACATCACGATGGCCAAAACTGCGATTAGGCAGCCGAGATCGAACCTGTTGAATCGAGTGCTTCGGTCACCGAATATGAATATGAAAACTGAAACTGTTACCACCAAGACAAGATCCGAGGTATTCAGGATATTGTCGAGGAGACTGTAGTCTCCTGCAGACAGATAGGTGACTAAACTGCCAGCCACCGCGATGGAGAAGAAAACCCACATGGCCAAGGCGGGCCTAATCCTCTCTTTCCAGATCAGCCAACAATATCTCATCAAGATAAAGAGGTTAATCGCTACAACGGCAATGATCGAGGTTTCTCTCACCAAAATCCTCCCAACCTGCCAAACTCCCACCCCGCACCGGATCGTAATACAAAACTACCATTTTGGGCAAAAGAAAAGCGGAGTCGAAGCTCCGCACTTCCTCAGTTCACCCCGATATATCGTAGCAGTATCTCAAGGGCAAAAGTGTAGATTAAAGTATGTAATCTACAGTCTTGCATTTGCAGAATTGCCCGCCTGAGTCCTGTAGATCACTGTGGAGCGCTTGTTATGGACAGTCTTACCCGTAGTTGAGTGATGAAAACAAAACCTGTTCTCTCCACTCTATTATAATCTCTGACCGAGCCTGTGGGTGCTTTCCAAGTAAAAACATAGTTACTAGACAGGTCAATGGCACTAACAAGTTTTCGTTGGGAACATTATGCATTACTGCGTACGCAGCAAAAATTGCTAAGAAAAGCTGAAAAAGTAAAAAGGTCATTCTTCTCATGCTATATCTTTCCTGCTCCTGCTCATCTGCCCAGTATGATTTGCCTTGGCTTTTGACAATCATGTTTGCTACGACCAGAAAGCCAAATGCTGCAGCCACATAGAAGACGACTGCGTAGGCCGAAAAGAACATGGCGAACCTCCAGTTTTTTCTTCGGTAAAAATGCAAAGCCTATGCCAACAAAAAAGCGGAGCCGAAACTCCGCAGTGTTCTTTGAAAAATGAATAGTCCTACATTTTGTGGCTTGGTCTAAATAGCAAAAGTGTGAATTAAAGTATGTAATGTGAACTCAGCCTAAAAAACAAACGAAGCGATTGTCTATTGAAAAGCAAAATCCTTTTCAATCAAATAGTTCCGCCATAACCGGTAATGTAGGAACCTGTATCCATTCCGC
>Ga0224509_10000296_pt1 | contig 13431 bp, 9 predicted proteins | sample SF_Jan12_sed_USG_5_FD_170158 | JGI IMG/M metagenome (GOLD analysis project Ga0224509, IMG submission 170158) | Sediment microbial communities from San Francisco Bay, California, United States - SF_Jan12_sed_USGS_24 | ecosystem: Environmental > Aquatic > Marine > Sediment | place: USA: California... | reverse complement strand
GCTTGGCGGGCACGGCATTCAGTTCTCGATCAATGCTTCGTCCTGCAAAAACCGGTAGACCGCAGCGGCGATCAGTTCCGTCGCCTTGGGCGTCGGGTGGCCGATGCCGCCACGAAAATAATACTCGGGGATTCGCTGGGAGGATCCGATGCTGTCCGCCATGAAGTCGGCGGGAAAGATGCATAGATAGCCTTTTGCCCGGCATTCCTCCTGCATCACGCCTTCGCCCGGATAGCGTTGACCGTCGAGAATTTGCCGAATGTCCTGGCCTTGCGGCAGCAGCATCAATATGGGCGTTTCGCCGGTCTTCTTGGCCTCTTCGACGAAGGTGGCGAATATGTGCTTCATGATCACGACATAGGTCGGGTTGTCCCACAGGTTATCGCTCGACCGGGCCTCGGAGTATTTCGCCGTGTCATGGCCGGCAATGATATCCTTCGTTTGCGAGAGGAAATTCGAATCGAACAGGAGCCCGATATGCGGAAATTTCTTTTCGGGCCGGTCGAACATTCTTCTGGCCCAGTAATCGTATTCGGCGATCTCCCTCAAGAAAGCCTCGTCCTTCAGCCTGTTTATCTCGTCCCTTTTTCGAATGGGGTTCTCATTGAGAACGACCTGGCCATCGACCACCGAAAAATAGGGCTTGGTCGTAGGTATCCCGGTGCGCTTGAAATAGAACTTCCGATAGACATTGGCGATCCGGTTAATGTTTTCGGGTATCAGGGCTAGAATAGAAATATCGACGTCGACCTTCTCGTGATCCCGCAGGTAGCGCAGGAGCGCTTGGTCCGTCCCGTACGCCGTGCCCCCGAAATTGAAGACGTTGCGGCCCAGCATCTCGGACAGTCTGGTTTGCCAGGTCTCCGTGCGTTGCAGGTCGGTGCCCCAGGTAAAAGAGTCGCCGAACGTGGCGATGAAACTCTCTTCATATTCGGTCGGCCGTCTTCGCTCGCCGAAGGGTGTCTGGTGATAGTGTTCCCAGCCGAGCGCCGGACTGAAGCGCTTTTCCACTCTCCATCTATTTTTGCCGTCCTCGATTGCAAACTGGGAGAAATCGCGGAAAACATATCTTTCTTCGAATATCGAAACATAGATATATACGCTTAGCTCCAACCCGGTTATAAACAGGAAAACAGCAATAAAAGCATGAACGATTCTGACCATCGATTTGTTATGCTTCATTTTCTTGTCCAGATTTCCACTGGGGTGTTTTCGTTTTGCTTAGATTCGTCGCCGGCCCGCTCCCCTGCTCAACCACAGGGAGGTGACGGTCGATTGGTGCTTCTTTTCGCAATCTTCTGGAGCCGTGCGCTGCAGGAGGTAGGGGCCGTGTCCAGAATCTTTCGCCAGCTCAAATTGGACGGTATTTCAAGAAGCAGCGCCACTTCACGGCGCTGCTGGCGGATCGACGGGTGGTCGGTAGATATCTACCGGAAAACCAAAGAACACCGAACGCTTGAAGATCTCAGCGTATGTGGGGCGGATGTTCCGTCTCAAGCCCGCACGGTACTCTTCGGCGAAATCGGGCCGGCAAAAGAAGACCTTGTTGGCTCCGATTGCAAATGGGGCCAGTCTCGGCGCTCTGGTTTCGAAAAACCTGTGCACCCCATTCGAGACACCAGGCCAATTCCTGTTGAAGTAATCATCCACTAGTATCACGCCGTGTTCGCAGAGACAGCGATCGGCGAGCGTCAAATCGTTCGCGGTGAGTTCGTCGGTATGCCCGCCGTCGATGCTAAAGAATCTTACCGGACCGACCGCATCCAGGAGATCCTCGGGAGAAACGGCGACGGAGCTGCAGTCAAAAACCCGAACATGACGATCGTCGCCAATACACTCGCGAAGGTTGGACAGGAATTTCTCCTTGCTCGTGCCATGACCAGATCGGTCGAGATTCAACTCCTGCTGTTCAAACACATCAATGGCGAAGGTAGATTCAGAGGCATGGGACAACAGATATAACAGGATAAAGGATTTGCCGTGCAGAACGCCAATTTCTCCCAAGGATCCGTCGAAGCCGGATGTGGTCTGAAACTGGCCGATGCCGGCAATCAGGTGCGAGTCGGTCAAGTGCAGCCAACCACGAATCGATTTCTGGCCGGCGGCCAGGTAACTCTCGAGCTGCTCGGCAGAAAATCGTCGACGAAGCATGGGGCCCTGATCGGTGAGATTATCCGGGTTCATCCCGTCCCCCTGATGCTTGGCAAATAACGCTGGTCCGAAGGGGCATACCGCTAGATCCGCTATTGACCCGATGATTCCCGCAGCAACGAGGAATTGTATCACGGGTGGTGACCGCGGCGCGACCCTGGCCCTGATCCACTGTCCTCGACAGCGAACTTCCGGTTTGATGCTCTGATCTGGTCAATCGAAGAACAACTCGAAGCGTGTCCCTACAAAATGCTCGCGCAACTCGTCATAGTTTTCGAGCAAATCCGCCAGCGAGTCCGGGTTAATTTTCTTCATACCCGTACGAAGTTCCGTAGGTTCAAGTCCGAGGAAAGTCTGAATCTGGGTGAGCTTGACATCTCGGTCGGCAATTAGCTCTTCGTAGGTCAGGTTTAGAACGTCATGCTTCGAGAAAAGCTTTGCGTATCGCTCTTGCCTTTGCTCCGTGTGCGCGAACTCGCGCTCGCACTCCTCGGGAGACAGGGTAATGCGGGTCGGCGGCGGTACTTCCTGCCAGGTATTGAAAACCTTCGTTATCTTCGTTGCTATGACTTGAGAAACGTATCTCTTGAGCAGGTTTTCCCGGGTCAGATGGACTATTTTTATGTCTCGATTGTCGCGAATCCAGTGCCGAACGGCGGTAAAATGTTCAATTGAAAGTTCTTCGTATTTGAACTTCAACCCAACGGCTTTGTACTCGCCGGCAAAGAGAACGAAATCCCGCAGGAATGACACGGGATCGTCGAGACGGAGCTGGACGAGTTTGTCGACGATGGGAGGCTTGCGATGCTCGCTGATGGGTCCGTTGTAGTTGATTCCCTTAAAGCCCTCAAACACCCTCCACCCGAAGACCTCGCCGTGGCAGCAGATTTCCGGGTGGGACTGTAGCAGGCTGGTAAACATGCTACTGCCGGTCCGGGCGGCACAGGTTACCACAAATCTCGTCGCAGAGGTGATGCCCATTAACGCCTCCTAAGCGTATCGACCCGATCCGGTCAACGTGATCATAGCTATGCTGCCAGATCGCGACGGCCGGATTAACGTGATCCCTCTCGTAGGCTCAGAATGTGGAGATTGCCGGACACCGCTTCGCTTCGATGCCCTGGCGGCCGCGCGGGTGAGAGCTATGGGCCGTTGTCCCAAAGATCGCTCTCGACGACGCCGGTTCGTGCTGGATGCGACGATCGCGCTTCGACTGCATCGACGCAGCAGATACTCCCTTCCGTTTTCCCCATTCGAACGACCAAGCCTGCGCGGATTTGGAGGCTGGCCATAATTTCGGCGCATATCGAAACAGGCCGCGCCCCGCAGTACAAGCTTGCTCTTGTTCGGGGCGGGCCCCATCGGCGAGTCTTCGCTTTGGCGCCGGCCGGTTTAGCCGGCTTTGGTTTGTTCGGCGCCGGCCTGATTTGTCGCGTGATGCGCCGCGACCTCGCGGACTGGCCCGGCCGAAATGTCGGTGAGGGCCATGATCGGACGGTCGGGATCGGCGGCCACGCGGAAGGCCACGGCATCGGTGATTCTATGGAGAACCATGGTGCGATTCTCGATCTTGCCGACGATGCCGGCATCCACGAAGTACGTGCCGGGCGCAAGGCGCGTGACAAAGGGGAACGTCACCACCAGCTTCGTGCCTGCGTCGACGAAGGGTCTGTTGTCCGCTTGCGGATGCGACTCGGCCCCGGCGACCTCGAGGCCCTCGACTGTCTTGATGATCATTTTGTACCGCACCTGTGTCCCCGGCTGCGGGAAGACTACGGTGAGGGTGAGCTTGTAGGCTTGCCGCGGCGACAGCAGATTCACCCGTCTGTCGTCTTGGTCCAGGATCGCGGTCTCGATGATCCGCGCGCCCTGGGGTATGGATTCGGTGGTGCTCTGCGGGACGAGCGCCGGATCGAAATCGGCGCTCGGGAGACTTTTCGGGGAAGGGTCTGCGGTTTCGGGGCTGGGTATCGCGTCGCCGACGCCGGCCGCAGGAGCGCCGTTGGAGGCCTGGGCCAGGAGGTCGGCACGCACCTTGGAGCGCTCCTCGTGCGGCGCATAGACGAACCTTTGATAGCTCGACACAATCAGCTTGGGATCGCCGGCGACCAATAATTCGCCCTTGTCGAGCAGGATCGCCCGGTCGCAGAGCTGCAGCACCATGGGCGGGCTGTGGGATACGAAGAGGATGGTCGTGCCGTTCTCCTTCAGCGCCGCGATGCGCGCGATGCATTTGCGCCGGAAGGTCTCGTCGCCGACCGCCAGGACCTCGTCGATCACCAGGATCTCGGGCTCGGCGTTGAAGGCGACCGCGAAGGCGAGCCGGGCGCGCATGCCGTTCGAATAAGTCCTCAAGGGCCTATCGATGAACTCGTGAATATTGGCGAAATCGAGGATGTCCTCGATTCGATTGTCTGTTTCCTTCCGGCTCAGACCCATGATGGCGCACTTCAGATAGACGTTCTCGCGCCCGGTGAACTGGGGGTTGAAGCCCGACTGCAGGGCCAGGACCGGTGCGATGGAGCCGGAGACCTTGACGCTACCCGAGGTCGGCTGCGTGATGTTGCTGATCACTCGGAGCAGCGTCGTCTTGCCGGCGCCGTTGCGGCCGATGATCCCCAGGGTCTCACCCTTATAGACCCGGAAGCTGACGTCCTTGAGGGTCCAAAGCTGGCCGTCGCCCCCGTCGTTCCCGACCTCGAACACCCGTTCGGCGCCCTTGCGGGACTTGGCGGGCTGCTCGTAGCGTTTAGATACGCCGTCGACCCAAATCGCCACCTCAGAGGACATCCGCGAACCTCCCGCGGCTCCGTGCGAACCACCTCAGTCCGAGCCACGCCGTCACGAGCCCCGCTACTAGGAAACCACCGAGGGCGGCCCAGGCCGGCGGTTCGCCCCACATGGCGACGCGGCGCGCCTGTTCGATCGTGAAGGCGAGAGGGTTCAGCAGGAAATAGCCGCGATAAGCAGCCGGCACGAGTGTCACCGGATAGAAGATCGCGCTCACGAACATGGCCGCCGTTACGATTACGTTGATAACCTGATCAAGGTCCCGGCTGAAGGTGCCGAGGGCGGCCAGGATCCATGAGATTCCCAGAATGATCAACACGAGCGGCACGATCACCAGGGGAAGCAACAGGATGGTCCAGGGCGCGCCGCCATGGACCGCCGCGAAGGCCACCAGAAAAATGAGGAACCGGAGGCCGGCATGGAATACCGCCTCGCCGAGTGTGATCCACGGCAGGATCTCGAGCGGGAACACGACGTTCTGGACCAGCCCAGCGTTGCTGCGCATCAGGCTGGGCGCCCGCGTAATGCAGTCGCTCGCCAGCCAGAAGACGATCAGACCGAGGAAGACGGCGAGTGCGAAGTCCGCCCGGTTCGCGCCCCAGGCCGCGCCGCGCGACGGGAAGATCACCGTGAACACGAAGGTGAAGACCGCGAGAAAGAGCAAGGGCTGAAAAATGGCCCAAAACGGGCCCAGGAGCGCTCCGCGATAGCGCGCCTTCACGTCGCGGACCGTCAACTGCCACGCGAGCCCACGATGCCGCCAGAGGCAGACAAAGGGCATCAGCGGGCCACGGCGAATGTTCAGGGCCTGCGATGTCACGTGCGAGTCTCGGTCTTCACAGCGTGTCCTCTTTGTCGGGCCAAGCCCGGGAGGGCGGTGGTGTGGGCCCCCAAAGGCCCGAGTGGACCCATCCGATCGGCCGCTCGCGATTGCGATCCTCCAGTCCAGGTGATCCCGGATAGAGCGGGTGCCGCGAGACTCGCCGACCGGCCCCGCCGGGCGCGCGGTAACATCCGTGATCGCCCTTACGCGGTCAAGGCCTCTTCGCGTCAGCGCAATTGCCCGGGCGGCCTTTTCTTGGACTGGGGGTGTTGCGAACCGATGGTGGCGGTGACGCCGGCTTGCCGCCTCCTCCGTCGTGCGACCCGACCCCTCACCGCGAGAGGCGGGAGGTTGGCTCCTCGGGTCCGCCCTTTGGCGCGAAAGCTCGAGGCTGTGGCTACAGGTTCCGCGCAAGTTGGTCGCTCTCGAGATCCAGTTTAAGTTGATTAACTTTAATAGATTATCACCGCCTCTAACCGGAGAGCTTCAATTTTTTGTTTGCACAGAAAATATATAAAATACTAATAAATTAAAAATTAATTTTTATACTTTGATTTTTACAAATTCGTGAAGGGTTTGTAAACGATTTGTATACTATTGGCTTTTTATACTTCTGTCCGAGGCGGGCTTGGTCGAGTCGGCCTGCGTGTGGGACCCAATGGAGGACTACTATGAAACACTTGGTTTTTGGCAGGGGCTGGGCCGTTGCCTTGGCCCTACTGTCGGTTCTGGTTCTGGCCCCGCAGGCGGGCTTCGCGGCCGTGCCGCAGACCATCAACTACCAGGGCGCGCTTTCGGATGCCGGGGGCCCCGTGAACGCCACGGTCAATATGACGTTCCGTTTGTACAACGTCGAGACCGGTGGAACTCCATTGTGGGAGGAGACGATTTCGGTGACCGTGACCGCCGGCACCTTCAACGTTACGCTCGGCGAGACCCTTCCGGTGCCCTCAAATGTGTTCAACAATCCCTCCTTTCTGGGCATCGAGGTGGAAACCGATGGCGAGATGATACCGCGTCAGGAGATGGCCGCGACCGGCTATTCCATGCGCTCCGTCGTCGGCTTCAACCTGATCTGCGTCGCCTGCGTCGCGGAGGCCGAGCTCGGCTTCGACCCGGCCACCCAGGCGGAGCTCGACACGCACGGCGGAACTGCCGCCGCCCACCACGCCCGCTACACGGACGCCGAGGCGATCACGGCGGTCGGTCCGCACACCACGGACACCGACACCGTGGGTGCCCTCAGCTGCGCCAGCGGCGAGGTCGCGAAGTGGAACGGCGCGGCCTGGGCCTGCGCGGTGGACGACAGCGGCGGGGCGGCCTCCGACCTGACCTGTACGAGCTGCGTAGACGAGACCGAGCTGGGATTCGACACGGCCAACCAGACGGAGCTCAACACGCACGCCGCGACCGTCGATGCCCACCACGCCCGCTACACGGACGCCGAGGCGGTGACGGCGGTCGGTGCGCACACCGTGGACACCACGCTCACCAATGCCGAAGTGGACGCCTTCGTCATCGACAGCGCGCTCAATCTCTTCGCCGGCACGACCCTGAACGGGGCGGCGATCCAGACCGGCACCGAGGCCGACACCGTGGGTGCGCTTAGCTGCGCCAGCGGCGAGGTCGCGAAGTGGAACGGTGCAGCCTGGGCCTGCGCGGCCGACGTCGATACCGACACCAACACCGACACCTTGGCCGGTCTCAGTTGCGCGACCAACCAGGTCGCGGAGTGGAACGGCGCGGCCTGGGCCTGTGTGACGCCGAGCAGCGGCGGACTGACCGGCGTGAACGTCGTCTCGTCGGCACCTACGAATGTCACGGCGGGCCTGCGCGGGACCATCACGGCCTCCTGCGCCGGCGGCGAGAAGGTGCTGGGCGGCGGCTTCCAGGGTGCGCCGGGCATCATCGCCGAGAGCAGCTATCCCGTCGTTGGCTCGCCGGACCAATGGTCGGGCACCTTCCTGAACACCGACGCCCTGGACCATAGTGTGACCGTCTACGCGGTCTGCGGGACGCCGTAAGAGAGGCCGGGGTCCGTCGGGTGCGACCCGGCGGCCCCCGCTTATCAGGAGGTCAGGTGTTGATCAGTAGGTGGAATGGGACCTCGGCGCTGCACAGGAAGGCCCTCGGGCCGAGTCGGTCGGACCCCGGTGCGGCAGGGTCGCCGAGGCCGCGCGGCGAAGAACGCAGCCCGCGCGGAACCGGGACCCGAAGTCCGGAAGGAATGGAGGATCTGATAATGTCATTCTCGTCGCCCAAGCGGCATGCATTCGACCGGCAGCGGACGCCACGCGCCGCGCTTCTGTCGGGCCTAGTCCTCGCTCTCGGGCTGTTCGCCAACGGCGAGGCCCGGGCGGCGCTGGCCTCGAGCGCCACGTACGGGCTCGAGAGCGCGACAGCCGCTTCGGCCGGCGGGCGCGCCTCCTCCACCAGCTACAGTCTGCTCAGCACGGTGGGGCAGTCCTCGCCGCTCGGATCGGCTGGCTCGACCAGCTACGCCATGTTTCCCGGGTTCCTGTCCACCTTGGACACCGACGGTGACGGCACCCCGGATGGCTTCGACGCCTTTCCGACCGACCCGACCGAGACCACCGACACGGACAGCGACGGCATCGGCAACAACGCGGACACCGACGACGACGGCGACGGCATACCGGACGCCTACGAGGATACCATTGCCGGCCTGGATCCCTTGGATCCCGCGGACGCCACCGGCGACATCGACGGCGACGGATTCACCAACCTAGAGGAATACCTGGTCGGCACCGACCCGGAGGACGCCCTTTCCTTCCCGATGTACGTCGTCGACTTCAACGGCGACGCGAAGTCCGACATCCTGTGGCGCAACTCCAGCAACGGCAAGTTGGTTCTCTGGCAGATGGACGGTTTCACCCTGCAGACCGCAGAAACGATACCCGCGCCGTCGGCCTCTTGGTATATCGCCGATCTCGGCGACTTCGATGGTGATAATCGGACTGATATTCTCTGGCGCAACGGCGCCTCGAGCGCCGTCGTCATCTGGTTTATGGATGGATCCACGCATACATCCGGGGGTTCGTTGGCGAACGTCAGCAGCAGTTGGGATGTGGCGGGCCTCGGCGACTTCAACGGCGATGGCAGTCTCGACATCCTGTGGCGCAACAATACCACCGGAAGCAACGTCATCTGGGAGATGGACGGCTTAACCCAATTGGGCGCCTCGGTGATCGGTGTGGCCGGTCTCGGCTGGCAGGTCGCTGGCGTTGCCGATTTCAACGGCGACGATCAGTCCGACATCCTGTGGCGCAACTCGAGCACCGGAGCCAATCTCGTCTGGCAGATAGAAGCGGCTGTCCAGACCGACGTTGTTTCGATCGGCGCGGTGTCCTCCGTCTGGAGAGTCGAGGGCCTGGGCGATTTCGACGGCAGCGGCCAGGACGATATCCTGTGGCGCAATTCGAGTTCCGGGAACACCATCATCTGGGAGATGGACGGCTACACCACGCTGGCCGCGGCGAAAATCGGAACTGTCAGTAGCGCGTGGAAGGTCGTCCGTCTGGGCGATTACGACGGCGGCAGCAAATCCGATATCCTGTGGCGCAATCCCAGCACCGACGCCACCATCATGTGGCTGATGGACGGGTTCACCACGGTGGCCGCGCAACCGATCGACCCTGTCTCCTCGCTGTGGAAGGTCCAATAGGCGCGAAACGCCATCCCCGTCCCCGGTCGCGATCCGTCGAGCGGCCGGGCGCGGGGTTGGGCGCGCGGGTTCTCCTTCGGACCGTTGAAGATCTCACCGGGCGCTGACCCGGCCGCGCTTCATCCGGTCCCGCTTCATAACGACTCCCCTGCGCGAATAGAAACGCGGTCCGCCGGACACCTCGGGCACATGGGCACTGTCCCATGGTGGCCCCCGGGCACGGTGCTGTCGCTCGAGCGGGGGACCACGCACCCGGACGATACAAGTTAGGTCGCTGGTTAGGTCGCTGGTTAGGTCGCTGGCGGGGTCCGACCGACCCTTTCGAAGTCGACTGCGGACCGGCGCGGGCCGAACCCGCCCCCCGGGCCGACCGCATGGCCGGAGCGAGCACCGCAGGGCTTCCGGGCCGATGCGCCGTCACGGTCGCCGTGATCCCGCAGGGCGCGGGCTACGTGATGATCCTCGGCAGGGACTTCTTCAACGCGGTCCCCGCCGGGACAGTGGGGGCAGTGGAAAGCGGCTGGCACCGCGTGCTGAACGCGGCGGTCAACCAGGCGCTCGATCCGACCAAGGCCGACGTGGCGTTGTTTAGCAACACCACCTACGTGGACTATCGCCTGGGAGAGCTCGGCGCGGAGGCGAGCAACGTCCAGGCCTCGGCGCAGGAAATGGGGCACAAGGTGATGCCGTTCACCGGCTTCACGGCCGCGCCCCTCTCGAGTGTGCTGAACGGCCGGGAAGCCTTGGCGATCTCGGAGCTGAATGCCGACCTCTTTGCCGCCATGACGGTCGGCGCGCGGGACGAGGTGGAGGCCTTCGTCGAGGGCGGCGGCAACCTGCTGGTGTTCGACGCCGGCGGCACGTTCGAGCGCAATTTGGTCAACGGCTTGTTCGGGTTCGCGCTGGCGTCCTCGGCAACCGCGTCGCCCTATTCCCTCGATGCCGCCGGGGCTGCCGGCACGCCCTTTGCGGGCGGGCCCGGGTCGCTGACCGGATTCAGCGCGACCTCTGCGGTCACTCTCGCCTCGCTGCCGCCCGGCTCGCGGGCCATTTACCGCACCGGCAGCGCGGTTGCCGTGGCCAGCATCCCGGTGGGCTGCGGCACCGTGACCCTCATGGGCTGGGACTGGTTCAGCGCCCAGCCGGAGGGAGCCCAGGACAGCGGATGGCTCGACGTGCTGAACCGGGCGCTCGGCCAGGACAAGCGGATGCTCGTCGACAACGACTTCAACGGCGACACCCACGCCGACGTCTTCTGGCGCAACACCAGCACCGGGGCCACCGTCATCTGGCTGATGGAGGGGAATACCGTACGGGATTCGGGACCGCTCGGCGCCGTCGCCAACCCACCCTGGGAGCTGGCCGGCACCGGCGACTTCAACCGGGACTGCAAGGCAGACATCATGTGGCGCAACACGTCCACGGGAGCAAATTTCCTCTGGCAAATGGATGGGCTCAGCCTAGAGGCTTCGGGGTCGATCGGTGGCGTGGCTACGACATGGGAGATTGTCGGCATTCACGACTACGATGGCGATCGCGCCTCTGACCTCCTGTGGCGCAACACCGCCACGGGGGGCAACATCATATGGTTCATGGACGGATTCGGCCACACCACAGGTCCGTTGGGGCCGGTGACGCCGGCCTGGGTCGTGGAGGAGTAAGCCGCGCCACGCCCGGCCCGCGCCCGGACACCGGACCCCCGGTGGGTGGGCGCGGGGCGGGCGGCCCTTGCCGCCGTCGCTCGAACCGTGATTTGACGTTCTTTCGGGTCGGACCAGAGTGGCCGGCCCGCATTTTCTCCGTGAGCCGCAGGGAGCCGCAGGGCCGCGGCCAAGGACGCTCGGCCGCGTGCTGCTGTTCGCCGACGTGGACATCATCTCCGACGGCACGGTGTCCTCGGGTGACGGGACCACCGGCAGCAACGAGATCTTCCTCGCCAACCTCTTCGCTTATGCGGACCGGAACCGGCCGGTCGCCAACGACTTCAACGGCGATGGCCATGGCGACATCCCGTGGCGCGACACGGGCAGCGGAAAGACCGTTATCCAGTTTTTCGAGGACTTCGTCGAAGTCGCTTCCGGAGGCATCGGTACCCTCCCTGCACCGATCTGGGACACGGTCGGCACCGGGGATTTCGACCGGGACCGCCGGGCCGATATCCTGTGGCGCCACACCGGCACCGGTGACACCATCATTCGGCGGATGGAGGGGTTCGCCAAGGTGGCCGCGCAGTCGATCGGCGGTGTCCCCGCTCAATGGCACGTCCAATAGGCGCAAAACACCGTCCCGTCCTCCGGTCGCGATCCTCTGAGCGGCCGGCGGACAGGGTTGGTTGGGCCCTCTCGTTCAGGCCGTTGTATACGATCATGGGCGCTGACCCGGGCCCATCCGGTCTCAAGGCCCCCCGGTTTCGGCACCAGCGGTCCCGCGGACCGTTTCGCCCAATTTCCCCGCGCGTGCGAAAATTCTCAGTGGACCTCGCGTCTCCGAGGTAGACCCTTCAACCAGCTGCTCAATAACCCGACTGGAGTTAAATCTTTGTTATAAATCATGAAATTTGTTCGATCGGGGATGGTGTGCTAGAATATGCCATAGATGCTCTGCGGGCTTGGTGAGGCTGCCGGGAGGGGTCCCGGAGAAGCCTGGTGCTTCGACGGGGAGAGGGAGATGCCAAGGCGGTGCCGAGCCGGGCCCGGACCCGGACTACGGTTCCGAATCGCACGCACACAGCCGGGTCGCCTGCCAGGCCGGTTCCTACACCGCTTTTCCGACCCATTTCCCTGTTCCCGAGTATCGCCATGGGCGGCTTCGCGTGCTGTCGGCCTCTTGAACGTGTCCGCGGTGGAGGCGTACATGAGAACCCGTCCTTCGTTCGATCACGTGGCGGGACGGTGGAACACTTGAAGGAGAATTTCCGTATTATGACCAAGCTACTGAGAACCCTGGCCGTCGCAGCCGTGGCGTCGACCGGCGCGGCCCAGGCCGCCGACGTGGCGATCTTCACCGACACGACCTATGTGGACTACGATTCCGCAAGCAGCGGCGCGGAGGCCAGCAACCTTGAGGCCACCTTGACCCAGCAAGGTCATGCGGTGTCCAGGTTCTCCGGGACGTCCGATACGGGCCTGGCCTTGGCACTGGCGGGCAAGGACGCCCTCGTACTCCCGGAGCTCGAGAAATCCCCGGCGACCAGCCTGTTCGCCGCGCTTGGCACCGCTGCGCGGGCCGTAATCGTCGACTTCGTCGAAAACGGCGGAACCCTGATCTTCCATTTCGCCAACACCAAGTCCCTCGAGCTGGTCAACGGCCTGTTCGGCTACAGCCCTGCACTGACGACGACCGCGACCGCGGGTACGTACGTCACGAGTGCCGGGCTCACCTCGGGCACTGCCTTCCATGGTGGGCCGCCGTCGCTTCCCGGTTTGAGCGGGAATTCCGCACTCGACTTTACGAGCTTGCCGGCGGAATCGCGCCACATCTATATAACCGGCAACGGCGACGCGGTTTCGATCATAACGCAGGGCGCCGGGCGCGTGATCTTCATCGGCTGGGACTGGGACGATGCCTTTCCGATAGGAGTCAACGACGGCGGCTGGCTCAGTGTGTTGAACTCCGCGGTCAACGAGGCGGTCGACCCGACCAAGGCGAAGGTCGCGCTGCTCGCCGACACGGCCTATGTCGACTACTACGATACGTTGAACTCGGCGAGCCTGGCAATTTGGTCCGAGGCGAGCAACGCGCAGGCCTCGATTCAACGGGAAGGCCACCAGGTCATGCCCTTTACCGATCTGTCCGCTCCGGGCCTCTCGACGCTGCTGGAGGACCGCGATGCCCTGGTTCTGGTCGACACGTTCGGCGGCCTCGTGGCCGCCCTGAGCACAAGCGCGCGGGCCGAGATCGTCGACTTCGTCAACGCCGGGGGCAAGCTGTACATCCTGAAGAACAGCGAGACCAACCTCGGCGTCGTCAACGCTCTGTTCGG
>Ga0224509_10000293_pt1 | contig 13499 bp, 13 predicted proteins | sample SF_Jan12_sed_USG_5_FD_170158 | JGI IMG/M metagenome (GOLD analysis project Ga0224509, IMG submission 170158) | Sediment microbial communities from San Francisco Bay, California, United States - SF_Jan12_sed_USGS_24 | ecosystem: Environmental > Aquatic > Marine > Sediment | place: USA... | reverse complement strand
ACTTCCAGCGCGACCTCGAGCTCCGGGCTGGTTTCCAGGAACCGCTCGAGATAGCGCCTCGCGGCTTCGTTCTCACCTTTTTGAAAGTGCGCGGCGCCGACGAGGAACAACCCGTCGCCGTCATCTTCTTGTTGCTGAAGCACCCGTTGCCCCATTCGAATCGCGCGGTCGTACTCGCCCATCATTCGGAGCGTCTGTCCCGCCCCCACCATCGCTCCGACATAATCGGGCGCAAGCTTCAGCGCTTCGACGTAACTCTTGAGCGCTTCTGGGAACGCCTCCTTCTGAAAATACGCGTGGCCTAGGAAGTGAAACGCGTACTCGTTCTGCGGGTCCTCTCGAGCAACCCGCAGCAGCTCGTCGATCGCTTGAACGGTCTCACCCGCGTGAAGAAGCTCCATCCCTTCTTCCGCTGCTTCCCACCGCTCGGACTGCGCGTCGTCCACCGAGGTCTCGTCAGTCACGCTTGCCATAGTTGATCGAGCCTGCACGGGTTCGATCGCGCGGTTGCACACCGGAGGCCAACGTCCCAAGCGCAAGTACGAGGAACAAGACGCCGCCGATGAGGAGTGTGATGCCCATCAACTGACGGTTGTCGAATGCCCAGTAGCAAACGCCGGCGACCACCAAAGTCAGAACGGCGACGGCCGCGGACATGCGTATCTGTAGTTGACGGCGCCGTTGTGCGTTTGCTTCCGCTTCGCGCTTGGCTTCCTTCGCGTCCTTGGCTCGCTCCCTGCGAGCTTGGCGCCGCTCGTTCTGTTTCTTCGCCATGGGAGGAGCATACTACTGAATCGCCCGACGGGCCCGATCCGCTAAGTGGCCCTCGGGAACGAGCTCCAGGTACTTCTCGTAGGCTTCCCGCGCCGCGGGCGAGTTGTCGCTCGAAAGCGCCTCACCCAGGTAGAACCAAGCCTCTGCGGGCGTGCCCGGAAGGGAAATCGACTGCCGGAGCAGCCGCCGCGCCGCATCCCGCTCGCCCCGCTCGTAGTGAACGCGGCCCACCTGATAGATCGCCGCTGCCTCGAGACCTGGGCGCGCGTCAACGCCACGCGCGAGTTGGAGCGCTCGGGACGCGTTCCTCATCGCCTCGGAGTACTTCTTGGCGCGCAAGATACCCTGCCCCATCCCGACGAGGGCGGGCGCATAGTCCGGGTCGAGCTCGAGAGCGCGGCGATAGTAGCTCGCTGCAACCCCCGTGTGACCTTGGGCGTAAAGCGAATCGGCTCGCGCGGTGAGCCCCTTGGGATCCATGGAAGCAAGCTCAGCCTGCACGACGGTAGCATCGGGCTCCTTCGCTGGTGCCGCGGCCGACGCCACGGCCTTCGGCTTCGATTTCACGGTCACCTTGGCTGTCGGGGCAGACGCAGAGCCCCGTGGCGGCGAAGAAGCTTTGCGGGGGGTGACGGGCTTCGGAGGTTCCACCCGCCCAGGGGGCTCAGGCTCCGGCGCCGCCACCAGCGCAGAGACCGAGCCCTGTTCCGACGCAGGCTCCTCCGTGGGGGCAAGGCCCTGTGGCCGCAAAGCCACTTTCGGGGGCTCACTCGTGTCGATCGATGCCGGGTCCGCGATGACTGCTTCGGGTGGAGCCGGTGACGCCTCTTCGCCGGTCGAAGACGCGGCGAACGCCGCAGGCTCGACCTCATCCGCAGGCCTCGTAACCAGCGCAATGCCTGCGATCAAAAGCGCGACCCCCCCCACAGCAACCGCACCGAGTAAGAGCTGCCGCGGAGTCAGGGCCGCCTGGGTCCTGCGTTCCTGTCGCTCCGCAAACGCGATCAAGTCGTCCTCGGCCTCGGGCCCCAACGCCTCGAGGGGCTCTTCGGCACCGGGCGCCAGCTCCTCCAGCGCGCGGGCCTTCGCAAGCACCTGCTCGGCCTTGTCGTGGTCCCCCCGCTCGGCCAAGAGCTCACCGAGGCATTGCAGGGGCCTCGGGTCCTCCGGCGCGAGCCGAACCGCCCCGAGCAAGGCCTGCTGCGCTCGCAACGTGTCGCCATCGGCCCGCCACGCCTCCGAACAAAGCAGCAGGTACTCGGGATCGTCGGCCAGTTGCTCGTGGTGGAGGCTCAGCATCTCCAGCGCCGCGTGAGGCTTGCCAGTCACGATCAGATCGCGTGCAATCTCCAACGGATGCGGGTGCCCAGCGGGTTCCGCGTCGTCGAGCGCGTAGGCGTCGAAGCCGAAATCAGACACGGCGCCGATCCTACCAGAGGCCCCCTGGGATTCATGAATTCCCGCCAATCACGGAGTCACCCCGGGCCTTCTGCGCCAAAGCTTGTATACTCCCGCGCAATGTTTGTGGTCGCGTGCTCCGGTTTCCCCGTGCCGGTCAGCCGATATTGGCGGGAATTTGATGCGGTGGAAATCTCGGACACCGAGATCGCCATTCCGGGCGCGGGTACCATCAGGCGCTGGATTCGCGAGGCTCCCGACAATTTTCTGTTCACCGTGGTGGCTCCCAAGTCCGTCAGCGACTCGGGGTTCCGGCGCACCAAAGAGAACAAGGCGACGTGTGAGGCCGTGGCGGCGCTCGCCAGCGACCTCAAGGCCAAAGCGGTCGTCTTTAGCGCAGACGAAAAATTCAAACATGGCAAGGCGAACCGGACTGCTCTTCGAGCGTTTCTAGGTTTTCTGCCGCCGAAGATGCCTCCGATCGTCTTCGACCTCGAGGCCTGGAAGCCGAGCGACATCGTCGCAGCGTGCGGCGACCGGCCGGCGGTCGCGGCGTACGACCCGCTCAACGACGATCCCCCGCCCAAGTCGAAGATGACCTACATCCGCCTTCCAGGGCCGGCGGGCCACCGGTCGCGCTACGACGAGGCGTCGGTCGCCAAGATCGCCGATCACTGCAACAGCCTCGACACCGAGCTGGGCATCTGCGTGTTCCGCAATATCGACATGCAGACTAACGCCCACCAGCTCATCAAGAGACTCGAGTAACGGATGCCCGGATCGGCGCCGGCGCCGACAATGCTCACGCTCGCGGAAGAGGACGCAGGGGAGCGCCTCGATCGCATTCTGGCCCGCCGCTGTCCCGAGTTTTCACGGAGCGCGCTGCAACGATGGATCGAGCAAGGGCGCGTCGAGCAGGCCGGCGAGATCGTATCCCGCAAGACCAAGGCCTTGGCCGGCGCTGAGGTTTCGATTCAGCCTGCCCCGCCCGAGGCGATGAGCGCGGAGCCCCAGGATATTCCAATCGAGGTGCTGTTCGAAGACGCACACCTGATCATCGTCGACAAGCCCGCCGGGCTGGTGGTTCACCCGGCACCCGGCCATCCCGACGGGACGCTCGTCAATGCCCTGCTCTATCACGCCGAAGTGCAGGGCGGAGGCGACCCCTTGCGCCCGGGCATCGTCCACCGCCTCGACAAGGATACCAGCGGCGTGATGGTGGTGGCGAAGACGCCTCAAGCGCACGAGCGGCTGGTCGAGATGTTTCAGCAGCACGCTTTGGAAAGAACATACCTAGCGATTGTGCTCGGCCGGCCCCCGCACGCGATCACGTACGACACGTTCCACGGTCGGCACCCGGCACATCGGAAGAAGTTCACGTCGAGGGGCGACCGGGGCCGCCGAGCGATCACGCATCTCGAAACAGTCGAGCTTTTACACGGAAGCTCTTTGGTTCGTTGCCGTCTCGAGACAGGGCGAACTCATCAGATCCGCGTGCATCTCGCGGAGCATGGCCATCCGGTTCTCGGCGATCCGCTTTACGGCAAATCGATCGGAGACCCGGAGCTACGCCGGGTTTCGACCGAGCTGGGCCGCCAGGCCCTGCACGCTATGCTTCTCGCGTTCGCTCATCCGATCACTGGCGAGGCGATGCGCATCGAGACCGAGCCGCCGGAGAGTTTCCAGCAAGCGCTCAACTCCCTGCGGGCCGGCTAGCCCGCGCCTGCGATGCCGGCGTTGATCTCCCGTGCCCGCTAGGGTTCGGGCTCGGGTTCGGGAGCGCACTGCGGATAGCCCGCCAGCAGCTCGAGACACTGCGCCTGATCGCACTGCAGAACAACGGAATTACAACTCTCGAAGAAGACCGGGCTGACGAGAATCGCCCTGCAGCAGTCCTGAAGATCGAGGCAGGACTGGATCGCGGCCTCGTCGCATTGGGTCGACTTGGTAGCGCCCCATCCGACTCTGCAGAACGAGCCATCCAGGTTCCGACGCGCTACACCCGAAGCCGAGTCGCCGATAATCTCACCGGAGAAGCTAAGCTCGGCGCCGCTTTGATCGTCAGAGGCTCGAAACGAGTTGGTCGCCTGATCGATGACGACGTCGGCCGCGAAGCTCAAATCGAAGCTGCAACGGTCCCCGTTCTCGTAGGTCCCCACGAGCTCCACACTGAGGTCGAACGAGCGGGGGACCGCGTCGGGCTGCTCTTGCCCTGCGACGTTGCACATCGGGCTCGGGGTGAGGCGTAGGCCGTCATCGCTGATGTAGAAGCACACGTCGAGGCCGTTGGCCTCTCCCGCCCAGAGCCCGGGAATCTGAGCTGGGGCCTGTGCACCACCGGTGCCACCTGTCCCGCCCGCGCCTCCAGTGTCTCCGGCGCCCGCGCCACCGTCGTTGCAGCCGGCAGCAAGCAGAAGCAAACAGCCAGCGGCAGTCAGCGGCCCGAAAAAGTTAAGAGTCATTGCGAAGGGAGGCCTACCACATCGGGGATTCGACGTGTGCCTTGGAGCGAACGAGAAGGTCGATGATCGCGCGGTCGTAGAGGTTGCGGCCGAGCAGCTCGGGTGCGACGCGGCTCTGATAAAGGTCCCGACCCTCTTGAACTTCATCGGCCATCACGTCGAAAAGATTGTCGTTTCGAACCCCCTCGGCAATCTTGTCCTCGTTGTAAAGAGCAAGGTCGCTCGAGATCGCTCGTGCCAAGCGACGTGCGGCTTCTTCGGTTTCGATCAGCGCCATCGGTCCTCCGTAGGCGAAGAGTGACGCAGGAGCCCCGCCTCTGTCAAAGAGCAGCCGGGTCGATCTCGATGGCGCCCGCGCGAAGGATCTCGATCGGGGCCACGGTGGAGTCGATGAGCGTCGAGGGCGCACCGCCGGGCGAGACCCCGGGCATTGCCCCGCCGAGCTCTTTGGCGAGGGCCGCCGGCAGCTCGTCGACGCTCCGGAGCGGCGGCTCACCGGTTCGATTCGCGCTGGTCGCGGTCAGGGGGTGGCCAAACGCCCTCACCAAGTCCGCAGCGGGGCTCGGGCCTGGTACGCGAACACCGACCTTGCCGTCCCGCGTAAGCCGCGGGCTCAAGTCGGGCTTGGCCGGCAGCAGTATCGTGAGTGGGCCGGGCCAAAAGGTCTGCATCAACGCCCGGGCCTCGGCCGAAGGGGCCAGAGCCACATCTGCCGCCGCCCGACGATCGGGGAGGAGCAGCGCGATCGGCATGTCGGCCGGCCGGCCCTTGAGCTCGGCGACCCGCTCGATGGCCTTCTCATTGCGGGCGTCGGCGAGCAAGCCGAGGAAGGTTTCGGTCGGGCAGGCCACGACCCCGCCGCGCTTCAAGACCTGCACGAGCGCGGCCAAATCGGTCATCGGCGGGTGCGGGCTCGCCAGCCGATGTCTTGGCGAAGCTGTTTGCCTTCGAACTCGATCTTCGCAACGGCCTCGTAGGCACGCTCGGCAGCCTCGTCGATCGTTTCGCCAATGGCCGTGACCGAGAGCACGCGCCCTCCCGAGGTCACGACCGCATCGCCGTCAAGCACGGTGCCCGCGTGAAACACGGTCACCTTTGGGAGCGCGGACGCGTCCTCGAGGCCGGTGATCACCTTCCCTTTTTCATAGCTACCCGGGTATCCGCCTGCCGCAAGCACGACGCACAGCGAAGCGGGGGCCTCCCACTCGGGCATCAGCCCGCCGAAGTCACCCTGCGCCGACCCTCGGATCAGCGGCATGATCGATCCCTTCCAGCGGGTCATCAAGGTCTGGCACTCGGGGTCGCCGAACCGCGTGTTGTACTCGAGGACCAGCGGCTCGCCGTCGACGATCATGAGTCCGACGAAGAGTGCTCCGCGGAATGGACGTCCTTCGACAGCCATGCCCCGCAGCGTCGGCTCGATGACGCGATCGAGGATCTTCTGTTCGATCTCCGGGGTCACGACCGGCGGCGGCGAATATGCGCCCATCCCTCCGGTGTTCGGACCCTTGTCTCCGTCAAAAGCGCGTTTGTGATCCTGGGCCGGTGCGAGCGGGATGAATCGCTCGCCGTCGGAGATGACGTGGTAGCTCACCTCTTGACCGACGAGGCACTCCTCGATCAGCACGCGGTCGCCCGCATCGCCAAACGCACGCTCGCGCATGATGCGGTCGACGCCGGCAACGGCTTCCTTCGCATCGCTTGCGACGATGACGCCCTTCCCCGCCGCGAGGCCGTCGGCCTTTACCACGAGCGGACGATTGGCCTCCTCGATGTAGCGCGTGGCCGCGTCCGGGTCGTCGAAGACCGCAAAGCCCGCGGTCGGGATGTCATGGCGGGCCATGAACTCCTTGGAGAAGATCTTGGAGCCCTCGAGTTGAGCCGCCTCGCGATCGGGTCCGAAGGCATCGATGCCGTGTTCGCGAAGCGCGTCGACCACACCCGCCACCAGCGGCGCCTCCGGGCCAACGACCACCAGGTCCGCGGACTCTTGCTTGGCAAGAGCGACGACTTGGTCTGCGTCGGTCGGATCGACGGCCATCGTCCGGCCGACCGCTGCGATGCCCGCATTGCCCGGCGCCCCGATGACTTCGACGCCGGGATCCTGCGACAGGCGCCATGCTAGAGCGTGCTCGCGCGCGCCTCCTCCAACGATGAGAACTCGCATGGTCAATGCCGAAAGTGACGAACGCCCGTGAACACCATCGCCATGTCAGCGGCGTCCGCGGCTGCGATGACTTTTTCGTCTCCTTTGGAGCCACCGGGATGCACCACCGCGGTGATCCCCACCTTGGCGGCGGCTTCGATGCCATCGGGAAACGGGAAGAACGCATCGGATGCCATCACCGCGCCCTTCGAGAGCTCACCTGATTTCTGGGCCGCGATGCCAACGGCGGTGACGCGCGCCATCTGCCCGGCGCCCACGCCGACCGTCCGGTCGGGCTTGGCGAAGATGATCGCGTTGGACTTGACGTGCTTGCAAACGCGCCAAGCGAAGTCGAGCGCGCGCATTTCATCGTCCGTCGGCTGACGCTTGGTGACGACCTTGCCAGCGCGAACCTCGCTCGGTCCGGTCGCGTCGCGATCCTGCACGACCAAACCCCCGCCCACGCGCTTGAACTGTAAGGCGGCATAGTCGGCAGGAAGCCATTGTCCGGTTGCGAGGATGCGGAGGTTCTTTTTCTTCTGAAGGCGCTCGAGCGCGGAGGGGGCAAAGCTCGGGGCGATGATGCACTCGATGAATGTCTCGGCAACCGCGTTGGCGGTCGCCTCGTCGACCTCGCGGTTCAGAGCGACAATCCCGCCGAAGGCGCTCTGGGCGTCGGCCTCGCGGGCGATGCGGTACGCCTCCTCGAGGCTCGCGGCCGTGGCGACCCCGCAGGGGTTGGTGTGCTTGACGACGACCGCTGCAGGCCCCTCGAACTCGCGGACCGCTTCGATCGTCGCGTCGACGTCGACGAGGTTGTTGAAGGACAGCTCCTTGCCGCCCGCACCAAGCGACTCGGCCAATGCCAGGCTGCCCGCCGGAGCATTGCGCTCGATGTAGAAGGCGCCCTGCTGATGGGGGTTCTCCCCGTACCGAACGTCGTAGGCTTTGCTGAAGCTCAAGGTCAGCGCGCCGGGGAACTTGGAGTCGCTTCCCTGCGACGTCAGATAGGCGGAGATGGCGCCGTCGTACGCCGCGGTTTGGGTAAATGCCTTGGCCGCTAAGCGCGCGCGCAGCGAAGCATTGGGGCCATCCCCAGACGTCACCGCGGCCAGTACCTCGGCGTAGTCACTTGGCTCGGTAACGACGGTCACGCGCGCCTGGTTCTTGGCGGCGCTTCGGACCATCGATGGCCCCCCGATGTCGATGTTCTCGATCGTCTCGTCATGGGACGCGCCCCGAGCGACCGTTTGCTCGAACGGATAGAGATTGACGCACACGAGGTCGATCGGCTTGCCGCCGATGCCGCCTAGGGCATCACGATCCTCTCCGCTGTCCCGCATGAGAATCCCGCCGTGGACCCGCGGGTGCAGGGTCTTCACGCGACCATCCATGATCTCGGGCGACTCGGTGTACTCGGAGACGTCGATGACCGGCACCCCGCCGTCGCGAAGCGCACGAGCCGTACCACCGGTGGAAAGAATCTCGACGCCCGCGCCGGAGAGTCCTTTTGCGAATTCGAGGACGCCCGTCTTGTCAGAGACCGATATCAGTGCGCGTTTGATCTGTGTCATGCCCCTACCTTCTGGCCGCCCGGTCGACCGCTGAAGGTCGGCCCATACCCCGCGGCCAGAATGTCGTCAATCGATTCTAGAACACGCCGAGGTCAGGTGTCGGAGCCCCCGACTTCGTCGAGGTCTCGCATCTGCGCGAGGGTTGTCTCGACCCAGGGGCCAAGCCCGCCGAGACGAATCATTTCGCGAGCTTTGTGCATCAGCGCGCCATAGAAATGCAAGTTGTGCAGCGATAGAAGTCTCGGCCCGAGCATCTCGTCGGCCTTGAAGAGGTGGCGGAGATACGCCCGGGAGTACGTCATGCACACCGAGCAATCACAGCGGGCATCGAGTGCGCTTTCGTCGTCCCGGTGCCTTGCCTGCTTGAGGTTCACCCGGCCTCCCCAGGTGAGGGCTTGGCCGTTGCGCGCGTTGCGGGTCGGTAAAACGCAGTCGAAGAGATCGATGCCACTACGGAGCGCCCGAAGCAGGTCGGTCGGGGTGCCTACGCCCATGAGGTATCGCGGACGGTCCACCGGCATCATCGGGCCGATCTGCCCCAAGAGGTCATACATCTGCGCGGGCGGCTCTCCGACCGAGAAGCCCCCCAAGGCCACCCCATCGAAGTCGAGCGCCGCGATCGTCTGCAGGTGCGACATCCGCAGATCGAGGTCCGTGCCGCCCTGAACGATGCCGAAGCGGGCTTGGCCTTCCGCGGGCTCGGTCTGCAGGCAGCGCTCGGCCCAATCGGTGGTTCGCGACATCGCACGCTGGACCACGTCACGCGCCGCGCCCCCGGCGGGACATTCGTCGAGCACCATCGCGATGTCCGAGCCAAGCAAAGCCTGCACGCGCATCGCTTCTTCAGGCGTGAGTCGATGCAACGTCCCGTCGAGGTGGGAGCGGAACGTGATGCCATCGTCGTCGATGGTTCGATGCTTGGCCAATGAAAAGACTTGATAGCCTCCGCTGTCGGTGAGCAGCGCGTGGGGCCACTTCATGAACCCGACCACGCCCCCGTGAGAGGCGACGGACTCGGCTCCCGGGCGAAGCCAGAGGTGATAGGTATTGGCCAAAATGATTCGTGCGCCGGTCGAGGCGACCTCATCCGGAGTGAGGGCTTTGACGGTCGCCTGGGTTCCGACAGGCATGAACGCGGGAGTTTCGATGGTGGCTCGAGGCGTTGTGAGCGCTGCACAGCGTGCATCGCCATCCGCCGCATCGACTCGAAACGAAAACCCCGAGGTCGGCAGGCTCACCGTGCTTCCCCTCGGATCAACATCGCATCGCCGTAGCTGTAGAAGCGATAGCGCCGTTCGGCCGCTTCGCGATACGCTCGGCGTGTGAGCTCGACCCCTGCAAAGGCCATGACTAGGGCCAGCAAGGTCGAACGCGGAAGATGGAAGTTGGTGACGAGGTGGTCGACCACCTGGAATCGATGTGGCGGACGAATGAAGAGCCGCGTCGTACCGAACCCTGCAACTGGATTGCCTTCGACATCAACCGACGATTCGAGCGTGCGGACGACCGTGGTACCGACCGCAACGACCGGCCGCCCTTCGGCGCGCGCGCGGCCGATGGCGGCGACGGTGGCTTCCGGAACTTCGAACGCTTCTTCATGCATCTCGTGTTCGTCCAAGGCGTCGACCTGCACCGGCTGGAATGTGCCGGGTCCGACGTGCAGTGTCACGTAGGCCGTCTGGTGCCCGGCCTCTTCGAGCGCCCTCAAGGTGCTCTCGGTGAAGTGAAGGCCGGCCGTCGGGGCAGCGACCGCGCCCGTCTTCCGCGCGTAGACCGTCTGGTAGCGTGTTCGATCGGAGTCGCCGGCCTCGCGTCGAATGTAAGGTGGCAAAGGAACGCGGCCGGCCCGCTCGATCAATTCGTCGACCCTCCCCTCGGCCTGGAGGTCGACCTCCAACTGCCCGTGGTCGAGCGCGCGGACGACGTGAGCCGTGAGTCGGCCGTCACACAGCGACAGCTCCATCTCTGCGCGCAGCCCCTTCGACGAGCGGCCCATTGCCAGCCAGCGGTCGGGGACCTCCGCGATCTTTTTGAGCAGCAGGATCTCCACCCGGCCACCCGTAGCCTTGTGGCCGAGCAATCGCGCCGGAAAGACCCGTGTGTCGTTGAAGACGAACAAGCTCGGACGGAGCAACCCTGGGAGCTCGGTGAAGAGACGGTCTTCGACTTCATCGGCGGGAATGTCCAGCAATAACAAGCGCGACGCATCTCGCTTTGCCAGCGGCTCCTGGGCGATCAACTCGTCGGGAAGGTCGTAGTCGAGGTCGGAAATCCGCATCTAACGCCCCGGAGCAGTGATGAACCGCACACCGTACGTCTCGTCGGGCTGCGCCATGCGGCCCCGCTCGTCCCGCATGTCGGCAGAAACCTCAACGCACAGTTTTCCGGTTTCGGCGTTGCGCCAAGTCTTGCTCGTCTCGCCCCGACCTGCGCCCTTGTCATCATACTTTGCGCTGCGATCGGTTCGCTGGTCGACGACGCGCAAAACCAAGTCCACCTCCGCCAGCGCGCTGACCTGCGCTACCACGCGCTCCGCATCCTCGCTCAAGCAAAAGGTGTCGACGTCGCCCCGCCAACCGATCCACCCTCGCCGCTCGCTCCCGAGCCCGAGTGGCTCGGCAAGCTCGAGGGAGTCGTTGGGCTCGCGCTCGAAGGTCTGGTCATCGTCTAGGAGCCGCCATCGCACGTAGTATTCGTCGGAGACGTTCTCGGTCGGTAGCTCGCCTTCGACGCTCCGTGCTCGGACGCGGATCAGATACTTGCCGGGCTCGATGGGAACGTTGGGAAGGCGTTCGCCTCGGCCCAAGCGACGGGAGTCCGCCACAATCAGGGGCTCGTCTTGGCCGGGCGCGAGGAGCTCGACAATCAGATCCATGTTCGGAATCGAGCTCACCTCCAGATTCGCCGCTCGACGACGGGTCCCTACGTGGTTGATCTCGAACAGATCGACGTCACCGGCGTCCTCGCTGAGGCGCTGACCAAGATAGGCTTCCATTTCGGTGTCTTCGGGGAGACGCGTGGCGTCCTTCGCGGTGTGGTTGGGCTCGTTCTCCGAGGGGCCGCGGGTCGCGAGCTGCCACGCAGCGACGCCCCCACCCGCCAGCAGGAACAGGAAGATCAACCCCCAGAGCCGCCCCTTGGGGTTGAAGATCGAGTCGCGCAGGTCGACATCGCGTTCACCGCTGCCGAAGGGGGCTTGACCGACTCCGCTGAGCCGCCAGTCGCCGGAGCCGACGGTCGCGAGATACTCGATCAAGGCTTGCCTGAGTTCCTCGGCCGTTTGGTAACGGCGGTCGGGGTCCTTCTCGAGACAGCGTAGGATGATCTCGTCGGCTTCGGCCGGTACCGACAGCGGCGACCGGGCGGAAGGACGCAAAGGCTCCTCCGATAGATGCTTCGACAGGACGCCAACCGGGTTTGGCGCCTCGAACGGCGGCTTGCCAACGACGCACTCGTACATGATCGCGCCGATCGCATAGACGTCGCTTCGTCCGTCGAGCTCCTGTCCCTGAATCTGCTCGGGCGACATGTAATAAGGCGTCCCGACGATCGTGCCACTGCTGGTGACCTGCGCTTCGACGGTTCCCTCGAAGAGCTTGGCGAGCCCGAAGTCCAGTACCTTGGCCGTCTCGCCGTCACGGCCTTCGGCGATGACGACGTTTTCGGGCTTGAGATCGCGGTGAACGATGCCGGCCGCGTGCGCATCCTCGACGGACCCCGCGACCTGCGCGCACAGATACGCGACCCGTCCAAAGGGCATCGGCCCATCTCTGTCGAGGACTTTGGCTAAGTCATCCCCGTCGACGTACTCCATCACCAAGTAGAGCGAGCCGGACTTGGTGCGCCCGAAGTCGAACACATGGACGGTGTTGGGATGATTGAGGCGCGACGCGGACTCTGCTTCGCGATGGAAGCGAGCGACGTTCTCTGGGTTTTGCTGAAGCTCGCGGTGCAGCAACTTGATCGCCATCACCTTGCTGATCTGCACGTGCTCGGCACGATACACGGTCCCCATCGCACCGCGCCCGATCGGTGCGACCACGCGATAGCGGTCAGCGATGATGTCACCGGGCTTGGGTCCGGCCGGCGTCAGCGGGGTCCCGCACTTTCCACAGAACTTGGACTCCGGTGGGTTGCTCTTCCCACACTCGTTGCACCGCATCTGGTTGTCTGGCGGCGTACTAGCCATTCACCATCAGAAAGCGGTAGCCGAGCCACGCGGCCGAGAGAACGACGAGCAACGCAAGGCCCCGGAGTGCCTTTTTTCGTCGCTGGGTCACCGGCAGCGATTCGTTCGCGCTGTCGTACCGAACCCGGGCACGCGTGCGATGACTCGGGGTCGTCGGCTCGGACGGCGCGCTGCTTTCGCCTGCGGGAGGCGGGGTCTGCTCCGTCCTGGTTGGCTCGGTCGATGGCGCGGCGGCGGGCGGATCCGGGAAATCGGGGCGCGGAATGCCGAGCATCGTCTTTTGCGGCGCGCGAGCGCGCCCCGAGCGCACCGACGACAACGACGTGGGAGGAGGAGGCGGTGGCGTAGCGGACGCTGGCGCCGACTCTGGCGCGGGGCTTCCGGCGGGAGGCGTTGCCGCTCCCGGTGGCATCCCCGGCATCCCAAGAACGGTGTGTTTGCGAACGCGCTGCTGCGAAGGCGACCGGGCCGGCTCTGGTTGCGAAGACGGATCGGGCTCCTCGTGCACGCGAATGCGGGACTGATCTAGGCGGTCCGGACCGTGATCGCGCCTGGCGTAACCACATTTGCCACAGAACGCATCATCGGAAGGAACTTCGGCTCCACATTGGGGACAATCCATGACGCGCCCTTACCGTATCAGAATTCCTTCGCCCTTGCGCCTAGCGGGGAATCCCCATGACGTCGGCCATGTCGTAGAGGCCTGCAGGGCGGCCGACGACCCAGTGCGCCGCGCGCACCGCCCCTCGCGCAAAGATCGAACGGTCGGTCGCGCGATGCGTCAGCTCGATGCGCTCGCCCTCTCCTACGAGGTAGAGGGTGTGCTCGCCGACGACGTCGCCCCCTCGAAGGGCCATCACACCCACCTCGTCGGTGGGCCTCGCTCCGACCTGGCCGCTTCGGCCATGACTCACCACCCGTTCAGGGTCGAGCTGCTTTGCGCGGGCCACCACCTC
>Ga0224509_10000289_pt1 | contig 13639 bp, 11 predicted proteins | sample SF_Jan12_sed_USG_5_FD_170158 | JGI IMG/M metagenome (GOLD analysis project Ga0224509, IMG submission 170158) | Sediment microbial communities from San Francisco Bay, California, United States - SF_Jan12_sed_USGS_24 | ecosystem: Environmental > Aquatic > Marine > Sediment | place: USA... | reverse complement strand
CAGTGCAACCCCTGTGCGGCGGCCAAGTGCAACCCCTGTGCGGCGGCCAAATGCAACCCCTGCAATCCCTGTGGGGCGAAATGCAATCCGTGCAACCCTTGCGCGGCGGCGGGCTGCAATCCCTGCAATCCCTGCGCCGCGGGCGGCGGGGCGGTCAGCTTGAAGTGCGCGGTGCCGCGCCTGAAGTCCGCGGCCCTGTGCAATCCCTGCAATCCCTGCGCCGCCAAGAAGGCCTGCAATCCGTGCAATCCTTGCGCGGCAGCCAAGTGCAATCCCTGCAATCCTTGCGCGGCAGCCAAGTGCAATCCGTGCAATCCCTGCGCAGCGGCCAAGTGCAATCCCTGCAACCCCTGCGCAGCGGCCAAGTGCAATCCCTGCAATCCCTGCGCGGCGGCCAATCCCTGCAACCCGTGCAATCCCTGCGCAGCCGGCGGGGGCGCCGAGTTGACCGACGCCGAGGCCGTCAAGGCCTACGACTGCCTGCTGCCGCAGATGACGGCCTCCTACGCCAAGTCCGACAACAAGGTCGCGGTGAGCTACCCGTCCTGGCGGCGCTACAGCACCCAGGCCTATCAGTCGGCGACCCACGGCAACCGCTATGTGCAGAACTACGCCAACAAGAAGGCCAAGGCCTACGGCCTTTTCGAGAAGGCCGGGACCATGCCGGCGGGCGCCCAGCTGGCCAAGGATAGCTTCTCGGTCCGGGGCGACGGCGCGCTGGTCGTCGGGCCGCTGTTCGTCATGGAGAAGATGAGCAAGGGCTTCCACGCGGCCAGCGACGATTGGCGCTACACCATGGTCATGCCCGACGGCTCGATGTTCGGAACGACCAAGGGCAAGGGCTCGGCCAAGGTTGAGTTCTGCATCGGTTGCCACATGTCCGTGGCGCCCGAGGCCGACTCGATGATGTTTCTGCCGGTGGACTACCGCGCGGGACGCTAGGCGCCCCGCATGACCGGCTTCGGCGGCAGGGCCGCTGCGCACGCCCTTGCGCTCGCGGCCCTGCTGCTCGCGGCCGGGGCACCGCCATCCCGCGCGGACTTTGCAGAGGGCTTGGCGGCCCTCGACGCCGGCGATTTCGAAAGTGCCCTCGAGGCCTGGCGGCCCTTGGCCGAGGCGGGGGACGCCGAGGCCCAGATCGCCCTGGCCGGGCTCTACCGGGATGGCCTCGGCCCGCGCGCCGACCTCGCGCAAGCGGTCCGCTGGTACCGCCGGGCAGCCGAACAGGGCGAGCCCGTCGGCCAGCTCAACCTGGGCGACCTCTACAGCCGGGGCGAGGGCGTCCCACGCGACCTCGTCCAGGCCCACCTCTGGCTGTCGCTCGCCGCCGCCCAGGGCCGGCGCTGGGCGTCGAAGCGGCGCCAGGAAATCGCAGTCGCCATGACCGCCGCCGAGCTGGCCGAGGCCGAGCGCCTTGCTGAGGCCTGGCGCCCAGCCGAGTGAGCGCTGGCTGATGGGCGTTGAGCCCAGGGACCGGGGAATTCAGGGCAGCGAGTCCGGAAACGGCGGTGAGGTTGGCGTGCAAGCCGTTTCCAGAGGCCGCGCACCTGGGCGCCGAATTTCCGGTGGAACCGTGCACCGCGCCCATCCTTCGGGCGTCACCCGCGGTGGCGGTTGGCGACGTGGTTGCGATAGGCCTCGTAGTCGCGCTGGGCCTCGACGTGTTTGACCTCGAGCTGGGGGATCGAGCGTTCGATCTCGATTTTTTCCTCGGCGAGCTGCTTGAGCTCGACGGCGATGAGCGCCCGTTCGGGCCCCGGGAGGGTCGGCGAGAGCATCAGCGTCGTCTTTTCGACCACGAGATACTCGATCTCGCTGGCCCGCCGTTTGCTGTAACTGAGCTGCCTGCCGATACGGTTGATCGCGGCCCGTCGCTCGTAGAGGCCGTAGCCGTCGGCGTGGGCGACCAGGAATGGACCTTCGAGGTGGGCCGGGCAGATGCCGGTATAGCGCTGGCCGCGGGTGCCGAGCTGATAGCCGTTCTGCGGCCGGCAGAAGCGGGCCAGGCCCTCGGCATGGCCGCTCTGGTAGGCATCGAACTTGGCGGTGACGCCATGCTCGGCGCAGGCCTTGCGGCGCCCGCCGAAGGACTCGGGGCTGTAGCCCTGAGCGCCGTCCTCGTAGCCGATCGCCCGCCAGTCCGCCGTCTGGCATTCCGCTTCGCCCATGCCCGAACTCGAGCATCCGGCGAGCGCGAGCAGCAGTGCCGTGGCCAAGATCCGTCGCATGGGGCAGTCCTCCGCAGGATCGGACCTTGTACCCCGGCAAGCTTAAGGGAGGCTTAAGAGGGAGCGATATCGGGGGTGGGGAAGGGGCGGACGCCCTTCAGCGGAGGCCTTTGTCTGCGCCATATTACAAAGATCGCCGAGGCGCTTGATCCACAGCGCGGCCCGGTCCCAGGGTGTCGCTGGCTTAATTATCTGGGAAACTCGGAATGCCAATTTGGGAACATTCGAAAGAAGCGATCAAAAAACGTTCAAAATTGACCGGAGGATTTGTGGGCCTATTAGTAGGATTGCCACAAGGCATGGGAATGGCAAACGACAAACTGATTTCCATGAAGGGGTTGGGATTGATTCAAAGCATGCCCATCGACAACGGCGGATTACCTTCCACGAACTATCAGGGCTTGTTTGTCTTCCTTGTCGCCTTTGGGCTGTTCGCTCCACTCTTCATTGCCGTCATGAACACCGCGTTCCCGAACTCTTGGGGTTCAGATCTGCTGAGAAAGATCAATCGATACGTGAATATCTATTTCATGATGGTCATTTTTGGTTTGTCGCTTGGTATATCGGGTTGGATTACGCTCCACCTCGCAGATCTATACGATGGCAGAATCGCAGTCTGCGCATTCTTTGTGGCTGGTGGCATTGGTCTTTCCTTTGGCTACTTTATTGACACGAAATTGGGCCGAAAGTCCGAGACCAATTCGTAAGCGCAGCGTGAAGCACAAACCTACGCTCCCAGCCGCTCGACCAGCTCCATAGCGAAGAGGGCGAGGGTGTCGTCGCGGGCGCCCATGACGACGATGCGGTCGCCCGGGCGGGCGAGCTCGAGCAGCTTGTCGCCGCAGGCCGGGCGCTCGGCGAAGGCGAAGGCCGGGCGGCCGCGCGCCTGGACGCCGTCCACGATGTCCTGGCTGGTGACGCTGCGCTCGACCGTGCCGCCGAAATAGATCGGGTCCGGCATGATCAGGACGTCGCCGTCGTGGAGCTGCTCGGCGAAGCAGTCGATGAACGCGTTTTTCATCAGCCGCAGGGGGCCGAAGCCGTGGGGCTGGAACAGGACCAGCAGGCGCCCCGGGAAGGCATGCAGGGTGGCCAGCGACGCGTCGATCTTGTCCGGATTGTGGGCGAAGTCGTCGATCACCGTCACGCCCTTGGCTTTGCCGACGAACTCCAGCCGCCGCCGCAGGCCGTCGAAGCCGTCGAGCGCCGAGGCCGCATCGTCCAGCGCCACGCCGCAGGCGCGCGCGGCACCCAGGGCGGCCAGCGCATTGGCGACGTTGTGGCGCCCCGGCACGCGGAGGCGCACCCGTGCGCGGGCGGCTGTCGCGCGCTCCGTCACCTCGAACGCGATGCCGTCGGGCGCCGGGGCGAGGTCGCCGGCCAGGAGATCCGCCGCGGGGTCGCTCAGGCTGAAGCCGATCGTCTTGTCCGGCGCAATCCCGGCGGCCAGCGCGGCGCTCTCCGGATCGTCCAGGTTCAGGACGACGGTTTCGGCCTTGGCGGTAAAGTCGCGGAACAGCGTCCGCAGCTCGTCCAGCGACTTGTGGTCCAGGGTGATGTTGTTCAGGACCGCGACCCGCGGGCTGTAGAGGGCGATCGAGCCGTCGCTCTCGTCCACTTCGCTGACGAAGACCTCGCCGTCGCCGACCACGGCGCTGGCGAAGGGGGTGTCGGGCGTGATGAAGTTCTTCATCACGGCGCCGTTCATGATCGTCGGGTGACGCCCGACCGCGTGCAGGATCCAGCCGAGCATGCCGGTCGTGGTCGACTTGCCGCTGGTGCCGCCCAGGGCGATGCTGTGCGGCGCGGCGTTGAACACCTCGGCCAGCAGCTCCGCGCGGGTCATCACGCGCGCGCCGAGGCGCCGGGCCGTCTGCACGTCGGGCACGCTGTCCTCGATCGCGGCCGAGGTGACCAGTATCTGGTCGGGGCGGGTGAGGCCGCTGCCGTCCTGGGCGTGCAGCGGGATGCCGCGGGCGCGCAGAAAATCGAACTTCTGCGCTGTCCGCCCTTGGTCTAGCATACGGTCGGAGCCTGCCACGACGCAGCCCCGGGACTGCAGGATCAAGGCCAGCGGCAGCATGCCGCTGCCGCCGATGCCGCAGAAGAAGTACTCTCGGGCTTGGGTCATCCGCCGATGACTACCGCGGCACGGCGGGCCTGACAAGAACGCCGACCACGAGGAGCGATCGCGTGCCTGGACAGCAAACCAAGATCGGCGTGATGGCGCCCGGCTCGCGTATCGACGCCGCCGTCGCCGAGCGGGTCGCGGAGGTTGCCGCCGGTCTCTATCCCGATCGTGCCGTCGAGCTCGTTTTCCATCCGCAATGCTTCCTGTCCTCCGGGCATTTTGCCGGCGGCGATGCGGTCCGCGCACAGGCCTTCCTCGAGATCGCCAACGACGAAAGCTACGACGCCCTGTGGTTCGCACGCGGCGGCTACGGCTCCTGCCGCCTGGCCGAGGACGTGATCCCGAAGCTGACGGAGGCCGCCGGGCGCAAGCTCTATCTGGGCTACAGCGATGTCGGCACTCTGCTCGCCGGGCTGTACAAGGAGGGCTTTCAGGACCTGGTCCACGGGCCCATGCCCGGCGACATCAACCGCGCAGGCGGCGACGCCGCCGTCGGGCGGGCACTCGCCTATCTGGTCGAGCGCGCGCCCGACACGCTGGAGGCCGGCGTTTCGGCGGAATCGAAATCGGCGGCCTTCAACATCACAGTGCTCAGCAAGTTGCTCGGCACGCCATTTCAGCCGGACCTCGCCGGCCACGTACTCCTGCTCGAGGACGTCTCCGAGTACATGTACGCGATCGACCGCTCACTGTTTCACATCACCAGCAACCCCAGCATCAGGAAGGCCGCGGGCATCCGGCTCGGCCGCTGCAGCGACATTCCGCTCAACGACCCGGATTTCGGCCAGAGCGAGGAGGAGGTGGCCCGCCACTGGTGCGAGAAATCGGGCATCCCCTATCTCGGCCGCGCCGACATCGGCCACGACATCGACAACAAGGTCGTGCCCTTCGGGCAACTGCGAGTCGCTTGAGCGGGGCGCGCGCCGAGGGGGCGCGTCCGGCAGGGCAGGGACCCACGCGCCCTCTTCAGTCGAGGGCCTGGCGCAGGGCCTTGGCGAGTTGTCCCTTCTCGAAGGGCTTGTTCAGCAGGATGCTTTCAGGAGTGCATAGTCCGGGGTGCTTCGCGACCTCCGCCGGATAGCCCGACATGAAGACGACCTTCGTGCCGGGATGGCGCCGTCCCGCTTCCTCGGCGAATTCCGGGCCGCTCATGCCGCCGGGCAGCACGACGTCGGACAGGACGACCTCCACCTGCTCGGCGTCCAGGGCCTCGAGGGCTTGGTCCGCCTCCGGAACGGCGATCACGCGATAGTCCAGTCTCTCCAGCATCGTCACGACGAGGGACCGCACGCCGTCATCGTCCTCGACCACCAGAACGACTTCGCCGCGGCCGTTCGGTATGTCTTCGCGCGCCGCGGTCCTCGCCGCCGCCGTCGGGAGCTCCGCGGCCCGCGGCAGGTAGATCTCGACCGTCGTGCCGTTGCCTTCCTCGCTGTCGATGATGACATGCCCGCCGGACTGCTTGGCGAAGCCGTAGACCATCGAAAGCCCCAGCCCGCTGCCCTGGCCCACTTCCTTGGTCGTGAAGAAGGGCTCGAAAGCGTGCGCCTGAACCTCCGCCGACATGCCCGTTCCCGTGTCGCTCACCGCCAGCAGCACGTAGTCCCCCGCCGCCGCCTCCGGGGTCCGCGCCACGAAGGCCTCGTCCAGGCAGGCGTTCCGGCACTCGATGGTCAGCTTCCCGCCGTCCGGCATGGCGTCGCGCGCGTTGAGCGCCAGGTTCAAGAGCGCGCTCTCCACTTGGCCGGGATCCGCCAGGGCGTTCCAGAGCTTGGCGTCCGGCCTGGTCTCGACATCTATGGTCTCGCCCAAGGTTCTCGCGAGCAATTCCGACATGCCCTCGACGAGCGCCGCGAGACCGAGCGCCTGCGGCCGTAACGGTTGCTGGCGCGAATAGGCGAGCAGCCGCTGCGTCAACTCGGCCCCGCGCGTGGCTGCCCGAAGGATCGCTTGATAGCGCCTGTCCTCGCTTCCCAGCCGGCTCTCGAGCAACTCCGTATTGCCCATGATGACCGCGAGCAGGTTGTTGAAGTCGTGGGCGACACCGCCGGTGAGCTGGCCGATCGCCTCCATCTTCTGCGCCTGACGAAGCTGCTCCTCCATGGACTTGCGCTCGGTGATGTCGGTATTCATGCCGCCGATTGCCGTGATTCTTCCCTCCGGGTCGAAAATCGGGAACTTCTGCAGAAGGGTGATACGGCGCGTGCCGTCCGCGAAGGGGGTCTCCAATTCCATCTCGACCGGCGTTCCTGTTCTAACGACCTCGCGATCGGTTCGCGTGATTTCGCGCGCGTGCTCATCGTCGTAGAAATCGAAGACCGTTTTTCCGGAAATCTCGCTGCCCCCGGGATTGAACCAGCCGTGCCAGCGCCTGTTGGCGACGAGATAGCGGCCATCGACGTCCTTGATCAGGATCGCCGAAGGCGAGTTCTCGATGAACGCCCTGAAGCGCTCCTCGCTTTGCTTCAGTGTCTCTTCGATCCGTTTGCGCTCGGTGATGTCGAAATGCCAGACCATGGTACAGTCCTGGCCTTCGAAGCGAATCGGGCGCGCGTTCAACGAAACCCACCACTCGGTCCCGTCCATGCGCCGCCGCCGGGCCTCGAAATCGACGAGTTCGCGGCGGCTCCTGAGGACCTCCTCGATCGCCTTCAACTGCTCGAGGTCGATCCAGCTGTCCTGGATCTCGGATTTTGTGAAGCTTTCGCGGGAGGTCCCGCCGAACATTTGAACCAGCGCGCTGTTGACGAACAATCGGTCGCCGGTCATTCGGGTACCATCTGCGTCGTGAGAAACGATCGCGATACCGAGCGGACTGTTCTCGAGGATCTCGCGGAGCTTCTGCTCGCTTTCCTTTAAGGCGCCCTCTGCCTTCTTTCGCTCGGTGATGTCCTGGCCGACGCTGGTCATCCCTGCGATGTTGTCTCGCGTGTCGAACTTGGGCGTGAAGCTGATGAGGAGTTGGATGGAACCTCCGCTCCTGGTGGAAATGGACAACTCGAGGCTCGAGGTGTCGTGCCCGTCGAGGACAGCCTCGACGGCCTCCCGGAACGCGGCCTTCTGCTCTTCGCTCGGCAAAAGCTCCGCCAGGCTCCGGTCCTTCAGCTCCCCCTCCGACCAGCCGGTCGCCTTCTCCAGGCTGCTGTTCCAGAGGGTCACCTTGCCGTTCCGGTCGACGCCGAAAACCGGTGCGTTGGCGCTCTCTATGAAGCGCTCGGTGCGGCCGTGGAGGCTCGCCGCCAAACGTCGGTTCAGCCTGCTCACCAGGAGGGCGATCGCCGGAAGCGTTATGATATTCACGACGACCTTTGCCCGGTTGGTCGCCGTGTACTGGAAGAGGTCGTCCGGCGAGGAAAAGAAATAGAAGGCATAGGCGATGCCGATGGCCGCTCCGGCCAGACCGCCGGCATAGCCGCCCCGATAGGCCGCATAGGTGATCGCAAGCGCCGTGAAAAGCTGTGGATTCGGCGCCGAGAGGCCCAACCGGCGGGATAGCTCCAGCAGGACGACGGTTCCCAGCACCACGAAGGGGCCGTGGAAGCGATCGAACCAATTGCCGTCCGAGTATCGTAAATTCGAGCCGACCGTCATGCCTGTGCGGACTATCCCCGGGAGGTCCTATCGCCCTTTTGGACTAGTAGATCATAACTTGAAACTAAGAGCGTTTCGAGAAAAGGGCAAATCGACCCTGCCTCGCGCCGCGAACTTGTGACGCTACCTGGAGGCCTTGGGCGATCCAACCGCTGAAGGGTAGGGCAAACTCCTAGTTGCCGGCTGGGAGATCGGGGTTAGTATGGGAGGCAAATGGCCGGCGCTCGAAATGCCGGACCGTGGTCGCCGATAGAATCGGCTGGGAAGAAACCAGGAACGGAGTGAAGGATGAGAAGCATAACCATGATACTGACGGCGCTGGCCGTCGCCATGATCGGCGCTGCGGCGGGGCCTGCCGGGGCCGCCAACGTGAAGGTCACCCCCTTGGGCAGCCACGATGGCGAGTTCTGCCGGCTCGACCGGGCACTGATCTTCGAGGACCCGGACGGCACGCGCATCCTCTACGATGCCGGGCGCACGGTGAGCGGCCCGGACGACCCGCGGCTCGGCAAGGTCGACGCCGTGCTGCTGAGCCACGTGCACGGCGATCACCTGGGCGACCGCCATATCGCGGGCGTCAACGCGGGGGCCTGCGGCGCGCCCGAATTCGCGGTCGCGGCGGCGCCCAATTCGAACAGCGTGAATATCGTCATGGCCAAGCAGGCGAAGTTCCTGGTCGGCGGCGAGATGGCGAGCTTCTTCTCCCAGAAGATCAAGTCGCTCGGCGGCGATCCCAAGCTGGTCCAGCTGGTGCGCTTCGGCGCCATGCGCAAGGTCGGCGGCGTCAGCGTCGCCAGCGTCCCGGCGGTGCACAGCAACGGCCTCAACGCGGCCTTTCTGGACGAGGAGCATGCCGCGGCGCTGAAGGCCAACGGCCTGACCGCCTATGTCGGCCCGCCGGGCGGCTACGTCCTGTCGTTCAGCAACGGGCTGGTCGCCTATCTGTCCGGCGACACGGGCATCACGGCCGAACAGGACCTCGTGGTCCGGCGGCACTACAAGGCCAACTTGGCGGTGCTCAACATCGGCGGCATCTTCACGACCGGGCCGACCGAGGCCGCCTATGTCATCAACGAGCTGGTCAAGCCGGCCTCGGTGATCGCCTCGCACGCCAACGAGGAGGCGACCCAGGACGGCAAGCTGCGCGCCGGCACCAAGACCGAGACCTTCACGAAGGCGGTCAAGGTCCCCGTGCACCTGCCGCTGAGCGGCCGCACGCTGGAATTCAACGGCAACGGAAAGTGCGTCGCCGGCTGCTGAGCCAGCTCCTCTCCAAGGCGAAAGGCCCCACCATGCCCGACCGGCGCCTCAGGGCGCGGGTCGGGCCGCGCTTTCGATCGTGTCGACGTCGTCCAGGAAGTCCTGAACCAGAGCGTTGACGTGGGCCGGGAACTCCCAGGCCGGAAAGCCGCCTGCCTCGGCGATCGAATGACGCCGCAGGTTGGGGAGTCGCGCCTCCAACTCGTCCGCGATCGCGATGAAGTCGGCGAGGTCGTGCGCGCCGTTGTAGGTCAGCACCGGAACCTCGAGCGCCGCCAGGTCCGCCTCGACCGGCGCCACGGGGCGCGGCGCGCCGGGGTCGCTCCAGGGTGCGCCGCCGAAGTCCATGACGATCCGCCGGTGCGCCTCGGCCCGGCACTCGTCCGGACGGCTGCGCATCGCGTCGAACCAGCCGGACTTGTCGAACCAGCGGCGCTTGGCCGCGTCCAGGCCTTCGGCCTCGAGCACGGCGAGGGTCGCCGCCTGCTCGCGGGCGACGCTGGGCGGGACGCGTCCGGGCAGCACCGCCCCTTCCAGGATCAGCGACGCGAAGCGGTCCGGCTGCCGCAGCGCCAGCAAGAGGCCGACCGCCGCCCCCGTGTGGGTGCCCCAGTAATGCAAGCGCGCGAGCCCGGTCTCGTCCAACGCGCCCTGGACATGGCCGGCCAGCTCGTGATGCCCGAAAGGCCCCGGCACGCCGGCCGACAGCCCGTGTCCCGGCAGGTCGACCAGGAGGATGCGGTAGCGGTCCTCAAAGGCCCGCACCTGCTCCGAGAAGACCCGATGGTCGCCGGAGAGGCCGTGCACCAGGACGAGCCAGGGCGCGCCCTCGGGCGCCGCCAGTATCTTCTTCGTCGCCGCGACCATGGCTGCCCCTGCGCGCGCCTAGACGAGCAGGACGAAATCGTATTCGCCCACGCCCTGCAGCACGAGGAAGGTCGTCGAGCCGCCGCCGCCGTTAGTGACGTGATGCGGGCGGCGCGGCGCCACGGAATAGGCGTCGCCGGGATCGAGGCACACCTCTTCCTCGGGCTGGCGCAGGAAGATCCGGAGTCGCCCCTCGAGGACGTAGAAGGTGTCCCGGATATTGCTGTGGTAGTGCCAGGGGACGCTTTGGCTCGGCGAAATCCGGAGCTCGTTGATGCGGAAGCCGGGACGCTCCAGATGAATCGCACGGCGCTCGACTTCGTAGTGGGGACTCGCGTCCTTCGTCGGTTCCACGGTCTCCTCCTTTCGGCGTGAAGCTGCCCCGGCGGTGACTGAAGCACAGCTTGCCCCGCCATGCCACAGCCTTGAGCCGGAGTCCTGCGCCGGCAATTATCGTTTGCCGGCACGGCCGGGCGGCGCCTAGAGTTTCCGCGGGCAGCCCCGCGGTGACAATTCGATGGACTTCTTCTCCTTCCTCACCGGCGACGAGGTCCGCTACGTCCACGCGGCCTCGCTCGAGATCCTCGAGGAGGCCGGCCTACTGGTTCGCAACGAGAAGGCGCGGGAGCGCTTCGCCCGGCACGGCGCCCGGGTCGACCCCGCGACGGAGACCGTCCGCATCCCGTCTGCCGTCGTCGAGCGCTACCGCGCCCTGGTGCCCCCGACGATCACCCTGCGCGGCCGCGACCCCTCGTGCGACGTCACCTTTCCGCGCAGGCTTCCGGTCGTCGCGACGGCGAGCTCCGCGCCGGACATCGTCGATCCCGCGACGGGAGAGGCGCGGCGGGCCAATTCGGACGACATCGCCCGGATCGCGCACCTGGTCAACGCGCTTCCCGGCTTCGACGTGTTCTCCATATCGACGCTTGCCGACGACGCGCCCGGCGGACAGTTCAGCCTGTCGCGATTCTATCCCGCCCTGAAGAACTGCGTTAAGCCCTGCCGGACCTCGGTGATCGATGTCCGCGAAGCGGCTCAGGTGCTCGCGCTCGGCGAGCTGATCGCCGGGTCGAAGGATGCGTTCTGGGAGCGGCCCTTCATCAATTTCGGCTACTGCTCGATCGTCTCGCCCTTGACTATGGATTACGACAGCACGGAAATGCTGATGTTCTATGCCGAGAACGGCGTCACCGCCTACGGCACCATCGCGCCGATGGGCGGCTTGAGCACGCCGCTTTCGCTGCCCGGCATGCTGACCTTGATGAACGCCGAATGGCTGGCCGCGGCGACCCTGGCGCAGATGTCGAAGCCCGGAACCGCGCAGATCTACAATTTCCTGCCGGTCTTCGCCGACATGCGCGACGGCGCCTACGCGCCGGGTGCGATCGAGATCGGCATGATGAACGCCGCGGTCTGTCAGATGGCCCGCTTCTACGACGTGCCCGCCGGCGGCTATCTCGGTCTGACCAATGCGAAGACCGCCGACGCCCAGGCGGGCTTCGAGAAGGGCATGTCGCCGCTCCTGGGGGCTCTGGCGGGTGTCGACTTCATCGTCATGGGCGGCCTGCAAGACGCCCTGATGTCCTTCGATTTCGGCCAGGCCGTGATCGACAACGAAATCGCCCTGATGATCAAGCGCGTGCGCGAAGGCTTCGGCTTTTCCGAGGACGCGGCGTCGCTCGAGGAGATCAAGGCGACCGGGCCGGCCGGCATGTTCGCGGCCAACCCCGAGACCCTGGAGCGCATGCGCACCGCGACCTTCCTGCCGGAGCTGGCGGACCGCAAGCTGCGCGAGCAGTGGGAGCGGGAAGGGGCCTCGACCATCCACCAGCGCGCGATGAACAAGGCGCTGGAGATCCTCTCGACCCCGAACTCCGCCGCCCTCGACCCCGCGGTCGACGCGCGGACCCGCGCGAAGTTTGAAGGTCTGGTCGCGGGCGAGTCCGTGCTGCCGGACGGCTGGAAGCGCATCGAAATCGGCGCCAACGCGCCAAGCCGGAAACGGCGCGTCAACCGCCGCCGCCGGATACCGTGAGGCCCCCGCCGCTCCGACACCAACGAGCCGATGAACAGAGACATCGCGCAATGGCCCTCATACTTCGTCCCTCGACGCGCTCGGGATGAGGAAGCTCAGCATGAGGGCTTCCAATTGAGCCCCTCATCCCGAGCCCGTTCGTTCGCTCCCCGGTCTTACACCACGCCCCGGGACACGATGGACGGTTTCTAGTGACCTACGACGAGTTCAACGCCTTCTGCCGCGCTCTGCCCGCCACCACCTATGTGGTCCAGTGGGGCGGCTCGCATGTTTGGAAAGTCGGCGGCAAGGTGTTCGCCATCGGCGGTTGGGGGGACGGCGAACCGGGGTTCACCTTCAAGGTGAGCGAGCTCTCCTATGAGATTCTGAAAGATCAGCCGGGCCTGCGCCCGGCGCCCTATCTTGCCTCGCGCGGTATGAAGTGGATCCAGCACTATGCACAGCCGGGACTTCCGGACGGCGACCTGAAGGATTATCTGCGCCGATCCCACCGCATCGTCTCGCGCGGCCTGTCGAAGAAGAAGCAAAGGGAGCTGGGACTCGACTAGCCACAAGCGCAGTCTGCATCTCATCCCAACTTCAAGGTCCGCACCGGGCTATGACCGGCGGTATGCGGCGCGTCGGGCGAAAGTGGAGTTGCCCCGGTTTGGTGGAGGTTTATGGATTTGGGCTTGTACGAATTTCCCCTGCGCGTTTGCGCAGAGCTAGTGCTTCAACCTCCTGGCCGTTGCTCCAAAGCGCCCCCGCCAGAGCGTCCAGGCTATCGGCAACCAGTAGGTGATCCGCACCTAAGCTGTGTTCGCGAATCGCCAGGGCTCGGCGATAGAGCGATTCCGCCTGAGCAAGCTTGCCTTGCGCATGGTAAACCAGGGCAAGATTGCCAAGCGCTGTTGCCAGGTCGGGGTGTTGGGGGCCCATGGCATGCTCCAAGATCTCCGTGCTCCGCCGTTGGAGAGTTTCAGCCTCGGCGAAGCGCTCTTGCTCCAAGTACAAGAGGGCAAGCTCGCTAAGGGCGCGCGCAACCGCGGGATGCCTCGGGTCTAGAACGTTTTCCCATATGCGTATCGCCCGCCTAAGCAAGGCTTCGGCCTCGTCCGAGCGCCTCTGCTGAATGTAGAGCTCCGCCAAATTGACCAAAGTGCCGGCAACGGCTCCTGTATCGGGACCGATCGTCACCTCCAGCATCGCGATCGCCTCATCGAGGTGTTGCTTGGCGCTCTCCAGATCGCCTTTGTCGGCGAACATGAGGCCCATATTACGGAACGTAACTGCAACATCGGGATGACGAGCACCGAGTGCGGTGCGCTTGGTTTCAAGAGCGCGGCGGTAGTAGCGCTCTGCTTGTTCGAAGTCGCCCTTGTTGTGATGCAGCACCGCCAAGTTACTCAAGCTGCGCGCAATCAAAATATCGTCCGCACGCAGGGCTCGCTCACGTATGGCGAGTGCTTGCGTATAGTAAGGAAGCGCTTCCTCGTAGCGATGTTGGTTATGAAAGATCAAGGCGAGCTCGTTGAGCCCTTCCGCGAC
>Ga0224509_10000287_pt1 | contig 13651 bp, 13 predicted proteins | sample SF_Jan12_sed_USG_5_FD_170158 | JGI IMG/M metagenome (GOLD analysis project Ga0224509, IMG submission 170158) | Sediment microbial communities from San Francisco Bay, California, United States - SF_Jan12_sed_USGS_24 | ecosystem: Environmental > Aquatic > Marine > Sediment | place: USA... | reverse complement strand
GTCAGTCACTCGGCTGTGGACGCCGGTTATGTACTCGTCATTCCGCTGGGCGGCGTTATTTTCTACGCGGCAGGCCGGCATCCGCTGGCCGGTATCGCTGCAGCATTCGCCGGTGTGTCCGGCGGCTTCTCGGCCAACTTCGTGCCGTCGTCTCTCGACCCGCTGCTGCAGGGCCTGACCCTCGAAGGCGCACGATTACTCGACCCCGAGATTTCGGTCAACACATTGAACAACTATTTCTTTACGACTGCCTCATCGGTCCTGATTGTCGGTCTCGGCTGGTTCCTGACAGACAGGGTCGTCGAACCCCGGCTCGCGGGTGTTGAAATCGACGGCGATGCCGGCGACCTTCCCGAGTTTCATGACCTCAAGGACAACGAGCGCCGGGGACTGCGCTGGTCGCTCATATCAATGGTGATCGGCTTTGTTGTTCTTTTCGTGACCTTGGTCCCCGCCGACTCACCGTGGCGGGACGCCAACGGCGGGCTCGCGACATTCGGCGCGCCGATCATGCAATCGATTGTCTCGCTGATCTTCTTCCTGTTCGTCATCCCCGGCATTGTCTACGGAAAAGTCTCCGGATCGATGAAGGGCATGAAAGACATGATCGAGGGAATGACGAAAGCCATGCACAGTATGGCTTACTACATTGTGATCATGTTTTTCATCGCGCAATTCGTTATCGCATTCTCTGTCTCCAATCTCGGCACCCTGCTCGCACTTTACGGGGCCAAGGGACTTGCGGCCCTGGGCCTGCCGACCGCCATTACGATCGTAGGCATCGTCTTACTCACCGCGTTCGTCAATATCTTCGTCGGCTCGGCCAGTGGCAAATGGGGGCTGCTTGCGCCCATCTTCGTGCCGATGCTCATGTCGCTGGGTATTTCGCCGGACCTGACGCAGGCCGCATATCGTGTCGGCGACTCCAGCACCAACATCATCACGCCGTTGATGCCGTACTTCCCGCTCGTTGTTATCTATTGCCAGCGCTATGTCAAAAGCACCGGCATCGGCACCCTGGCCGCTATGATGCTCCCTTACTCCATTTGGTTCCTTGGCTCGTGGACCGTATTCCTGCTGGTCTACTATGCCATCGGTATCCCATTGGGCTTCGCGGCCAGCTACACCTATCCGCCAAGTTAAGGACCCTGTATGCACGATTTCGAAAAGCTCGGCGCTTTCTATTTAGGCAAGCGCTATGACATGGACGCCGAGAAGCTCACGGAGGAACTGGTTCTATACGATTCCAAGGACCTGACGACGCATGCCGTGATCATCGGCATGACCGGCTCGGGCAAGACCGGGCTGGGCATCGGCATCCTCGAGGAGGCGGCGCTCGACCATATCCCGGTCATCGCGATCGACCCCAAAGGCGACATGGGTAACCTGTTGCTGACGTTTCCGAAGCTCGAAGCGAAGGATTTCCGTCCGTGGATCAATCCGCGCACCGCAGCCGACAAGGGACAGACGGCCGACCAGTTTGCCGCCGCGCAGGCAGCCCTGTGGAAGAAGGGGCTCGGCCAGTGGGGTCAAAACGGCAACCGCATCGCGCAACTCCGCAAGAACGTCGACCTGTCGATTTATACGCCCGGCAGCAATTCCGGCGTGCCCGTCTCGGTGCTGCAGTCTTTCAGTGCGCCCGATGACGCGCTGATCGACGACGTCGACCTGTATCGCGAACGCGTGCAGTCCACGGCAACGGGCATCCTCACGCTTCTCGACATCGACGCAGACCCTGTCGCGAGTCGCGAACACATCCTGATTTCACGACTGCTCGACAAAGCCTGGCGCGAGGGTCGCGATCTCGATGTACCGTCACTGATCGGCGAAATTCAAAACCCGCCGATTACCAGGGTTGGGGTTATGAATCTGGATTCGTTTTTTCCAGCGAAGGACCGATTCGCGCTGGCGATGCGGCTGAACAATTTGCTCGCCGCCCCCGGTTTCGAAGCATGGATGCAAGGCGAGCCGCTTGACGCAAAAAGCCTTCTGTATACCGAGGATGGCAAGCCGCGCATCTCGGTCATGTCGATTGCCCACCTCGACGACGCACAACGCATGTTTTTTGTCTCGATGTTGCTCAACGAACTGATCGCCTGGATGCGCGCTCAGCAGGGTACGTCGAGCTTGCGCGCAATTCTTTATATGGACGAGATTTTCGGCTACATGCCACCCGTTGCAAATCCACCGTCGAAGAAATTGTTTCTCACACTTTTGAAGCAGGCGCGCGCCTATGGCCTCGGCCTCGTGCTGGCCACGCAAAACCCCGTTGACCTCGACTACAAGGGTTTGTCTAACACGGGCACGTGGTTCATCGGCCGCCTGCAAACCGAGCGCGACAAAGCACGCGTCATGGAGGGCCTCGAGGGTGCCAGTGGTGGTAGTTTCGACAAGCAGGCAATGGAGCGCACCATTGCCGGGCTCGGCAAACGACGCTTTTTACTGCACAACGTGCACGAGGATGAGGCGGTCGTATTCAATACCCGCTGGGTGATGTCATACCTGGCTGGTCCACTGACGCGCGACCACATCCGCACGCTGATGTCCAAGGTCAGGAACAGACTCGCCTCCGCCGCGAGGGCGGTTTCGAAACCGAAGCGTAAGAGCCTTGAGAGCGCCCCTGCACTGCCGCCGTCCGTCGAACAGTATTTCGTGCCCGGCCATGCCGAGGAAATCGTCTACCATCCCCGTCTGATTGCTGCAGGCGACGTCGTGTTCACGAGCGCGCGTTACAACGTCGAGGACGAACGTAGCGTATTGCACACCGTCGAGTTCGAAAGCGGCCCGGTCGAAATCGACTGGGACGACAGTGAGCCGCTCGACATCCCGGTCGACGACCTTCTGGACGAGGGTGCCGAGGGGGCAAGCTACGCCGACTGCCCCGGGGCCGCCAGTAACACCAAGGCTTATCCTCGCTGGGGCAAAGACTATAAGCGCTGGCTGCGACAGAACGAGAACATCACCTTGTACAAGAGCAAACGATTCCGCCTGACCTCGACGGCGGAGGAAACTGAAGGAGAATTCCGTGCCCGGCTGCAGGATGCGGCAAGCGAGATGCGCGATCAGGCGATTGCGAAGATCCGGAAACGCTACGCGAGCAAGGTAACCACGCTCGAAAACCGCCTGTTGCGTGCCGAACAGGCAATCGCGCGCGAGAAACAACAATCGACCAAGAAGAAACTCGATACCGCCATTTCTTTCGGCACCGCTATTCTGGGCGCCGTTCTCGGCAGGAAGAAACTGTCTGCCAGCACGGCAACCAAAATCGGGTCGGCAATAAAAACCGCTGGCGGCGCCAGCAAAGAAGCCGCAGACGTTGAACGCGCGGCACAGACGGTGGCCAAAGTGAAAGAAGAGATGACGGCTCTCAACGCCAGCCTCGAAAAGGAGATCGCCGATCTCGACACTGCTTTCGACGCACAGGCGGAGGCGCTCGATGAAATTGTTGTTCGCGCAAAGAGCACGGACATACATGTCGCACTGACAGGGCTGGTCTGGCTGCCGTATACGGCCGACGAGAAAGGCCGGCTTCGCCCCGTTTGGCGTTAATTCGCGTTCAATCGCCGATGCACGATCCCGCGTAGGCCTTCGTGACGGCGGCATTATCGAGCTGGCACTCGTTGTCGTAGGTTACGCCATCCATGCCACACACGGGCGAATAGTCTCGAGGGCAGTTACGCCCGAGGTTCTCGCAAATGCCGGCGTACTCGACGCGTACGCCGCGGCGTTCTGCCTGGCACGCATTGCCGTAGGTCATGCCGTCAAACCCGCACACCGGCACGAACAGGTCAGGACATGGCCGCACGTTGCATATGCCCTGGGTAAACGTCTGTACACCAGCCGCCTCCGCATGACAGGCATTGTCGTACGTTACCTCGTCGTCGCCGCAAACCGGCGCGAAAACCTGGGGGCAGTTTTCCGGATCGCACCGGTCGGCGCGTTGCACCGGTATACGCTCAGCATCAGCTTCGCACCGATTGATGAACGTTCGCCCGTTCATTCCGCAGACAGGCTCGTTAATCGCGGGGCAGCCATTGGGTGTGCATGCGCCGAGACCGGCCACCTCTACTCCTGACTTTCCGGCGAAACACTCATTGATGTACGTGTTGCCGTCGATGCCGCAGACGGGATCGAACGTCTCAGGACAGCCGTTCGCGGTTTCCGGACAAATGCCCTGATGCGCGATTTCAACGCCGGCAACCCCCGCAACACATTCGTTGCTATACGTCTGGCCATCGAGGCCGCACACCGGGTCATATTGCATCGTGCAGGCGACATCGTCCGTTTGTGCATGCAGCATCGGGGCAAGGAAGAGTAACGACAACGTTAGCGCGTTAGCTTTAAACATGAAGTGAAGACGTCCCATCCATAGCTTAGAGTGTCGAGGCCTTGCCAGGTTCAACGAATTCGAGCGGCGCCCCAGTAGTTATAGCTTAGTGGCCTTAATCCCGGTATGTACATGCGGTTGTCTTCTTCGATGTGGAACCCGGCTTCTTGCAGGATAGCGGGAACATCGCGCCGCAAGCTGCAGCCGCCGCTGATCTTCTTCCACGCGGGGTTCAGGCGCTCCTGCCACTTCTGGACGTTAGTATCGGGGGCCTTGCCGTGCTCGCAATACAGCACTCGTCCACGGGGCTTCAGAACGCGGCGCATCCCCTGCAGCGCCATGGCAACCTCGGGAATCGTGCATAACGTGTAGGTAACGAGCACCGTGTCGACGCAATCATCGTCCAGTGGTATTTCCTCGCCCGGCAGATCGATCAGCTCAACGTCGAGCTCGGATTTGCCGATCGGGCCACGACTGAGATGCCGCATGCCCTCGGAAGGCTCCAGCCCCCAGATGTGACGGACCTTCCCCCGATCGTAAAAGGGAAGATTCAGCCCGCTCCCAAACCCTATTTCGAGCACATCCCCGGTCGCCCGTGGCACGATTTTCTCGCGCTGCTTCCGGGTCGGTCGGGAACCGCAAGCGAGATTGATCAATCTCGGCAATACTTTTTCCTCGTACCAGCTCATCGCACGAGTTCACTGACGGGAACGAGTTCTATGCCTTGCTCGCCGAGTTTCGGCAGCTCTCTTTCCAGAAGCGCAAGCGTCGACTTGTACGGGTGACCAATCGCGACGACGAAACCACGCTTCTTGGCCAGCAGCTTCATGCGTTCGAATTGCCGCGCTACTGTTTGAGGTGACCGGTCGGGATCGAGAAATACATCGCGCTTCACCGCACTGACGCCTGTTTCAGCTGCGATTTGCATAGCGACACTAGCGGCCGTGGTATAGCTGTCGACGAAAAACAGGCCTTCGCGCGCGCGGATCTCTTCCATCAACCATTGCATGTGGCCGGGGTGCCGGGTCAAAAGGCTGCCCCTGTGACCGTTTACACCGATCACGTGTGGTACAGAGTTGAGTGCCACATCAAACGCGGCCACGACCGCCGCCCGGTTCATGTCAAGATCGATGCGGACCGGCTCGTCGTCTTTGTCGTCAGAGTTTGCCTGCAATGGCAGGTGCAGCAACACCTCCTTGCCATTTTCGTGCGCCCATCGCGCAAGCGTGGTAGTCCGCGGCGCGCCCGGTAGCACGGCAAACGTCACGGGGCCTGGCAAGGCAATCGCACGTCGTCCCACGTCGAGCTGGTAGCCGAGATCATCAATAATGATCGCAACCCTGACTTGCCCGGCCGCGCCGGTGTGCGGGCCGACAAGCAGCATCGTCGCTGCCAGGCAAATCCTTATCCAGATCATTGGGCGTTGCTGTGCATCACCGAACGGGGCTGCAGGTATTCGATGGCCTCTGCCAACTGCGCGTCGGCCTCACGATCGAGAATCCCGGAAAGGGTCAGGTCCGGAAAGCCCGGAGTATCGTCCACAAGCACGTCAGGCTCGATACCAACTTCATGTATCGAGTCGCCCGATGGCGTGTAATAGCGCGAGGTCGTTAGCTTGATGGCGCGGCCTTTGGACAGTGGCATTACGGTCTGCACCAGCCCCTTGCCAAACGTGGGGCTACCCACTACCAGCGCGCGATTGTGATCCTGCAAGGCACCCGCGACAATCTCGGCGGCCGAGGCTGAACCGCTATTGACGAGCACGACCATGTTAGCTCCGTCAAGTATGTCGCCGCGATGCGCCGAGCGAGTGAACCGCGCGTCGAAAGACCGGCCGTCGGCCGAAACGATAACTCCGGAATCCAGGAAAAGATCTGAAACATCAACGGCCGCATCGAGAACTCCGCCCGGATTGTTGCGCAGATCAAGAATCAATCCATCCAGCATGCCCGCATTGGCCTCCTGCAATTCATCAACGGCACGGCCGAGTTCCCGGGCCGTGTTCTCACTGAATTGGCTCACCCGGACGTAACCAAAGGACGGGTCGACAAACTCCTTGTGCACGCTCGCAACACGAATCATCTGCCGGCGCATTTCATGGTCGATCGCAGCGTCATCACGCAGCACGGTAACGATGACTTTGGTGCCGGCGTGGCCCCGCAGTCGACCGATCGTCTGCTGAAGGTTGTCTGCCTCAATGGCAACGCCGTCTACCGCGATGATTTGATCACCACTCTGAATACCGGAGCGCGCGGCGGGAGAGCCGGCGATAGGCGTCACCACATGGAGCGCGCCGTCGACCTCGTCGACCTCGATGCCGATACCCGTGTAACTGCCCATCGTGCTGATACGAATGTCGCGATATTCGCGCGCATCGAGGTACTGGGAGTGCGCATCCAGATCGCTGACCATTCCCCGTATCGCGCTCTCAAGTAACACCGCATCGTCTATCGGTTCGACATAATCGCGCTTTACGCGCTCCAGAACCTCGGCAAACAGCCGTGCCTGCTCCCAGGCGAGCTCTTCCTTGTCGAGCGATTTGCCGTTATCAATAAGGCCGCCGCCAACAGACAGGCTCAGACCGAGGACGAGGCCTATAGCAACAACGAGAATTGCACGGACTTTCAACGACATACAATTTTCCAGACGCCGAACACATTGGTCGTTTTGCGAAGACAACCGACCTTAGCACAGCGCTGTCGTGAGAACAGCTGCACTAATCCTAAACTTTCCGTGTCAGCCGCCCGGCCGGCGTGTTACCCATTGCCGCGGGTTGACCGGCTGCTTACCCCGACGCAGCTCGAAGTACAGGCTGGCCTGTGATTGACCGCCGCTGTCGCCCACCGTCGCTATAACGTCACCCGGTGCGACCCAGTCTCCCGCGTTTTTGAGAATGGTTTCGTTGTAACCGTAGAGCGTCATGTAACTGTCGCCATGATCGATAATGACGAGCAGGCCCATCCCGGCGAGCCAGTCGGCGAACGCCACTCGGCCATGGTAGATCGCACGAACTTCCCTGCCACGCGGCGCCGCGAGCACAACGCCGTTCCACTTGATGTTGCCGCCAACGCGAGGTTGGCCAAAGTCGTGCAGCAGCGTTCCCGCGACGGGCCAGGTCAGCTTGCCCTTGTGCTCGCTGAACGGCTGCTCCGAGCTGATTGGATAATCCGACAGGATGCTCGTCAATTCGGCAATAAGGCGTGTCAGGTCTTTTTCCTGTGCGGCGAGGCGCTCGACCTCCTGGCCTTCGGTTTTCATCTTCTGTCGCAGCGAAGCGAGCAGCGCCGTCCTGTTCTCCTGTGCCTGGTTGAGGCGGGTTAGCTCTGCGTAGCGCGTCTTCGCCAGTCCGGCGAGGCGGTCCTCCTCTGCGGCAATCTTGCTGCGAAGCTCATCGAGCTGACGGATTTGCTCGATAACGGCATCTATGTTCCCGGCCCGGTAGTCGTTAAGGTACCGGTAGTAAGCCATCAGACGCCCTAGCGTTGCCGGGTCGCGTTGGTTCAGAAGCAGCCGTATTTTTTCCTGACTGCCACTCATGTAGGCGGCTCGCACCTGTGCGGCGAGCGCAGCCGATTCCTCGTCGAGATGCGCTTCGCGTTCGGCGAGGTCAGCATCGAGTTCTTCCTTCTTCTTGATCGTGTGGCGCTGCTCTCGCTCAACTTCCTTGATCCGCATACGCTGCTCCGAAATCGCGATCTCCGCCTCTTGCAGCTCCGCCGTTAACCGGTCTCGCTCGGCGGCACTCGCATCCATGCTCTCTTTGATCAAACTGATGCGCACACGGACGCCCTCCAGTTCACGCTCCTTGACCTCGGCCAGTTCGTCGCTTGGTTCCTGCGCCTGACCGATCGCAACGCCGCCCAGCAGGGCTGCGACTATGAGAATTCGCCCGCTCATGGGCGCGAGTGTAGGGCCTCGAGGCTATGACCGCTCGTGAATACGCGTATAATCCCGGTTTTTGGCATTATCGAGGCGCGAATACCTGCGCCGAAATTATTGATTCATGGACAAATTTCTAGAATTCACGAGCAATCACGTGCTGCTTGTGTCCGCCCTGATGATCAGCTTTTTCCTGTTGGTCTTCACCGAGTTGCGCCGCAAAGCCAGCGGGCTCGTGAACGTAGAGGCCGGTGACGCCGTGAAGCTAATCAACAACGACGCCGTCGTGATCGATATTCGCAGTGCCGATGCCTTTGCCCGCGGACACATCGTCAGCGCAAAAAATATTCCGCACGACGAGCTGGACGGCAAGATGGAGCAGCTCGAGCAACACAAGAACACGCCCATCGTTGCGGTTTGTGATTCCGGGGTTACAACCGTGCAAGTGGTTAACAAGCTGCGCAGCGCCGGATTTGAAAGTGTCTTTGGCCTGAAAGGCGGAATGTCGGGCTGGGGGCAGGCCGGATTACCGGTGGTGTCGGGGAAGAAAACCCGCAGCAAATCTGCGAAACATAAGAAACACGCTTGAGGTGGGCAGCAAGAAGCCAGTGACCGTTTACGGTAATGCAACCTGCCCTTTCTGCGGCGCCGCACGCATGCTACTCACCCGCAAAGCGATTCAGTTTGAAGATGTCGACGTTTCAGCTGATCCCGCCTTACTGACAGAAATGCAGGAACGAAGCGGCCACCGAACGGTGCCGCAGATCTTTGTCGGAGAAACACCGATTGGTGGTTTCGACGAACTTTGCGCTCTCGACAATAGTGGAGAGTTGGATAGGATGCTTGCCGACCAGATCGGCGGGTTTTGACGAGATAACAGGAAACACCATGGCAGACCAGGAACAAGCCGCTGAGAAGCGCTTATCGATTACCAAGATCTACTTGAAGGATTTCTCTTTTGAATCGCCGCAGTCCCCGGCGATCTTCCGGCAGGGCGACTGGAAGCCGCAGACCAACCTGAACCTTCGCAGCTCACACACACAGGTTGAAGGCGACCATCACGAAATCGTACTGACGATTACCATCGAGGCAAAGGAAGACGACAAAACGTGCTTCCTGATCGAGCTGCAACAGGCCGGGCTGTTCGAAATCGCCGGTTATGAGGGTGAGGAAATGCAAGCCATCGTCGGCAGTTTCTGCCCGAACATTCTGTTCCCTTATGCTCGTGAGTCCATTGCGTCATTGATCCAGAAAGGTGGCTTCCCGGAATTCGTTCTGCAGCCCATCAACTTTGACGCACTGTACATGCAATCGAAGCAGCAGCAGATGGCGGCAGGGGCCCCTGAAACGGAGCAGCACTGATAAACAGCGCCGCACCACAGACTGTCGCCGTCATCGGCGCCGGTTCCTGGGGAACCGCGCTGGCCCTGCAATTTGCGCGCTGCGGGCACAACGTTCGCTTGGGGGGCGTGATGGAGCTCGACCTGCTCGAGGCCATGGCTGTCGACCACGAGAATACTCGCTATCTACCCGGCGTCAGTTTCCCGCCCAACCTGGTTGCGAACCCGAACCTCGCAGAGTGCCTTAAGGGTGCGCGCAACATACTCGTGGCCGTGCCCAGCCATGGCCTGCGTGACACGCTAATGGCAATCAGGCCATTGCTCGATTCAGGATCCCGCGTGTGCTGGGCAACCAAGGGTTTCGAGTTGCATACCGGCAAGTTGCCACACCGGGTGGCGGCCGAGGTGCTCGGCGCCGAGCGTCCTATGGCGGTGCTCTCCGGTCCGACGTTTGCCAAGGAGGTCGGCGCCGGCCTGCCCACGGCGATGACCATCGCCGCAAACGATGACGACTTCGCCCAGGACCTTGCCGTGGCGCTGTCGAGCGACAAGTTTCGCGCATACACCTCGGACGACATTATCGGCGTTGAAGTCGGCGGCGCCGTCAAAAACGTTCTTGCGATCGCTGCCGGCATGTCCGATGGCCTCGGGTTCGGGGCAAATACGCGAATCGCGCTGATCAATCGCGGACTTGTCGAGCTGATGCGGCTGGGTGTTGCGCTCGGTGCCAACAAGGAAACGTTCATGGGGCTTGCCGGCATGGGCGACCTGGTGCTGACCTGTACGGACAACCTGTCCCGAAACAGGCGCATGGGACTGGCGCTCGCGAGCGGCATGTCGATCGAAGAAGCACAGGAAGAAATTCAACAGGTCGTCGAAGGTGTTCTGGCGGCCAACGCGGTCAAAGAGGTTGCCGACGATCTCGGAGTAGAGATGCCGATCTGTCAGCAGGTATACGGGATTTTGTATGAAAACACGTCACCGCGTGAAGCCGTGGAGACGCTCATGGGCCGCAAGCTCAAGTCCGAAAATGAACAGGAATAGGGCGCCGCTAATGAGGTTTCAGGTGGCGATGCTTGCTCGATGAGCTAAGCTTAACCCTGGCACTACAACAGAAAACAAAAACGGGGTGACTAATAATGGATCGACGGAGATTCTGTAAGACAACACTTGCCGCCAGCATGGCCGCTGCGTATCCGCTGCTCGCCGCGTGCGAGAAAAAAGGTACGGTCGCGACTCAGGCCAGTACCAGCATTCGCGGTATTTCACTGGATGGCGCCGAGATCGAGCTCGAAAAAGCCGCCATCAAAGAGTTGGGCAACGCCATGACCGGACCGGTGATGTTGTCGGGGCACCCGGATTACGACGGTGCACGGAAGATCTGGAACGGCATGCACGACAAGCGGCCGGCGCTGATCGCCCGCTGCCAGAATGTAGAGGATATATGCCACGCCGTCGATTTCGCGCGCGAACGAAGCCTGCTGCTTGCCGTTCGGGGCGGTGGTCATAGCTGGCCCGGCAAATCGACCTGCGACGACGGCATGATGCTGGATCTCGCCGATATGAAGAACATCGATGTTGACGTGGCCGGTCAAACAGGCTGGTGCCAGGGCGGCGCATTGTTGGGCCACCTCGACGATGCAACGCTCGAACATGGCCTTGTTACCACCGCTGGTGTCGTTTCACATACGGGTGTGGGCGGATTCACGCTTGGTGGCGGCTTCGGTCGCCTGAATCGCAAATACGGGCTGACCATCGACAACGTTCTGGGGGCGGAGATCGTCACGGCTGACGGTACCGTTCGTCACGTCAGCGCCGACAACGAGCCGGATCTCTTCTGGGCTATTCGTGGCGGCGGCGGTAACTTCGGCGTTGTCAGCAAATTCCACTTTCAGCTGCATCCGATGGATCGCAATGTCTTTTCCGGCATGCTCGTCTGGCCCGTCGAACAAGCGCGTGAGGTACTCGAGTTTTATGCGGAGTGGTCGCCGACCGTGTCACGCGAGCTTTACGTGGGCCCGGTCATGGCCACCATGCCGGACGGTACGGGTATCGTCGCCATGGAGATTGTATACAACGGCAACCCGGCGGCGGGCGAGAAAGAACTGGCGCCATTGCGAGCCATCGGCACGATGATCGACGATAGTGTCAAGTTGCAGGACTACAAGGTCCTGCAAACACATGAAGATGCAACCGTCGCCCACGGCATTCGCTCCTACGCGAAGAACGGCATGGTGAAAGAGTTCACTCAGGCGCTGGTTAACGACATGATCGACGCGTATATCCCCGATCCGCGTGCCGCCATATTCACGCATACCGCGGGTGGCGCGGTGAAGGATCACGGCGAGCTCGACACAGCATTCCCGCATCGAAACGCGGAATCGATGATCGTGTATTTCACCGGCTGGACGGATCCCGCGCAGGACGAGGAAGGCAAGGCAATGTGCAAGCAATGGCATGCCGCTCTCGAAAGTCACACCGGCGGTTACTACGACAACATCGAATGGGAGGGCGACAAGACCGTTGTCGGCAACTACGGCCCGAACTACGCGCGGCTGTCAACGATCAAGGGACAATTCGATCCTGGCAACCTGTTCAGGATGAACAGCAACATCAAGCCGGCCTAGCGACCACCCACGAAGCCCAACTGCCGCCACGCTTCATAGACAACGACTGCAGCCGAATTCGAGAGATTGAGGCTGCGGCTGTTGTCTTTCATGGGCAGTCGCAATCGTTGCTCGGGCGGTACTGACTCCAATACCTCCTGTGGCAAACCTCTTGTCTCCGGCCCAAAGAGAAACGCGTCGCCCTGTCTGAACTGCGGCGCATCGTGCCGCGTACCCGCGCGCGTGCTCAACGCGAAGACGCGCGGCGCTCCGAGTGCTGCCAGGCACTCGGCCAGCGACGCGTGTGTAGCAACGGAGGCGAACTCGCGATAGTCCAGTCCGGCCCGTTTTAGCCTCGGCTCATCGAGCTCGAAGCCCAACGGGCCGACGAGATGTAATTGCACGCCGGTATTCGCACACAGGCGAATGATATTGCCGGTATTGGGCGGAATCTCGGGCTCGTAAAGAATAAGGCTAAACATTTAAAACCCTGTAGAATGCCGCTGCCATGACGAGCAGTCTATTACACACTGATTTGTGCGGCGTATCGATGGCGTCGCCCATTGTCCTGCTGTCGGGTTGCGTCGGGTTCGGTGAGGAATACACTCGTGTCGTCGGTTTTTCAAACCGCGACGTTGGCGCCATTGTCCTCAAGGGCACGACCGGCGATGCCCGACTCGGCAATCCGCCACACCGTATCTACGAAACGCCGGAAGGAATGCTCAATGCCATAGGGCTGCAGAACCCGGGCGTGGACAAGGTTGTCGACGAGATTCTTCCGGGGCTCGATTTCTCCGAAACGCGCTTTTTCGCCAACGTATCGGGCTCGACCATCGAGGAATACGAACGCGTGACCAGGCGCTTCGATGATTCCGACATCGACGCCATCGAGATCAACATCTCCTGCCCGAACGTCAAAGAGGGCGGCGTTCAGTTCGGCAACGATCCCGAGATGTCGGCGCGTGTCGTCGCTGCCTGTCGAGCGAACACCTCGAAACCCATCATCGCCAAGCTGTCGCCAAACCAGACCGATATCCAGGAGAACGCGCGCCTGTGCATCGAGGCGGGCACCGATGGTTTTGCTGTGATCAACACCGTGATGGGCATGGCTATCGATGCAGAGACGCGCCGGCCGATCATCGGCAATGTGCGCGGTGGGCTGTCGGGACCTGCGATAAAGCCGATTGCATTGCTGAAGGTGCACCAGGTTTACGAGGTCGCGAAAAAGCACAATGTCCCCATTATCGGGCAGGGCGGTATCACGACGCCCGAGGACGCAATCGAGTTCATCGTCGCCGGCGCAGCTGCGGTCGGTGTGGGTACCGCGCTATTTTACGACCCGCTCGTGTGCAAGAAGATCAATATGGGTCTGCTAGAATATTGTGAACGCCACCGCCTGCAATCGGTCAGCGATTTGACGGGGTCGCTACAACTCTGACGGCGACGATTGGCGATATTCGGAGGCGCTATCTCACTATTGTCTGAACTAAAGCGGCGAA
>Ga0224509_10000285_pt1 | contig 13719 bp, 10 predicted proteins | sample SF_Jan12_sed_USG_5_FD_170158 | JGI IMG/M metagenome (GOLD analysis project Ga0224509, IMG submission 170158) | Sediment microbial communities from San Francisco Bay, California, United States - SF_Jan12_sed_USGS_24 | ecosystem: Environmental > Aquatic > Marine > Sediment | place: USA... | reverse complement strand
GAACCACATGCGCAGCTCGTCCCCCTGTTCCTCGACGTAACCATCCACCTGCCAGACCCGTGGCTGTCCCATGGCCGTCATGCAGGTGGGATCGATATAGCTCTGCCACGTGATGGTCTCGCTGATGATCCAGCGATCGTCGATCTCCATGGTGACGGTGATGATTTGGTATCCGCCGCTCCCGTCGCTCACACACCTGTCGAGCCCGGAGATCTCCCAGCTCCCCACCGACTGTGTCCCCCAGGGATCGACGCGCTGCATGACAACCTCGGTCACCCCGCTGTCATCATCGTGGCGCGGATCGTCCGGGTCTGCCGTCAGCGTGAGCGTGTCCCCGTTCAGCGAGATGCTGAAGACGCCCGTGCCGTCGTCCATCGAGATGACCCACTTTCCGGGCTCGATGGTCACCGTCTGGTCAAACCAATCCCCCTCCAGGATCCCGTCCTGCGTGATCGCCCAGCGAGCCTGCACCGCGGCCTCCGTGGACGAGGTGGCCGTGACGACGGCGTCGGCCAGGAGCCCCTGGGGGGTCCCTCCCCGCACCAACGTCTGTTCGGCCATGCCGAGCGACTGCACGAGCCAGAACCCCTCGTAGTCGTAGGCGTCGCCGGCACCACCGCTCTCAGCGCACCCAACGAGCGGAATCACGCTCAACGCGCAGACACACAGAAGTCTGAATACGTAACGCATAAGCACCTCCCCGGTTCAGTAAGCGCCGTTATGGAGTGCATCAGGCGTGCCAGCTACAGCGCCTGATTTCACTGAAGAATCCCCGCCTACTTTGTGCAGCTTTTGCGTTTTGGGGCGTGGGGGCGCAGCGGGTGCGCTACGGCGTCATCGCACCCCCCACGTAATCTTTCAGGCGCATCGCGTCCAAGTTGGCCGCCAACCTTGAGAGTCGAGCGATCTCATTTCGAAGCCGAAACAGCTCGCGGTTGCGCTCGAAGTTGTCCTCGATTCCTTTCGGTGGAACCGATTCGATCTTTTTGATCTGCTCGATCAACTTGAACGCTTCCGCCCGATGCGCCGTCGATTGTTGCTCCAGATGGCTATTCTTCGCTGGCCTTGCTCCAGCCCTCGATCTTCATGCCGCCCGCTCGAAGCGCGTCAGCGCGTTCCCCGGGACGCCCACGGTACCGTCTGAGACCTGCCTCACAAGTTTTGCCGGGGTGCGGCGCAACGCGGTTCACTTCTTCGCCCGTTCGCGCTATACGAGGCTTCGTACGGAATGCGAACCCTTGTCTTAGACCAGGGCTATCAGCCCCATCGAATCATCAGTTGGCAACGCGCTGTCTGCATGATCTTCGATGGCAAGGTCGAGGTCGTCGAGGAGTACGACGAGGACGTTCGATCCGTCACCATCACCATCAAGATGCCCGCGGTGGTGCGATTGCTCCGAACGATCGTTGGCCGCAAGCGCGCGATCAAGTTCTCGCGGATCAACGTGGCGATGCGTGACGACTTCAAGTGCCAGTACTGTGGCGTACGCCATCGCCTGCGGGGGCTCACCTACGACCATGTGGTTCCCAAGTCACAAGGCGGCAGGACCAACTGGGAAAACATCGTCATGGCTTGCTACGGGTGCAACGAGAAGAAGGGCAATCGCTCGCCTAAGCAGGCGGGCCTTCGCCTGCGGCGACCGCCGGTCAAGCCCAAGTGGCTGCCCGTCGTCGCCTTTAGGGTCGATCCGTCCAGCTCGATTCCCGAAGCCTGGGCCAACTGGGTGTACTGGCACGGCCAGCTGCAGAGCGACCCTTAGCGCCTACCAGCTGCTCGACGAGCCCCCGCCGCCAAAGCTCCCGCCTCCTCCGGAGAAGCCGCCGCCGCTCGAAAACCCGCCGCCGCTCGACGACCACGAGCCACTCGACCAACCACTTCGCCGGGCTCCCTTGCCGACCTTCTGCTTCGTCCGTCGCCTCCCGAAAAACGCCCAGATGATCGGTGCGGCAATCAACCAAAACACGGCGAACAACGGGCTGGCGCTCGGTCCCGCGATGGTGAGGCCACCGACGAACATGAACGGGACCAGGAACAAGTAGAGAAACCACTGGAAGGGATTGGTGCCGATGACCACGAACACGAAGGGCACCAAGAACAGCAGCCAGAGCGCCCCGAACATCCGAGGAGGAAGATCGCTCTGCACGTCGCTCGAGCTCGGAGGCGGAAGCGTGCTCGTGCCTCGGATCAGGCCATCCACCGCATCGACCGCTCGCTCCACGCCGCCGTCGAAGTCACCGGCGCGAAACCTCGGCCGAAGGACTTGGTCCAGAATCCGTCTCGACATCACGTCGGTCAGCACGGGCTCCAGGCCGTAACCCACCTCGAGACGCATCTTCCGATCGTTCTTCGCGATGAGTAGGAGCGCGCCGTCGTCTTGTTGCTCGCGGCCGAGCTTCCAAGTTTCGGCGACCCGCAGGCTGTACTCTTCGAGCTGCTCTGCGTCCAGACCTTCGATGGTGAGGACGACGACTTGCGCGCCTTCGTCCTGTTCGAGCGCTGCCAGCGTCTGCTCGATTCGCGCTTCGGCGGCCGGGGAGATCAAATCTGCGTAGTCGTTGACCCGGCCGCCGAGGTTGGGGACGTCTAGGGCCAGGGCCGTCATCGAGACCGACGACAACAGCAGCGCCGCAAACGCCATGCGAGCCCTAATCACGGCGGAACCTCGGCTCGTCGGACAGCTCGTTTGCAGGGTCCAGCGGGGATATCCCCTGCGCGGCCAACAGGTCGGCGCACCTGTGTATCGCATGAATCAGGGCTGGCACTGGTGTTCCACGACGAAGTCCCAACGCCAGCTCTCCCGAGATCTCGTCCCAGGCGCCGTCGACGACCCGCTCGTTGATGCCCTCGTCTGCGAGTACCAGCACTCGATGCTCGAATAGGGCCACGAAAACCAGGACCCCCGTACGGTCTCGGGTTGCGAAGACCTGCTCCTCCAAGAAGGCCTCTGCTGCGCGGCCTGCGACCCGGCTGTCGAGTGCTTCATCGCCGATCGAGCGACGGGCGACCGCGTCGAAGCGACTTGCAACCCAGCCGATCAGCAGACCGAGCTGCAGCCCGATCAACATCCAGAGATAGTCGGGCGCCCCCCAGCCTCCGAAGCGCCACACCGCGAAGGCTGCGCACATTGCTCCAACGGCTCCGCCGATCAGTGCCGCCTTCCAGCCTACTTCGGCGTGAGGATCGCAGCGCTCGGTGACATAGACCACGAGCTCTGCGGCCGTCTTGTGCTCCGCCTCGGCCGTGGCGGCACGGATCGCTTCCCGATCCGCCTCGGAGAAGAACGTGTTGATTCGCCCCGGCACGGCGCGGGCTAGAACTCGACCTTGGGGGGCTCGTCCGCCCCGGGGGTCGCCTCGAAGTATGGCTTGTCGCCAAAGCCCATGATGTTCGCGAGGATCAGCGTGGGGAACCGACGACGGGTCTTGTTGTATGCCAGCGTCGCATCGTTGAAGCGCTTCCGCTCCACGGTGATTCGGTTCTCAGTGCCTTCGATTTGCGCCTGAAGATCCCGGAACGCCTCGGTGGCCTTGAGCTCGGGGTAGCGCTCTACCACGACGAGCAGCCGGGAAAGCGCCGACGACAACTGAGACTGCGCCGCCTCGAACTGCTCGAGTTGCTCGGCGTCGGGCGCGGTCTCGAAATTGACCTGTCCGACCTTTGCGCGCGCTTCCACGACTTGGGTCAGCGTCTCTTGCTCAAACTCCTTGGCGCCCTTGACGGTTGCCACCAGGTTCGGGATGAGGTCCGCACGGCGCTGATAGACGTTCTCGACCTGACTCCATGCGTTGTCCACGCCTTCGTCGAGCTCGACGAGGCGATTATAGCTACCCACCCCGGTGGCCACCAAGACCAGCGCGATTGCCGCGATCATCCCAATTCCGATCAAGCCCCTGCTCATGTCCCCTCCTTGTTTCCCACGTGGCGCGAGAATGCGGTTAGACCTCGCTCGAGGTCAAGGTCTCTGACGTCACACATCGAGTCGATCGCCGCGGGCCGGGGTGTGAACGCTCGGAAAGCCTCGCTCTTCGAGCAGCGCCTTCAGCGTGTTGCGCGGGTGGTCCTCACCGTGAACCAACGCAACATGCCGAAGCGGTCCCGCTTCGCGCACTGCCTCCGCGTATTCCAAGAGGTCGTCTTGGCCTGCATGGGCGCTGAAGCCGTTGAGCACGGCGACCTCCGCGTGCCGCTCTCGTTCGACGCCGAAAACCCGCACCCTTGGCCGCTGTTCGACGAGCCGGCGCCCGAGCGTGTGCTGAGCCTGGTACCCGACGATCAGCACGGTGTTCTCACGGTTCTCGATTGCGGCCACCAAATGGTGGACCACCCGCCCAAACTCGCACATCCCGCTCGCCGAAATGACCACGCACGGTTCGTCCCTGCGATCGATCGCCTTGGAGTCCTCGACTGACGAAACATAGCGCAGCCCGTCGAAGTCGAATGGAGAGTCACCCTCCAGCAAGATTTCGCGCGCCTCGCTATCGAAGCAGTCCGGATGAATCCGAAACACGTCGGTGATCTTCACAGTAAGCGGCGAGTCCACATACACCGGAACATCGGGAAGCCGCCCTTGGTCTTTGAGCTGCTTCAACGCATAAATGACTTCCTGCGCTCGCTCCAGCGCGAACGACGGCACGATCAGCTTGCCGCCACGCGCCACCGTCCGCGTGATCACATCGCAAAGCTCGTCCTCCATCTGCTCGATCGGGTCGTGAGTCCGGTCCCCATAGGTGCTCTCCATGATCAAGCACGAGGCCCTTGGAGGAATCTCAGGGTCACGGAGGAGCGGCATGTTGCGCCGCCCGAGGTCGCCGGAGAACACGAGGCGCCGTTGTTCACCCACGACGTCGACGTCGAGCGCGACCATCGCACTCCCGAGCACGTGCCCTGCGTCGTAGTACGTCAGCGTCACTCCCTCGGCGATCCGCTGGGGCCGATGGTAGGGGACGCTGATCATGAGCTCGAGCGTTCCAACGACGTCCTTCTGGTCATAGAGGGGTTCGACGGGCTTCATGTCGACGCCGTCCTTCGCGATCTTGCGATTGATGTAGGCGGCATCCTGAGCCTGAATCTCGGCCGAGTCTTCCAGCATGGCCGCGCACAGGTCCCGCGTGGCCGGCGTGCAGTAGATCGATCCGCGGAAGCCCTGTCGGTATAGCCGAGGGAGGGCGCCCGAGTGATCGATGTGCGCGTGGGACAGCACCATCACGTCGATGTTCCTCGCGCGAAAACCGAGGTCCCGGTTGCGTTCGATGGTCTCCGAGCGTCGGCCCTGGAAGAGTCCGCAGTCGAGCAAGATGCGCGCCTTCTCGGTATGGACGATGTGCCGCGAGCCGGTGACGTTTCCACCTACCGCGCCCACGAACTCAACTTGCACGCAGAACTCGCCTCATTCGATCACCGATGAACTCTCGAACGACAGGGTCTTCGGACTCGAGGAATGATTCGGGCGCCCCGGTGGCTGCCACCACGCCGTCATGGATGAGGGCGAGGCGATCGCTGACTGCAAACGCGGCCTTGAGGTTGTGCGTCACGACGACCGAGGTGACATTCAGGCTCTCTTGCAGACCGAGAAGCAAACGGTTGACTCGTGTGACGTTGATTGGGTCTAACCCTTCGGCAGGCTCGTCGTAGAATACGATCTCCGGGCGAACCGCGACCGCGCGTGCCAGTGCAACGCGCTTGCGCATGCCCCCAGAAAGGTCCGAAGGAGACATGCCTTCGATCCCCGGCAGGTCTACCAGTGCAAGCGTCTCCGCGACCCGCTTCGCGATCTCTTCTTCCGTCATCGTGGTCTGCTCGTAAAGGGCATATCCAACGTTCTCGTACACGTTGAGGGAATCGAAGAGAGCGGATTCCTGGAACAACATGCCGATACGGCGGCGCGTCTGTGTCCATTGCCGCTCGGTCTGTCCGGCGACGTCTTCTCCGTCGAAGCGAATCGTGCCGGCGTCGACCTCGATGAGGCCCATCATCGCTTTGAGCAAGATGCTCTTGCCGGAGCCGGACTCCCCGATGATCGTGACGACCTCACCGGCGTAGATGTCGAGGTCGAGCCCGTTCAGGACCTGGTTTCGCCCAAAGGCCTTCCGCAGGCCGCGCACCTCGATTAACGCCATGACGTTAGAGACTCAGCCCTTCGCCGCCCAAGAGTTGCAGTACCCGAGCGGATGAATGGGACCCCTGACCAGGGTGCATCCCCCGCATTCGTTCTTCTTAGCTGCCCGGTAGAATGCGCACTCCGAGCAACTCTTCTGCTCGCCGTGAGGTGATAGGTCCCGGTATTCGAGCGCGGACCGCAGTGCCAAGTCGTCTTCGCCGAGGCCACTCACGTCATCGCAGTGGAACTTTGATTGCGTGCAGGCGTTGAGTAGAAGCGGCAACGATCCGATCACCGCCAAATGCATCGTAGCGCCAAGCATCTCACGTCTCGAAAGGGTGCTCTTCCTCATTCCGGTCGCTCCTCGGCGGAGGCTAGCACGGTGATGCGTCGATCAGCGAACGGCGCCCATCATTTCGAGGAACTCGTCGCTTTCTATCAGACCGGTGATGCGGCCGGCCTCGGAGCCGTCGCTGTGATGGAGGACCACCAGGGGCAGCCCGGGCTGTTCGTAGGCCTTGAGCAGTGCCCACTTCTCGTCGGTGGCCTGGTCCGTGCTCAGGTCGACCCGCACCGTCACGAAACGTCGTGCTTCGGCGACGACCCGCGGGTCGCTCAGAACGTCACGTTCAAGCTCCTGGCACGCGCCGCACCAATCGGCGCCGAAGTCCACCAGCATGGGGCGCTCCTCGGCCAGCGCTTGCGTCTTGGCGGCATCGAAGCTCTCGCCCCAGCCGATGTGCGCGCCCGGTGGGAGCGCCTCCGCCCAGCCCACGATGCCGAGGACGCCCGCGACGCACGCCGTCACTCCAATCGCCTTCCGAATGCGTGCTCCCCACGCATCACCTTTAAACGACAAATGAATGGCGCCGACGATGACGCCGCCCGCCAGCAATCCCAATGCGGCGCCCAGCCAAAGCTCGTCCCGCACCGCCGGACGCGGGTAGGGCAACATGCCCCGCACATAGTAGAACGCCAGCGCGAGCATCGCGATGCCGAACGCGCTCTTGGTCCACTCGACCCATCGTCCCGACTTCGGCAGCGTCACCGCGAACGTCCCGACGAACCAGAACAGCACACCGATGCCAATGGCGTAGACGAACATGGCGAGCGCACCGAATGCGACGTTGCCGGTCGTGGCCACCCACGTCAGCAGGACTGCGAGGACTGGGCCGGTGCATGGAGCCGCGATCAGCCCGTTGACGAATCCGAGCACGAACGCGCCTCGCACGCCGAAGCCGCCCGCCTGCGCGAGGCGATTCTGCAAGCCTGAAGGCAAGGTGAGGTCGAACAGGCCGAACATGCTGAATGCCATCACCGCGAATAATGCCGACAGCGTTCCGACGACCCAGGGGCTCGCCAGGGCGCTACCAAACGCACTTCCAGTCAATGCGGAAACAATGCCTAGCGGCGTGAAAAGCGCCGCGATGCCCAACACGAATGCAGTCGATAGGAGAGCCGCCCGCGTGCGGGTTTCAGCCTGCCTCGCGCCGAACACGCTGACGGTGATCGCGATCATCGGATACACGCACGGGGTCAACGAGGTGGCCAGACCTGCTACGAAGATCAGCCCAAGCGCGCCCACGTAGCTTCCGTCCTGAAGCGCGTTCGCGAAGGGCGCCGTGAGCTCGTTCAGGGCGTCGGCAGACGCATGCACCTCGGATACCAAAGCCGCCACAAACCCCGCCAAACCGACCCACGCCCTCTTGCGCATACCCCAACTATGGTGCTCGTTTGGTTGACCGTCCACGAACCTGGGACGTAGCCTCTCGTCGGGGAACACTTTGCCATTACTTTTCCTACTGCTCATCACCATTGCCATCGGCGCTCTATCGGCCCACGCCGGCCGGGATGAGGTCCGGCATAGCCCGGATCCCGTGTGGCGGATGGAGGCCTTCCTCGCCTACGCACTCTTCGTTGGTTTCGTCCTCTTGCCAACAGCCATCTACTTCTACGTATTTCATGGCGATTGGTTTCTCTTTTACGGAGTCGACACCGGCCGTGCCCCGTGGGTCTGGGGCCTGCTAGCCAGCTTGCTCCTGCTCGGCGCCGCATCCCTCGGGTTTTGGCTTGGCGCCGCCCTCTGCCGTGCCTCGCGCGACGTAGCCGTCCGTCGGATCGCCGTGGGCGCGCTCTTCTTTGCGCTGGCGGTTTGGCCGCTTGGATGGGAGCGACTGTCCGTCGTCGGGTCGTACCGACAGTTCACGCGGGACTACGGTCTGACCGCGTTTTTCGCGAGCCCTGCGTTCTATTCCGGACTCGCAATGCTGACCATCATCGGCGCTGCATTTGCTTGGATCGTCTACCGGATCGACCGGCACACGCACGACAGAGCCTGACGTCTCGTCGAGACTAGCGAGGGGACAGCATCCCCATGTGCTCGCGCAAGTGCATCGCGGCCGGCGATGCCCAGAACTTCAGCGCGTCGATGTAGGTCGGGTGCGTTTCGAACGTCTCGCCCTCGGCTTCGCGCTCGGGCGCGATTCGGCTCCGCACGTCTTGCACGAGCGGGTCCAGGTCATCGCAGACAAGAAGCGCCGCCCGCAAGGCCGTTCGATGAGCGGCATTGACCCATCTGTCGAATTTTACTCGCTTGGCTTGCGAGTAGGCGAGCGCGGCGTCCCGCACCAGCCGGCGGTCGCGCCTCGGGATCGCTCGCTGCAGCCGTCGCGTTTGCTCATTGAGGAACTCTTCGCTGGTCAGGCCCGAACCAAAATCCGGTTTCACCGTTCGCGCCGCCGAAGCCAACAGAACGTCGAGCTCTCGCGGCGTGAGCTTTTCGACTGCGTGATAGCCTCGGGCGATTTGGGTCATGGGCTGCGCGAGCAAGAAGGCTTGCGTGCACGGGTCCTTCTCCATGATGGTCGCCGGCACGAGCACGGCCGGGTGGGCGCCGAACTCTATCGTGATGCCCCGGTTGCGGACCCGGTGCAGGAACAGATCGAAATTGCGAACGTCGAGCGCGGCGGCAATTCGGTTCGCGATCTCGCGAAGTGGGTGATTGGCTTCGGTCGGGAGGCGATCTCGTGTCGCGAGGCCGTAGCTTTCGAGCTCCGGGGGGTAGAGCTTGGCGAGAGCTGGGCTCAGCGCCGCTAAGAGCGCGCCTGCTGCTGCGTCTTCTGCGCGCGGTGTTCCCAGTTGATCGAGCACCGAGCCTCGAAGCGACCTCGGCCGGACCCGCGCGGGCCAAGCCTCGACCGACGCGACTCGATTGCGATCTTCTTCGTCATCGACGCCCAGCGCGACTAGCGGCAAGGTCGCGAGTCGCGCTTCCCGCGAGCGCTCATCGGCTTGGTAGGTAACCGCCAGCTCGCGCCAGATTTCCTGTCGAAGCGGTTCTTGCGAAAGCACGGCTTGGAGCTGCTCGACGGCCGCCGCCTGCTCGCCACGTGCGCGTAATCGCACTGCCAGCTCGCGTCGAAGGTCGGCGTTGGCAGTGCCTTGCTCGAGGCCGCTTCGCAGGGCCGCGATGGCCGCGTGCTCGTCGCGGCAGTGGTCCGACAAGATCCGCGCGACTTCGAGCGCGGTTGTCACGTGGCCGGCGTCGTCCTTGGCGCGATGATTGCTCAGCGCTTCCGCATAGGTGCGCCAGTCGTCCGGGGTTTGACACAGATCTTCGAGCGTGCGTGCCGCGTCGCTGTTCGCTCCTTCGAGGACGACCGCGCGGCGCAGAGCTTCTTTGGCGTTGTCCCCGTCTCCGGCCGCGTGCTCGAGCTGCCCGAGACGAACGAGCGCGTCCGCACGCTCCGGCCCGTCGCTCACGTCGAGCAGATGGCGGGCGACCTGCAAGGCCTCCGGCAATTGCCCGAGTGCTTCGTGCACCAGCGAGAGCTCTTGCAGTGCTGCGGGATGAGTCGGCTCGGATGCCAGGGCGGATTCAACGTGCCGCAACGCCCGGTCCGGCATGTCCAAACGCTCGCGATAGAGTCGCGCCAGGTCGAGCAGAACCCGTCGTAACCGGCTGTTTTCGGGCGCGGCCGCGAGGAGCTGTTCCATGGTTGCGGCGGCTTCGTGCCACGACTCATTCGCTTCGAAGTGTTGGGCCAGCCGTTCCAACGCATCGAGGTGACGGGGTTCCACCTTCAGTACGCGCTGCAGCGTTCGGATCGCTGCCGGTAGCTCGCCGAGCTCGTCGCTCTGAACGCGTGCGACCGCTAGCCACAGCGCGCTCGCCCTGTCGACGGAGCGCGCCCCGGAAGCGGCCTGCGAGAGTCGATCGGCGAGAGTCGACCAACCGGCGTCGATCGTGAGCACGTCTGTGAGGCCCTCCGCAGCTCGGGCGGAGTCTGGCCACAGCTCGAGCGCCTGCTCGAAGTCCCGCCGGGCACCGTCGTGGTCTCCAATCCGTTCCAGACGAACCACCGCGCTTTGGACCAAGAGCTCGGAAGCGGCTCTTGCGTCGCGCTCGGCGTCCGCCTCACGCCGCAATGCATCGACCAGCGCAGCGGGATCATCGGTCTCCTGTGCGACGCGGGTGAGCCCCCGGGCGGCACCGATGTGGTATGGATCCGCCACGGCGGCGGCGCGGAACTGCTCGATCGCTTCGGCGTCCTTTTCGCCCTCCACGAGCTCGGCCAAACGTGCCCGATGCGCCGCCACCACGGCGGGGTCGTGCGCGGACTCCGCGACCAGGGCGTCGATTTCGCGCAAGAGGCTGGCATCTGCTTGACCCGCCGCCAACCGCTCGATCTCCAGCAAGGCTCCCAAGTCCGCCGGAGCAATCTCAAGGATGCGCCGGTAGGCCCCGACGATGTCGTCGTACTCACCGAGCCCCTGATGTTCCAACAACCGCGCGAGCTCGTAGAGGGCCGCAACACGGCCGGCCGGATCTTCGAACACTTCGGACTGCGTCGAGTACACGGCGCACAACGACTCCCATGCGCCCACTTGGCGATGCAGTTGTTCGAGTGCCAGCAGTGCGCCGAGATGCCTTGCGTCGACTGCAAGAACATCCTCCCAAGCCTGAATCGCTTGGCGGTGCTTGTCCTGGCTCTCGAGGACCTGTGCCTTGCGCGCGAACAAGGCGATCCGCTGCGTCGGCTCTTCGGTGAGCTTCAGCTCGCGTTCGAGATCGGAGAGGAGATGGGGCCAGTCGTGCTCTTCGGCGCGCACGCGCGCGAGCGCATCGACGGCAGGCCTGTAACTCGCGTCCGCAGACACCGCGGCCTCGTACGACGCGACCGCCTTGGTCCGATCATCGAGGTGTTCTTCGTATGCCTGCCCGAGCAGGAACGCGGCGCGCGCGCGGAGCCGAGCAGCGCCCGAGTTGCGAAGCTGGAGCTCCAACACGTCGACCAGCTCTTCCCAATCGCCCCGTTCCCGCAACTGCCGCGCCAGCTCTTGAAGTGAGGGCGCGTGCGAAGCGTCGACCTTGATCGCCTCGCGGTGATAGCGAAGGGCATCCTCGTCGCTCCCGAGGCGATCGCGCGAGATCTCAGCCATCTTTTGCAGCAGGGCCACCCGGCGGCCCTTCCCGGACGTGAGCCTCAGCTCCTGGCCGTAGATATCGAGCAAATCGTTCCAACGTCCCGCGGCGTAGTACAGGCGTCCTAGGCTCGAGAGCGTAGGAACATGACGGGGGTCCTTATCGAGCGCGCGACGATAGCGAGCGATTGCCTCATCACGGTCGTCCAGCTGCTCGTCGAGCACCTCTCCGGCCCGGTGCAGCAGTCCGACCAGCCGGTCTCGTTCGACGGTCAGCTCTATCTCATAGTCCAGTGCTTCGAGGAGCTCGCGGGGCCGGTGCGCGCGCGCGGCCGAGCGCTGCCACGCGTGTACTGCCGCGAGGTGCCCCGAGTCCTGCTGCAATACGCGCTTATAGGTTTGGGCCGCAAGGGCATGCTCCCCCAACACGTCTTCGTAGAGCTGCGCGATTTTGAGCAGGTAGGACACAGCCCGTGTGCCCGTCGCCCTGTCCAAAGCGTTTTCGTAGAGCTGAACGAGCTCCTTGGGCTGGTTCACGTCAGCAAGCAGGCGCGCGAGCGCCTTGAACGCTGTGGGATGGTCAGGCATCGCATTGAGCGAGCGATGGTAGTGATCGATCGCGTCATCGATGGCGTCGAGCCTGGTTTCGTAGATCTCCGCGGCGCGAGCATGGGAATCCGCCCGCCGTTGTGCATCTGTCGTGTAGCGCGCCTCTTGAAGACACATGTCGATGAGCTTCGGCCAAGCGCCACGGACCCGGTAGAGGAGGCTCAACGCTTGCAGACTCGAAAGCGACGTGGGGTTGAGCTCGACGGCTTTCTCGTGCCACGCGATCGCCTGGTCCACGTCGCGTAGCTCCTCTTCATACAGTCGCGCGATGCGCTGCGTATAGGTCAGCTTCTCGTCTTCGTCTTCGCTCGCTTCAGTCAGCGCCTCGAGGGTCTCGACCAACGCTTGGAGTCGCTGTCCTGCCTCATAGTGGCGCGCCAGCTCACCGAGAATCAACGGGTCCTGAGGGTGTAAGCTCCGTGCTTGCTCGAGGACCCGGATGGCCTCGTCTCGATTGCCGAGGTGTTCCGCGTGAATGCGCGCAGCCCGATAGAGCGAAGAAGCCTTCAAAGACGGCTCGGTCGCCCACTGGGCCTCTGCTTCGAGCGTGCGGATCAGATCCCGCCAACGACGCTGCCCGTAGTACAGGCGCTTCAACGCCTGGACCGCGATGACCGCGCTCGGGTCGAGCTGAAGGGCCGTTTCGTAGAGCTCGGCGGCTTGCTCGGGACGTTGCTGCCGGCTTTCTAGCAACTGAGCCCGACGGACAATCAACGCCGCGCGGTGCCCATCGTCCGCCGCCGCCACGTTTGCGAGCTCGGCGAGGTTCCGGTCCACATCGGGCCAAGTCCGTTCCGCAAAGGAGCGTTGTTCGGTGGCTCGCAAGATCGCTGCGTGTGATCGATCGAGGGCTCGCGCGGTATGGTACGCCTCCGCGGCTGCTTCGCGATTGCCGAGCACGTCTTCGAGGAGACGGCCCTTCAATAAGAACAGCGTGGCTTTGTCGCGAGGCTGCCGCGTCACGCGGGCTTCGGCGTCGAACAGCGCGAGCGCTTCGGTAAACATGCGCGCTCCAAGAAGGAGGCGGCGCGCGGCGCGGATCGCTGGCACATAGTCGGGTGAGCGCTCCAGGGTCGCTTGGTAGTATTGAAGCGCGCGACGCGTGTCCTTGAGGGGGCCTTCGCAGGTACGCGCCATCTCGAAGTACAGCCGCGCCGCGCGTCGGACGTCCGGTTGGTCGCCTAGCTCGCGCTCGCACTCTTCGAGCCAATCGCGTGCACGTCGGGCCCGGTCGACTTTCGCGGACGCGGGCATGCGTGGTGCGTCGGTGGCACGGGCAGGTGGCACGGCAGGCGGCCTGGTGGAGTCGGGCTCCTCGACGAGATCGTCTTGCCCTAACTCCTGCGTCGCATCGCGACGCAGCAGCGTGATGTCCCCTTCCTCGAACGCCATCTGGCCTACATGCTACCCCGGCTGCGCGAAGAGCGCACCGGCCGCTAGAAAGGAAAGAGCGGGTAAGCGAACACCCTACACTTGAGCAGGTAGGTTAGGCCGCGGGGGCCAGATCCTTCAGCTCTACCGCAAGCTTTTTCTTGGCCCTCGCTTCGAGCTGGCGGGCACGCTCGCGGCTGACGCCGAGCTCGCGGCCG
>Ga0224509_10000281_pt1 | contig 13827 bp, 13 predicted proteins | sample SF_Jan12_sed_USG_5_FD_170158 | JGI IMG/M metagenome (GOLD analysis project Ga0224509, IMG submission 170158) | Sediment microbial communities from San Francisco Bay, California, United States - SF_Jan12_sed_USGS_24 | ecosystem: Environmental > Aquatic > Marine > Sediment | place: USA... | reverse complement strand
TGGGTGCGATCGACCGGGCGGTAGATCTGTGCGCCCAGACCCTCAGCTTCACTCGCGAAGGCCCGGCCTCGCTCGAACTCGACCGCTTCGAGCTGGGCGATCTCGTGAACGATGTGGGCGCATCGCTGCCCGGACCGGTCAACGGCAAGGCCGTCTGGCAGAACCGGCTGGACCCGGGCATCGAGGTCGAGGCGGACCGGCAGCAGCTGTTCCGTGTCTTCTCCAACCTCGGCCAGAACGCCATCGAGGCCGGTGCGACCGAGGTCGACGTTTCGGCCGGAAGCGACGGCGAACAGCTGATCGTGCACATCTCGGACAACGGCCCCGGCCTGCCGCCCCGGGCGCGCGAAAAGTTGTTTCAGCCCTTCTCGGGCTCGGCACGGCCGGGTGGGACCGGCCTCGGACTGGCCATTGCGCGCGACCTGATCCGCGCGCATGGCGGGGACATCTATCTGGAGAGCTCGACCGGAGCGGGAACGCGCTTCCGCCTGACCTTGCCGCTGGTCCAGTCCGGCCGTTGAACCCGGCCAAGGACTTTACGGGACCCAGCGTTTGCAGTATGCCCTGTACCAAGCCGACAACGCGATGTTTGAACCACACCGTCCCAAGCGCTATGATTTGAGCGGAGAACCGATCGCCATTATAGGTAGACAGCGTGAACCGCATGATGTCACCATTCGAAGTCAAACGAATTCAGGAGCTTGCTGAACCCCTGGGCCGCACAGAGTCGGTCGATGCGACCCCATGCAGCGCCTGTTCGGTGCGCCAATTGACGATCTGTGCGGACTTGGCATCGGACGAGCTCCACGAGCTGTCGTCGATCGTCACCAGCGTGGAGCTCGGGCCCGGCGACCCGCTGTTCGACGAAGAAGAGAAGGCGGACCACGTGTTCAACGTGACCGCCGGCACGATGAAGGTCTACAAGCTTCTGCCCGACGGCCGGCGCCAGGTGACCGGCTTCCTGTTCCCGGGCGATTTCCTTGGCTTGGCTAACGACGAGACCTATGCGTACAGCGCCGAGGCAGTCAGCCCGGCCACGCTGTGCCGCTTCCCGCGCCGCAAGCTGGAGGCCATGCTGGAGCGCTTTCCCAAGATGGAACGGCGTCTGCTCGGCTTGGCCAGCCACGAGCTTGCCGCAGCGCAGGAGCAGATGCTGCTGCTCGGCCGCAAGACGGCGCGCGAGAAGATCGCCTCCTTCCTGTTGTTGCTCTCCACGCGGGCCAGACGGCGCGGCCAAAAAGGCAACCCGGTCTCGGTGTTGATGAGTCGCACCGACATCGGCGATTACCTCGGTCTGACCACGGAAACCGTCAGCCGCACATTCACACAGCTGAAGAGCAACGGCACGATCATGCTCCTGTCGGGCGGCAAGGTCGAGATCGCCGACCTCGAGGCACTGCACGAGTTGGCCGAGGGCACCTGAGAGCGCGTCGCCGCGCGTGCGGGGCGGTAATACTATTTTGCCTCGCAACATAACGAGCCGTGGAACCAACGCTACACGAGGCCGTCGCAACGTGGGGATGGCGGTTGGCGGACGATCCGGGTCCATCATGGCCGATGACGATGGCGGTGGGCCCTGCCCGGAGGGCGCGATGAGACCGGCTGCCCGGCGGAGAGGCAAAGCGCCGCTGACCGTTCTGCGCGGCATCGCCGAGTTGCGCCAGACGGTCGCCCGCTGGCGCCGCGCTGGCCAGAGCGTCGGCATCGTGCCCACCATGGGTGCGCTGCACGCCGGGCACCTCGCGCTTATGCGCCGGGCGCGCGACGAGTGCGACCGGGTGATCGCGACGATCTTCGTGAATCCCAAACAGTTCAACCAGGCGGACGACCTGACCGGCTATCCGCGCGAGGAGGCCGACGACGCGGGCAAGCTCCACGCTCTGGGCGTCGACCTCCTGTTCGCCCCGCCGGTCGAGGAGATCTATCCAGAGGGCTTCGCCACCAACGTTTCTGTCGCGGCGCTGGCTCACTGCTTGTGCGGCGCCACTCGACCCGGTCACATGGACGGCGTGGCCACGGTGGTCACCAAGCTGTTGTGGCAGTCGCTGCCGGACAAGGCATATTTCGGCGAGAAGGACTATCAGCAACTGCTGGTCGTGCGGCAAATAGCCCGCGACCTGGACATTCCGGTCGCCATCGTCGGCGTAGCCACGGTGCGCGAGACCGACGGCCTGGCGCTCTCCTCCCGCAACGTGCTGCTGACGGCCGAGCAGCGGGCCCGGGCGCCGGAGCTTTACCGCGTTCTCCACGCCCTTGCCGAACAGCTCGAGAGCGGGGCGGCGGCGGGTCCGCCGCTGGCCTCGGGCCGAGAGGACCTGGTCCGCGCCGGTTTCGACCCGATCGATTATCTGGAGCTGCGCTCGGCCACGACCCTCGAGGCGCTCGCCCGCGTCGACCGCCCGGCCCGCGTCTTCGCTGCCGTCTGGTTGGGTCAGGTGCGGTTGATCGACAACCTGTCGGTCGACCCGGGCAGCTAATCGGCGCGGCTGCGGATGATCGGCGGCACCGACTGGGGCTCGGTGTCCCAGGGGAACAGGATCCAGGTGTCCTGGCTGACCTCGGTGATGAAGGTCTCGACCAGGGGGCGTCCCGCCGGCTTGGCATAGACCGTGGCGAAGTGCGCCTTGGGCAGGACGTCGCGCACCACCTGAGCGGTCTTGCCGGTGTCGACCAGGTCGTCGACGATCAGCCAACCCTGGCCGTCGCCCGGCACGTCCTTCAGGACCGTGAGCGCGCCCTGCGCGCGGTCGTCGTAGCTGGCGATGCAGATCGTATCGATCAAGCGGATCTCCAGCTCGCGGGCGACGATGGCCGCAGGCACCAGACCGCCGCGTGTGACCGCGACGAGGCCCTGCCACGGTCCGCTGTCCATGAGGCGCCAGGCCAACGCCTTGGAATGACGATGCAGCTCCTCCCAGGATACCGGGAAGGTCTTCTGATGGGGCGTTGTCTGGGACATGGCGGCGTGCTCTCCGATCGTCGGGCCCGGATTAAAGCCGAAGCGCCGCGCCCGGGCAACGGCTGAGCACACACGGGTCCCGCGGGCACCCGCAGGGCACCGCCTAGCGCACGTAAACGTGCACCTCGGTGGCCTGGAGGCCGGACAGGGTCAGGGCGGACAGCGACAGGCGCTCGGCCGGCAGGCCCATGCCGGTGAGCGCGTCGAACACCCGCGCGAGGTGGCCGGCGAAGGCCGTCTGGCCCGAACGGCTCACCTCCGGCATCACGGCAACCAGGTCGAAGGCCGTGGTGGGCCGGCGTTCCAGCGCGCCACGCAGAGCTCCGTAGAGGGCGGCTTCGTAGTCCACGGGCCCGGCGCCGAAGCGAATCACCACCAGCGGCTGCACCCGGCCGACCAATGCGGCGGCGCCGCCGGCGGGCGGCGGGTTAGGCGTGCCGGACACGAGCGTGGCCAGGCTCGTGCTTGCCGCGGCCTCGGTCCTTGCCACCTCCGTCCCGTTGCCCGACGCCCGCACCTTGGCCGGGGTGCTCAGCGGCGGCCAGTCCGGCCCCTCGGAGAAGGAACAGCCGGCAGCGAGACCGAGACCGAGCAGCACCAACACCTGCCGGACCGATGACGCGTGTCTCGTCCGCATGGAAGTTTCCCTCGAATGACCCGTGCACGGCGCCACCTGCCGTTCGCGTTCAAGGCCGCGCGAACCGTACCGGATGGGGCAAAAGGCGGCAACCGAGATCGTCCGACACGTGGAAGGTCCGACATCTCTTGCCCGGGGCAAGCGGTTCTGATATGACACCGCCGCCCGGCCGCTCATCATGTATGGTCGGACCCCGTCGGCGCGGCCAAGACCCCGCCCGGCATCAGACAAGCGCCCGTAGCTCAACTGGATAGAGCACCTGACTACGGATCAGGAGGTTGGGAGTTCGAATCTTCCCGGGCGCGCCAGTCTTCCTCCAAGTCCGCCCGCAACGGACGGGCCAAGTCACAGGCCATGCACAGCCGCCGCCTGCGCGTCGGCGCGCGCCAGGCGGTTGCGCAGCGGCCGGCCGAATGCCGGTGCCGAGACCTCAAACAGGTCGCCGGGTTCGACGCGAATGCCCGCCGAGAAGCTCAGGTTTGCGGCACCAAAGAAATGGATATGGACGTCCCCCGGCCGGCGATGCTGCGGATACTTGAAGTGGTGGTGTTCGAGGTTGGCGAGGCTATGGCACATGTTGACCTCGCCGGATACGAACTCGGTGTCCCACACCACCTCCTCGCCCCGCAGGATCCGGCTCGTGCCGCGGACGTCGCCGGGCAGCTCGCCGACCAGCAGCTCAGGCCCAATCGAGCACGGGCGCAGCTTGGAGTGCGCGAGATAAAGATAGTTGCGGCGCTCCAGGACATGGTCCGAGAACTCGTTGCCGAGGGCGTAGCCGGCACGTGACGGCGTGCCGTCCGGCGCGATCACGTAAAGGCCGACGAGCTCCGGCTCTTCGCCGCCGTCCTCGGCGAAGTCCGGCATGACGAGTGGTTGTTCCGGCGGCACCACGATGGCGCCGTCGCCCTTGTAGAACCACTCCGGTGATGCGCCGGGCCCTCCGCCAGCCGGCTTGCCGCCCTCGAGCCCCCACTTGAACATCTTCATGGAATCGGAGAGCGCCTCCTCGCCCTCCTCGGCGGCCTTGCGGTGCATCTGGTCGCGTGCGTCGGCGCTTCCCAGATGCGTGAGCCCGGTGCCGCTGACCAGGCAGCGGGCGGGATCGGGATGGTCCAGCGGTGGCAACAGCCGCTTTTCGGCAACGAGGGCATCGTAGTCGGCGGTCTCTCCGGAGAGCCGCGCCTCGACAAGCCGGAAGAGGTCAGGGCCCTGGACGATCGCGTCGCGTGCCAGCGCGTAAACGCTCTCGGTATCACGCAGGACCAGCAACTCGCCGCCGTCTTCTGAAACGCGACCCACGCGTCGCCTGCCGTCCTCGGTCTGGAACTGAACCAAGCGCATATTTTCACGTGCCTCCCAATCCTGGCCGCTCATTCGACGACTGTGAAGTCTTCCAAGTGCCCACCAGCGATCTCCAACCCGAGACCGGGAACGTCGTCGGCCAGACCGATGAAGCCCTCGACCGGCTCGGGCTCGCCCTTGAACAGATACCAGAACAGCTCGTTGCCGATTTCCACGTCATGTACCGGAAAGAATTCGGCAAGGGGCGAGTTCACGCTCGCCATCACGAGGTGGAAATTATGCATCTGCCCGGCATGCGGAATCACCGGTACGGCATGCGCCTCGGCCATGGCCTGGATTTTCCGGGCCTGGGTGATCCCGCCGACGCGGTTGGTATCGAACTGTATGACGTCGACCGCCTTGCGCTCGAGCAGGTCCTTGAAGCCGTAGATAGTGAATTCGTGCTCTCCGCCGGCAATCGGGACGCGGTTCATGGCCTTGAGCTCGGCATAGCTGCCGGCCTCGTCGGCGATCACCGGCTCCTCGAGCCAGCGGATATGGAAGGCCTCGAGCAGCGGGATCATCCGCCGGGCGTAGTCCAGGGTCCAGCCCATGTAGGCCTCGCACATGAGGTCGATATCCTCACCGATAGCCTCGCGCACGGTGCGGATCAGGTCGAGGTTCTTCTGCATGCCGGCCGCGCCGTCCCGCGGACCCCAGCCAAAGCGCATCTTCACCGCGGTGTAGCCCTGCTCCCGGTAGCGCTGCGCCTCGGCGCGAAGATCGTCGAGCGGCTGGCTATAGAGCTTGGAGGCGTAGACCGGGATCTTCTCCTTGGTGCGACCGCCCAGCAGCTTGAAGACAGGCTGACCCGCCGCCTTGCCCAGGATGTCCCACAGGGCGATGTCGATCGCGCTGATGGCGGCCATGCCGATGCCCTTGCGGCCCCAGGCCAGAGTCGAACGGTACATGCGCTGCCACAGGTACTCGTAGTCCCAGGGGTCCTGCCCAAGCACGAGCGGCGCCAGATAGCTGTCGATGACCGCCTTGGCGACCCGCGGCGCGAGCGCGGCGTTGCCGATCCCGACATGGCCGGCATCCGTCTCGATCTCGACGACGAGCCAGCCGTGGAAGCGGAAGGAGCGCATGCTGTCGCCCTTGTCGTAGAGCTGATCCATAGCGTTGGTGCAGAAGTTCTGTTGCGGCGGAACCGTCCTGCCCGTCCATTCGAACACGCGGCTGCGCACTCCTGTTATCTTCATGGCGTCTCCCCCAGTCCTTGGCGGCACACTCCGTGCCGTGCATGGCTTGACCTACCGAGCCGGAGCATGTCTCCCGTCCGGATCTTCTCGCCGACCGACCCCCATCCGGCAGGCCAGCAGGAACGCCTGGCGCATGGCCTCCGGGTTCGCCTTGCCCTGGCCGGCGATGTCGAAGGCGGTGCCGTGCGCCGGCGTGGTGATCGGGATCGCCAGGCCGCCCTGCACGCTCACGCCCCGCTCGAAGCCGGTCAGTTTCATCGCGATCTGGCCCTGATCGTGGTACATGGTCACGACACCGTCGAACTCGCCCGCAAGCGCCCGCACGAACAAAGTGTCGGCAGGATACGGACCGCGCACGTTCATCTGCTCGAGGCGGGCGCGCTCAACCGCCGGCGCCAGTACTTCGATTTCCTCGCGCCCGAACGCGCCGCCATCGCCCGCGTGCGGGTTGAGCGCGGCGACGGCGATGCGTGGGCGCGACAGACCCGCCTGGCGAAGCGCGCGGTCGATCAATTGGACCGCCTCGAGAACGCGGCTCTCGGTGATCAGGCCGCTGACATCCTTGAGCGCGACGTGCGAGGTGACGCGCGATGTCCACAACTCCTTCAGAACGTTCAGCTCGCAGACGTAGCCTCCATAGCCCAACTGCTCGGCGAACCAGTGCAGCTCGTCCGCGAAGGCCATCCCGGCGCGGTGCAGGGCCTCCTTGTTGAGCGGCGCGAAACAGATGCTGTCGATCGCGCCGGTCTTCGCACAATTGAGGAGGACCTTGAGCGTCTCCAATGCGTAGCGCCCGGCCTCGACCGATACCCCTCCCAGGGCATAAACGGGCCTTTCCGGCAGCTCGCAGTGCAAAAGCTTCGGCTGAGGCGAGGCGAAGTCCGCCCGCTCGAGCGAGGACACTTCCTCGACCAGAATATCGACGCCGGCGATCTCGGCGCCGCGCCGCAGCTCGTCGCGGTCGGCAACCAGCAGGACGCTGGCATGTGCCGAAACGTCCTCCGCGGCGATCAGTTTCGCCACAAGCTCGGGGCCGATACCAGTGGGATCGCCCAGCGCCAGTCCGACAATCGGCCTCACGGGTTCTAACATTTTGCCTCAACCATAGAACAAGTTCACCAGGCTCAAGGGGATGGCGGGGATATAGGTCACGACGATCAGGGTGAACAAAAGAACCCCGATGAAAGCGATGTTCGACTTCGTCACGCTCCAGATATCGGCCTTCGCGATCGAACAGGACGTCACGAGCACACTGGCCACCGGAGGCGTCTGCTGGCCGATGGCGAGGTTCAGGGTGAGAATAATCCCGAAATGGATCGGATCGATGCCGACTTGGTGAATCAGCGGCATGACGATCGGAACGATCAGGATGATCGCCGCCGCGCCGTGCAGGAACATGCCGAGCACCAGCAATAGGGCGTTCAACAGAGCCAAGACGGCGAACCTGTTGTCGGTCAGGTTGAGGATCGCCTGCGCCAGTCGCTGAGGCAGTTCGATTTCGGTCAAATAGAGCCCAAGGACGGCAGAGGTCGCGACCAGCAGCATCACGACCGATGTCTGGACGACACCCTCGGCCAGGGCCGCGCGCAGGCGCGCCCAGTCGAGCTCGCGGTAGACCACCGCGCTGATGAAAAGCGCCGCAACGACGGCGAGCCCGGCACCCTCCGTGGCCGTGACGACGCCGCCGAAGATGCCGCCCAGAATGATCACCGGCAGAAACAAGGCCCAGATCGCTTCCTTGAAGGCGCGCCAGAGCCGACCCAGGTCGAAACCCTCCTCGCGCGGCAGATCGTAACGCACCGCGAACCAGTAACAGAGGAGAAGCATGGAGAACCCGCCCATCAATCCGGGGACGATTCCCGCGACGAAGAGACGCACGATCGAGGTGTCGGCGAGCGCGCCATAGAGGATCATCGGCAACGACGGCGGGATGATGATGGCCAGCGAGGCCGAGGAGGACGTGACCGCGGCGGCGAAGCTGGGAGAATATCCCCGCCGCTTCATTGCCGGGATGAGCACCGAACCGAGCGCGGCAACGTCGGCCACGGCCGAGCCTGAGATCTCCGCAAAGAACAGGGAAACGCCGACGTTGACCATGGAGAGGCCGCCGCGAATGAATCCGATGAGAGCGGTCACGAAGGCGATCAGGCGGCGTGAAATCGAGGACGTGTTCATCAGTGCGCCCGCCAGGATGAACAGCGGGATCGCAATGAGTGGGAAGTTGGTCGCCCCGTCGAACAACGTGAGGGCCGCGTTGTAGAGGGCGATCGTGCCACGGTCGGCGACCATCCCGAGCAGCGCGACGACCCCTATGGCGACGCCGATGGGCACATTGATCAAGATCAGCGCGAAGAGCCCCGCGATGACGAGGGCGGCCGTCATGCCCCGTCCTCGGGTCGGCGCCCGGCCGGCGTCTCGCGCGCGTGTCGAATCGCCTCGTCGATGGCCGCGCCTTCGGGATCGACCCCGGCCCGCATCCGGCGCCAGGCGTCGGGGGCGCTCAAGAGTTGCGCCAGAACGAACAGTGCGCAGCCGACCGGAATAACGGACTGCGTGACCTGGAGCCCGAGCCACGGGACACTGACCAGGGATTCTCCCGCCATCACCCCGAGCACCACCCAGCCGGCCCAGGCCATGACGACGAGGAACCCGATCACGATGCTTTCGCCGAGCACGAAGAACACAGGCCTGAGACGGGGTCCACATTTCAGAACAACGCCCGGAAAGCCGAGATGTGCTCGTTTGAGTGCCGCGTAGGCCGCCCCGAAATAAGTGAGCCAAGCGAGCTGGACCGAGGCGACCTCGTCGTACCACACCGGCGACGAGCCCGAATACCGCATGACGACGGCAAGCACCACGACGACCGCCAGGCCCAGAAGAAGAGCGATGCTGATGGCCTCGAGCAGACGCTCGAGGAGGCGGCGGAGAAGGGCCGTCATGCGCACACTCCCAGCGGGCGACACCTTGCAGGCCAAATCCCCGCTGCCCCTTGGACCCTTGGGTCGGGCAGCGGGGACAGTGGCTGTCGGCTTACTTGGCCAGCTTCAAGGCCGCGTCGATAAGGTCCTGACCGCCGGGAACCTCGGCGGCGAAGGCCTCGTAGACCGGCCTGGAGGCTGTGACGAAGGCGGCGCGGTCGGCATTGTTGACCTTCATGCCCGCAGCCTCGAGTTTCGTGCGCAGGTCGCGATCCCCCTCTGCGCCCTTCTGGTACATCCAGGGTTGGACGTCCTTGGCCGTCTGCTCGAGGATTGCGCGGACGTCGCCGGGAAGCTCGTTCCAGGGCTTCAACCCGACCGTCGGATAGGCGGGCGAGTAGACGTGGCCGGTCATCGACAGGTACTTCTGCACTTCCTGAAACTTGGCGGCGTAGATGTTGGTGAGTGGGTTCTCCTGGCCGTCGATCACCTTGGTCTGCAGGGCCACGAAGACCTCCGAGAAGGCCATCGGCGTCGGGTTGCCGCCCCACTCCTTGAACATCCGCACGCGCCACTTGCCCTTCGGCGTGCGCAGCTTGATGCCGTCGAGGTCGGCGGGCGTATCGATCGGCCGCACGTTGTTGGTGATTTGGCGAATCCCATTCTCCCAGAGGGCCAGCACCTTGTAGCCCTTCGCCTCGGCCGCGGGCGCGATCATCTGCCAGAAGATCTTCTCGTCGATCTGCTTCACGTGCTCGCGGTCCTTGACGATGAAGGGCATGTCGAACAGGCCGAACTCGTCGGCGATGGACGACATGATCGAGGACGGTAACGCGATGTGGACGCTGCCCAGTTTCAGCTTCTGCAGGAGGTCTTTGTCCTTGCCGAGCTGCGAGGCACCGAAAAATTTAACCACGGCCTTGCCCGTCAGGCGATCGTTGGCAAGCCGGGTGAACTCGGTGGCGGTTTCGTATTGCAGCGACCCTGGCTTGGCGCTGATGGCAAAGATGACCTCGGTCTGGGCCGAAGCTGTGGCCGCCGCCGCGACCACGATCGCTAGACCGGTGAAAACCGCGATGAAACCCTTGTAAAAGCCCTTATGCATAATTCCCTCCCTCGGCAAGAGACGATCCGGCCCTAGCCCGAAGCTCGATTCCGCTCTCGCGCAACCGATTGGCAGCTCACCGCCCTGCTGTGCGCGGCGCGTCTCCTTAGTGTTGATGAGGCGGCAAGTACAGGCCGACCCCTCCCATGATCCCGACCCTGTGGACGGCGCTAGGCCCTGATGCTATCGCGCCTTCACCGTTCCAAGAGGCGGCCGAGACGATTGCATACTGTATGCCAAAGGTCAAGATCGCTGTGCGGGCGCGCGGACGCCCTCCGGGGGTGGCGCCCGCAGCCGCTGATCGCCTGCTATAGGCCAAGAAAAATAAGAAAAACAAGAAACCAAGGCACGAGGATCACAAGCGGCTGGGCGGTCCATCGCACACAAGCTGGACGCCCGCAAATACAAATGGCATACCATTTCGTATTGTCGGTGAAGCACCGACGTGATATAGCGGCCTGCCCGAGCGGCGAGGGAGAGATCGGCTTGGACAAGACCCGCGAGTACCAGCGTACCACGTCTCCTGAACGCGCGAGCGACGGGTCGCGCGACGCCGGGCCAAAGCAGGCGGCCACGGTGGTGGCGCTGCCGCTGACGCAGCAGGTGGCAAGCCGCATCCGTGACATGATCGTCCAGGACGAGCTTGTCCCGGGCCAGCGCGTGCGCGAGCGCGCGCTGGCGGAGCAGCTCAACGTCTCGCGCACGCCGCTGCGCGAGGCGATCAAGATCCTGGCGGCGGAAGGGCTGGTGGAGATTCTCCCGAACAAGGGCGCCAGAGTGGCCGACCCGAGTCCGCCGGAGGTGCGCGACATGCTGCGCGTCCTGGGGGCGCTCGAGGCGCTCGGGGGCGAGCTGGCCTGCGCGGAGGCCAGCGACGACGAAATCGAGGAGATCAAGGCGCTGCACTTCGAGATGCAGGCCGCGTTCACCCGCAAGGACCGCCTCGAGTACTTCAAGACCAACCAGAAGATCCACCGCGCGATCGTGGCCAGCAGCCACAACCAGTCCCTGATCGAGACCCACGACCGGCTGAACGCACGACTCTACCGGGTGCGCTTTCAGTCCAACCTGCGCAACCGCACCTGGCCGACCGCGATGGACGAGCACAACAGCATCCTAGATGCCTTGATCCGCCGGGACGGAGAGCGGCTGCCCGCGGTGATGCGCGCGCATCTCGGCAGCACCTGGGAGAAGGTCAGCGAGCTCATGAAACAGGCCCTCAGCACGAGCGGCGGCGCCACGGGACCTGGCGCAGAGCACTCTCGCGCTAAGGAGAGCCGGAAGGGTCAGGGCCGCTGAACCGGCGCTACAGCCGGATCGACGCAGGTGCGTGACCGAGAGCAAGGCTTCCGGCATCAGGCAAGCGCCCGTAGCTCAACTGGATGGCGCACCTGACTACGGATCAGGAGGTGGCGAGTCCGAATCTCCGCGGGTGCGTCAGTTTTTCAAGGTTTTCCGCGTTGTTTGAAGGCCGCCGGAACGGAGACGGGGCACGCGCGGTCTCGGGCCCGGGTCCTCTTATCTCCAGACGTGGCATTTTGACCTAGATCAAGGTGCTCTGGACGCCCGCCGTGCGATTCTGGCCCTCGGAAATCACGCGCTCAGGGTTCAACAAAATGGCAGGTAGCTACCTGGTCAGGCCGCTCGGCGTAGAGCAGATCGCTCAGGCCTATCCTCTGGTCTCGTTCTTCGATCCGACGTTGACCCAGGAACAGTGGTCGGACTATGCCGGCGCCCTGATCGCTCATGTCGGCGCCGGCAAGGACCACAGCATCATCACGGTGCAGAGCACCCAGGGCGCGATCTACGGCCTCTCGGTCTATTGGGTGAGGCCCGACCTGCGCCAGGGGCGAATTCTCGAGATCGAGAACTTCGTCGTGGTCGACATCACCGGAAACAGGAAGGCGGCCGTGGTGCTGCTCCGGGCCCTCGAAGACTTGGCGCGGCGCTCGGAGTGCAACTGCATCACCCTCGGCCTGCTCAATCCGCAGATGCGCAAATGGCTGCGCGAGCCGAACAATCCGGCGATGGACGTATTCCGCGCCGCCGGTTTTCGTGGCGAGCAACTGCGTCTGCGCAAGTGTTTTGCCGCGGCCGTCACCTAGCGAAGTCCGCGGGCACCTTTTTGCCTTGAGTCCCTTGGATCGCGGCCGGAGTCACACGGCCCGGGAATGGCGCCCCTTGCCGGTACCCAGATACCGGTCGAAGACGGCGCAAACCGTGCGCATCAGCGGCTGTCCGGTCTCGGTGATCCGGACACGGCTGCCGTCGAGCTCCACCAGGCCGTCGCGCGCCATGGGGGCGAGCGCCGAAAGCTCGCCGGCGAAACCGTCCGGCGGCGCCCCCAGGTCCGCGCCGACCGCGGAGAGGTCGACCGACAGGTCGCACATGAGCCGTTCGATCACGGCCCGGCGCAGACGGTCGTCGGCGTCGACCTCCACGCCGCGCGTAACCGCCAGGCGGCCGCTCTTGATGGCGTCGGCATAGGCGCCGAAGGGTACGGCGTTCTGGACATAGCCCTGGGCGAGGCTGCCGATGGCCGACGCACCGAAGCCCAGCAGCGCCGTGGCCTGGTCATCCGTATAGCCCTGGAAGTTGCGCCTCAGCCGGCCCTCGTCCAGGGCCCGGGTGAGCGAGTCCTCGGCCCGGGCGAAGTGGTCGAGCCCGATGCGCCGATAGCCGTGTTCGGCCAGGCGCCCTGCCGCCGCTTCGGCCTGATGCAACCGTTCCGCGGCGCCCGGCAAGGTCGATTCGTCGATCATCTGCTGGTGCTTCTTCATCCAGGGCACGTGGGCGTAGCCGAACAGGGCGAGCCGGTCCGGCGCCAGCTTTACCGCCAGGTCCACGCTGTGCAGCACGAGTTCCACCGTCTGGTGCGGCAGGCCATACATCAGGTCGAAGTTGATCGCCTCTATGCCGGCGCCGCGCAGCCAGTCGATCACTTCGGCGGACATCTCGAAGGGCTGCACCCGGTTGATCGCCTGCTGGACGATGTCGTTGAAGTCCTGCACCCCCAGGCTGGCACGGGTGACCCCGGCGCCGGCCATGGCTGCGGCCTTTTCCCGGGTCAGGGTGCGCGGGTCGATCTCGACCGCCACCTCGGCGTCCTCGGCGAAGTCGAAACGCTCGCGCAGCGCCGACATCAGTGCCGAGAAGTCGTCCGGAGACAACATCGTGGGGGTTCCCCCGCCCCAATGCACGTGCGACACCTCGCGGCCCTTTGGAACCGCACCAGCGGTCAGTGCGATCTCGCGGTCGAGCACCGCCGCGTAATCGCCGACCGGCTGGTACTGGCGCACGACCTTGGTATGGCAGCCGCAGTACCAGCACATTCGCGTGCAGAACGGCACATGAAGATAGAGCGACATCCTCTCGCCGGCCGGTATCTCGGCCAGCCAGTCGCGGTAGACCTCGGCATCGATGCCCGCGTGAAAATGTGGCGCCGTCGGATAGCTGGTGTACCTGGGCACCGGCGCGTCGTAACGCTGCAAAAGTTCCATATCCATAGTCATATGATATACGCCTCTATCCTGCGGGGATTTGACTCAAATCAATTTCTTAGCGCCTTGAACATGCTAGTCTCCAACAAAATATAGAGTACGCGTTCAGAGAAAAAAGTCATGCAAGGAGAGCGGGAAAATCACGATAGAAAAGCAATGGAT
>Ga0224509_10000280_pt1 | contig 13829 bp, 13 predicted proteins | sample SF_Jan12_sed_USG_5_FD_170158 | JGI IMG/M metagenome (GOLD analysis project Ga0224509, IMG submission 170158) | Sediment microbial communities from San Francisco Bay, California, United States - SF_Jan12_sed_USGS_24 | ecosystem: Environmental > Aquatic > Marine > Sediment | place: USA... | reverse complement strand
TGATCTCCCAAGCGATGCGATCGCGGTCTTCCGCGGGAAGGGTCTTCAGCGCCTCGAAGGCCTTGTTCAGGAGCTCCACAATAACGACCCTTTCCTAATCCGAGATCACGCGACGGGGCCAGTCGCCCGCCGTACCCCGTAGTCTGCCGATTGTCCGCGATGGGTCAAAGGAAAGCCGGATTCCCTTCCCGAAAAACCGGAATGCCCTCGCCCCTATCGCCGTGCTATGCTCTCTTGGCGGGGGAAGGGAGGCAGGTATGGCACACCTCGAAAACGGGGTGGCCGCCTACGAGCGTGGCGACTATGCCGCCGCGCTGAAGGCATGGCGGCCGCTCGCCGAGCGGGGCGACACCAAGGCCCAGAACAACCTCGGACTGATGTACCACAACGGCCTGGGCGTCCCCCGGAACAGCGCCGAGGCCCTGCGGTGGTTCCGCAAGGCTGCCGAGCGGGGCGACGCCGACGGCCAGTTCTTCCTCGGCATCATCTACGCCGAGGGCCCGGGCGCCCCCCGGGACTTCGCCGAGGCCGTTCGGTGGTACAGCAAGGCGGCCGAGCAAGGCCAGGCTGGGGCCCAGTACAACCTCGGCGACATGTACCAGAACGGCCTGGGCGTGCGCCAGGACCTGGCCGAGGCCGTGAAATGGTATCGCAAGGCCGCCGCGCAGGACGACGCCGACGCGCAAAACAACCTCGGCCTCATGTACGAGAACGGCTTCGGCGTCCGCCGGGACACCGCCGAGGCCCTGCGCTGGTATCGCAGGGCCGCCGACCGGGGCCATGTCGATGTCTGGTTCAACCTCGCGCGCCTCTCAGCCGAGGGCCGGGGCGTGCCGCGGGACTACGTGCAGGCGCACATGGGGTTCAACCTGATCGCCTTGCGCTCGTCGGGCCAAGACCGCGACGACGCGGCGGAGGCCCGGGACTTCGTCGAAAGCCAGATGACGCCCGCCCAGATCGCCGAGGCCAGAAAGCGGGCCCGCGCGTGGCTGGCGAAGCACGCGCTGGAGACGTAATACCAGCGGGCAGACGAAGTGACTCGGGCCTCGCCCCTTGTCCCTCGCCCTTCGATAAGCTCAGAGGGTGAGAAGGCTCGGGATGAGGGGCTCAATTTGAAGTCCTCATGCTGAGCTTCCTCACCATGAGCTCGTCGAAAGGCGAAGTATGAGGGCGAGGAGGCAAGTAATTCCGGGGACAGCATCGGGGCCAATATTGGGCGCTTGCGCCGGCATCCGTTGTCTCCCAGTATCTCGATCTCGACAGCGCAAGCGAGGCATCGATGTTCCGTTTTTCCTGGCGGAAGCACACCAGGGCTCTCGTGGTCTGCGGTATCGTCGCGTCGTTGCAGGCCGGCGGATGCGCCGATACCAAGCCACATGAACCCCAAGGCACTGAGAGCTCTCCGAATATGATTCGGTGCACGGAGCCTCGACCGGAAATCTGCACCCAGGAATACCTTCCGGTTTGTGCCGAATTGAAGAACGGCGCGGAGCGGACCTATGCCTCAGGGTGCGTTGCCTGCTCGGACGCCAAGGTCGTCGGCTACCGACCGAACCCTTGCGAGTGACCGAGGAAGCAGCGGCATGCGACGGATCGCGGCCGACTGACTTGATTGGATCAAGGCCTGCCGGCTCACGGCAAGCGTGCGCCGGCCTTGCAACGAACGCTCGGAGACCGGGCGAGGCTCCGAAGTCCGCTCCGTGTCAAGAAGCCGAGCTGCGTGCCGCGCCCTACCGGCCGTCGCGCAGCTCGCCCAGGAAGGCGTCGGCGACGTCGATATAGCGGTCGACGTCGGCTTGGCAGTGGGCGAAGGAGAGGGCGGGGCCGGCGGTGCGGATCGCTTCCCAGATGCCGCGGTTCAGCATGAAGAGCCGGCGGGTCTCGACGAAGCGGCGGTCGAGCGAGCGGTAGGACTCCTCGGCTGTGCGCGGCAGCTCCGGGAAGAGCACCCAGGCGGAGCGGCCGCCGACGGCGGGCGCCCGCCAGTCGAGGCCATGTTTTCGGAAGACGCTTTCGAGGCCTTTGCCGAGCGTGCGCCCCAGCTCTGCCGTCCTCCTATAGGCCTCCTTCGTAAGGCAGTGCTCCAAGGCGGCGCGGGCCGCGGCCAGCGCGAGCGCGTTGCCGTAGGTCGTGCCGCCGAGCGCCAGCCCGTCGGGCTCCGCGACGTTGCCGTCCAGATAGCGGACGCAGAGGTCGGCGAGCTCCGCCGTCATGCCGTAGGCGCCGAAGGCGATGCCGGAGCCCAGCCCCTTGCCGAGCACCAGCAGGTCCGGCGCCAGCCCCCAGGCCCGGGTCAGGCCGCCGTAGGCGAAGGAATGGGTATGCGCCTCGTCGATCACCAGGAGCGTCCCGGCCCGGCGGGCGAGACGCGCCGCCTCGGCCCAGAAGCCCTCGTCGGGGAAGACGATGCCGACGTTGGTCAGCATCGGCTCGGCGACCAGGCAGGCGATGTCGCGTGAGGCCAAGGCTGCCTCGAGGGTAGCGAGGTCGTTGAAGGGCACGACGCGGGTCGTCGCGAGGACCGACCGGGGCAGGCCCAGGGCCTCGTGGCGCGTGTCCGTGCCCTGCCCCTCGACCAGGGTCTCGTCGATATGCCCGTGGTACTTGCCCTCGAAGGCCAGCACCTTCTCGCGGCCGGTCGCCACGCGGGCGATGCGGATCACCTCGGTGTTGGAGGCCGAGGCGGAGCCGGTGAACTGCCAGAACGGCAGGTCGGTGCGCTCGGCCAGAAGCTCCGCGGCGACGACGCCGTCCTCGGTGGGCAGCAGGAAGGACGCGCCCTCGGCCGCGCGCCGCTGGACCGCCTCGGTGACCGCGGGCGGCGCGAAGCCCAGGGTCGCCGCCAGGTCCGCCTGGTTGAAGTCGACGTAGCGGTTGCCGTCCACGTCCTCGAACGACGCGCCTTCGCCGCCCGCGACGAAGATCGGCGCGTGGTCGCAGAGCCCGGCCATCCAGGCCATCGGCACGCCGTTGGGCATCGAGCGGCGCGCGCGCATAAGCAGCTCCGCCGAGCGGCGCGTGCGCTCTTCGAAACGGCGCGCCTCGCGCTCGCCCATGACCTCCAGGCGCCGGCCGTCGATCCCGTCAGGCGTCATCGCGATCCTCCAAACCCGGGCCAAGGCTCCTTTGCCTAGTACCAGGAATCGGCGATGAACGAAACACCCCCTCCCCAGCCCTCCCCCCTTGCGGGCTACCGTGTGCACACATTTTTTGCAGCGATATCAGGGACATGGTGTCGATCGGGGCAATGTCCGTGGTGTGCGGGTCGCGAAGATGGTCACCGGGGGCCGAGGAACTGCCCGCCGCGCCAAATTTCACCCCCCACCCTGGCCCTCCCCCGCAAGGGGGGAGGGGACGAAAAGCGAGGGGCTTCAATGCTCTGCTCCCTCCCCCTTGACGGGGGAGGGCTGGGGTGGGGGTGGCAAACCCATTCAAACCCCGAGCCAGGAGATGTGTGAATCTGCTAGCCCGCAAGGGGGAGGGGATTTCAAGGCGAGCCGATGTGGTGATCCCTTCAAGCCTGACGTTCGCGGGCGGCTAACGCGGTGCCACGTTCCCCCTCCGCCTTGACGGGGGAGGGTCGGGGTGGGGGTGGCAAACGCGCCTCACACTTCAGACCCTAGAACGCGGCCCAGTCCGGCTTTTTCGGCGTGAGCGTCGCGTCGCCGGCGGTGAGGGGCGTGCTTCCCGTCCCCTCCAGGGCCTCCAGGCGCAAGAGCGCCAAACCCAGGCCATCGGTGGCCGAGCGCATGACGCCGGCCTCCTTGCCGCCGGCGGTGACCGGCGTGCCGGGGGCGGGGGTGGGGCCGTTGATCTCGACCGGCAGCAGGCGCTTCTTGATCAGCGCCCGGTACTTGGTGCGCGCGGTCAGCTCCTGGCCCATGAAGCAGCCCTTGTCCCAGTCGACGCCGTGCAGCTCGTCGAAGCCGTTCTCCAGCAGGATCGACTTCTCGACCTCGAGGTCACGGCTGCCGTCGGGCACGCCCAGCGAAATGCGCAGGCGGTCGTAGTCGGCGAGCGTGCCGGGCGCGAAGCCGGCGGCCTCCAGCGCCACCCCGGCATCCGCGCGCGGCAGCAGCGCCCGGGCGCCCAGCGCGCTCAGGCGCGGGTCGGTGTAGGCGAGCCCGCCGGCGAAGGGCAGGGCGCTGCCCGGCGCCTCGGCCAGGCCGAGGGCCTCGAGCGCGCCGGCTCCGAACAACGCGGCGACGGCGAAGTCGGCGGATATGTCCTCCAGAGACACCTTCGAGCGCAGCTTGTAGATCGACAGGCGGCGCTGCAGGTCGGCCAGGCGCGCGGCCTCGCAGTCGAGCAGAAAGGCGTCTTCCCGTTCGGCCAGGAAGAATTCGTGCAGGAACTTGCCCTGGGGCGTCAGGAAGGCGGACCAGAGGGCGCGCTCGGGGGCGGCCTTGGCGACGTCGTTGGAGACGATGCCCTGGAGAAAGGCCTGTCGGTCCTCGCCGGTAACGCGCAGAACGCCGCGCGCGTCCAGCACCAGGGCGCGCAAATCACTCATCGGGCGGGGCCTCCTCTCGCTCGGCTGGGTTCGCCTCGCTAGATTTGGTCCCGGCCGCGGCCTTTGGCAAGTCCGGGGGCAGGGCGGCCAGAACCTCCTCCAGCGCGAGATCCGCCAGCTCAGGCCGCCGGAGCACCGCGACCGAGGGGCCGCGCGGCGCCACCTTGGCCGGGTCGGACTCGCCCGAGAACAGCGAGACCACCGGACAGCCGGCCGCCGCGATCAGGTGCATCGGCCCGGTGTCGTTGCCGACCGCGATGCGGGCCTCGCGGGCCAGCGCCGCGATGTCCTCCAGGCCCGCCTGGCCGCAGAGATCGCGCGCCTCCGGACAGGCCGCGGCGATGGCCGCGAGCGCGTCCTCCTCGGCTGCGGTGCCGAGCACCACGGGGGTCAGGCCGCGTGCGGCCAGCGCTCGGGCCAGCGCGGCGAAGCGCGCCGCGGGCCAGCGCTTGGCCGGCCGGTGCGCCGCGCCGCCGGGCACCAGCAGCGCGAAATCCGTGGGCAGGGCGAAACGGCCGGTATCGGCCCGGACGAATGACAGGTCGGGCGGCGGCACGTCCGCGATGCCGGCGAGCGCGAGCTGCGCGGCCTGGCGGTCGACGATATGCAGGGTGCGGCCGGCCGGCGGCCGGTAGCGGTGCGAGCAGCCGGGCACGACGCCGACCCATTCTGGCCTCGGCCGGCCGAGCAGGCGGAAATACCAGCCGCTGCGCTGGGAGCGCTGCAGGTCGTAGACCCGCGTAAAGCGGCCCAGCCGCAGCCGCCGGGCGAGCGCCAGCCAGCCCGGCGGATCGAGCGGGCCCGGCCGGCGGTCCAGCCAGACCTCCTCGAAGCAGCCGCTGGCCTCGGCCAGGGCGGCGTAGGGCCGGGTGGTGAGCAGCACGATCCCGGCCCCGGGGTGGTGGGCGCGGATCGCCTGGAACGCGCCGATCGACATCACGAAGTCGCCGAAGGCCGAAAGCTTGATGACCAGGACGCGCTCGCTGGGCCGGCGGTTCATGACGATCCCGCCGCCTCGCGCCCATCGTCGGCCTCGGCGCAGAGTTGGGTGAGGGCCAGCGCGGCCTGCTCGACGGCCTCGACCGTAACACTGCCCATCAGGCTCTCGGCCGTCCTGTGGTCGAAGTCGACGGCACCGATCAAGTCTTCGACGCTCTCCTCGGTACGCAGCACCGCGCCGCGCGGCCCCCAGGGGGCGTAGTACTGGTCGCGGGTCGGGCCGAACAGGCCGAGGGTCGGAGCTCCCGCCGCGGCGGCCAGGTGCATGAGCCCAGAGTCGTTGCCGACGAAGAGCGCGCAGCGCCGGAACACCGCATAGGTGGTCAGGAGGTCGAGCCCGATCAGATCTATCCCTTGCCCTGCCGGGACGGCGTCCAGAACCGGGCGGGCGAGGGCGTCCTCCTCCTTGCCGCCGGTGACCGCCACCGCGGCCCCGGCCAGGGGGGCGCCGGGCGCGGTCAGCCGGCGGGCCAACTCGGCGAAGCGCGCGGCGGACCAGATCTTGGCCGGCCAGTTGGCCGTGGGCGCCAGGGCAATGATCGGTCGGCCGGCCGGCAGCAGGCGGGCCGCCGCGTCCTCGTGTCGCGGCGCGGTCCAGAGGCGCGGCGCCGGCGGCGGCTCCAGCCCGAGAGTCCGCCCGAGCAACGCGACCCGGTGGCTCGTCGCATCGGACTTGGGCGGCAGACGCCGCTCCGCGGCCCACAGGAACCAGGCGAGCGCCGAGCGCCGCAGATCGACGACCAGGTCCCAGCGCCGGCCTACGCAAGCGCGCCAGAGCCGCAGCCAGTGCAGATCGGCCGGTCGTTTGCGGACCACGATCACACGCCGCAGCCCGGGAACCTCCGAGAACAGCGGCGCGGCCGGCGCCCCGCAGGCGATCGTGATTTTCGCGCCGGGGTGCCGCTCGACCAGCCAGGCCAGCAGGCCGCTGGAGAGCACGGCGTCGCCGATCCGGGTCGCGGTGATGAAGAGGATGTTCAAGAGGACCGGGTCTCGCTTGGCGGCTGGGACGGGCGGAGGCGAAGGCGCTTCGTGCAGTTTGCGTCAATAGGGCGCGTAGGACTTCTCCTCGCGTATGGCCGAGCCCAGCAGGTCGTCGACCCGGCGCTTGATCGCGGCGCGGCGGTCGTTGGTCCGGTACACCTCGCGGGCCAGGGCGACGAAGCCGGCGGCGAAATCGCCGCGCGCCTCGCAGGCCCGGATCCGGTCCTCGATGTCCCAAAGCGCCTCGTTGGCCGTCTTGAGCTCCCGGGTCAGGCCGGCGAGGCCTCGGAGTCGGGCAGCGTCCGGTCGCGGGCGGCCGCGAGGATCGCCAGCTCGTGCTCGACGTTGGCCAGCTTCGCCGGATCGCCGATCCGCGCGCACTTGATCTCGAGTATGGTGATCTTGTCGACCAGCTCGCCCGGCGCGATCTCCACCGTGACCGTCAGGAGGGCGCCGCCTCGCGTTTCGCTTGCCATGGGCCTCACTTTCCTGACCGCTTCCTTTACGCCAATTTCGCCCTCCGGGCCAGGGCGAGCGCCGGGGCCTGCGGGAATTCGTCTACTCGCTTCCCGGCGGATCGGTTACAAGTTCCCGCCATGAGCCGAACAAGCGATGCTTCCGCGCGCCGCCTCGCCCCGCGAGGGTGCCCTTGCGCGTGATGCAGGTCATGGCCGGCGCGCGGGTCGGCGGCGCCGAGGCCTTCTTCGAGCGGCTGGTGCCGGCGCTCGCGCGCGCCGGGCTGGAGCAGCGCGCCGTAATCCGCGGCCACGCGGACCGCGCGGAGCGGCTCGAGGCCGCCGGCGTGCCCGTGGTCCAGGCGCCGTTTCGCCGCTATCTCGATTTCGCGACCCGCCGGGCTCTCGCCCGCGAGATCGCCGATTTCCGGCCCGATCTGGTGCTGAGCTGGATGAGCCGGGCCGCCGCCCTCGTTCCCAAGGGGCGGGTCCCGCACGTGGCGCGCCTGGGCGGCTACTACGACCTCAAGGCCTACCGGCGCTGCGACCATCTGATCGGCAACACGCGGGACATAGTCGATTATCTGGTCGCCCGGGGCTGCCGCGCCGCGCGGGTGCATTACCTGCCGAACTTCGTCGAGGCCGTGCGCCGGCCGGCGCAGCCACGTGCGCCGCTGGACACGCCGGAGGACGTGCCGCTTCTGCTGGCGCTGGGCCGCCTGCATGTCAACAAGGCCTTCGATGTGTTGATCCAGGCGCTGGCCCTGGTTCCCGGGGCCTGGCTCTGGCTCGCAGGCGAGGGACCGGAGGAACGGCACCTTCGCGCGCTCGCAGAGGAGCTGAACCTGGCCGAACGCGTGCGCTTCCTCGGCTGGCGCTCGGACGTGCCGGCGCTGCTCGCCGCCTGCGACATCCTCGTCTGTCCGTCGCGCCACGAGCCGCTGGGCAACGTGGTGCTGGAGGGTTGGGCCCAGGCGCGGCCGGTCGTGGCCGCCGCGGCCCAGGGCCCGGCGGCGCTGATCACGGGGGAGGAGACCGGACTTCTGGTGCCGAGGGACGAGCCGCAGGCGCTCGCAGCCGCGCTGAGGGGGCTGATCGGCGATCCGGCCCTCCGTGAGCGGCTTGCGGCCCAGGGCCAGTCAGCCTATCAAGCCGAGTTCACCGAAGAGGCGGTCGTCGGGCGCTATCTCGAGCTGTTCGAGGCGCTGAGCAAATCCGAAAAGGAATGAGAGCGTGGCCGAAACCTACGAGCTGATCGTCAAGGGCGGCAGAATCGCGACGCCCGGCGGGATCGTCGAGACGGACCTCGGCGTCAAGGACGGCCGAATCGCCGTTCTGGGCGACTTGGACCCGGGCCGGGGCGAGGCGGTTCTCGACGCCGCGGGGCTCCATGTCCTGCCCGGCGTGATCGACACCCAGGTTCATTTCCGCGAGCCGGGCCTGGAGCACAAGGAGGACCTCGCGAGCGGCACCGCGGCGGCGGCGCTGGGCGGAGTGACCGCGGTCTTCGAGATGCCCAACACCAAGCCGAGCACCTTGGACGCCGCCGACCTCGACGACAAGCTGTCCCGGGCGCGCGGCCGGACCTGGACCGACCATGCCTTCTTCATCGGCGCCGCCGCCGAGAACGCGGAAAGCCTGGGCGAGGTCGAGCGTCTGCCCGGCTGCGCCGGCGTCAAGGTCTTCATGGGCTCGTCGACCGGCAGCCTGCTGGTCGAGGACGACGAGACGCTGCTCGAGGTGCTCCGGAACGGCCGGCGGCGCGTTGCGATCCATGCCGAGGACGAAGCGCGCCTGCGCGAGCGCCTGGCCCTGGTGCGCGGCGGCGCGGCGGTCGACCAGCACCCGGTGTGGCGCGACGAGGAGACCGCGCTGCGGGCGACCCGGCGGATCCTCGCCCTGGCGCGGCGCGCCGGGCGGCGAATCCACGTGCTGCACGTTACCACGGCCGAGGAGCTGCCGCTGCTGGCCGCGCACAAGGACGTCGCGACAGTGGAGGTCACGCCCCAGCACCTGACGCTGGCCGCGCCCGACTGCTACGAGCGCCTGGGCACGCTGGCCCAGATGAACCCGCCGATCCGCGCGGCGCACCATCGAGACGCCCTGTGGCAGGCCCTGGGCCAGGGCATCGTCGACGTGATCGGCTCGGACCACGCGCCGCACAGCCGCGAGGAGAAGGCCGGCGACTACCCGGCGACGCCTTCGGGCATGCCCGGCGTGCAGACCCTGCTGCCGCTGCTACTCGACCACATGAACGCCGGGCGGCTCAGCCTCGAGCGCCTGGTCGACCTGACCAGCGCCGGGCCGCAGCGGATCTACGGCGTCGCCGGCAAGGGACGCATCGCCGCCGGCTACGACGCGGACCTGACCCTGGTCGACCTGAAGGCCCGGCGCGAGATCACCGGCGCATGGCTCGCTTCCAAGTGCGGCTGGTCGCCCTTCGAAGGCGTGACGGTCGCCGGCTGGCCGGCGGCCACCGTGGTGCGCGGCAGGGTCGTCATGCGCGACGACGAGCTGCAGGGTGTGCCTGCGGGGCAGCCGGTCCGTTTCCTGGAGACCCTGGCTCCGGCCGAGTAGGGCCCCGGCGGGGTGCAGAAATGGAAAGACGGCGGTCCTTCCGGCTACCTTAATCTCATCACCGGAAGAACGAGCCGTCTTGCCGTCCCGCCACCCCGGAGACGCCGATTTGGCGGCATCCCGCTTTATCAGATTGGGGCGGACAGGCTCGAGAACGATCTTGCCCGAGGATGGTTAACAGATGATTGAGATTATATGAAAGTTCCGAGACGCGGGGGCCGCGCCACGGGCGGCCCGCTCTGCGGCCCGGCTGAACGCGGGATAAGAAATAGGCCGGCCAACAGGCCGGCGCTTTTCCTTCGTGGTCACCCCCTTGGCTGGTGCCTCTCGGTGAGGCAGCACTCGGTCCCCTGGCTTAACGCCGGTCAGTCTGGCCGGAGGCGGTTAATTTCCGGTAAACCAGGGTCGCTGGGCGTTCGTCGGGGCGACCGTTCGACCGGGCGCGCCGCTCGCGTCTGGCCCTCTCCGACCGCTGCCACAGCACGCGCTGGCGCAGGGTTCTGGCGAGGGCCACAGTGGCCGGCACCGTTACGAGCACGACGAGTAGCATGACGATCGCGGTGTCAAGGATCTGAGAGATCATCGCTCGAAACTCCCTGCCGGGGCCGGAACCCGGCCTGCCGGACCGGAGACTTTGGCGGTCTAGTCGACGTGACTCCCAGTGTCGCCTTCGAGGCTTGAATTGGCCGTTGCAGTGACAGCGAGCCCATCTGCTGTCGCTTCCGGGAGCAACGCGGCCCCGAGGTGATCCGCTCGCGGCGCTCGGCTTTCCTGCGTGACCAAGACCTCGTCGAGGGGCCGCAGCCGGCGCCGCAGGTAAGGGCTGATGAATGCGTTCGATTGACTGACGTACCGTTTATCCACAGGTTGCCCCCAGATTTATCCACAACTTTCGGCTGCTCTGGATGCAGCATACACAACTTTTAGGGCAAAGCAAACAAAGGATCCGCGATTCAAACGCCGGGATGCCGGCTATACTGTGCCCGGCGACTCCGGCGGTGGCGGGGAGCGGCATACCATGCTTTTCTTGAATCGGACCAGGCGACTCTTGTGCGACGATCGGGGCCGGTTCTTTCACCCCGAGCGCCGCCGCTGGCTTGCCGGGGGCTACGCGGTCTCCGGCGATCCGGTGGAGCCGGCCGAGGCGGTCTCGTGGCTGCAACGCTACAGCGGCCGACCCTGCCGGGTGCCGGTCGGCGTCATCGGCGCGCGGGCAGCCGGCGCGCGGCAGATGGAGACCGCCGAGGCGGTCGGCGCCGGTTTGGCCGCGCTCGGACTCACGGTGCTCTGCGGCGGCAAGCTGGGGGTGATGGAGGCGGTTTGCCGCGGCGCCGCCAAGGCGGGCGGTCTGACCGTCGGTCTGCTGCCGGACGACGACTGGCGCGAGGCCAACTCCTATGTCCAGGTGCCGATCGCCACGGGCATCGGCGTGGCGCGCAACGCGGTGATCGCCCGCGCCGCGCTGGCCCTGGTCGCCATCGGCGGCGGCACGGGCACCTTGTCGGAGATCGCCTTCGGCCTGCAGTTCGGGCGGCCGGTCTTCGGCCTGGAAGGCGCGCCAAGGGTCGAGGGAGTCGTCATGCTGGACGACTGGCCGTCTCTGAAGACGCCTCTCTGCCGCAAAGTGCTCGCGCTATAGAAGGAAGGCTTCGCGTTAATCGGGGACTCAGCAAATCCTGCAATAGTTCCTATATGACCTGAGCAAGGGAATGACACTGCTTTTGAAACTCCAAACTCGAACGCGAAGGCGACCTTGACCGTCCATCGGATCGGCTTGGCGCTCGGCAGCGGCTCGGCCCGCGGCTGGGCGCACATCGGCGTCATCAAGGCGCTGGCGGCCCACGGCATCCATCCTCACATCGTCTGCGGCAGCTCGATCGGCGCGCTGGTTGGCGCGGCCTATGTCACCGGCAAGCTCGATGACCTCGAATCCTGGGCGCGCAAGATCACCTGGCGCAAGATGGCGCGCCTGCTCGACTTCAAGTTCGCCAACGGCGGGGTGATCGAGGGCGACCGGATGATGCGGTTCCTGCGCGACCTGCAGGACGATGCGCTGATCGAGAGCCTGGACACCCCCTTCGCCGCCGTCGCCGCCGATCTGGCCACCGGCCACGAGGTCTGGCTGCGCGAGGGCTCGATAATCGATGCCGTGCGCGCCTCCATGGCGCTCCCCGGCATCTTCAGCCCGGTCGCGCTGGAAGACTGGCGCCTGGCCGACGGCGGGCTGGTCAACCCGGTGCCGGTGGCGCCCTGCCGGGCCCTGGGCGCCGACCTGATCATCGCGGTCAACCTGAACGGCGATCTGGTCGGCCGCCGGGTCCACCGCCGTAACGGGGGCCGCTCGCGCCGCTCGCTGCGCGCGGCCATCCTGGAGCGCGTGGCCAAGGACCTACCAAACGGCCTGCGCAACACCGCGGGCATGATCGCGCCCCAATTGCTCGGCGCCGGCACTCACACCCTGGGCTACTTCGACGTCATCTTTGGCGCGATCAACGTCATGCAGGACCGCATCACCCGCAACCGCATGGCCGCCGACCCGCCAGACGTGATGCTGAGTCCGGGCCTCAGGCAGATCGGCCTGCTCGAGTTCAACCGCGCCGAGGAGGCGATCGAGGAGGGACACGCCGCGGTCGACCAGATGCTGCCGGTGCTGAAGGACGTGCTGGGCCCGATTCGACGCAAAGCGCACCACCGCCACGGCTGAGCTCTCCCCGCCGCTCCGCGCGGGACCGGCGGCGGGCGCGGCCAGCGAAAATGTCGGGACGATCACCTGCAAGCTAGCTATGCTCGGAGCGCGTGGCCGCCGCAACTGGTCCGGCGGCCCGGGAACAGCGATTCGAGGAGGGGAGGAGACATGCAGCATCGCTTCAGTGGAGTCTTGGCGGTTTGGGCCATCCTGGCGGGCCTGGCGGCGCCGGCCGCCGCGCAGGAGGCGACCGTCGCGACGACCGCGATCGTCGAGCACCCGGCCCTCGACGCGGTGCGCGACGGGCTGCGCGACGAGCTGGCCGCGGGCGGCTACGAGGTGGGCCGGAACCTGACGTTCCTCTACGAAAGCGCGCAGGGCAATCCGGCGACCGCGGCCCAGATCGCCCGCAAGTTCGTCGGCGAGGCGCCGGACGTCATCGTGCCGATCTCGACCCCCTCGGCGCAGACCGTTGTCGCGGCGACCAAGGATATCCCCGTGGTGTTCACAGCGGTGACCGACCCCTTGGGCGCCCGGCTGGTCACGTCGATGGACAAGCCGGGCGGCAACGTGACCGGCATGACCGACCTCTCGCCGATCGCCAAGCACATGGCGCTGATCAAGCGGATCACGCCCAAGGCCGGGAAGCTCGGCGTGATCTTCAATCCGGGCGAGGCCAACTCGGTCACGCTGGTGCGGCTGATCAAGCAGCACGCGCCAGAGCGGGGCCTGGTGGTGGTCGAGGCGCCGGCGCCCAAGTCGGCCGACGTGCTGGCCGCCGCGCAGAGCCTGATCGGCAAGGCCGACGCGATCTACGTGCCGACCGACAACACCGTGGTCTCGGCGCTCGAGGCGGTGATCAAGGTCGGGATCGACCACAAGGTGCCGGTCTACGCCGGCGACACGGATTCCGTCGCGCGCGGCGCCATCGCGGCGCTCGGCTTCAACTACTACGACGTCGGCCGCCAGACCGGGAGGATCGTCCTGCGCGTGCTGAAGGGCGAGGCGCCGGGAGAGATCGCCGTGCAGGGGGTCGAGATCACCGAGCTCCACGTCAACCCCGGTGTCGCCAAGATGATGGGCGTGACGATCCCGGCCGACGTGATCGCCGAGGCCAAGAAGGTGGTGGAGTAGGCCGGCCCGCGCCCAGCGGCGTGGCGGAGGCCTTGGCGTGAACCTCGTCGCCTTCCTCGGCGCGCTCGAGATCGGCTGTGTCTACGGTCTCGTCGCCCTCGGCGTGTTCCTGTCCTTCCGGGTGCTCAACTTTCCCGACCTGACCGTCGACGGCAGCTTTCCGCTGGGCGCCGCGGTCGTCGCGACCCTGATCGTGGCCGGCGCCGACCCCTATCTCGCCACGGCGGTCGCTGTTCTCGCCGGGGCGGCGGCGGGCCTGGTCACCGCCTTCCTCAACCTGCGCTTCCGGATCCTGCACCTGCTGGCCAGCATCCTCACCATGATCGCGCTCTACTCCGTCAACCTGCGCATCATGGGCCGGCCGAACGTGGCGATCATCGCCGAACCCACCGTGATCACGCCCTTCGAGGGCCTGGGCCTCGCCGGCCTCTATCTGAAGCCGCTCGTGGCCTTCGCGGTGGTCGCGGTCGTCGCCGCGCTG
>Ga0224509_10000278_pt1 | contig 13859 bp, 13 predicted proteins | sample SF_Jan12_sed_USG_5_FD_170158 | JGI IMG/M metagenome (GOLD analysis project Ga0224509, IMG submission 170158) | Sediment microbial communities from San Francisco Bay, California, United States - SF_Jan12_sed_USGS_24 | ecosystem: Environmental > Aquatic > Marine > Sediment | place: USA... | reverse complement strand
GGTAAGCCGGCGCCACGCCTGATTACGGCAGAGACGGCACGCTCGATGAAGGACGGCAGCGTCATCGTTGATCTTGCTGCAGAACAGGGCGGCAACTGCGAACTCACCGTGGCGGGTGAAGTCACCGAAGTCGATGGTGTAACGATTATTGGTTACACGGACTTGCCCAGCCGCCTGTCTGCGCAATCAAGCCAGCTCTATGGTACGAACCTCCGGCACCTGCTGACCGACCTCACGCCGGAGAAAGACGGCAACATCGTCGTCGACATGGAAGATGAGGTCATTCGTGGTACGACCGTCTGTAAAGACGGCGAGACGACCTGGCCACCACCCGCACCGAAACTGTCGGCCGCACCGGCGAAACCCGCGCCGGCCCCGGCTCCGGCGCCAAAGGTCGAGAAAAAGCCATCGGTCCTGGGATCGGTTGCGGGGATGGTCATTGCGGGCCTTGCACTGATGGGACTCGGTGCCGTTGCACCGGCGTCGTTTATGGCGCATTTCACCGTTTTCGTGCTGGCCTGCTTCGTGGGTTACATGGTGATCTGGAACGTAACAGCGGCGTTGCACACGCCGCTGATGAGCGTTACCAACGCGATCTCAAGCATCATCGTGATCGGCGCGCTGCTGCAGATAAGTTCGGATGTTCCCTTGATCAAGTGGATCGCGGTAGCCACCGTGCTGATAACTTCCGTCAACATATTTGGCGGTTTTGCGGTCACTCGCCGCATGCTCGAAATGTTCAGGAAGTGAGGTCGTGATGTTTGAGGTAAACGAAGGAATCATCCAGGTCTCGTACATTATCGCGACCATTCTGTTCATTCTCGCTCTCGGCGGGTTGTCCAACCAGGAGACTGCGAGGCGCGGCAACTGGTATGGCATCACCGGTATGGCGATTGCGCTTGTTGCGACGCTGCTGGGCGATGTCACGCAGAACATTGAATACCTGATTGTGGCGCTCCTGATCGGTGGCACCGTCGGCATCATTGCCGCCCGGCGCGTCCAAATGACGCAGATGCCGGAACTGGTTGCCATCCTGCACAGCCTGGTCGGCATGGCCGCGGTGGCTGTTGGCTTCGCCAACTTCATGGACCCTGGCAGGCTGTCCCACTACGTCGGGGTTGAACTGACTATTCACGATATCGAGACGTATCTCGGTATCCTTATCGGTGCAGTCACCTTCTCCGGTTCGGTCATTGCCTTCGGTAAGTTGTCGGGCCGCATCAGCGGTAGTCCGCTGGCATTACCGGCGCGTCACTGGCTCAACCTGCTGCTTCTGATTGGCGCGATCTGGTACGGCTACCAGTTTGTCGTTGAGTCGGCCGGAGGCGGCGGCATTGGGCCACTCATAATTATGACCGTTATCGCCTTGCTGTTCGGCATTCATATGGTCATGGCTATCGGCGGGGCAGACATGCCGGTGGTTGTTTCGATGCTCAACAGCTATTCGGGTTGGGCGGCGTCGGCGACGGGTTTCATGCTCGGCAACGACCTGCTGATCGTCACAGGCGCGCTCGTCGGCTCCAGCGGCGCAATCCTCTCCTACATCATGTGCCGCGCCATGAACCGCAAGTTCCTGGCCGTAATCGCCGGCGGTTTCGGTACCGGTGGGGGTACGCCCGCGGCTGGCGGCGGTGAAGACCAGGGCGAAGTTGTGCCGATCGACCCACTTGAGACAGCTGAGCTGTTGGCGAACGCCAAGGAAGTCATGATCATTCCTGGTTATGGCATGGCCGTCGCCCAGGCGCAGCACATCGTGCATGAGATAACGCAGGCATTGCGTGACAAGGGTGTCAATGTGCGTTTCGGCATCCATCCGGTCGCCGGACGCATGCCCGGGCACATGAATGTGCTGCTGGCGGAGGCGAAAGTGCCTTACGACATCGTGTTTGAAATGGATGAGGTCAACGACGACTTCCCGGACGTCGATGTGTCCGTCATCATCGGTGCGAACGACATTGTAAACCCATCGGCATTGACTGATCCGGACAGCCCGATTGCGGGTATGCCGGTGCTCGAATGCTGGAGGGGTACGACCTCGATCGTATTGAAGCGCAGCATGGCGACAGGTTATGCGGGCGTGCAGAATCCGCTGTTCTTCCTCGACAATACGCGCATGCTGTTCGGCGATGCGAAGGAAAGCCTTGACGAGGTATTCAAGGCGCTCTAGAAGCGACGGCGAAAATGCTGTAATAATGCGGGCATAAGCTACGGAGACGCTTATGCTCGCAGGACTCACACGCGACATCTCGCAACAGGTTCTCAGAACCGATGTTGCAGGAATGCCTCTTGAGTGGATTGACTACCGGGAAGCGGTACGTCTCTACCACTCGGAGCAGGTTGCGTACGACTGCGGCACTCGCCTTTACTCGGTCTTCGGCGGATACAGCTCACTTGATGGCACTCGCAGTCGCATCGACGTCAACTCGATTATTGCGACCTACGGCACGAGCAAGAGCCTGTCGAGGAATCGCGAAAAATACGTCCCGCCGCTGAATAACCGCACCCTGTTCAAGCGAGATGCAAACCTGTGTCTGTACTGTGGCATGCGATACATGACGCGCGACCTCACGCGCGATCACATCACGCCCGTGTCCAGGGGTGGGCTCGATACCTGGACCAATGTGGCGACGGCCTGCCGCCGCTGCAACAACTACAAGGGCGGTCGCACACCCGAACAGGCCGCGATGGAACTCATCGCCGTGCCGTTTACGCCGAATTACGCCGAATACATTTATCTCAAAGGTCGCCGGGTGCTTACCGATCAGATGCAATACCTGCTGGCGCACATTCCACGATCGAGCCCGCTGCACGCGCGCCTGAGCGGTCATCTCGAAAATGGTGAAGAGGTGATGGAAGTTCATTTCCATGATTGATTGCAGGCGGCCGCCCGGATGGCCGGCATCATTGCAGCCCGCAGATCGCAGCAATACTTCGTGTCCTGGCGTGCGCGCAATGCGCGCGGCGGTCTCCTGATATGCAGTACCTGATCGACGCCAGCGTTTACGTTTTTCGCGCGTATTACTCCATGCCCGAGGACATGGTTGATGATGCAGGCAACCCGATCAATGCGTTTTACGGTTTCTGTCGATTTATCGGCGACTTCATGGAGCAGGTTACGCCCGAGTACGTTGCCGTGCTTTTCGATGAAAGCCTGTCGAAATCTTTTCGCACCGAGATTTTTCCCGAGTACAAGGCGAACCGTGACCCGGCACCACCGGAATTGAAGAGGCAGTTCGGGCAGTGCCGGCGCTTCGTTCGGGCGCTCGGCATCATGGAGCATGCGAGCCCGCGGTACGAGGCGGATGATCTGATTGGCACGCTCGTCGAGCATGGCCGACGGCAAGGGCGACCGTCGACGATCGTCACGCGCGACAAAGACCTGACCCAGCTGCTGAAAAAAGACGATGTATTCTGGGACTTTGCAGGTAAAGGCAAGCTTGGTTACGAGCAGATCCCTGACTCGTTCGGGGTCTGGCCGGAGCAGATCGCTGATTTTCTGGCACTGGCCGGTGATGCGGTAGACAACATCAAGGGCGTCCCCGGGGTGGGTAAGAAGACGGCGGAGTGCTTGCTGAAGCACTTCGGCAGTCTTGATGAGATCTATGGGAACCTCGACCGCGTGCACGAGGTCAATGTTCGCGGCGCGAAGACATTGGGTGCGAAACTCGAAACCCACCGGGACGATGCCATGCTGGCACGTCAGCTGACGGGAATCGCCTGCGATGCACCGATAGATGACCCGGAGGTCTTACTGCAGCCTTCCGCGCCAAAGCTTGGGGAAATCAATGCACTCTTCGATGAAGCCGGGATCGGTACGGCGTTGCGGCGCCAGGCAGAACGCGTTTCGGATATCTACCGCCACTGAGCCTCTGCGGGCTCCATCCGGGTAACAGTAGATCACAGTTGCTGATGCCGCGGTATTCGGGATTTCCCTAGTAACGGCTGGGACGAGAGATGTGGCTTTATAGAAGTCCGAGCATTGCCTTGGACTGTGGCCTATGCCTGATTTCCGGGAACATGCATCTGCACTGGCTGTTCCAGCCGCCCAGCTCCGAAGGGGTTGCGAACCCTTGATATCGGCCGCACGGGCCGACCAAGAGAAGTCCAATGAACTGACCTACCTGGGTCAGCAGCGCGCTGTCGAATCCCTGCGTTTTGGCATCCAGATGGAGCGCGAAGGCTACAACGTTTTCGTGCTTGGACCGATAGGCAGCAATCGCCATGAGTTGGTCCAGGGGCTTACCATGGCGCGGGCATCTGAAAAGGGCGCGCCCGATGACTGGTGCTATGTAAACAATTTTTCGAATCCCGAGCGGCCACGTGCGCTGCGGCTACCGCCCGGTAAGGCGCCGGAGTTCCGCGACAAGATGCACTCGCTGATCGAAGAGATTCGGCTTGCGATTCCGGCGGTCTTTGAAGATGACGATTACCGCAATCAACGCAAGGCCCTCGATGCAGAGACGCAGAAGGAAGTAGAAGAACAACTGCGACGCATCGAAGAGCAGGCGAAGAAGGAAGGAATAGCAGTCCTGCAAACACCGACGGGTTACGTACTTGCGCCGCTCCACAACGGCAAGGTTCTTGATGACAAGGAGTTCGAGAAGCTGCCGAGCGAGAAGCAAAAAAGTATCCATGCGGCCATACAGCGACTGAGCGAGGAGCTCGAAGCTCGCGTCGAAAGCCTGCCCCGATTACGCAAACGCCATCATGAACGCATCCGTGACCTTGAAAGGGAAGTGACATCACACACCGTCAGCGTACTGCTTGAGGAACTGAAAGCGGACTATCGCGAACTGCCGGACGTCGTGAGCTATCTTGACGATGTAGAACAGGATGTTGTCGCGAACGCCAAAGAATTTCGGCAGGAGGATGGGGCGACGCTGCCATTTCTCCGGCAGGATTCTTCTGCTGTTCTTGCATCGTACGAAGTCAATCTCGTCGTAAGCAACGAATTCGGCAAGCCGGCACCGGTTGTCTACGAGCCAAATCCGAGCTATCCGAACCTGATAGGCAAGATTGAACACCGAGCCGAGATGGGCGCATTGCTTACTGACTTTCGCATGGTTCGGGTCGGCGCGCTGCAGCAGGCCAACGGTGGCTACCTGATCCTCGACATTCATCGAATACTGGGTCGTCCCTTTGTCTGGGAAGCACTCAAGCAGGCACTTTTCGCCAGGCAGGTGCGTATCGAATCACCTGCGGATGCGCTGGGTTTTGTCAGCACGACGACGCTGAAGCCGGAGTCCATTCCTCTCGATGTAAAAGTCGTCCTGATCGGCGAACGCTGGCTTTATTACATTCTCAGCAACTATGACAAGGAGTTCAGCAGCCTGTTCAAGATTGCCGCCGACTTCGATGATGTACTGGAACGCTCGGACGAAAATGTGCAGGCGTTTGCACAGCTGACGCACCAGAGAACCGAGTCCTGCAGGTTGCTGCCATTCGAGGCGGCGGCTGTGGCGAGGGTAATCGAACAACGCGTAAGGGGTGCCGAGGACAGTGAGCGCCTGTCGATGGATATAAGCTCGCTCGACGATCTGTTAACCCAGGCGGACTACTGGGCTCGACAACGCAGCGCTACCAGCGTGTCTGTCGACGATGTCATCCGGGCTATCAAGCGACGCGATCATCGGCTCAGCCGGGTCGAGGAGCGAGTCGTCGATGCGATTCAAAGGCAGACAATTCTCATCGATACATCGGGGAGTTGTGTTGGCCAGATCAATGGGCTTGCGGTTGTTGATCTTGGTGACTATCGATTCGGTCACCCGGTCAGGATCACCGCTACGACCCGAATCGGAACCGGCGACGTTGTCGATATAGAACGAGAGGTCGAGCTTGGAGGCGCCATTCATTCAAAGGGCATGTTGATCCTGTCAGCGGCGCTGTCGGCTCGCTATGCCCCCGAAATTCCCCTGTCGTTGCATGGAAGTGTGGTTTTCGAGCAGTCGTATAGCGGCGTCGAAGGTGACAGCGCATCGGTCGCGGAACTGTGCGCGCTGCTGTCGTCCTTATCCAACGTGCCGGTGCTGCAGAGTATTGCGTGCACCGGATCCGTAAACCAGCTTGGCCGCATTCAGGCGGTTGGTGGTGTAAACGACAAGATTGAAGGGTTCTACGAGGTTTGCAGGCAACGTGGGCTCGACGGCTCACACGGTGTCGTTATTCCTCGCGATAACGTCAAGCACCTGATGTTGGCAGAAGAGATTGTTGAATCTGTAGAGAAACGGGAGTTTTCAATATATGCAGCGCAGCACATCGACGAAGCGATCGAGATTCTAACCGGCGCTACTGCCGGTGATCGCGGCAGCGATGATCAGTTTCCCGAAGGTTCTGTCAATCGCAAAGTGGAGGATCAGCTGATTCACTACGCGAGGAAACGGAAGTCGTTTCTTGAGACCACGAATGGAGACAAGCAACACGAATGACCTGCGCCGCATCTTGTTGGCGGTCACCGAGACAAGCCCGTTGACCCGGCTTTGGTCCGTGGTGGCCGAACATTTCGCGGATACCCGCGGTGAACTTATAACGATATTCATCAGCGACAACCGATGGCGTCGGGCCGCAAGCTTGCCGTTTACGCGGGAAATCTCTCGTATTGGTCGCACGAACGTGAAATTCACGCCAACGCGAGCCGAGCAAATCGACAAGGATGTTGTCGATCGAACGCGCCTTCAATTGCAACGCCTCGCTGAAGAGGCAAAGCTCCAGTTTGTATTCGAAGTCCTGCGAGACCATCAGACTACGCAGCTTCATGAACTCGTCAGCGTCGAGCACGATATTCTGATCATACCGTCACATCTCAGGGACTGGCCGGTCTACGCTGAGTTCACGCGGCTGAACTGCCAGATCTTACTCGTGGATACCGAGGACTAAATAATGAAGACAAGCACGCCAACTCAACCACCGGAGCGACGCGACCGGCTGCTGCGGGAGCAGGTTCATGACACATACAAGCAGCGCGGCCAACTCAAGGAGCCGACACGTTGCCCCGGATGCGGTGCAGTCTATCGCAAGGGTCGCTGGAGCTGGACGGCTGAGGTTGACGACGATGCGCATGAAACCCTCTGCAGTGCTTGTCATCGTATCGAGGACAAGTACCCGGCGGGCGAGGTGGTGCTGGAGGGGGGGTTTGCCATGCGGCACAAGGACGAGATTCTCAACCTGGTGCGCAAAACCGAAGCCACCGAAAACAAGGAGCACCCGATGAACCGGATTATCGAGATTCGCGAGTTGGGCGAGCAGTTGCTATTGACGACAACGGATACTCACTTGCCACGACGGATTGGCAAGGCGGTCCAGGCCGCATGGAAAGGGAGCCTCGATATTCATTTCGACGCAGGCGGCCACTTTACGCGGATAGCCTGGCGGCGAGACGAGTAACACGTTATGAGCCGACAGGGAATATCAATGGTCGGCATTTTCAAGGTTTGGCAAACATGGTCGCTACTCCATGCGCTGTTTTTCAGCTTGCTGGTACTGGGTGTGTCGATCGGGTTTTGTGAAGACGCCGGGTTTTCGCAGGACGAAAAACAACCACAAGAATTCAATGTTGCATGGAGCACAGATACACCCGATCGAGACGGGCTCAAACGGGACACCTGGTATTTTCTTGGTTACCAGGTAGCAGCTATCGGCATCCTGTATGCAATGCCGGAAAGCGTTACTGGCTGGACCGATGAGCAAAAAAGCAACTACAGCATTTCCGACTGGTGGAACAATGTCACCAACCCCAGCTGCGACAGCGATGATTTCTTCATCAACTATGTGACGCATCCGTACTGGGGTGCCGCGTACTATGTTCGCGCCAGTGAGCGCGGCTACGACGCGCGAGGCGCTTTTTGGTACTCCGTTTTTTTGTCGTCACTTTATGAGTTCGGAGCCGAGGCTTTGTTTGAAGAACCGTCAATCCAGGACTTGATTGTCACGCCAACAGTAGGATCGCTGGTCGGCCATTATTTCATGGGTGTGCGGAATGACATTCGCGCACAGTCAGCGTCGAGCGGTCAGCGCACAACAGGGCAAAAATGGGTTATGGTTCTCACAGACCCACTGGGCGCGCTCAATCGCCAGGTAGACAAGATGTTTGGCCGTGAGACCAGCCTGCAGATCTATCCATACTTTTATGCGAAGCAACCCGTCATCGTTCCCGGCAGCTCGACTGTCGAGTGGCGTCAGGAACCGGTTATCGGTCTGCGCTTTCACTTGAGGTGGTAGCCGGATATGCCTGACTGGTCATTGATCTTCGGCGGTCTCGAAAATGCTGGCGTCACTGTAGATAAGGAATCGAGGCCAAGGCCGATAGGTGGCGGCGACATCAGTGCCGCCTGGAAGCTGGACGCCGACCAAGGCGCCGTATTTCTGAAAACTGGCCCGGCAAGTTCATACGAAATGTTTGCCGCGGAAGCAGAGGGACTGATGGAACTCGCCACGCCCGGCGTAATTCGGGTTCCTTCGCTGATCGCTTTCGGCGCACAAGGAGATACTTCGTATGTCGCGTTTGAGTGGCTGGACTTCGACAGGCAAAAGCAAGATGCGGAGCACACGCTGGGCACACAGCTCGCGGCGCTGCATCGAACAACCAAAGACCGCTACGGTTGGCACCGCGACAACACCATCGGCCTGACACCGCAGCTCAATGACTGGTCGGACAGTTGGGTGGAGTTCCTGAAAGAGCAACGCCTTGGTTATCAGCTCAGGCTCGCGGCCGACAACGGGTTCGCCGGAGCACTTCAGGAGCAGGGCGCCGGCCTGCTGAAACGTCTGCCTGCCTGGTTCGAGAATTACAATCCGTCGCCGTCGTTGTTGCATGGCGATCTCTGGGGCGGCAACTGGGCGAGTTGCGGCGGTGAGCCCGTCATTTTTGACCCGGCCGTGTACTACGGCGACCGGGAATCAGACCTTGCAATGACGCGGCTATTCGGTGGCTTCGGGCGTACCTTCTACGAAGCCTACGAGGCCGCATGGCCGTTGGAGCCCGGCCATGAAGCACGTAACGACATATATCAGCTGTATCATGTACTCAATCATCTGAATCTTTTCGGCAGCGGCTATCTTGGCCGCGCACAGGAACTTCTTCGTAGACTTCAATAAGAGCGCAACAATGATTACCCGTTATTTCTTCGTCGTCGTGTTGGTCTGCATGCTCTCGTCCTGCTCCGGTCCCGAGTACGATCCCGTCTCGAAAGGCGCCGAACTTATCGCGCCGTTCAAGACGGACCTGAAGACCGCACTCATCAGCGGTATGGAAGGAGGACCGGCGAACGCCATTGCCGTGTGCAAAACAGAGGCGCCTCACATAGCCCGTGAACGCTCCGTCGATGGCGTCGTGATGGGAAGAAGCAGTCACAAGCTCCGTAATCACGAGAATGTCGCACCCGAGTGGGTGACGCCAATCCTCGACACCTTCGCATCGAATGGAAAGGCACTATCGCCAACCGGTGTCGACCTCGGTGGCGGGCGATACGGATACGTCGAACCAATCATGACTCAGCCCTTATGCCTGAGCTGCCACGGATCATCGCTGCATCCGGATATCGCGGCAAAAATCGGCGAGCTGTATCCTGATGATGAGGCGACGGGGTTCAGTGAAGGCGATTTTCGCGGCGTGTTCTGGGTCGAGTTTCCAGGAGCGCCTTAGTCCTGAATGGGAAAGTCGGCGGCATCACCCGATTCATCGACTTCATAGGATTCGCCGAGAAAGTCTTCGTCGAACGCATACAGCATCGTTCCTTCGGGTGCCTTGATGGCAATGAAAGCGCCTTCGAAACCCGGAAACTTCTGGTACTCGAAGCCCTGCAGATCAATCAGGGCCATGAGCGCGTCCCGGTCTGCACAGCGAAAGCACAGTGACGGCGCTTCGAGCGCAATGCTTTCTGAGAGCCCGAGTGCGACACCGCTGGCATCGAAGCGCATATGGATCGTCGGTTCCTCGCGCATTTGCAGCAGCGTCGGCGCGATAGGCGCCCAGAACCGCGCCGCACGCACCGTATCCCGAACCGGCAACGTGAGCTCAAAGCAGTAGCCGCACGCAGAGTCCTTCTCGGCATCTTCCCGCAGGTGAAACGTCCTCGCTTCCACCATGCCTACAGCATGGCCATCGAGATCCCGAAAACCAAGTTCATTGAAGACGTCTTCGTCCAGACGCAGGTAGTTGAAGTCATACCCATGATTGGTCATCGAGCGCGCATGGTGTGCGAGGTCTTGCCGTACAAATGTGACCGCCGGCGAATCAAATTCAGTGCTGTGCAGGCCGATGTTGAGTTCGCCGTCGCTGACGACAGTGTACTTATGCGAGTATATGTCGTTGCTTTCGAGCTCGGTAAAGCCCAGCGACTTGTAGAAATGCAGCGACTCCAGGATGTCCGGTGCTTGCACCGAGAACTCCAGAAAGCGGCCTATTGTGCTCATTTGGCCGTAACTGGCCAGCCAAGTGTGTGCTGACCGATCAAAGTGGTCAGAAAATCAATGTGATCAGCACGCGCATTCAGCGCTGGAATATAGTGCAGGGCCTCACCGCCGGCATCTTCGAAAAACTCCGCGTTCTGCATAGCGATTTCCTCCAGCGTTTCGAGACAGTCGGCCGAGAAGCCCGGACAAGCGACATCGAGACGGCCAACGCCCTTGCCGGCAAGTTCGACGACGGTTTCATCGGTGTACGGGCGCAGCCATTCGTCGCGGCCAACGCGAGACTGGAATGACAACGTCCATTGATCTTCTGAGAGTTCGAGTGCCTCGGCAACAAGCCGTCCGGTCTTCTGGCAGTGGCAGTGGTACGGGTCACCCTTATCCAGTGTGTAGCGCGGCACACCATGAAACGAAAACAGCAAATGATCGCCGCGACCGTGTTGTTGCCAGTAATCCCGCACGCTTGCGGCGAGGGCGCCAATGTAACCGGGTTCGTCGTGATACTGATTGATGAATCGTGACTCCGGCACCCAGCGCATGGCCTGCAACTTGCTGGTTACTGCATCGAATACAGACGCCGTCGTCGTGCCCGAGTACTGCGGATAGAGCGGTAAAACCAGCAGCCGGGTGGCGCTTGCCGCCTGGAGTCTGTCGATAGCGTTGGCAATCGACGGCTCGCCGTATGTCATGGCGAGTTCCACCTTGAACTTGCCCGGTGATCGTTGCTCCAGTTGCTCACGGACACCATCGGCCAGTCGTCGTGAGAACAGCATCAAGGGCGACCCATCGTCGGTCCATATTTCCCGATACGCCTTCGCTGAACGAGATGGGCGTATCCGCAGGATTACGCCATTCAGTATGAGCCACCAAAGTAGCCGGGGGTATTCGACGACACGAGGGTCGGATAGAAATGCTTTGAGAAACCGCCGCACAGCGGGAGTTGTCGGCGCATCCGGTGTACCCAGATTGACCAGAAGTACCCCGGTAAATTCAGGCGATCCGTGTTCGTAGTCAGGCGTTGACTGGTATTTCGGCATGGTTCCTACCACCGATTTCGACCGGGCCCACACTACTGGAAAGCTACGCCGCGATCCACTACATGCGGGTATAATTGCTTGTCTTGATTGAGATTTGTCGAGCGAAGCCACCATGACTGAAATACCAGATACGCCAACGAACGGAGCGGACCGCTGGACGATGCTCCGTGATCTCGCCGTTTTGCAGGTCAAGCTCGTTGTAGATGGCCTGCGTGACCTGATACTGGTTCCCGCGTCGCTGATCGCAGGCGTTATCAGCCTGATGTCGGGTAGTGACGGTAAGCCCGGTCCGCACTTCTATCATCTGCTTGGTGTGGGCAAGCAAAGCGAGCAGTGGATCGACCTTTTTGGCGCTTTTCGTAACGCGCCGCCGGACCTGGAGTTTCCGGAAGCGTTTCCAGACGCACGCATGGACGATCTCGTCGGCAAGATCGAGACCTTCGTCAGAGATGAGCACGCGCGTGGCGGCATGACGGCGCAGGCAAAAGAGCGCTTCGACAAAGCGCTCGACGCAATGCAGCGAAAGCGCTAGGCGGCTTCCAAAATCGCGGAAACGCCCATACCGCCAGCCGTGCAGACCGAGATCAGGCCGCGGCCCGAACCCTTCTCGCCGAGTACCTTGGCGAGAGTTCCCATGATGCGAGCACCGGTCGCGGCGAACGGGTGACCCATTGCGATGCTCCCGCCTTTGACATTCAGGCGGGACAGATCGATCGGGCCCATTGGCTCATTGCGGCCGAGGCGGTCGCGGCAGAACGCTTCTGATTGCCATGCTTTGAGTGTCGCGACGGTCTGCGCGGCAAAGGCCTCGTGGATCTCGTAGAAGTCAAAGTCCTGCAGTCGCAGGTTGGCCTGCTTGAGCATGTCGGAAACCGCATAGGCCGGCGCCATGAGCAGGCCCTCGTCATTGATGAAGTTGACGGCGGCAACCTTGACGAACGTAAGGTAGGCGAGAATCGGCAGGTTCTTCTTGCGCGCCCAGTCCTCGGATGCGAGCAAAACGGCAGCGGCACCGTCAGTCAACGGCGTGCTGTTGCCGGCGGTCATCGTGCCCTCGCCGCTGCGGTCAAAAACAGGCTTCAGGGATGACAGTTTCTCGAAGGTAGTATCACGACGGATGTTGTTGTCTTCTTCGACGTCTGCGAACGGAACGACGAGGTCTTCGTAAAAGCCTTCGTCGTAAGCGGCTGCAGCTTTCATGTGACTCGCAAGGGCCAGCTGATCCTGGTGCTCCCTTTGCACGTCCCATTCCTTGGCCGTTATTTCCGTGCTTTCGCCCATCGACAGGCCCGTGCGTGGTTCCTGTACGCCCGGGAGCTGCGGTTTGAGAAACCCTGGCCGGAAGCGAAACAGCGGTTTAATCCGTTCCATTGCCGAGTGTGCGGCGTGCATGTCGAGCAACATGCGGCGGTAGTCGTCGTTGTAAACGATCGGGGCATCACTGACCGTATCCGTACCGCCCGCGATGCCGGACTCAATCTGCCCGAGCGCAATCTTGTTTGCGATCATGATGGCCGCTTCGATGCTCGTGCCGCAGGCGCGCTGCAGATCCACGGCGGGTGTCTGCATGGATAGCCCGGACTCGATCACGCTTTCGCGTGCCAGGTTAAAGTCGCGGGAGTGCTTGACGACGGCGCCGAGGGCTACATCGCCAAGGGTCTGCCCTTTGAGATCGAATCTATTGATCAGCCCATCCAGCGCGGCCGTCATCAGGTCCTGGTTGGAGTAATGCCGATACAGGGAGTGAGAGCGGCAGAACGGAATTCTCGACCCGCCGACCACTGCAACTCGAATAGCCCGTCCATCGTGCAACATACCTAAATCTCCGTTCTGATCAGTGCCAACAAGACGCGACGCAACTTTACACCATTCAAAGACTTAACCGTAGGTTAAGATGCGCGGATGGGCTTCATCTCCGCGCAATGGCGAACTCAGTCGAACGCAGTCCTGCGTCTCGGCGGGCCGCTGATCGTCAACTATCTCGCCGTCGCGGGTATGGGGCTTGCCGATACGATCATGTCAGGTCGGCTCGGTGCCGAGTCCCTTGCCGCCGTGGCCGTCGGTAACAGCAGTTGGATGCTCGCCTTCTCGGCCTGTCTCGGTATCCTGATGGCGATATCGCCAATTGTCTCTCGACACTTTGGCGCCGGCGAAATCAAAAAGATCGGGCGCTACGCCCGACACGGAATGTACCTCGGATTCGCGATGGGTCTCGTGATCCTACTGGTTGGGCGGCCACTTGCGGAAACGGCCGTAGCAGCAATCGGCATTGACACGGGATTCCGGCACCTCACGGTCGAGTACATCAGGGCACTACTGTTTGGTGCACCGGGAATCCTGATGTTCATCGCATTACGATTCACGACCGAGGGCGTGGGCTACACGAGGCCTATCATGTTTACGTCGGTCTTCTCCCTT
>Ga0224509_10000276_pt1 | contig 13882 bp, 22 predicted proteins | sample SF_Jan12_sed_USG_5_FD_170158 | JGI IMG/M metagenome (GOLD analysis project Ga0224509, IMG submission 170158) | Sediment microbial communities from San Francisco Bay, California, United States - SF_Jan12_sed_USGS_24 | ecosystem: Environmental > Aquatic > Marine > Sediment | place: USA... | reverse complement strand
AAGACGATAATAATAAAGTTGCCGGTAAAATTTTAGCGAGAGCACTTCGTGCTCCTTTGTTACAGATTTATTCCAATGCAGGTTTAGAGTTATCCGGTGACGAAGAGCACCATATTCAATTTGATGAAGGTAATGAAGGTATGAATATTAAGACGGGTGAATGGGGAGATATGTATAAGATGGGAGTGATTGACCCGTTAAAAGTAACTAAGTCGGCATTGCAGAACGCAGTGTCTGTAGCAGTAACGATTCTTTCTACCAATGCTATTATAACTATGGCTAGGACTTACGAGGATAAAAATTAACTTAAAACTAATACAATGCCAATTTATAATCAAATATTTGAACACTATAGACAAGAACAACAAAAGATTGAGAAAGCAATTCAGTTGTTAAAAAATAAAGGATTCTATATTAAGGATTTAAAAGAAGATAAGTACCTAACTAAAAAACAGATAACACATAATGAAGCCAATAGGTAAATATATTTTAATTAAAGAAATTAAAGAAGAGGTTAAGACTGAATCAGGTCTATTACTTTCCGCAGAAGATACTAGCAACATTAGATACAAAAAAGGAAAAGTAATAGCACCCGGTACTGACGTTGTTGTTATTGATTCAGACGATGTTATATACTATGACTCAAGAGCGGGTTATACAATGATAATTAAAGAAGACACATATACGGTTATTTCTGAGAGGGATGTCGTTGTTGTCTTATAGCTTTGTTTAGTTTCTTTATGTAGTTTCTAAACACAGTATCCATATATCCTATGTTTTTTAGAAAGAGGGGGTTGTTAGATTTCGATTCGGGAATCTCTTCTCCCTCTAACTTTTTATATATAGATGTTATAACTCTAACTGCTTTGTAGGATAATTGGTATATAGCTTTTCTCTTACCGTTACGTTTTCTAAAAACTTCTATCCACCCTCTTTCCCTTAGACTCTCAAATCTATTCTTGTCCCAACTTAGTAGTTCGTTGAACTCATCAAAGTCATCTTTACTAAAGTATTTCTCAGACCTGAGAAACATAAGCATATCCAAATCAGCAGTTGTTAAGTCGTATTTAGACTTAATATAATATCGGACTACCTTCCAATATTTCAAGTAATCAGGCATTCAATTAAATTTAATATCTTTGTAACAAAGATAATAATAAATATTTCGATATGAGTTGTGAAGGATTAACCGGACAGAAACTAAAAGATTGCAAAGCTAAAGCAAAAATAGATAAAGATGCTGAGTCTGATAAAAAGACCAACGCAGAAAAAGCAAAAGCAAGAGCAGAGAAACTAAAGAAGGCTACTACTGATTTAAGTACATTTAAAAATAAAGATGTAGTTAAGTGGGAAAAGAAACCAAACGGAGAGCGAAGAACTACAGGTGCAGGTAAATTAGCTTTTGGGGGAACAGGTCTAGGTAAGACAAGAACTCGTATGGCAAGAAAGAAAAACGGAAAAAGTTATAGAGCATAGTTATGAGTAAAGCAAAACCATATTTCACACAAGCAAATAAGTCAATGAAAGGTAAACCGGAAAAGTACGGACTACCTTCTAATAAGCAGATAGCTAATAGTGTATACGCAAAATGCGGAAGCAAAAAGAAATAGATTATGCCAAAGGATGCTTGTTACAGAAAGGTAATGAAGAGTTACGGCAAATGGTCGGCTCGTGCTGCACAAGCAACTGCTAAGTGCAGAAAGAAAAAGGGCAAAGTAAATAAATCTAAAGCCGGTTCTAACCTCAAGAGATGGGGTAAAGAAAAGTGGGTAGACACTAGAACAGGTAAGCCTTGTGGCACGGGAGGTAGAAGCGAATACTGCAGACCATCCAAAAGAGTATCATCAAAAACACCGGTAACAAAATCGGAAATGTCAAGAGGTACTTTGAAAAAGAAACAAGCTGAAAAAGCAAGGATAGGTAAGCAAGGTGCAGGTGGAAAAAAAGTTTCTGCTCTTAGACGAAGAAGAAGAACTTAAAGAAATAGTTAATGGCGGTAAGCAAAAAGAATATGAAGTGTAACTCGGTGAGACCGAGTACAAGACCGGGCAAAAAGAAAATGGTTAAAGCCTGTGAAGGTGGAAAAGAAAAACTAATTCACTTTGGTGCTAAAGGTTACGGACACAATTATTCTTCTGCTGCGAGAAAATCTTTTAAAGCAAGACATAAATGTGGAACTGCTAAATCAAAGTTAACTGCAAGGTATTGGTCCTGCAAGAAACTATGGGCAGGAAAGGGAGGAAGCACTAAGTCTTCACCAAAAAATAGACAAGGAAAATATTAGTATATTTGTAAAATAAAAATTATTTAAAATGGCACAAGGATATAACGCAAGGCTAGACGATAGTCTTGGAGCAAGAAACGGAAAGAAGAAACAATCTCTTAAATCTCGTAGAGATGAATCAGCCGGTATGGAAAAATCAATGGGTAAAAGAAAATACTCAGCAGATAAATCAATGGCATACCACTGCAATAACGTAGTAATTAAAAAACATAAATTTTAATGGGTAAGCTATTTGTAAAAGTTGGTTTGTGGATGCAATCCGTTTGGTGTAAATTTCAATGTAAATGGAATTGGCTTATATCTAAACTGATGTTTAGTGTAGATTCTTGCCCTAATAAATTATGTACTTGTAAAAAATAAATCAAAATGAAATCAAAAGGACTCGGAGATACAGTAGAAAAAATAACAACGGCAACCGGAATTAAAAGAATTGTTGAGGCAGGAGCCAAAGCATTAAACAAAGATTGCGGGTGTGGAAAAAGGAAAGCATTGTTGAACGACAAGTTTCCTTATAAAAAATAATAAGATATGAGTTATCAAAAAACACAAGGTTATAGTGCCTTAAATATAGTCCCGTCAGACAACGCTAATGTGCCATTCGTAAAGGTGGTTGCACAAGGTACATCGGACTCTATTAATACAAATCGATTAATTTCTAGCGGTGCAGGATTTGAAAAGGAAAGAGTACAGGTTGGCGATATTGTTTACAATACCACAACCGGTGCAGCAGCAACTGTCACTTTAGTAATTAGTGACGATGAGTTAGAGTTAAACGCTGACATATTTGCTAATGTTGGGGGAACCGAAGACTATGTTATTTACGCTGCAAGTGCAGTAACAAATTATCAGAATGCGAACAATGGATGTGTTCTGTATATTGGGACAGAGGGGGATTTACAAGTTACACCAATTGGAAGTAATGCACCCGTATTGTTTTCAAATGTTAGTTCAGGATTTTTTCCTGTACAGGTTAAAAAAGTTTGGAGTAAAAACACAACGGCAAAAAATTTAGTAGCACTTTGGTAATATGAAAAAATTAACAATAGGAATAACAATTAGTATATGAAAACTTTTTGGGTATACACCACGACTTGGGGGAATCTTTCAGTGAATTACAATCTAAAAAAAAATGAGTAATTGGATGGGAGACATAAAAATGTACCTATTAAATATAGGCACCTTTGCGATTTCAATGTCGCAAATAGATATGATATTAAAGATAACCCTGCTACTGTTGTCGGTTGGGTATACCGCTCAAAGATGGTATTTGCTAGATAAAGAACGTAGAGAGAAAAATGAGAACAATAAATAAAATTATTGTACACTGTTCAGCTACTCGTGAAGGTCAAGAAATAAATACAGAAACCATAAGAAAATGGCACGTTGATGGTAATGGATGGTCGGACATCGGTTACCATTTTTGTATTTTATTAGATGGAACTATTGACATAGGGAGACCTATAGAAAGGTCAGGTGCCCACACGATTGGAAAAAACAAAAGTAGCATAGGTATATGTTATATCGGAGGAGTTGAACTAGACGGCAAGACTCCAAAAGATACAAGAACTGATAGTCAGAAGCTTAGTCTTTTAAATTTAATTAAAGTTTTAAAAGAAATATATCCTGAAGTTGTTGTACACGGTCACCGAGATTTTTCTAATAAAGCTTGTCCAAGCTTTGATGCAACTAAAGAATATAAAGATATATGAAAAAAATAATTGATTGGTTTGGGGGGTCTGTAGTAAAAGACATAATGGGTGGATTAGATAAATTGTTCACTTCTAAAGAAGAAAAAATTATAGCTGAGAATGCTATAAAACAAATTCTTATACAAAAACAATTAGAGTTGCAAAAAATGCAAACTGAAATCATAGTTACAGAAGCAAAAGGGAATTGGCTTCAAAGAAGTTGGAGACCTATATTGATGTTAGCTTTTGGTTTTATAGTAATCTATGTAAAATTTGTTGCTCCTTTATTTGATTTGAGAATTCCTGAGTTAGAAAATGAATTTTGGAATTTACTTCAAATAGGTATAGGTGGTTATGTTATAGGTAGAACAGGAGAGAAAATGATGAACTCTTACTCGGATTCAAAAAAATAACCTTTTCTTTTTTTTCATTAACTTTGTAACATAAAAAACTAAATATAAATGGCTAGAATATCTACATATCCGATAGATACAGATTTAGTTGGAGCAGATAAGTGGATAGGAACAGATGCCACAAATAAGAACGCTACTAAAAACTTTACTCTATCAGCAGTTGCGGATTGGATTAACACCACTTCGTCTGTTGATTCTCAAACACTGAGATATAATTTTCAAGCTTTAGCATATAACCAAGGTGCAAAAAGCAGAAAGCCGGGTACAATTTCATTTGACCCCAACCTAGGTGATACAGTCCCTTTTGATTCAATTGGGAGTTTTGTTATTAGTGAGTATTCACTAAGATACGCAAGTCAAACACCTCCAAGAAATATATCTGATTTCTATACAGGAGCACTTATAAACTCTTACATATTATTAACCAACACTGACGATATAAGCAACTACGCTATATATACTTGGGATAGTGCGGTTGCTAGAAGCAATAACCCCGGGTTTTGGGATATAGGTTTGACACCTGTCGCTACAAATGGTAACTTCCAAAACACTAAAGATTATTTCATATCTTTGTTGACATATAATCCTAGTGCGGGTGGTGGGGATAAAAACTATGTATTTAAACAAGGTTTTCCCTCAACAACTTGGGTGATAACTCACCCCTTAGATAAATATCCATCAGTATCGGTAGTTGATTCTTCGGGACAAGAGGTTATATGTACAGTAGAATATGTAGATATAAGCACAATAAAATTAACATTTAATGTAGCTTTCTCAGGTGAAGCTTATTTAAATTAAAAACAACGAATAAAAAAAAAGAATTATGGCAATAAAGTTTTTAGATGCAATTGATTTAACCGGGTTAGAAATGAACAATGTTCTTGCTCAAAATCTTGCAAGTAACCCAACACCCCTAGGAGAGGGTCAGTATTATTACGATACAACATTACAAGTATTCAAGTATTATGCCGGTGCAACAAAAGGGTGGATAACTCTTGATGGGCAAGGTGGTGTAACAGGAATTACTGCAGGTCCCGGACTTACGGCTTCCTCTTCAACAGGAGCAGTTACAATTGGTCCTGATTATAAAACTACAAAAAACATTATTCTTTCTGCAACAAACTTAACAGGAACTGTTGTTCCTCTTGAGGCTCACGTTATTTATTCTGATGCTAAGGGTATTGTAAATTATGCACAAGTAAAAGACTTACCTTTTACTGCTAACGCAGGTACAGTAACAGGAGTAACCGGAACGGCTCCAATAGTTTCAAGTGGAGGTGCTACACCTGCTATTAGTATTAATGACTTTACAGGTGCAAATGGAACAACTGCAGGAGCCAAAGGTTCAGTACCTGCACCGGCTGCAGCAGACAATGTTAAGTATTTAAAAGGAGATGGAACTTGGGCAAGTATCCCTGCAGGTTTTGCAGGATTTGATATTAGTGATGGTACTACTCCATTTAGTGTTGCATCAGGTAATACGGTTTCATTTAGTTCTAAGACTATAACTATTGATACTTCAACTGCATTACAAGTTTCCCTTGAGTTACCTGCTACAGGAATTACTGCAGGTGCTTATACCTCAGCAGATATTACGGTAGATGCTCAAGGTAGAGTAACTAAAGTTACTGATGGTGGTGCAGGAACAATGAGTTCATTTAAACTGACATCAGATAGTGGTACAGACCAAACAGTAACTGACGGACAGACACTTACTATTAGTGGTGGTACTGCATTGTCGGGTGTTGTTGGTGCTACAGACAAAGTGACTATTAATCACGATTCCTTTGGAACTGCAGGAACATATGCATATCCTTCTCAAGTAGTAACAAACGCAACCGGTCACATTACCTCTATTACTGCAGGTAGTGCTCCGGGAACAATGTCTGCTTTCAAACTTAGTGCCGATTCAGGTACTGCAGAATCAGTTGCAGATGGTGATACATTAACTATTGCAGGAAGTGTAGGCATTGATACAGTAGTAGGTGCTACTGATACAGTAACTATAGGTCTTAATCTTTGTGAACTTACACAACCAAAAGATGATATAAAACCTGACACAGATATACTTGCAGGTTGTATTGGCGGAAATAACGCAGGTGTTGTAATTGGTAAACTTCCAATTACTGTGTTTGCTAAACCTACAGGTAACCTTGATTTGAATGGTAAGAGGATTGTTGATATGGCTGACCCAACAGGGGTTCAGGATGCAGCAACCAAAAACTATGTAGACACTACATTCGCAGGTTCAGGTGCATTGGTTTACCAAGGTGGATATGATGCATCAACTGCAGCACCAACAGGTACTTCAGTTAAGAAAGGATTTACTTATGCAGTAACCAAAGGTGGTACAGGTGTACCTGCAAACTTTTGGAGTCCTGCTTTAGAAATTGGTGATTTAATTATTGCTAATATAGACAATCCTACAAGTGCAGCAGATTGGACAGAGATTAACAAAAACATTGATGTTGCAACTGCAACAGTTCAAGGTATTGCTAACTTCCCAACTGCAGGTGGACTAAGTGTTAGTGCAGGAGCGGTAAGTTTACCAAATAAAGTAACTGCAGGTAGTGCAGGTACGGCTTCTAAGTCTGTTGCAATAACAGTAGATGCTAAAGGTAGAGTAACTTCTTTATCAGATGCAGATATTGCTATCGCAGCAAGTCAAGTTGCAAACTTCTGTGCAGAAGTTGAGGCTTGTCAAAACAAAGGTAGAGAATATGTCGAGACGGTTGGTGGTAGTGATACGTTCACTGTTAATCACGGTCTTGGAACACAGAATGTAATGGTTCAAGTATATTCAAATGTAAGTCCATTCGATACCGTTCACGTTACGGTAGAGAGAACTGATAAAAATAATGTAACAGTAAGAACGGCAAAAGCACAAGCGGCAGCAGCACTTGTGGTAATGGTTCAGAAAATAGGAAGTTAAATCTAAATGGCATATATAAAGTTTAAGGAACCCATTGATGTTGCTGATGACCTTAAGGTTAATGGTACATCTTTGGGGTCCAATGCTTTTACGAGCACAACAATTCCAACTAATAATAATCAGCTAACCAACGGAGCAAAGTATATTACTCTCGCTGAAGTACCGGCTAACCCGACTGTAAACAATTCAAAAATTACTTTGAGTGCAGGAGATGGTTTGTCAAATGGTGGGGATTTTACATTAAATCAATCATCAGCTAAGACCGTTACTTTTGATGTTGATAGCACTGTTCTTAGAACATCGGGTGCACAGGTGATTGGAAGTGGAACTAAAACTTTTAATGACGATGTATACTTTAATGATTCTTGTTTTCAACCTTATCATAGTGTAGCAAGTAATGCTTATTATTATGATAGCTATTCAGGTAACAATAATTTAAGATGGTTTGTACAAGGTGCTAAGTCAGACATTATTAGATACCAACCATATTCTAATACTGAATATTGGAATGGTTCGTCTTGGGTAGCTTGGGATAATACCCCTATGTTTAATAACATATTGGATGGTCAGAAGAGTACATCTTCAGGAGGGTCTATAACAAATACAACTAAAAAGTTTAGGTTTGAAGTAACTGCTTCAACAGGTTGGCCGACAACGGCTATTTTGTGGATTGAAACATCGTGGACAGGGTTTACCTATCCGGGATTAACTGTAGAGATAGAAGAGTACGATAATGCTACCGGAAGGTGGGATGTTAATGCAGGTGCTACTTCAGATTTTGAAAGAACTAATGGGTTTACAAATTGGGGATTAAATGCTCACGTTATAAATTCTATTCACACAGGAGATAACAGAACAAGGTTTACTTTAACTTGGGGTAATATACCAACGACAGGTGGTTATACTTCCGTGCCTTTATTGAATATTATGTTGACTTCTAATTTTTCAGGAGTTGACAATGCACAGGTTCCATTTACTGTAAACTATAATAAAGACCTTACAACAACAGGTGGGATGTATGCAGCAGGAGGTAACTCAACTGAATGGAATTCTGCATATGATAACACAATTAATAAACTTGCCGTAACAGGCAACACAACTAAAACATTAACTGCCACACAGAATGATGGTGGAACACTAACTGCATCTTGGACAGACAACTCAGCCTCTGTAAGCAATAACAAAATTACATTATCTGCAGGTTCAGGTATGAGTGGTGGAGGAGACTTCACACTAAACCAAACCACAGACGAAACAATTACGCTTACAAACAACGACAAAGGTTCTTCTCAGGCAATATTTAAAAATGTAACTGATGGTAAAGCTATTATCAAAGCAGCATCAAATAACGACACCTTAACTTTTGTTGGTTGTAAAGGGACAAATGTAACTATTGACGAAGAAAGAAGAGAAGTTCAGTTTTGTGTTGATAGACAAACTTTATCTGTAGTAAATGAAGAACTTACTATAAGCGATGGAAACACGGTAACACTTCCTACTAATACAGGACCACAAGGTCCTAAAGGAGACACGGGTGCTCAAGGTCCTAAAGGAGACACGGGAGCAGCCGGTGCTAAAGGAGATACGGGTAGTCGAGGACCACAAGGCTTGACAGGACCTGAGGGTCCGCAAGGACCACAGGGTGACACCGGAGCAAAAGGAGACACGGGTGCTCAAGGTCCTATCGGTTTAACAGGACCACAAGGTCCACAAGGTCCGGAGGGACCGCAAGGGGATATTGGTAAAACCGGTCCTCAGGGTGCAAAAGGCGATACCGGTGCACAGGGTCCAATTGGATTAACAGGTCCGGAAGGTCCGCAAGGACCAAAGGGTGACACGGGTGACGAAGGTCCCAAGGGGGATACAGGTTCTCAGGGTCCAAGAGGTTTAACGGGTCCTGCAGGAGCAGACGGAAAGAATGGTGCTCAAGGTCCCGAAGGTCCGGAAGGTCCTAAGGGTGCTACAGGTACCGCAGGTGCAACAGGTCCACAGGGACCAATCGGTTTAACAGGACCTAAGGGTGACCAAGGAGATGAAGGACCAACGGGTCCTAAAGGTAGTACAGGCTTAACAGGTCCTCAAGGACCTGCAGGTAAAGATGGTGCAACCGGACCGGAAGGACCGGAAGGACCGAAAGGAAGTACGGGTAGTACAGGTGGAATAGGACCACAAGGACCGGCAGGTGCTAAAGGAGATACAGGAAGTGTAGGTCCACAAGGACCGGCAGGACCTAAAGGAAGCACAGGTTCGACAGGACCACAAGGACCGCAAGGTGAAACAGGAGATAGAGGAGCAACAGGTAGCACAGGTCCTCAAGGACCTCAGGGTGCAACCGGCTCGAAAGGAGCAACAGGAGCAACAGGACCTCAAGGTCCACAGGGTCCTCAAGGTCCGGCAGGAACAGATGGTGGCGGTGAGGTTTACTTTAACGGTAAAGCAGCGAATATTAAAAGACAAGAGTTTGTTACCGATTCCAAAAGTCCTTATCTAAGGATAACCTTTGAAGGTGGAGAGACCGTTTGTTTATCTTTAATCCCTTGTGAGTTTAGATAGCTAACTGAAAATTTTATATCTTTGTAACTAATAATTAATTTAATATAAATCAAATGGCAAAAAGTAAAAAATTAACAGAACAAGAACTTACACAAGTTCAATCAATGCTTAACGCATTCAACCAATTAAAAATGCAACTTGGTGATGTTGTTTTGCAACAGAGACAAATTGTTGATAATATCGACAAGGTAAAAGCAGACTACTCAGTAGTCGAAAAAGAACTAACCGAAAAGTACGGTGACGATGCGGTAATCAATCCACAAACAGGAGAGGTTACCACAAAGGAACAAGAAGCTTTAGAAAAAGAAAAATAAAAAATGGCAAGAATAGCAACATATCCTGTAGATGCAATACCTACTGTTAACGACAAGGTGATAGGTACTGATGTCGATAATGAGTTGATTACAAAAAATTATAGGATTGGAGATATTCTAGCATTAGTACCGGGAGGCTCTGCCTCCGTTCAGTCATTAAATACCCTTACGGGTGACTTAAACTTAATAGGAGCCGGAGGCATTAGTATTAGTGCTTCCGGAACCGACATTACTATTACAGGCAGTAGTAGCGGTGGAGGTATTAAATCTATTGATGGAGCAACCGGACCTGATATTGATTTAGCAGGTAAGGGAGGTATTACAATAACTACATCAGGCAACTTAATTAATATAGATGGTTCAGGTATTGGAGGAGGTATCCAAACTATTGATGGAGCAACCGGACCTGATATTGATTTAGCAGGTAAGGGAGGTATTACAGTAACTAGAGTAGGCAACTTAATTAATATAGATGGTTCAGGTATTGGAGGAGGAAATCCCGGAGCACCTGTTAATGGAGTTCAATTTAACGATGGCGGTAGCTTTGGTGCAGGTGAATTTTTTAAAGTAGATTTAAAAGGATTTGGAAATCCTGCAGTTAATATTGGTAAAGGACAAGAATTTAAAGGTCAGTTAAATATATTTGCAGGAGCCGGTGAAGGTGCATTCTATGGAGAGACAAGGTATTATGATGCAGTTGGCTCGGGTCAATTTGCTGCTTGGGCAACTCCGGGTCAAATATTAAAACAAAGCTATGCAGTTGCATTGCCGGAAAACGAACCTGTAACCGGTCAAGTATTAGTTATTGACAAAACACCCACTCCGTCATCTCCCTTCACATCTATATGGAGTACAGTAGGAAGTAGTGCTGACGAGAAGTTTAAATATGATTCAGCAGATACTCAAGCAGGATTTTTTAGTGACAAAGTTTTAATAGGTTCAGGTTTATCAGGTTCAGTCAATACTGATGTACAAGGAGTTAAAACATTAACCATAAGTGCTCAATCAGTTAATACAGTAAATAGTATCAAAGTTGGCAGTTCTTCAGCTTCGGGAACTTTTGGATTTGAAGGAAGTGGGGTAACAATGAGAACAGGTGGTGCAAACGAACCACAACAAATTGTTGACTTTGATTATCAAGATACTTTAGTTAGTGGGACAAACATTAAAACAATTAATGGAAATAGTCTTCTTGGTGGTGGAAATCTTGTAATTAGTAGTGGTGGTGGAACTCCGGGAGGCTCTAATGGTCAAATACAATTTAACGACAATAGTAATTTTCAAGGAGATACAAACTTAAATTGGGATACTACTAATAACATTTTAGTGGTTGGAAAAGAAACCAACCCTACTTTTACGGAAGGTGTTATACATCTTAAAGGCAACGGAAGTACAGAGGGCGGTAAGGTTAAATTTCAAACAGGAGCCGGAAAAGGTTCACCTGTAGATATAACTTTACAAGCACCTGACTCAGGTGTTGCACAAACAATTACATTACCTGATACATTACCATCAAAAGACACGCAAGTTCTTGGAATAAAAAGTGTTAATGGCTCGGTAGTTGAAACACAATGGGAAACTCCTATTGCAATTACAGGAGTATCCTCTATAGAGGGAACTTCTGATGTTACAGGTAAAATAATTTTTAGTGGATTAGGTGTTTCTCAAAATGGTAACACTTTTACTTTTAATGGAGGTAGCAGTGGGGTGACTGATGTTACTGCAACAACACCACTATCAAGCACACAGGGTGCAACTCCTAATATTAGTATATCTGAGTCAGATGAAAACACAAACGGATATTTATCATCAACAAACTTTACTGCCTTTAAAGCTAAACAAGCTGCTTTAGTTAGTGGTTCTAATATTAAAACCGTTAACGGAAATAGTCTTCTTGGTAGTGGAAATTTAGCTATTACTGCTACTGCAACACCGGGTGGTGCAGTATCTAATATTCAATTCCATAATGCAAACGGATTGTTGGATGGTGATAGTCAATTCACTTACAACTTAGATTCAGTTAACAAAATTGCTACGGTTAAAATAGGTAATGAAACAAGTCCATCTGAAACATATGGAGTTTTAAGACTTGACGGAAATCTTAATAGTGAAGGTGGTAGAGTTGAATTTAGAACAGGAGCAAGTAAAGCAGGACCGGCACAAACAGTTACTGTTAAAGCACCGGATGCAGGGGTTGAACAAGTAATTTCATTACCTGAAACTTTACCTACTGCAACAACTCAAGTGTTAGGTCTTAAAGCAATTAATGCAACAGACATAAGAACTGAATGGGTAGCAGCAGGAGGTACATCGCTACCTTATACAAGTTATGAAGCTAACTTTTCAGTAACCGCTAACACTGTATCGGAAAAAGTATTAAGCAATACAACAGGTTTATTTTTTGGTTGGATTGATAATACTCAAGGACAATTAATAGTAAAGATGGGTGGACTTCAGAAAGAGGTAGACGTGCTAGTATTGTTAAATGGGTATGGTGGTAAAGGTCAGGTTGTTCAGTGTTTCTTTGGAGGTTATAACAAATCTCAAGCAGAGATTACTATTGATATAATGGACCAAAACTTTGTAAATCAAAACCAAGACATTACACAAGGTAACATTGAAATTAGAGTATATTAATGGATATTAGAAAAATTTCAGTAGGACCTGATTATAAGTCAGGAGCAATGCACTATTTAGTAGGGCAAGTTATTTTGAACGGAAGTTATGTTATACATTTAATTAAGTATGATATTGATAGAGACTCTATCTTAATATACATACAAAACGATGATGAAGTTTTACTTTGGAAAGAGTTTACTTCTACTATGCCAATATCGGTTGAGTATAATATAAACTTTTAATAAAATGTCAGAGCAGGAAAGAAAAGAACTTGAAAGTAAAGTATCGGTTCTAAAAAAACAGAAAGAAGCAACATCAGATTGGATGGAGCAAATGTCTATTGCTGATGACATTCACAACATTGAAATGAAATTAAATGGAGTCAAGCCAACTGATTCACATATAGATTGTATTGGTTGTGGCTCATAAATTAAATTATGAAATCACCAACATCTTTTATTGTAAGACCTGTAAAAGGGAAGAGATACGATAACACTAAAACCTACGGAGATATTGATTTTATAATTAGCACATCTCAAGAGGATTCAAGATTTTCAAATCGTAAAGCGGAAGTTGTAGAACTACCAATAAACTATAAGGGACCTATAAAAGCAGGAGACACCCTTCTTGTGCATCATAATGTTTTTAAATATTATAATGATATGCAAGGGAAAATTCAAAGTGGGAGAAGTTATTTTAAAGATGACTTATTCTTTATAGACGAAGAACAATATTTTGCTTATCATAATGGTAAGAAGTGGAATGCAGTAAACAGATATTGTTTTGTAAAACCTATTCCTGTTGAGGATAGCTACATATATAAACCATTAAGCGAGGAACCTTTGATAGGTATGATTAAGTACCCTAATAAGTACTTAATGCAACAAGGAGTAAACGAGGGTTGTAAAGTTACATTTAAACCTGAAAGCGAATATGAGTTTCAAATTGATGGGGAAAAGCTTTATAGAATGTTTGACCATCAAATAACAATGATGTTATGAGTTATATTTATTGGGAAGACGAATGGAACGAACACGATGGTTCTCCAATACCTATTAGAAAGTCTAAAAGAATTAAAA
>Ga0224509_10000274_pt1 | contig 13971 bp, 10 predicted proteins | sample SF_Jan12_sed_USG_5_FD_170158 | JGI IMG/M metagenome (GOLD analysis project Ga0224509, IMG submission 170158) | Sediment microbial communities from San Francisco Bay, California, United States - SF_Jan12_sed_USGS_24 | ecosystem: Environmental > Aquatic > Marine > Sediment | place: USA... | reverse complement strand
GCTACCGGCAAGCATCCGGGGCACGTTACTAGCGGCGACACCTGCGACGACTGCCACACGACGAACGGCTGGGTGCCGGCCACCTTCGACCACACGAACATCGTGGGGGACTGCTCCAGCTGCCACAACGGCACACAGGCAACCGGCAAGGGACCGGCTCATATCACTACGACCAACATCTGCGAGGACTGCCACAACCCGGTGCAGTGGTCGCCGGTGAACCAGGTCGACCACACCCAGGTAATCGGCACCTGCTCGTCCTGCCATAACGGCACCGTGGCCACGGGCAAGCACCCCGGGCATCTTGCCAGCGGGGACACCTGCGACGACTGCCACACGACGAATGGCTGGGTACCGGCGACCTTCGATCACTCGACCATCGCCGGTAACTGCTTCAGCTGCCACAACGGCGTCGATGCGACGGGCAAGACGGCGACGCACATCAATACGAGCAACGTGTGCGAGGACTGCCACAACAAGGTGCAATGGTCGCCTGCCGACGTGGTGGATCACACCCAGGTCGTCGGTACCTGCGGTTCCTGCCATAACGGCGTCACTGCCACGGGCAAGCATCCCGGTCACATCACGAGCGGCGACAACTGCGACGACTGCCACACGACGAATGGCTGGATCCCGGCCACCTTCGACCACTCGACCATCGTCGGCAATTGCTTCAGCTGCCACAACGGCGTCGATGCGACGGGCAAGACGGCAACACACATCAATACCGGCAACATCTGCGAGGACTGCCACAACAAGGTGCAGTGGTCGCCTGCCGACGCGGTAGATCACACGCAGGTGGTCGGGACCTGTGGCTCCTGCCACAACGGCGCCATCGCCACCGGCAAACACGCGACCCACATCACGAGCGGCGACAACTGCGACGACTGCCACACGACGGTCGCCTGGGTGCCCGCGAATTTCGACCACGTGAATATCACGGGCAATTGCTCCAGCTGTCACAACGGCACCGAAGCGACCGGCAAGGGCCCGGCTCACATTCAGTCCAGCAACGTGTGCGAAGGCTGCCACAGCACGACCGCGTGGAGCCCGGCCAGCCGCGTCGACCACAGCCAGGTCCGCGGCTCCTGCTCGTCGTGTCACGACGGCACGACGGCGACCGGCAAGTTCCCGGGGCACTTCATCACTGCGAAGGAATGCAGCGACTGCCACGACACGGTCGCCTGGCTGCCGCACAACTTCCGGCATACCGGGCTGGGCTATGAGCCACTGAACCATCGCGCCAACCTGCTGTGCACCGCCTGCCACCAGAACAACACCGAGACGGTAACCTGGCCCCATCCGGCATTCGCGCCCGATTGCGCCGCGTGTCACGCGAATGACTTCAGGAGCGAGGGTGATCACATCGGTGGCAACAGCGGCACGGTCTCGCAGAACCGGGACTGCGGTGGCAGTGGTTGTCACAGGATCAGCGATAGCTCATTTGACTGAGACCGGCCGTGATTTCCCCATCGACATCAACACGTATTGCGGCCATTACGCTGTCGTTGCTCCTGTTCACTGCGGAAGCGCTGGCCGGCCCCGGCTTCATCGCGGAGACCCATATCACGCGCGGCAGCGTCTATGCCGAAGTCGGTATCCGCTTCCGCTGCGGGGTGCAGTACCTCGGTCACGATCCGTCGGCCGCAAGTGACGTGGTGCGGATCAGGCTGGAGACTACGTCCGTATGCACCGGGGCTGCGCCCAGTATCGCGGACACAAAAGAGCTGATCCGCCAATGTCGGCCGACGACGCCAGCATCGAGAGCATCGAGTACGACGGCGAGTCGCCGGGGGACAAAACGCTGCGCATAAGTTTCAGCGAGAAGACGCGATTCGATGTCCGGCCTGGCTCGGATAACAACTCGTTACGGGTGCGTGTCTTTCTCGAACCGGCTGCCGACAGCAGCGATCGGGCCGATGCGACAGCTTCGACCCGCTTGCAGCGCCGGCCGGCGGTCCCCGGGCCCGATTACGTGATCAACCTCGAATCCTGGCAGCGACCGCCCGTAACGGCCGACATGCCGAGGATCGCCCTGCCGAAGGACAAACGCGTGTTCGTTTCCGAAGTGGAGATCGACGGCGCAACCTGGTACCGCGTACGTGTCGGCAACTATGGATCTGCCGAAGAGGCGGCACGAGCGCTCGCCGAGCTCCGGGCGCAGTATCCCGATGCCTGGATCGATCGCGCGGATGCCGGCACCGGTTCCCGGACCTCGGATACGCCCGTACCGGTGCCTGTCGAACCGCCGGTGCCCGTCGCCGCGAGCGACGAAACCGCGGCGAAGGCGGCGGAGCTGATGAACGATGCCCGGCGTGCCATGACTGTCGGCGAGCTGTCACGCGCCGTACAGATCTACACCAAGGTCCTGCAGATGCCGTCCAATGTTCACCAGCCGGACGCGCAGGAGTTCCTGGCCCTTGCCCGCGAACGAAACGGGCAGATTGCGCATGCGAAAGCCGAATACCAGCGTTACCTCGACGTTTATCCCGACGAGGAAGGTGCCGAACGCGTCGAACAGCGCCTGGCTGCGCTGCTGGCCACCGCAGGCACTCGCCGCTCGACGACCGCGGCGGCAGGCGGCGCACCCGCCGGCGGCCGCAATGCCCTGACCGACGGCTGGAACATTCGCACGTTCCTGTCGCAGTACTATCGACGCGACGCCAACCAGGTAAACGACGAAGAAGAGATCGTCAGCCAGTCCTCGATTTACTCGGACATCAGCCTCGACGCGCGACGCCGCGGCGAGCGCTTCGACTTCTCTGCCAGGCTGACGGCCGGGTATCGAAGCAATCTCCTGGACGACACGCGTCCATCGAGCGGCAACGACCTCCGGCTTTCCTATGCCTATGCGGACCTCGCCGACGCGAGGACGGGTCTGCGCGGCAGGATCGGCCGCCAGACACGCAATACCGGCGGCGTCCTCGGCCGCTTCGACGGCGTCAACCTGACCTACGCGCTCAACGACCGCCTGCGGTTCGAAGCCGTCGCAGGCCGGCCCGTGTACTCGACGGCACGGGACCCCGCCGATTCCCGCGTTTTCCAGGGGCTCAGTTCGACCTTTGCGCCCTTCGCCAACAACCTCGACTTCGGCCTGTTCTTCATCGAGCAGGAGATCGACGGCCTGACCGACCGGCAGGCAGTCGGCGCCGAAGTGCGCTATTTCGGCGATAACCAGTCGCTGTGGAGCATCGTCGACTATGACATCGAGTTCGAGGAACTCGGCAGCCTGTTCGTGCAGGGCAGCTGGCGGCTGCCTGCAAATTTCACCGTTACCGGCGTCCTGGACCGCAGGCGCAGCCCGTTCCTCAGTCTCGGTAACGCACTGGTGGGCCAGCAGCTGGAGTCCTTCGAGGAATTGCGACTGTTTTTTACCGAGGAAGAGATACGCCAGTTCGCGCTCGACCGCTCGGCCTCCACAACTACCTATACGTTCGGCGTGTCCCGCCCGTTTTCACCCAAACTCAGCATGAACTTCAATGCCAGCATCTCGTCGATCGATGCAACGCCTGAATCGGGTGGTGTGACGGCAACGCCCGACAGTGAGTACAGCTACTACTCGGCGGACGTCGTCGCCAGCAGCCTGTTCACGGAAGGCGACGTCGGGATTCTCGGATTCCGTTACGCGGTATCCGGTACGACCGACGTCTATTCCACGACGATCGACACTCGCTTTCCGGTCGGCCGCGGCTGGCGCATCAGCCCCCGCCTGCGCGTCGACTACCGGGAAATCAATACGGACCAGAGTACGCAGTGGATCTACACCCCGGGACTGCGCGCGCAGTACCGCATGGGCCGGCACGCCCGCTTCGAGCTGCAGACCGGGAAACAGTTCTCGACACGCGAGATGGCGAGATCCGACCAGGATCGCGAGTCCTGGTTCGTCTACGCCGGTTACCAGCTGTTTTATTGACAGGCGGCAATATGAACACACGACTGAAACTATCCAGTGTATTTCTCGCGGCCCTGCTCCTGTCGGGCTGCGTTTCGACCAGCGTGCTGGTCGAGGAGAAGCTCGACCTGGGCACCGGGGTCACCGTCACACACGCCACGGCCCCGATCGTGCTGTACCGTGACAACTCCGCCTACGCCGCGCACGCACGCGACTACGTGTACGTCGGGCCCGTCGAGATCAACCGCATGGGCGACTACTCCTATTATCTCTGGCTGGGGATCTGGAGCACGGTCAGCGATGAGGAGCGGTCGTACCAGCGCGACGGTTTCGAATCGATCACGCTGTTCGCCGACGGCGAACCGCTGCAGCTCGAACTCGTCGGCTGGACGCTGGAATCCATCGGCGTTTCCGAACCTGTTTACGTCAAGCCGGTGGCGTCCGCGGCCGACGCCTACTACCGGGTCACCATCGACCAGATCCGCGTCATTGCCAACGCCAGTGAAATCGAGCTGCACGCCGGGACCGCGCCCGTCAGGGTCTACCTGATGTGGGACCGGCAGGGCTCCGCACACGCATCCATGCGCGAATTCGTCGATCGCGGCCTGTTCGGGGCGACGGCACTGCACCGGCCGTGATGCACCGCCACCCCGGAAAATAACGGCTCAGAACGTTACGACCGCACCCAGCGTGAACGTGCGCTCGGCGCCCCAGAGGCGCTCGCCCGGCGGCAGGTCCACGTTACGTACGCGGTTGACGCCCGCGAGGTGGTCCTGGTAGCCGCGATCGAACAGGTTGCTCGCCTCCACATCGACGCGCAACCTGCGACTGAGCTGCCACGAAGCCGCCGCATTCACGACACCATAGCCGGCCGTCGGCAGCTCGCTGTTATAGGCAGACACGCGGTCCTGGCGATCGAACGCGATCAGCTCGCCGCGCAGCGACAGGCCACCCTCGACGTAATTCAGTGCGAGGCTCGCGTTCAGGGGTGGCAGGCGGTAGAGGTTATCGGCGACGTCTGTACGGCGGCCGCGCGTGTAGCTCGCGTTGCCTTCGACGCCGACGCGCTCGGTCAGCGAGTAGCGCCAGCCGAGATCCAGCCCGTAGAATTCGGCATCGACGTTGTCGAACTGCAGCGCGCCGTTGCCTGACATCATCGCCGCCAGCATGTTGGCCGGCATCACGGTCGCGGGTACGCCCTGGATGTAGTCGCTCACATCACGGTAATAGGCCTGCGGGCTGATCGAGAAGCGATCGCCGCTCCAGTCGAGTCCGAGCACGATCTCGTTGGATCGCTCAGCGGACAGCCCCAGGTTGCCGATGTAGTTGCGACCGTCGGCGAGTCCGCCCGTCGCCTGCAGCGGCAGCCAGAGATACAACTCCTGGTAGGACGGTGCGCGGGTCTTCGAGCCGATATCGACGTTGAACGCGAGGTCCGGCGTCAGTCGATGCGAGTACTTGAATACCGCGTCGAGATTACCGAACGACAGCTTCCTGTCGGCAGCATTGAAGGCCGCTGCAAGCTGCCCGGCATTCATCCCCATCATATCCATCAGGCCACCGAAGGAAACCTCACCCGCGTCGGTCGAGACGTCGATCCAGCGCAGGCCGAGCTCCCAGCCCGAATCCGCCGTGCCCTGCCCGATCGCCGCGAAGGCGCTGACGACATCGCGCTGCACGTCGTTGAAGTTCTCTATGAAGAACATCGCGTTGTTTGGATTGGTAATGAGGGAGTCATGGGATTCGGTGCGGCCGTCCACGCCCGCCATCAACGCCAACTCGCCCATCGCGTAATCCGCGTGCAGCGCGAAGACCACGCCGTCACCGAGCGCCCGGTTCTGGCGGTACTGCATCGGTGATTCCGGTGCCGGCCTGAGCGAAAAGTTGTCCATCACGTGGTCGACGTCGTTGTAGCCGACCTTGCCGTGCAGGCTTAGCCCGGGCGTCAATTCCCGGATGAAGTTCATCCCGTACAGCTCCGAATCGATATAGCGAATGTCCATCGCCAGCGCCGGCGTGCCCGTATCCTCCGTGTCGAGCGCTCCCGCGAATACCTGGAACTCGTTGCGGTCGTCCCGGTACGCATAGCTCGCGTCCAGGCGATCGCGCGACAGCTGCGAGGGCACGATGCGACCTGCCGGCGTGCGCAGGTCGTCAGCACGGTCCGCCTGGCCGACGAGCGAGAAGCGATGGGCCCGGTTCGCCGCTGTCAGTCGACCGGCCAGCGAGGTCGTGTCGCCATTGTCCGCATAACGCACACCGGCCATACCGCCGAAATCGAAGCGCTCGCCGGTCGAGAAATCGCCGCGCGCGATCGCCGCATCGACATGCCCACCGATGGACTCGGGAGCTGTGGCGACACCCGGGATGCCGCGCTTCAGCGTCAATTTCCCTGTGATCATCGGCGACACGTACGACAGCGGCGGGTCCATGGAATTGGGTCCGCCACCGATCAGGCCGAGACCGTCGACGCTGACCGCGACGCGATCGCCAAACATCCCGCGGTACTGCGCGATGCCGCTCAGTCGGCCGTTCTGGTTACGATTGGCGCCCGGCAGGCGGCTCAGCGCCTCCGCCACGTCAACCACGAATTCATGCTCGACGACAATACTCGCGTCTTGCGATGACAGGTGCCGGCCGGACACGACGATCTCGTCGATGGACTGTTGCTCGTCCCTGGGCCCGGCAGGATTGGTATCGGCTGCTGTAGCTACCTGCATCGATAGCAGCACTCCGAGCAGCACGGTGGCTGCCGATTCTTTTGAATACATTGTTCTGGCTCCGTAACGCCGGCAGCCTGCAAGGCATGGCCGGTCGCATCTGTTATGAAATTATTCTCTGGTGACAGTGCGTGTTACGGAATGGGCGGCGCGCGTGCGGAATAGACAACGGTGTGGCCGCGAAGCAGGCGCTGCAGCGGCGCGGCAATGAGGATACCGAGCGGCGGCTGAATCGCCGGCTGTGTCGTGTCGGCCTCGTCGATAAACGCGAGCGACAGAATGTGCCCCATGCTGCAGTCGCCGCCGGAAGCATGGTCGTCGTGGCCGCCATGGCCCGCGTGACCCTCATGGTGATCGTGGCCGCCGAGCGCCTGCATGAAGCCGGCCGGCAGGCCATCGTGACACAGCTCGAAAAGCAGTCCCTTGCCCGGCGCCGCCGGCATGTAGCCCGCCGGTATGAAGGCGCGCAGCACTACCCCGGCCAGGAGGACCGTAACGAGGGTGCGCCATTTTCGGGTCGCAAGCTGCATAATGGTGTCCAACCGTCAATGTCAACGGTGCAGCTTCACCGTATACTGGCGGCCGGAACGATGGCAATGGACCGACGATAATTCCACCCGAAAGTACAGGTGGCAGCATCGCCGTTTGGACAATTTGCACCGGGTATCAGGCTAGTATTGGCGCTCCGGCCACCTACGGTCGCATCGGTACGGTTCGGTGGCCAGGGCCCGGGAATCGCCGCCAAAACATGGACGCGGAACTGGATGTGGGTGAGACAGACACAAAGATCCTGATCGTCGACGATCACGCGCTCTTGCGGGAGGGGTTGCAGTCGTTGCTTTCCGCGCAGCGCGGAATGCACGTGGTGGGTACCGCGGACGACGCACAATCCGGGATATCGAAGATAGCCGCCTTGCATCCGGACGTGGTCCTGACGGATCTGGCCATGCCGGAAACCAGCGGAATCGATGCGATTCGTCACGTCAAGTCCGCACATCCGGACGTAAAAGTAATCGCGCTGACTTTCCATAAAGAAGACAGCTATATCCACGCGGCTCTGAAGGCTGGCGCCGACGGCTACGTACTGAAGGACGACAGTCGCGACGAACTCGTGATTGCAATCAACAGCGTGTTGAGCGGCAGGAATTACCTTAGCCCCTCGATATGCGACCGGGTTATTGCCGGCTACCTCTCCGGAGTCAGGAAGAAACGCCTGGAGCCCTCATGGCATGTGCTTACCAGGCGTGAACGTCAGGTGATGAAAATGATTGCGGAGGGCCTCAAGACACGGGAGATTGCAGAGGTATTGTCGCTGAGCCCGAAGACGGTGGAAAAACACCGCACCAACATGATGAACAAGCTGGACCTGCACAGCGTCTCGGCCGTCACCCTGTACGCTATCCAGAGCGGTCTCATCAATCAGTGATCGGACCCGGCGCATTTCGGCGGCCCGAAAAACTCAGGATTCCTCGAGCAATTTTTGCACGACTTGCAGCAATTCGTGCCGATCGAACGGTTTTGTAATCGTGCGGTCCGCGCCCGCTCTGCTCGCCGACGCGAGATAGGATCGGGTCGAAATGGCGTCCGGCTCGTAGGGTGCGGGCGCAATCATGCCGCCGCCCGACATGACGATGATTCGCGTGTCGCGGTACATGTCACGAATCTTCTTCGCGGCTGCGATGCCATCGATGCCGGGCATGATGACGTCCGTAATGACCAGGTCGGCACCTTCCTCCTTCATAAGGTCGAGACCCTCGGGCCCGTCCGCGGCCACGGACACTTCGTAGCCTGCTCGTTCGAGAACCTGCTTCAACGCGATCCGCACGTCCTCTTCGTCGTCGATTATCAATATCCTGGCCATGACATCCTCTCTTACTCTACCGAGACTGCTCGCCGCGCCCGTCGCACGGCAAAAAGATGTTGAATCGTGTGCCCTTGCCGGGCTTGCTCTCGACTGTGATTTCGCCGTCATGTCGCTCTACGATGCCGTGAACGACCGACAATCCCAGTCCAGTACCCTTCCCGACCTCGTGTGTGGTGAAGAAAGGCTCGAAAATTCTCTCTTGCGTCGCCGGGTCCATGCCCATGCCGGTATCCTGAACTTCGAGCAACACGTATTGTCCTGCGTCGAGTTGCGAATGCCGGCTCGCCAACTGGTCCGACACCTGCACTTCACCCAGCGACACGGATATATAGCCGGCATCGTCGGACAGGGCCTGATGCGCGTTATTGCAGAGGTTGACAAGGAGCTGCTGTATCTGTTCCGGCGCACACTTAACGGGGCTGCAGTCGGGATTGATGTCGATCCGCAAGTCCACTGTTGCCGGTAACAATGCCCGGATCATGGTCACCGCCTCTTCCGCAATCGGCGCCAGATTCTCCGTGACGAACCGGGGATCCGAATCATGGCGGCTGAACGTCAGGATCTGCTGGCTCAACCCCTTCGCGCGGCGCGCGAGCTCCTGCACGCGCAGCAGGTTTTCGGCGATCGGAGAATCTGCCGGCAGATCTTCAAGGGCCAGCTCCAGGTAGAGCACCATGGGCTGCAGTACATTGTTGAATTCGTGTGCAACGCCACCGGCAAGCGTGCCCAGCGACCTGAGCCGCTCGTGGTGATGAGCCTGTTCTTCGAGTTGCCGGCGATCGGCCTCAGCCTGCGCGCGCTCTGCAATTTCTTCCTTGAGTCGCGCATTGATGCCGACCAGGTTGCGGCGCATCCTCTCGAGATCATCCGCTAACGCGGAGATCTCCTCCAGTCTGCTGTCGGGCTTCAGTTCCCGATCCACGTCACCCGAACTGATCGCCCGGCTGACTGTCTGCAGCCAGCGTAACGGACTGACAATGGTGGCACTCATGAACCCTGCGACCACGAGTGTAAGCAGCAGGTACGCTGAAAGCACGTAGATCAATGTGAGGCGGACAGCCACAAGGTCCTCGTGTATCGGCGACTCATCGTAACCGAGCTTGAGGACTGCCGGTTCAGCGAGGCCGCTGACGGGCAATGACAGGTAGTACACGTCGTCATCGTGTTCTCCGAACGCGAAATCCTCGCGAAACAATCCCGCGTCCTGGACATTCATCAACGAGCTCCCAACAGTCCGGCCGCCGACCTCGATTGCCGCATAGCTGCCTTGCCCGCTCAGCATTGCACTGTCCAGAAGTTCGATAATTCGCTGCTCGGTTACGTCCGCCTCGAGCCTGTCGAAACGATCGACGAATACCTGGGCGAAGTTGCGCACGTTATCGATGAAACTATCCTTCATTGTGCGCTCCACCGTGCTGCTTATTACGTAGAACAGCGGTGGCATTAGCAGCGCGTGAATCAGCAACAGCATCAGCACGAGTCGCCCAGGGATTGTGTTCAGGTGCCTTGCCATAACAACCTGACCGTCTTCACGCCCGCCAACACTTTGGCGTCGCGTTTCCACAAATAGGTAACGCCGCACTCCATGCTTCGTAGCGCCTCGGAAACGGCAACAACGTCATCGAATTCTGCAAGCCGCGGCGTTCCGTACTTGAGCGTCAGCGACAGGCGCCGGCGTTCGTAGGATTTTTTCGACATCGCGACGACAGACTGGTAGAACACCTGCTCAAGCCTCTCGTCACCCCGCATGAGCACGGGCCTTATCTGCTGTCCCTGCACCTTGACCACAACGCCGAGATACGCCTTGCGCAGGTCCAGCGCGTTTATGTCCGTTAGCGGACAGGCCGCTCCCGTCACGAGTACCACCGTATCGCCCGGCGTCCCCGCCCCCGTGATGAGGCAGGCGACACAAACGACTAGCCAGTGTCCACGACGACGGATCACGGAAATACGGCACTCCACTGCAGGCGAAATTCGTTGAAGTCCCTGGAACCGGTGGCGCTCGCGCCGTATGTCGTATCCGCGACTTCGAGCGTCAGGCTGTGGAACTCGGCGACATCCCACCTCGCACCGAGCATGTAGCGCTCGGTTATGAAGGTCTCGAACAGTCCGAGATAAGCCGAGTCGTCCTGGTCGATGCCGCCATCGACTCGCCCGAAGGCAGTAATGACGTTATTGGCCTCATATTCGAGCTGTGCATACCCGAGCAAATAATTGTCGTCAGTATTCTGCGTCGGGAACTCGAGTGTATTGGCGAAGTAAACCAAGCTCGCCAGCAAACGAAGGTCATTCCAGTACCAGTCCGTAAACACGCCCAGCGTGGCTTGATCGATATTGCCGAGTTCGTCGGGTACTGCGATCGTCCCCGGCTCGACGTTGATCTCGTTCCATCCGCCCAAAATCCCGAACTGGGAAGACGACAGGTACTCTGGCCGGTAGCTGGCCCTGAAACTCAGAGACAGGCCATGTTCCGACTTGCCCTCGAAGATCTCGTGCGCAGCCAGCCCGTTGTCCTCGAGAACCGGTGCCAAACCCACCGATGCCGCGAGGCCGATCGCCGAATCATCATGGCGCTGATGCTCGGACTCCAGTAGCAGCCCGGCTATGTGTGAGGGGTACGTGCCGCCATCGTCCTCCCATTCCTCGAGGGCCGGGCGTGTAATCGACGTTTGCAGGAATTGGCCGTGGTGGTACTCGCTGGTCCAGAACTTGCCAGGCGCGTGAAAACGGCCGGCCCACACGAATGTCTCGTCGCCCATCCGCAAGCCTGCCTGCAACCGCTCGAGTTCCGACTCATTCGACGACAAGAGGAACTCACCCAGGAAGCGAAACCGGTCGCCCGAAAAACCGTAGAGCAAGTCGAGCGAGGCCCGGGTAAACGAATCTTTGACCGACGGAACCGATTCAGAGAACGTGTCGAAACCATCGACACTGGGGAAAAACAGGAATTCGTGATTGACCTCCGCGACTGACGGTGCTCCCGCCAGAACGCCGATGAGTCCGAAGGCGGCAAGGCGCCGATGCGGCATGTACATTCTGATACGTCCCGGCAAATTCATGATCTGTCCCCATTCCGTCCATGGTCGTGTGCGACTATGCTGCCAGCCGGCCACATCCCGCCGGCTCACGAGGCGCGAAAACCCGGCTGCAGTGCGAATCGGGGGCGCGGAGTCGTCTGACCCATGAACTTTGGCATCGGCGTGCAATGGACGATATGGGGTGTTAACCCTAATTCGGCAGCGAGATTTGCCGGTACCCATCGGACGGAAACGGCAACGGGTCAGCGGCGAAACGGCAGAGCGGTATCGGCCTTGATCTCTTTCAGCACGATATTCGACCGCACCTGGGAGACACCCGGCAGCCGGAATATGAAATCGTCCAGGAAGTGATTGTACGCGTCGATGTCCTCGACGACGACGCGCAGATGAAAATCGGCTTCGCCGCTGGTCGCGAAGCACTCCAGTACTTCCGGATGCTTGCGCACCTCCCGCACGAAATGCTCGACATTTTTCTGTTCGTGACGCGCCAGCGATACCTGCACGATTGCGGCGAGCGAGAATCCGGCTTTCTTCGCATCGACGATGGCCGCATATCGATCGATGATCCCGGCATCCTCGAGACTCTTCACCCGGCGCCACGTTGCCGAAGCCGACATGCCCACGCGCTCCGCCAGTTGCTGCGTGGTAAGGCGGCTGTCGCGCTGCAGTTCGTGCAGGATGAGGCGATCGTTTCGGTTCAGCATGGGAATACAGTCAGCCCCGGCTATTTGAATAATTATGCCTCTAAATCGGCATAAAAAGGCATAAGTTTTCGAATAATCTCAAATACTCGGAATATTTGGTAAACCCTCGCACCGCTTTTCTGCGACACTGGTGCGTTAAATTCAATAATCCGGGCCCTTCATGGCGACTGCAGCACGCGAAATCCGTTCGTCTTTTCCGCTCGACAACTACGAGCTCCTCGACCGCTACCGCCGCGAATCCGGCCGCGTATTCCTGACCGGTACGCAGGCGCTGGTGCGCATACCGCTCATGCAGCGGACGATGGACCGCGCCGCGAGTCTCAATACGGCGGGCTTCGTCAGCGGCTACCGGGGCTCGCCGCTCGGCGGGCTGGACCAGGAGCTGTGGCGCGCGAAAGCGTTCCTCGACGAGAACAACATCGAATTCCTGCCGGCTGTGAACGAGGATCTTGCCGCGACGGCGATGCTCGGCTCGCAGCAGGTGGAAACCGACCCTCATCGCGAGGTCGACGGCGTATTCGGGCTCTGGTACGGAAAAGGGCCCGGGGTCGACCGGGCTGGCGATGCGCTGAAGCACGGCAACGCGTACGGCAGTTCGCCGCGCGGGGGCGTGCTGGTTGTCGCGGGCGACGACCACGGCTGCGTATCGTCGTCCATGCCGCACCAGTCCGACGTCGCGTTCCTCACTTTTATGATGCCCCACGTCAACCCGGCGAGCGTCGCCGAGTATCTCGAATTCGGCCTCTGGGGCATCGCTCTGTCGCGCTTTTCCGGAATGTGGGTGGGTTTCAAGGCGATTTCCGAAACGGTCGAGTCCGCGATGTCGGTGCAGCTACCCGGCTACCCGCAATTTGTAATCCCGGACTTCGAGATGCCGCCCGGCGGCCTGCACTATCGCTGGCCCGATTTGCCGGGACCGCAGATAGAACAGCGCCTCGAAGCGAAAAAAGACGCAACGCTGGCATTCGCGGCCGCGAACCCGATCGACCACAGGGTCTTCGACGTCCCCGACGCGCGCTACGGCATCGTGACTACCGGTAAGGCACACCTCGACCTGATGGAGGCGTTACGGCTCCTCGGCATCGATCGCGATGAGGCGCGGCGCATCGGCATCGACGTGTACAAGGTCGGTATGGTCTGGCCGCTCGAACACGACGGCGCGCTCGAATTCGTGAAGAACAAGCGCGAGGTCCTCGTTATCGAGGAGAAGCGCGGCATCATCGAAAGCCAGTTCAAGGAGTATTTCTACGACCGGCCCGGCCGCAAACCGGAACGCATGGTCGGCAAGTTCGACGAAAACGAACAGGCGCTCGTACCTTGGGTCGGTGAATTGTCCCCCATCGAAGTAGCCGGCATCGTCGCAAGGCGACTGGACCAGGCATTCCGCGGGCTCAATCTGAGCGAACGTGCCGACAGGCTGCTGAACGAGCGTGTGCCCGCGATCCGCATCGAAGGTGCAACCCGGATGCCGTATTTTTGTTCGGGCTGTCCGCACAACACCTCGACCAGGCTCCCCGAGGGCTCGAGCGCGCTCGCCGGGATCGGCTGCCATTTCATGGCGAGCTGGATGGACCGCGATACGGAAGGCCTCATCCAGATGGGTGGCGAAGGCGTCAACTGGATCACACGCTCGAAGTTCAACGGCAACCGGCATATCTTCCAGAATCTCGGCGACGGCACGTTCTACCATTCGGGCTCGCTCGCGATCCGGCAGGCCGTCGCCGCCGGCACGAATATTACCTTCAAGATCCTC
>Ga0224509_10000272_pt1 | contig 14045 bp, 12 predicted proteins | sample SF_Jan12_sed_USG_5_FD_170158 | JGI IMG/M metagenome (GOLD analysis project Ga0224509, IMG submission 170158) | Sediment microbial communities from San Francisco Bay, California, United States - SF_Jan12_sed_USGS_24 | ecosystem: Environmental > Aquatic > Marine > Sediment | place: USA... | reverse complement strand
GTCCAGCCAACCGTTCGTATCGACGGCGCCACCGGAGGTCATGACGACGACGGTCCGCTCGTTTGCCGCAACCATCTCCCTGATCAGTCCGTCTTGCCCGGGGGGGAGACGGAACGTCCGGTCGGCACCCTCAGACTCGGTCGACGCGTCGAAGCCTGCCGCAACTACGACGGCATCGACATTCGTGGCGAGTTCCCTGGCCGCAGCATCGACTCGACCTCCGTGACGTGAAATGCCGAGCTGCAGTCGCTCGCCGGGCCACTTCTGCCGCCCGTGGTGCTCGAGGACGATCTTGTGCGCCCCGGTCTCGAGTTCGACCGTGACGTAGTCAACGATGGCCCTGCTCAATGTCCAGTTGTCGATAAGGAGTTCGTCATTCACGAACAGGCGGTAGAAGCCGCCGCCGTCACCGGACGCCGCAACGAAGAAATCATAGACACCTTTGTCGGATGCCGCGAAAAAGCCCGTCCAGCGCTCCGACAGCGTGCCTTCCGGATACTGCGAAGATCCCGATCCGATCGCGATCCGCGGCTCGACACGTGTCAGGACGGGCTCGCCGGACAGGTCCTCGGAGGCAAAATACTCGGCGCGCAGGCCCGACTCGTTGCCATCTGCTGCAGTGCTGAAACCCGTGGCGAAGACCATGTCGTCCAGGCTCGGGAGTCCCCTGGCGTAATGGATCTCTATTGTCTTGCCTGCGACGTTCGCCATGCCCTCAAGAATGCTTACTGCATTGAAGGGCTCGACCTTCGAGCTGCCACCCCCGCCCGTCACGGCAGGGTGAGCGTTCGGGCCGACGACGAGGATGGAATTTACGCTGTCACGACGCAGCGGCAGCACAGCATTCTCATTCTTGAGCAGCACCATGCCTTCGCGGACCCCCTGCAGAGCGGCCTCGCGTCCTTTCACGTTGTAGCGCGGAATGGAGCGGTCGAGCTGCTCTCGGTCGAGCCAGCCGAAGGTGACAGCGACACGCAAAATCCGCCGCACCTTGTCGTCGAGCGTTGCCATGCTGACCTTGCCCGACTCGATCGCGGGCAGGAGTTTTTCACGATTGAACTGGCTGCCGTCCGGCATCTCGATATCCAGCCCGCCGTTGGCCGCGCCGATTGCATCGTAGGTCGATATCCAGTCGGACATGATTACGCCGCGAAAACCCCACTCTTTTTTTGCGACAGTGTCGTTGAGGTATCCGTGTTGCGACATATACAGACCGTTGGTCAGATTGTAGCCATCCATAATGGCGCCAACCCGTGCCTCCTTCACGGCCGCTTCGAAGGCGGGCAGGTAGATTTCCCGAAGCGTGCGTTCGTCCAAGATCGAATCCGTGTTGTTGCGATCGAATTCCGAGTTATTGGCCACGAAGTGTTTGATCGTGGCGGCTACGCCCTGGCTTTGAATGCCGTTGATAAAACTCACGGCCATGCGCGATGCGAGGAACGGGTCTTCGCCAAAGTATTCGAAGTTACGCGCTGCGATGGGCGCCCGGTAGATATTGACGCCAGGCGCGAGCAGGAAATGGCCACCCTTTGCCCGTGTATCACGGCCGAACTCCACGCCGATGCGCTCAGAAAGTTCCGTGTTCCAGGTGGCTGCCAGGGCGATACCGCCGCCGAAAGCTGTTGCCGGGCCGTCGTTGCGGACGCCCATCGGCCCGTCCACCATCCTGAACCGCGGCACACCCAGCCTGGGGACGCCCCGCAGGTAGAAGAAGTCGACACCCGCGATGAGGTCGATTTTCTCTTCAAGGGTCATTTGCCCGAGTATGGATTCGACTCGCGCTTCGGTGCCGCTATCGGCCCGGGACGCGCCTTCAGGTTGCGCCATGGCGGGAATTGCCGCGAGCAGGAATAGAGCTACCGGATAATTCATACGCACTTTGGTATCACCTTATGGGGTCATAAAGGTCGACTGATCGTTTGAATGAAGAAGGCAGCCAACCATACCGTAACGCTCGCGGTCAGGAAAATGCGGTAGCGGCCCCGATTTCCTTTAGTATTTGTCGCAAGTTGCAGAATTGAGAACAGGAATAGATGACAGATTTCGAATTTCTCTCCGTGCTCGTGTCGATCGTCATTGGCTTCGGGCTTACTCATCTGCTCGGCGGACTCGGCCGTGCATATCATTTCCGGCGCACCAGCAAGATGGACGCGGTTCATGTGGCCTGGACGATCATGGTGTTTTTTGTCCTGGTACTGAACTGGTGGGTGTTCCTGCTGTGGCGGGATTTTGACGCATGGACGTTCTCCGTGTTTTTCACGATCATCATGTGGACCACCTCCATGTACGTCCTGGCGCTGGCGTTATTTCCACCCCGACTATCGAAGGATGTGGATTACCGGGTGATGTTCGAGACAAACCGAACCTGGTTCTTTTCGACGTTTGTCGTCTTCTGTGCGCTGGACATACTGGTAACGGCCTTGCGTGAGCAGTCCGCTCCAGACACATTATTTACGGCTTTCGTGGGGCACTTCGCTGTTATCGCAGCGGTAGGAATGATTATCAGGAACCGGCGCTATGACCTGGTTGCCGCCTGGTACATCGTCATCACCATGGCGCTATGGAGCTTCGGTGTCCGCAGCACGCTTTTTTGACTCGCCGGGCATCAAGGACCCGGAGACCCAAGGCAGCGGATCGGTCATATAGGCAGGTTCGGGTCAGTCATCGTCATTGATGTCGACGCGAATTCGCGCGATCGGTTCGAGACGTCCTGACTCGACGTTGCGTTGCCCGAGGAAAACGTAAAACGTTTCCCGAGGCTCCGGCAGGCTGTCGTTGACGAGCGGGATATGTCGCGTCTCCGCTTCTTCGCCCGCGGCGAACGCGACGACGGGCTGCTCGAGGGCGATGTAATCCCTGTCAGCAATGGCGGTGTGATCGCCGGTCCACCAGTACAGCGTACCGGTCGTGCCCACCGGCCGGCGAAACGCGATTCTTGCGGCCCCGTCTCGTTCATACACCGTCACGAAGGACTGTATCAACGTGCTTCCCGGCGTATCGGCCGCCGCCTCGGATTCCGCTGCGGCCGAGGGTTCCAGTGTTGCCGGGTCGGATTCCGCTGCTGCCGCGTCGGGGATGGGTTCCGGAAGTGGCTCGGCATCCCGTTGCGGGGTCGGCTCGCTCGCGAGTTCCGGCTCAGCCCTTGCGGCGGGTTCAACCGATGAATCCGGCTCGGTCGTGGCAACGGCAGGGACGACAGAATTACCGGCCTCCTGGTCGGCCGCGATAATCGGCTCGGCGGCGCCGATTTCAACGGGTGCAGGATCGAGGTAAGCATCGATCAGGGCAGGGAAGTTGGCGATATCGTCGCGCGGCTGGCCGTAGAGATACCAGGCGGCCAGGCCAGCCAGGACGATGGCCAGGAAGAATGATCGAATGCGGCTGGCCCGATTGCGCCGTGCACGCGCCATTTTTCGGCGTTTCTCGTCGCGCGGCGCCGGTCCGGTTACGACGGCGGGAGCAGCCTGTGCCGAAGCAGCCGGTGCGGGAGCTTTGCTACCGTTTGCGGGCGTGGCCGGCTGGCGTGCAGGCGGCGTATTGATCCGTGTTGGCTGCGGCGCGGCGGCGTGATCGGCCGAGTTGCTTCCTGAGGGCCTCAGGCGCTCGGTGCCGGTCACGCCCAGGTCTGCAAGAAAGTCCCTCACCGTCGAGGGCCGCTCATCGCGGTCGAAAGACAGTGCGCGACGTATCGCGCCCCACTGTTTTTCGGGCAGTGAGCGGATGCGGGTCGGTTTGAGCCCGGCGAGGCTGGCCTCGGCCGGCGAGTGAAAGTTGAAAGGATGCTTGCCCGCAAGAATTTCGTAGGTCAGGCAAGCGAGCGCGTAGATATCGTCGCTGGCATCCGAACGGTTGAATGGGTCTCGCGATGCGACGCCGCGCAAGAAAGTCGACGCGGAATCGAGCGGCACGATATCGAGCAGGCGCACGTCGAGGTCTTCGGTGACGAAGACATTCTCCGCAGTCAATTGACCGTGAACCATCGACTTGGCATGCAGGAATTGCAGCGCATCACCTATCGCCCGGACGACGGGAAGCGCCTCATTCAGCGGCAGTGTCGTCACGTCGTCGAGCACGAAGCGCAACGAGGCGCCATCGAGACGTTCCATGAGGAGATAGCCGAATTTGCCGTCGTGGTCGCAGTCGGAATACGAAATGATATTCGGATGCGAGCTCGCGCGAAGCACGGTGTAGCCCAACTTTAGCTTGCTGAAAAGTCCCTGGTCGAGGGCAATCCTGTCCGGCAGTAACTGGATCGCTACACGGCCCCCGATGCCGAGTTCACGATAACCTTCGTCTTGCGCTTCGTAGATGTCGCCAAGTCTTCCGCGCCCGATCTGCGCACGCAGGCGATAGCGGCCTGCGACGAGGCGCCGGTCCGATTGAACTGCTTGTTGCTCGTGACCGAGCTCCAGTGAGGTCATTGTCAGGTCCGCAATGGTGGACACGGGGTCGGGCACTCGACCGGAAGCCGCTTCCGGTGCAGCACGGGAATGAGACCGAACGATGTCGGGCTCGCCGCCTCTTGTGGTTTTCGGGTACGGCCAGGGCCCTTGGCAATCAGTCTACCATCTAAAACAGCCGGCAGTGGAATGTGGTCGGCGAAGCGTCAGAGTCGCCTGTGAAGCTTTGCATCATGGGTGCGGAAATGCTCAGAAAACCAGTGATTTAGCCGCGACGACAGCTCGTCTTCAGCGAATTCGCCGCCGATCTCGACGCTGTGAATGATGTCGGCAAGCTGGTCGAGCAGCGATTCGTGATCCTCTTTATGTGGACTGTAGTCCGCATAGCCGGCGTCGCGCATGATCTTTTCCTCGAGCGCAAAATGGGCCGCGATCTGCGCGTAGATCTCGCCGAGCCCGGCCGCGACCTGTTCCCGTCCGGCGCCTTGCCGGATTCCTTCATGCAGGCTGTTGATCAGGTCGATCAGCTCGCGATGCTCGTGGTCGACGGCAACGTTACCGACGCTGAATTCCGGTCTCCATTCAATCAGGCTCATCGGAAACTGAAGCCTCCTGTCTCGGCGCGAAACGTAACCGTGAAGTAGCGGCCAGCCACCAACGTCACGGTTTCGCTGTGTACGTAGTCCCAGCCGTCGGGACGATCAGACTCGCGCAATCTCGCAATAATCGTGTGTGTGCCGGGCGCGACTTCGAAGCGCTCGTAGACGGATGCGGGTCCGTCGTTCCAGAGCCCTGACGGCGCGGCTTCGATGCGCGTTACTATCTCCCCGTCGATCTCGAACTCCACCGTTAACGGCAGGCGCTCACGCTCGCACTTCTCGGGGCGACGCATATTGGGCGCAAGCTCCGCGATCTCTTTCGGCGTCAGGCGCACGCAGGGCTTCACGCGGTTGGCGGCATGGCTCAGCGACAACTTCACGGTCGCATATTCTTCGGCAGCGTAGTCGTAAGCTGGCGAAGCCGACAGGTAGCCCAGGACGACTGCGAAAGCAGCGTAGGTGAGCGCCTGCAGCGCAATGCGGAACCAGCTATTCATACTTCAACCCGCTCAAATGAGTTCGGAACGTACGAAGAGCCTGCGCGCGCCGGCGATGTTCTCCGGGCGGCAGCCAGGCAGTGTGGATTCGCTGCATCGGCACGCGGCCCCGGAGGTGCGGGTCGCGTTCCCTGGCCATGCGCCGGATGGTCCACTCGTTACCGAGCCGGTGGAAGCAATCGTTCTCGGCGCAGCCGGCAAGCATGACCCCATCGGCAAATCGCCGCGACAGCGCAAAGTCGACGAAGGACGGCGGCAACATACCGACGCAAGGCAGCTTTATTACCCTGATGCCTTCGTTTTCGTCGCCGAGCAACTCGGCGTTACCCTGGTTGCAGGCAAATACGAGTACGCGAGGATCATCGCCACTCGATTCGAGGGGCGCCATCACGCGTTCGCGAAGCTCTGCAATGGTCCAGTGTGGCAGTTCGATGCCCGGCTCGATCGGCTTCGCGCGCCTGAACGGCGTCGAAGTCGGGCACGAGCCTGCGCAAATGCCGCAGCTGGTGCAGTTGTCGGGGTTCACCACCGGTTCGAGTTCATAAGTCCTGCCGTCAGTGCGCGGCACCATGGTCAGTGCACTGAAGGGGCAGTCGTCGAAACAGCGCGCGCAACCGTTGCAATTTGCAAGGCTCACTCTCGCTTCAGGTGCTTTTTTCTCGGGCGGCAGCCACGGCAGTGCGGCCAGCAGGGCGAACCCGCCCACAACATAAAGCCACAGCTGGCCGCCGGGCACGACCTCCAGAAGCGGGTAGCCGGCGAGATAGAACCAGTCGAGATTCACGGTCGCCGGCACCGCATCGAGGTCCGCGGGCCCCTGGCTCACCGCCGGGTAGATGACGGACAGCATGACCAGCGCGGCCATCGTGCCGATCGCAAGCGAGCGCGGCGGATTGACCCGGGCGCCGGAGTGACGCTGGACGTGAACCCACATGAGCAACAGCATGAACAGTGGCGCGAAGATATGAATGAGTACCATGAGCGTGAAAAAGCGGCCGCCCAGGGTCGTGCTGTCGAGGAAGTTGTTAGCGATGGGTTCGGCAAAGAACGGCAGCGCATCGAGCCATTCGCTCGTAGCTACCGCAATGTATTGAGCCAGCTTGTCCCAAACCAGCCAGTAGCCGCTGATTCCGCATATATAGATAAATGCGAGCAGCGGCACACCGGTAACCCAGGCGAAGAAGTGCTTGCCGCGCATGCGATCCATGCCGAACTCACGAAGTAAGTGCAGCACGACGACGACGACGAGGGCGTCGGACGCGTAACGATGCAGGCTCCGCATGATGCCTGCCGCGTACCATTGCTCGTTGGTCATGTACTCAACAGATGCGTAGGCCTCGACGATGCCGGTATCGAAGAAGATGTACAGGTAGATGCCGGTTGCTGCCGTTATCCAGTAGAAATACCAGCCGAGGGCGCCGAGCCAGGTGAACGGGTTGTAGCGCTGACCGAATGCGTATTCGAATACGCGTTCGGCCTTGCCGAACATGCTGTAAAGGGCGCGCTTTACGAGAGCCACGGGATCATCATCTCGCGCTGCGCCATTCGCGGACGATGAACGTCGCGATCGCGCCGAGGCACAGGACGCCGACCACGATCGTCATGAAGATCGAGTAGTCAAACCGGTAACGGTCACTGTTCGGGTCGTAGACCGTGCAGAACAGTTTGAACGTGCTGATCCAGTGCTCGATCAGGCCCGCGCTTCGCGGTGTATCGAAGACCAGTTCCTTGAGCGGCTCAACCAATGTCTGGGTATCGATGTCCACGCCGTACAGTTGCCGGTAGATTACTCCGTTGCGGTCGACGATCGTCGTCTGTACGAGGTGATCGAAACCCTTCGCGCTCGGGTAGAACAGGAAGCCCAGGTTCTCACTCAAGACATCGATCGTGGACGCGTCGGCGGCGAGAAAGTGCCAGCTCGGCACGTCGACGGCTCCCTGCTGAACAGCGAACTGTCTCATGCGCTCGGGCGAGTCGTTTTTCCAGTCGAATCCTATGGTCACGGCGGAAAAAGCATCCGTACCGAGCGCTTCCCGAGCCACGTCGATACCCAATGCAAGATTTTGCGTGATCATCGGGCAGACGTGGTGGCAACTCGTGTAGATCATGCTGACGACGAGCGGCCGGCCCTCGAGTTGCGCCAACTCGAATGCCTGGCCGTGGGTATCGCGCAGGCGATAATTATCGAGGCGAGCGCCGATGGCCGCCTGGCTGAAAGCCAGCGCCGAGTCCTTGTCGTATTCCTGTGCAGCGCCGGTCAGCGCCGCTAGCAAGAGGCAGGCTGTAAGCAGGGTCCGCGCCATCGGTCAGGCCAGGAACAGTCGATCCAGGATAGCGGCCAGCATCAGGAGACCAAGCTGCACTATCGATGCCGCAAACGCGCGCCATGCGTTCGCGCGACCAGGATTTGCGTAGAGGCGAATGCAGGCATAAACGAAATAGCTGCCCCCGGCTATGGCGCCGACACCATACAGCCAACCCATCCCGTACCACAATGGAACAACCGCAAGCGCGGATAGCGCAATCGCGTGAGCGAGTATCGTCAGCGTTGACGTTGCGTCGTCCACGATGACCGGCAGCATCGGCACGCCTGCTGCCCGGTAGTCGTCTTTGCATGCGAAGGCAAGTGCCCAGAAATGCGGCGGCGTCCAGAGGAACAGCACCGCAGCGAGAATGAGCGCGACCGGCGACAGCGCCGCGCCGGCCGCAGCTGACCCGGCGAGGACGGCGAAGCTGCCGGATAAGCCGCCGATGACGATGTTCAGCCAGGTTCTGCGTTTGAGCCAGACCGTGTAGACGACGCCATAAGTAAATGCGCCGAGGAACACAAACAGTGCGGCCAGCCAGTTCGTGCTGACCGCCGCCGCAAGCAACGCGAGCATGAGCGCCAGGGCAATGCCGCCATACCATCGCGGGTCGGCGTGGAAGCGCCCGGTCGCGAACGGACGGGCCTGCGTTCGCTGCATCCGCGCATCGAGATCGCCCTCATACAGCTGGTTGAATGCCCCGCAGCCGAGGATGCAACGAGCGTCGCAAGCCCGAGCATGAACACCTGGAAGGGACCCAGCTCGTGACCCGGTATTACGACGATCCCGGTCACCGTACATATGGTGATAAGGAATCCGAGCCGTACCTTGGCAGTGCGGTAGATCAGTTTGAAGGTGGCGGCGTTCATCGATTCGTGGCTTCCTCGTGCCTAGCTCAATGGCCAGACCTCGGACAGGTATTTCCAGTTCACAAAGTAGTAGAGGACGAAAGCGACGAAGAAAATCCCCACCAGCATCGCTGTCCCCGGAATCTTCAGCGAGCCGGCGCTGCCGTGTTCCGCGACCGTGGCGGCTGCGGGTGGCATTTCCGGATATGAAGGCTTTTCATCCTCCCCAAGCTTCTTGCCGAAGAACACCGAGCCGACAACGATGACGATGAACAGGATGCCGCCGAGCGACGCAAGCACCGCGAAGATACCGTTCAGGCCCATCATCAGATACGCCGCCGCGGGATAGTCGAACGGCAGCTGCGCGTCTGCGAACGTCATGTCCCAGTGCCGTCGCGACACGCCCAGCGTGCCCGCGCCCATCATGAACACGGAAATTCCGGCCACTCCGATACCGAACACGTAGGGTTGCCACTGCGCGAGCTTCCTGAACATGAGTTCGCGGCGGAAGATCAGCGGCACCAGCAGGTAGGTTATTGCCATGAATGCGAGCGTGGTTCCGGCTACTACGGTGCCGTGGAAATGACCCGGCACGTAGAGCGTGTTGTGCATGATCAGGTTGATCTGTTCGGTGCCCATGACCACGCCGGATATGCCGCCGATGAAGCCGAAGAATACGAGCGACATGAACATGCCGGCGAATGCCGGGTTGCCCCAGGGCGCTTTGCGCAGCCATTCGAACATGCCTTTGGTCAGGCCGCGTGCGCGCTGTGCGGCCTCGATCGATCCCGGCACGGTCATGCCGTGCACCATGCTGCCCAGCACAGCGAGGTACATCGCGTAGCTGGTGTTGAAGATCTTCCACTCGGAACTGAATCCCGGTTCCACGAGCATGTGGTGCGCGCTCGCGAGCTGCAGGAACAGGATGTACATCAGGAATGCCATCCGGCTGACTTTTTCCGACAACGGCCGCGCCCCTAGCACCATTGCCGCAATCGCATACCAGACCGCAACATGTGCCGCGACGTTGATCTGTTGCGACGAGTGACCCATGGCCCACCAGATCGTCTTGTACACCAGTGGATCGATGTGGCTTACGAGGCCGACTGACCAAAGGAGCGTCGGGATCAGGATGATGGCCCCGGACGCGATCGTGAATACGGCAATAATCGCGGCCGTCATCGCGCCGAAAGTTACGAGAGGGATCGACCCTTTGTACGTGCGCTCCTGTCGTGCGACAACGAGAGTGCCGAAGAAGACGAAACATCCGATTAATGCACCGACTGCGAAGAGTATTATCCCGAGGTAGAAACCGGGCTCAGCCTTCATCGGCACGTACGAGGTAAACATCACGCTCGACTGGCCCTGAAGCACAACGATGTTCGTCATCACAGCGCCGATCAGCATCAATGCGAAGCCGGTCCACGCCCATTTCGGGCCCGCCAGCCGGCATCCCAGGAGCACGGCGGACGCGAAATACAGCACGGCCATCTCGAAGAAGATGATCCAGACCAGCAGCACGTCGAAACCGTGAGCCGTCAGTGCCAGGTAGAACCAGTCGGCAGGCAGGAAATGCACGGCGGGCCAGCGAGTCAGCGCGACCAGCAGGCCGAACAGGCCACCGATCGCCAGGAACACGACCGCGACGACGGCATTTGCCTTGATCAGTTTTTCTGCGTTCAGGTCGACTTTGAGGCCGGTCGTCGGGCAGATGCGAAATTCTGTTGTCATTGACATTGTTTTGCCCCCTTACTCGACGACGTAGATCTTGCCGACCATCATGTGGTGGCCAATGCCGCAATATTCGTTACAGACGATGCCGTATTCGCCGGCCTTGTCGGGCTTGATAGTGACAACCATGTCGTAGCCCGGGTGGACCTGCACATTGATGTTGACGGGCTGCAGCGAAAAGCCGTGCATCCAGTCGAGCGATGACAGGTGCAGCCTATAGGTCTGGTCTTTCTCCAGTTCGAGAATCGGCCACCATTGCCAGAGTCGTGCGATGAGATAGACGTCGCTGCCGGCAGGGGGATGCACGACGGGAAAGAAGTTTTCCTCGCGCACCGTGTACTGGTCGATCATCGCCTGCGATCGTTCGGCAAATTTCTCGGGTTTGATCTTGTAGGCTTCGTTGGAGAGGTTTTGCTCACCGGCCCCGTGCCAGTAAATCATCATGAAGAACATGATGAGACCCCAGGTGAAAGCGATGATGATCCAGGAAAGCTCAATCTTGGCGATCGGCTCTTTCCACCAGATTCGTTGTGGAGGCGGTGAGATTGCCATTGTTCGATCCCCCGTTCAGTCCGCGAGCGGAATCTGGGTGATCTCGATGATGCCCCAGATAATGTAGAAGACAGCCGGTATAGCGACACCCAGGAACAGCAGCAGGAACGGGTTATCGAGCACACGCTGCATCAGCGGTATCGGTTCGTTATCGGTGGATGGCGCGTTGCCCGGATTGTCGTGGTCAGCCATGGTCATTCCTCCCTGCGAAACAGGTCCTGCAACCGGTTCGAACAAACCGCGCTCGCGCCGGACGGGGCGCCGCCTTCAGATTCAGGCGCCGCCGGTGTAGTGCTGAATGAGGGAGAAGCTCGACAACGCGAGGGTCATCAAAATGACGAAGAAGATCAGGGACCTGTTCTTCAGTCTCCTGCCTGCTGCGACTTCGACCCGCTCCAGCAGCCAGTCAGCGGTTACGTACAGGATGATCGCGACGATCGTGAAATAGACCATGCTCATAGCCAAACCCTGTGCAACGGCAACCGGCCGATGGCCATTTGATAATGCAGAAGGGGCCCCCGGCCTGCCTTGACCTAGGTCAAGGTGGATCCGATGGTCTGAGAAGTGGCTGAAAAGCTGGTAACTTTCGGTGACACCCGGGACCGGATTGGTCGAGGCTTTGCGTTAATCTGGATAATCATGTCGAAAACAGACCGCAAAACTTTCGTCAAAACAACTAAATACGCATTGCCGCTGGTTGTCGCGGTAACCGGCCATCGCGATCTCCTCGAGCAAGAGCGCAGCGGAATCTCCGAGGCGGTCAGCAGCTTCCTGTCAGATCTGATGCGCGATTTCCCGGAACGCCGCATCCAGGTCATGTCGCCACTGGCGGAGGGCGCCGACCGGATCACCGCCAGGGTCGCGCTGGATCTCGGCCTCGAACTGATCGCGCCCCTGCCGATGGAGCAGAGCGAATATCGCAAGGATTTCGAAACGGCAGCCTCGCGCGCCGAGTTCGAGGAGATGTGCCTGCAAGCCTCACAGCTCCTGGTGTTGCCGGCGGAGTCCACCGACAGGGACCGGCTGTATGCGCAGTTGGGCGTTTTCCTGTCCGCGCATTGCCACATGCTGCTCGCGATCTGGGATGGCAAACTCGGCACGGCGCTCGGTGGAACCGGCCAGGTCGTCAAATTCCATCACGACAACGTCATGAAAGGCTACGTGCCGCCGATGGTCACGGCCCAGCAGATGCTGGTCGATGACGAGAGCGATCTCGTCTATCACATCGTTTGTTCTAGGGACCGCGAGGACGGCAAACCCGCTGCCGGGCTCGAGCCATTGGAAACATGCTGGTTCACGAAAGATATCGAGAAACCGCGCAGCAAGACGCTGCCGAAACAGCATCGCCGGATATTCCGGCGCAGTAATGAATTCAGCCGCGACGCCATGCGCTTCGGCGATCGTATCGACGCGGAAGGCTGGTCGCTGGTCGACGACGCGTCTGAAAGTGAATTGCCCTACGGTGCCGGGACGATCGACCGATTGTTTCGTGCCGCGGACTGGATGGCAATCCACTACCAGCGACGCACCCTGTCTACGTTGCGCGTCGCCCACGTCCTCGCGTTCCTGATGGGTTTGTTGTTCATCCTGTACTCCGACCTGTGGGCGGAGAAACACTTGATGTCGGCATTCCTCGTCTGCTTCGCGGTCGCGGCAGCCGTTCAGTACCTGGCAAGGAGTCGCGGCTGGCACCGGAAATACCTGGACTACCGCACGCTGGCGGAAGGACTGCGCGTGCAATTCTACTGGGCGGCGGCCGGGGTCGTGAGTGACAGCGTCGCGCGCTACAGCCACGACAACTACCTGCAGGCTCAGGATGCCGAGCTGGGCTGGATCCGCAACGTCATGCGTGTCGCGGGACTGGAAAGCGGTGCCCGTTCGAAAAAAGCAGAAGACGGTCTGCGTTTCGTCGAAAACGCATGGGTCGGCGGGCGCGGGCATGGTGGACAGCTCGACTATTTCCTGACGAAACTCGGCGAACGAGTCCGCCACCATCGACTGACCGAGCGCCTCGGGCGCCTGAGCTTGCTGGTATCCGCACTGGTCGTCTCGATATCCGTGTTGATGGGTGATCGGCTGGCGTCGAACATGAATGCGCTACTGATCACCGTGATGGGAGCGATGCTGCTCATCTTCGGCATTCGGCACGCATATGCTCACAGCACGGCGGAGACAGAGCTGATCAAGCAGTTCGAATTCATGGCGCGCATCTATGCAAATGCGCGATCCCGGCTCGACAATACGTCTGACCTGGATGAGAAACGCCAGATCCTGCTCGCGCTGGGAAAGTCGGCGCTCAGCGAGCACGCGCAGTGGATCATGATGCACCGCGAGCGCTCGGTCGACCAGACCGAGATCTGGCGCATGGGAAGCGGCGGCTGAGGCCGCTTCACCTATTCAGCCGGAGTGGCGCCGGGCCTGCGACCCGGCGCCATGTTGCTTACGGCGTAAACGGTATGACTTTGACTTCAAGAATGAACTTGATGTTGCCCGCCCGCATAATCAGGTTGCCTTCGTGGTTGAAAGGCACGCTGGTGTCGAAGACTGCCTTGTCGACAAACTTGAGCAGGATGTCGGTCTTGTTCAATGCCTCGAGGTAATCGCCGGCAAGAAGTTTCGACCGAATATCCCTGGCCTTGACAAGTAACTTGTTCGCTTCGCCCTTCTTCAGGGCCTCGGCAGCCCCTTCTGCGCCCGCGATCAGTGCGTCGGTCTTGTCGAGGAGCAAGTTGACGAAAGCCTGGGTCTCGGCATCCGGCAGCGGATTCGGTCCCAGGCCGAAATCGATGAACATCCCGATAACAAAGAATGACATTCTGCGGGTCTTGCTGCGCGAGGTGCCACAGTCGTGCGTGACTTCGATCGCGCGGCCTTCGACGAGGTCGTTTTTGTCGGTCGTCTGCCAGACCATGACGTCCTGGAGCTGGCGATCGCTGACGATCGGCCGTTCGCATTCAAGCGCGTCAGGTGAGAACACTCCCGGGAAGCCGATGCTCAGGACCGTGCCTTCGCGAATGTCGATACCGCTCGTTTCCGTGACCAGCACGGTAAAACCGTCGGCGCCGCCGCAGAGGTGGCCCGGAATGATCAGTTCGCCATCGAACAGTGACAA
>Ga0224509_10000271_pt1 | contig 14048 bp, 6 predicted proteins | sample SF_Jan12_sed_USG_5_FD_170158 | JGI IMG/M metagenome (GOLD analysis project Ga0224509, IMG submission 170158) | Sediment microbial communities from San Francisco Bay, California, United States - SF_Jan12_sed_USGS_24 | ecosystem: Environmental > Aquatic > Marine > Sediment | place: USA: California... | reverse complement strand
AGGAGCATAAAGGATACCTCTTATGTGCGTTTTTTTCTTCCGGTTCCCTATTTGGTTAAGCCCGAGAAAACACGGTCCTTGACGATTTTGCCCGAAAGCCGTCCCGAGTTCTACGATTTTGATATGTTTCTGCAAGCAGGTCGACATCCGGAGGCTGAAAACCGCAAGCTGGCAGAACTGACCTACACCGTATTTGATCTCGAAACCACCGGTTTGAGTCCCAGCGAGGGCGATGAGATCATTTCTGTTGGCGCGATTCGAATTGTCAATGGCCGCTTACTGCAAAATGAACGTTTTGAACAACTGGTGGATCCCCGGCGATCGGTCCCCTGGACATCGGTAAAAATACATGGAATTCATCCCGAGATGCTGCAGGGAAAGCCGACCATCGATGAGGTTCTGCCGACGTTCCATGATTTTGTAAAAGACACTATTCTGGTGGCTCACAATGCGGCTTTTGATATGCACTTTTTACAGTTAAAGGAAGAACGGACCGGGGTGCGATTTGTGAATCCGGTGCTGGATACATTATTATTATCGGCCGTTGCCCATCCGTCCCACGAAGACCATAATCTGGAAGCGATTGCCAAGCGGCTGGGGGTCAGGATTCTGGCACGGCATACTGCCATGGGCGATGCCATCGCCACCGCTGAAATGTTTCTCAAATTTTTGCCGCTGTTGTCCCAGCAGCAGATTTTTACCCTCAAGCAGGCCCTGACAGCTTCCCAGAAAACATTTTATGCCAGAAAGCAGTTCTAGCCGCTTTTGAGCACCTTTTGCTGAAGCCGGTAAAACCGTTTTGCTATAACCGATTTTAAATTAGTCTGTTGGTTCAAAGGTTCAATGTTCAAGGGTTCAGAGGTTAATTTGCAGAAGACAGAATTCAGATGGTACAGTTAGATAGTTGATTAGTTGAATAGTCAATTCGTCAGAGGATTCAATCCATTCTGAACTATTTAACGATTCGACCCATTAACGAATCGACAAAACCCACGGCCAATGACCTTAAAACCCTGAACCCTTGAACCTCTGAACTCAGAACCCTGAACCATTTGCGTGTTAAAAGTGGGACATGACACTAGCGGGTGAGGGCGGCCTCCAGGGTGATCGGCAGTGAAAATGAAAAAGTAGACCCTATGCCGGGCTTACTATTAACCCATATTTTTCCATGGTGAAAGTCAATGATGCGTTTGCTGATGGTCAAGCCGATGCCGGTTCCATAAGGCCGACCCCTAGCGGGGTCTTTTACCTGTTGGAATTTTTCGAAAATTTTGATTTGGTCCTCGGGTTTTATTCCGATGCCGTTGTCCTGGACATCAACCCGCACCTGTTTGTCACTGGTTGTCAATCGGATGTTTATTTTTCCGCGATCGGCGCCGCAAAATTTGACGGCATTTGAAATCAGATTCACCATGACCTGAACCAGGCGATCCCGGTCGCCGGATATCGGTGGTGGATGATCCTTCAGCTCATAATCAATGGTGATGTTCTTATCCTCGACCAGCTGGCGGGTGCTGGCGACAGCGTCCTGGATAATTTCTTTGATATCGGCAGAAGTGATGACCCAGTCCATCTGGGCCGATTCGATTTTCTCATAATCCAGTACCTGGTTGATCAGACGGGTTAAGCGTTCGCTTTCTTTAATGATGATTCCGGTAAAACTTTTGTGCTGATCTCCATCGATGCCCGGATTGGTATGTAAAATTTCAGCCAGCGAGCGGACCGATGTCAGCGGGGTGCGCAATTCGTGGGTGACGGTCGAGATAAATTCGTCTTTGAGACGATCCAGATCCTGCAGGCGGCGGTTGGCTTTTTTAAGTTCGGCGGTGGCGTTCTCCAGCTCCCGGCTGTAAGCAATCACCTGCCGGGTTTCATCGAGAATGTTCAAAACTTCTTCGATGCCCAAAGATTCTTCTTTGACAACCGAGGCGACCATAACACGGGCGGATGCCGAACCAATGGCGCCGGCGAGCAATCTTTCGGCATAGCTGACCAGGTCGGCATCGGCGGTTACCAGGTAATTCCAGCTGAGTTTACGCTCTTCGGCGTAGTCGGCAAGGGCCGCGTCCGTGCGGCGTTTGCCTAAAAACCGTATTAACAGCGATTTAAGGTCCGGCAGGTTGGCTGTACCGCGCCAGAAATGGGACTCACCGGTTTTACCGGAATATCTGAAAACATCAACAAACAGGGCGGCCTGGGTATGGTCGATGGCGCGTGGACGGCTGAAAATAGATACACCGATATAGAAGCCGATATTGGCCAGCAAACTCCAGAAAACCGAATGGGATATGCGGTTGAAGTGCTGCAATCCAAATAATTGAAATGGTTTCAGCAGTACGATGCTGAAGGGCCCCTGGGTAACAAAATCCTGAGAAATGATGCCGGCCTGCACCAGCGACGGCAAAAAAAGGGTGTATACCCACACCGCGAATCCGGCCAGCAGGCCGCAGATTGCGCCGGTGCGAGTGCCGCCCTTCCAAAAAATGCCGCCCAGCATGGCCGGGGCAAACTGGGCGACCAGTGCAAAAGACATCAACCCGATTGACACCAGGGCATAGAATTCGCCAATGGTACGGAAATAGGCGTAACCCAGCAACAAGACTAAAATAATACTACCGCGGCGGATGGTGAGCAGCAGCCCGCTATAATCACGACGCAGGCCAAGCGCTTCAATGGGCAACCTTAGCAACACCGGCATGACCAGATCGTTGCAGATCATCGTGCTCAGGGCAATGGTTTCGACGATGACCATGCCGGTTGCGGCCGACATGCCGCCGAGGTAAACAAACAAAGCAATCAACTGCTGGTGTTCGACCATCGGCAGCGTGAGGACAAAGGTGTCGGCATCGATACTGCCGTCCGGGAACCGCAACAAGCCGCTGAACGCCACCGGCAAGACAAAAATGTTGATGGCCAGAAGATAGAGCGGGAAAAGCCAGATGGCTTTGTTGAGGTGCTCTTCATTCACGTTTTCCACCACTGCTACCTGGAATTGACGGGGCAAAAAGATAATGGCCATCATGGAAATTAATAAATAAATGCTCCAGTCCGTAAAGCTGTTCCCCTGGCCTTTTATCAGCAGGTATTTGTCAAAAATTACAGAGCTGACGCTGCCGGAATCACCGCTAAGAGAATTTTTTACATCGGCGTATTCGGCGGCTTTTTGAAACAGGTCGCCAAATCCGTTATGGATGAAGTAGGTGACAAAAATCCCGACGGTCAGGGTAGCGGCAAGCTTGACGATCGATTCAAAGGCGATGGCCGCCACCAGCCCCTCATGCCGTTCGGTTGCGTCCAGGTGCCGGGTGCCAAAAAGAATGGCGAATATCGCCAGCAGCAGGGCGATATAAAAAGCGGTGTCGCCGAGTATGGGGATTTCTGAAAAGTGAAATGAAACCGATATTTCGGGATATTGGTTGATCAGAAAAAATCCGGTTGAAATTGCTTTAAGCTGCAGTGCAATGTAAGGGATGATGCCGATCACCGCTATGATGGTCACAATTCCGCCCAGGGTGGTGCTTTTGCCGTAGCGGGAGGCAATAAAATCGGCGATGGAGGTGATGCGGTGAATCTTACTGATGCGGATAATTTTTTGCCAGATCCACCAACCCAGCAGCGCCATGAGGGTCGGGCCGATGTAAATGGTTAAAAACCCCAATCCGCTGCGGACCGCCAGGCCGACACTGCCGTAGAAGGTCCAGGCCGTGCAGTATACGGCCAGGGAAAGGGCATAGATATAAGGGTTGCTGATGATGCTGCGGCCGGCATCGGCGCGCTTATCACCGTAATGGGCGATGGCAAATAGCAGGCCCATGTAGCCAAATGAAACAAAAAGGATGACTCCGGTCTCTAACATCGGCTATGGCCTTGTTTTATCAGCGGGTTTTGAAGGTGGGCGCGAGCGGGTTTTGGTCGCGATGGCCGCCAGCAGGATTAAAAGCGTCCAACCGGTGAATACATAGAAAAAAAGCAGTGGAACGCCGAATACCATGGTTTTCAGGTTAAATAGTGACAGCAGAGGATAATTAAAAAGAACGCAACCCAGCAGAAATAAACCAACCAGACGTTTATTTTTTCTATCTTTGGGAGTCACTGTTCACAGCTCGTTTGACGGAAAAGAAAGGAATGGGTCATTTGTTTTATGGCACGCTACTATAAATGAATTGATTCGCAGTGTCAATGAGTCCCGGGGTTATCGTGCCGTTGCCTTTTGAAAATAACCAATTGAATTGGCACCTCGAGCAAGTTGTGTTACGTTAAACCATAATTCGATCAATTGTTTTGCGTCAGGGAAATGCGCTTAACGTTGATTGCGGCAGGCAAACGAATAAAAACGCCGCCGATCAGGAGCAGGTATGCAAGATCAAGTATTCACAGTTCTGGCCAATCGGGCACCGTTTTCGATACTGCCAGAAGCGGAACTCAAACAACTCAGTAAAGGAGTATCCGCTGAAACTTATTCCAGCGGTCACAGCCTGTCCGTGCAGGGTCGAACGAAAATGGATCACATATACCTTATAAAGGACGGGTTGCTTGAACTTTTTTATGAAAGCGACGGTGAAAAAGAATTGTGCGGCACTTTGGGACCGGGCGAAATTCTTGGCGGCATTTCAATTTTAATGAATGCCGGCATATCGGTTCGGTCGGTTAAAATTGTCGAGGATGCCACCTTATATTTGCTGCCCAAAAAGGTGTTTCTGGATATCTGCACCCTTCATGCGGATTTTTATGAGTATTTCGCCGAGAAGTTTCGCAATCGAATGATGAATAAATCTTACGCGTCTGTGGTGGCTGCCGGACAGGCGCTTCATTTTCTGCATGAACTGGCGCCATTTTCATTTTTACCCGAAGCCGACGTGGAAAAAATGGCGGCCGCCGTCTCTATTATCAATTTTCCCAAGGATACGGTTTTGTTTTTGCAGGGTCAATCCAAAATAGATTATCTCTATATCATCCAGAAAGGGGCGGCCGAGCGCTATTTCGAGGAAAATGACGAAAAAACCCTGCGCGGAATGATCGGAGAGGGCGATATGTACGGTGGCATTTCCATGCTGATGAACAATGGAATTGCCATCCGCACATTAAGGGTTACCGAGGATTCCTACTTCTATATTTTACCCAGAGAGCTTTTTTTAGATGCCTGTGCTCGGTTTGATACTTTTTCCGACTTTTTCACCGACATTTTTGGTAAACGGATGCTGGATCGGTCCTATGCCGAAATTATCGCCGGCAATCTCAGGGCTACGGAACAGAGGGCCGAGTTTTTTAATTTGCCGGTTGAAACGATATACAACAAGGACCTGGTCTTTTGTGATCAAAATATGCCGATCCAGGCGGCCGCGTCGGTTATGAGCGAGCACAACACCAGTTCGATTTTTATTCGCGAACCCAGAGGAGAGTTTGTCGGGGTCGTAACCGATAATGATTTAAGAAAAAAAGTTACGGCAACCGCTTACGATATTTTGAAGCCGGTTTCCGATATCATGTCGTCACCCCTGTCTATGATTTCCAAACAGGCCCTTATATTTGAGGCTTTAATGGAAATGATGCAAAAAAATATCAAACACCTTGCGGTAACGGACAATGGCGACAAGGTTGTTGGGGTGGTTACCAACCGGGATCTGCTGAAGGCGCAGGGGCAGTCACCTTTTTTCGTCATCCGTGAGATTGCCCAGGCCAGATTTATCAACCAGATTGTGCAGATTCACAAGCAGGTTCCGCAATTGATTCAGACTTTGATCAACACCGGTGCGAAAGCCCGAAATGTGACCCGTTTTCTAACAACGGTTTCAGATGCCATCCTGCAAAAAATCATTGGATTCACCCTCGACGAATTTGGCCCGCCACCGGTGAAATTTGTGTTTATGATATTGGGCAGCGAGGGCAGAAGGGAACAAACCCTCAAAACCGACCAGGACAACGCCATTATATTTGAAGATGTGCCCGCTGATTCGCTTCAAAAAGTAACAAAATATTTTTTAAAATTCGGTGATCGGGTCTGTAACTGGCTGGATGAAGCCGGCTATGCCTTTTGCAAAGGCGGGATCATGGCCAAAAATGCCAACTGGTGCCAGCCGCTGTCCACCTGGAAAGGCTATTTTAAACGCTGGATTCATACGGCTGAGCCGGAAGCGTTGCTGCAAGCCAGCATTTTCTTTGATTTCAGGGCGGGATACGGCGATGAGGATCTTATTGCTCAACTGCGCCAATACCTTTTTGATTCGCTGGCGGGCTGGCCGGGTTTTTTCCGTCACATGGCGGAAAATGCGCTGTATTTCACACCACCGATCGGCTTTTTCCGCAACTTTGTGGTGGAGTCCAAAGGCGAGCACCGCGATGCTTTTGACATCAAAGCTGCTATGCAGCCGATTGTGGATTATGCCAGAATATACGCCCTTAGTAACCAGATTGACGAAACCAATACCCTGGAACGGATGAATCAACTGCTGACGATTAAAAAAATCAGCTGGGAAGAACACAATGAGATTGAAACGGCTTACAGCTATCTGATGCAGCAGCGGATGGTGCGCCAGGTAAAAGCCATGGTTGAGGAAAACGCCGCGCCGGACAATTACATCAATCCAAAAAAATTATCGCGCATCGAGCAGACCATGTTGAAAGAGATTTTCAAGCGCATCGAAAAATTCCAGGGCAAACTCAATTTTGATTTTACCGGGATGACCTAGTCTCACTTCCCTTATGGTTTCAGGTGTCAGTGTTCAGGTGTCAGCAGTTAATTACTGGCCGCGGGTTGCAGATCTGCAACCAGCGACCAATCTCCAGCAAGTCCTTCACGCATGAACTTCAGGATCGAAGACAGATGACCCGCTCAGTGAAGTATAGGCCAGAGAGCAGAAGTTAGAAGTGAGCAGCCAGGGGCCTGACACCTGAAACCCGACACCTGACACCTTTTTCTTTATTCAAGCGCTCTGGATATAAGGCGAACCTTGCGTTCGATGTTGGATATCTCGTCTAACAGACCTTCCGGCGGGTTATCACCCGAAAACTTGTGTTGGGTTATTTTGTACTGCAAATTCAGATAATCCTTATTGAGCTTAATAAATGCTTTATCGCGATCTTCAGATATTCTTTGTGGTGTCTTCTGTTGAACAGGGCCTCCTTTGGTTTTCTTTTTGCGGCGGACGCTAAACACGCCGACGACCCCCACAGCCAGTAAAGCCAGAATCGTGCCTTTTGGAATTGAAACGGTGGGTTTGCTATCTATTGCTGTTTGAGAATGCTGCCGGCTATGGCTCGGAATCGCTGCCCTTTTCGATATCTCAAGAAATCCCAGAACCCCGCTTCCGATTATCAGGCTGCCGATTGACACCATATATGCGAGGTTCTTTATTTTCATTTTAACAAGTTGCCGTTCGATGGGTTGTAAAGGTGGGTTTGCTGTGCCGGCATCAGTTGATGCGAGTATTTCTTAAATTGGCCTTCGCGGATTGCCGGTACGCTAATAACACATGCAAAATTTACGCCTTGAGTTTACCAATAATGCTTATATTGACTATACGCCCTATAGGTGCGGTGCGACAGTGAAACAAAAATTAATAAGGTGGTTTATGCGCTAGTCAAATGATAAAAAAGTTATAATTTAGTGCAACCTGATGTGCAACAAAAAAATACACATCATACTGAAATAATTATAAATACAACTATAACGAATCATATTGCCTTCATCGCTTGAGCCGACATTTAGAAGATTAAAAACAATTCATTTACTAGAAACTATCTCAAAAATACGAAACTACCGCTCGGGAGGTACCCCTTGGACAGCCATCATCGATCCGTCAGGAAGGGTGGTTTATAATGATTTTCACACTGATGTGGAACCGGCCGTCGTACTAATAGAAAACCTGCTTGCCAATAAGAATTAACGTTTTATGGCGATTGCAAATAATATAAAAGCGACTTCAGGCAGAAACTGAAATCGCTTTTGTTATTTTATAAATGGTGCCGAAGGCTGGAGTTGAAAAAATAATTAAATTATAGATAATACATCCCCTAGAATGTCTATAGCAGTAACTACTTGTTCTTCTGTTATGACCAGTGGAGGACAAAGGCGAACTGTATTCGTACCCAAGCCACCTGTAGGAATTCCGCCGCCTAAAAGTAAACCTCGATCCTCACATTCTGTAACCAGTTTTAACGTACGACCCGAATCCGGCCGTCTGCTAGCTCTCGATTCAATTATTTCCAAGCCCAGGAAAAGACCATTTCCCCTGACGTCACCAACAACTTCGAATTTTGCTTGAAGTTCTGCGAGTCCCTTTTTCAAAAGTGCTCCCATTTTAATACTTTTCTCTAAGAGGTTTTCACTTTCAATCACTTCTATGTTAGCTAAAGCGACTGCACATTGAAAGGAATCCCCCATATGGGTAGCACCCTGATCAAAACCACTTGCTACCGCTCTTTCGGCGATGTCATCGGTTGTAATCACAGCGGCTGCAGGAACGCCCTGGCCGAGCGCCTTTGATGTGGTCAATATATCCGGCACGATGTCATAGTGTTCAAAACCAAACCACTTTCCCGTTCGACCCATACCCGTGAGTGATTCATCGATGATCAGTAACATCTCTCTTTCGCTACAAATCTGGCGCAGGCGCCTAACCCATTCTGCAGGTGGGACAATGGTACCTCCAGCGCCCTGCATCATTTCGATCAGCATCGCTGCAGGCTGGCCGGAAGTCGTTCTGTCGATAACGTCCTCGGCGTAGGCAAGACAAGAGAGGTTGCATGGAAGCGTCTCGTTAAAAGCACACCGGTAGCAATACGGGGAGGGAATAAAAGCCGATCCGGGCAGAAGAGGCCCATAGCCGGCGCGAGCACCCTTGCTAAGGCTGGTATAAGACTGGCTGCCTGCTGTTCTGCCGTGGTAGCCTCTCAAAAGAGCCACCACTTCAAAGCGTCCGGTATATTTTTTTGCAAGCCGCAGTGCAGCCTCGACAGACTCAGAGCCCGTGGACAGAAAAAATGATTTCGTAAGTGGATCGGGAACAATTTCGGAAAGCTTTTTTGCCAGAAGCACCCGAGGCATATTCAAAACCCTTATGCTGTTTTGCATGAGCAACTCTATTTGTTCCCTTATTCGCGTAAGAACCACGGGATGGCTGTGCCCGGCTACCATTGCCATCTGACCTGATTCGAAGTCCAAATACTTCTTCCCCTCGACGTCCCAGACCTCAACACCTTTTCCTTTTTCCAGCACGATAGATCGGGTTTTCCGAACCTGGGTTCGATATTTACGATCCAATTCAACCCAATACTCATTTTTTTTCGTTATCTCTTCTCGATTAAAGCTATCTTTTTGCATATTGATTTCCTCCTCACCCTCGGAAATTTCATCGTGTCTGAACGAAACGCCACATATTTCTTAATACAATGCGGCTGCAAATGATGCTTTCTAAATAACGAATCGTCATTTTGAACCTGGATTTTAATAACATTCCGGAATCAACACTTCAATTTTTTTATGATGAATGACAAAGAAATTTTAATTAAGGAAATATATATTCGAGTTTTTCAGCTAACGGTAGCAATGTCACACGCTTTTGTGCTAATTAAGTTTTGGATGATTAGATGAAATTTCAATTTTAGTAATTCGTATATCGGCTTTGCTGGGAAAGGAAAACAAGGTGCCTTTTGAAAAGGAAATAGAGCAACTTCGGCAACTTCAGGATAAAGCCCGCCAGATGGGCGGACCCGAAAAGATCAGGAAACAACATGATCAGGGCAAGCTTACTGCCCGTGAGAGAATTGATCGTCTGCTGGACCCGGACTCTTTCCTGGAAGTCGGCATGCTCAATCACTCGGATGTCCCCGGGATGGAGGATAAGACCCCGGCCGACAGTAAAGTGGCCGGCTACGGCCGGATTGACGGGCGTCCGGTGGCCGTTGTTTCCAACGATTTTACCGTGATGGCTGCAACTTCGAGCCGAATAGCCGGACGCAAGGAAGGCGAGATTAAAGTGCTTGCTGCGCATCGCGGCTATCCGGTGATTTATCTGGGCGAGGCCGGCGGCGCCCGCATGCCGGACATCATGGGATCCGCCGGGCTTGCCTCATTTGGCGGGGGCGGTTTTGATACCTACCTGAAGATCATGAGCCGGGTGCGACAAACCCCCATGGTAACGGCCATCCTGGGGGAATGTTACGGTATGCCGACATGGATGGCCTGCCTTTCGGACTTCGTGGTCCAGGTCAAGGGAAGTGCCATGGGCGTTTCCGGTCCCCGGGTGGTCGAACTTGCATTGGGGGAAACCGTTTCCGATGAGGAACTTGGCGGCTGGCAGGTGCATGCGGAAATTACCGGAAATGTGGACCGGGTCGCTGAAAATGAGGAAGAATGCTTTCAGATCATCCGCCGGTATCTGGCTTACATGCCGTCGCACTGTGATGAACGCTCCCCTGAGTTACCGGTCCCCGATGGATCCGGTTCCAAAATGAACCGCGTTCTGGAATACCTGCCGGAAAAGCGCAACCGCAGCTATGATATGCATCGAATTTTGAACTGCATCGTGGATAAAAACAGCCTGTTCGTGCTAAAACCGACCTTTGGAAAGTCAGTTATCACAGCTCTGGCGCGGGTTAACGGAAGCGTTGTTGGGATTGTGGCCAATCAGCCCATGTTTAATGCCGGTGCCATGGGTACCGATGGCATTGATAAAGTCATCAGTTTTCTGTGCCTGTGCGACTCATTTAACATACCGTTGCTGTTTTTTCACGATATTCCGGGGTTCCTGGTGGGCAAAGCAGCCGAACGCAAACGGGTGGCGGCCAAGGTTATGAATTATATGAACGCCCTGGGGTTGCTGAGCGTTCCCAAAATCTCGATTATTGTGAGAAAAACTTACGGCATGGCTTTCTGGAATATGTGCGGCACGGGTTGCGCCACCGATTTTCTGGTGGCATGGCCGTCAGCGGAAATAAGCTTTGTCGATCCCGCCATCGCGGCCAATGTGGTTTACGGCGGCAAACCGTCGGCAGCCGACAAGAAATCCGCTGAATGGCAAAATCTGATGCAACAGTTGGTGGATGATGCCTCTCCCTACGGGGCTGCCGGAAAGCACTTTATTCACGATGTGATCGATCCGAAAGAAACCAGAGCATATATCATCAAGGCCCTGGAGATCAGCTATAATGCGCGCCGCCAGGGCATTGGGGAGCACAAACTGGCGAATTGGCCGACAAAATTCTAGAATTGGCTTTGAGAGAGCGTCTTATGCCCGGATGCTGCGTTGCCAGCCAACTCAAAATACTCACATACGATCGTGTATGCTCCGTTTTTGAGTTGGCTTGCGCCCTGCCTTCAGGCATAATCCACACTCTCAAAGCCAATTCTAAAAATTATTAATTCATAAAAGAGCAATCTCGTACCTGATAGCGATTAACGATTGAGCTTGCTCAATTTAGGAGATGACCATGGGTAAACGCGTGTTGAGAACAAAGCTTTGCAATATGCTGGGAATTGAATATCCGATTCTAAGCGCCGGGATGGGACCGACCCTGATCGGCGAAAAAACCGGGGCACCGGTTGAACTGGTGGTAGCTGTTTCGGAAGCCGGCGGCCTGGGGGTGCTGGGCGGAAGCGGCTACACGGTGGACGAACTCCAGCAGGCTATCCGCGAGATCAAAAAGCAAACCGATAAGCCTTATGGTGTCGATCTGCTTCTGCCCAAGCACCTGGATCTTAAAGGCGGCATCGGTGGAACAGATGCCACAGAACTGCCTCTGAGCGAGGTGCTTAAAACCATCCCGCAGGCACATCAGGAATGGATACATAAAATAAAGCAGGAGATGAAGTTGCCGGATGTGCAGATTATGATTCGCCGAAACACCACCACTATGCTTCCAAAGCAATCCATCCAGGTCTGTATCGAAGAAAAGGTACCGCTTTTTTGCGCCGGTCTCGGAAATCCCGGCTTTATGGTCAAGGATGCCCATGCTGCCGGGATGAAAGTACTCGGTATCACCGGCAATGCCAAAAACGCCAAACGCATGGCAGATTCCGGCATCGATCTGCTCGTGGCCCAGGGGCATGAAGGCGGAGGGCACACCGGCAGGATCGGTACAATGGTGTTGCTACCGGCAGCAATCGATGCTGCGTATCCGGTACCCGTCCTGGCTGCCGGCGGAATCGGCGATGGACGCGGAATGGCGGCAGCGCTTGCCATGGGCTGCGCGGGTGTCTGGGTCGGAACACGCTTCCTGGCCACCCATGAAGGCGGCGCACTGGATGTGAACAAACAAAAAATTGTGCAATCCAATGATGAAGGTACCCGTGTCAGTACGGCCTACACTGGCAAGACGCTGCGTGCCAGCTATAACCAGTTTCACGATTTATGGGAAAATTCGGCGCTAGAGCCCCTGCCGTTTCCCACTCAGGTTTTAATTTCTTCAGCCCTTCTGGCAAGCTTCATTGAAGCCAACAAAACTGACTTTGTCGGCGGTCTGGCCGGCCAGGTGTCCGGAATTATCAAAGAAATAAAGCCGGCAGCCCGGGTGCTGGAGGAAATGGTAGAGGAAGCAGCTGATATTCTGACAAGAAAACTGCCGGAAAGTGTCTTCGTCAAATAAGAAACTGGTTAAAAAAGGTGGAATTGAAGGGCCGTAACCCATTAGGATTACAGCCCTATATCTAGAAATGGTGCCGAAGGCCGGGATTGCAAAAATATAAATGAAATCAAATAGTTAATAAAATCAAAGCTAGTTTAAGTGACATTAAGCTAGTTTTTGTACAGTCCTGGCTGCATATTCGCATATCAATTGCATATGAATCCAATATCCCTTAAAACGCCCATTTTACCTCCCAAATGCTAGTTTTAAGCCAAAAAACTTTTTAATTGGCTTTTTTAATGAATTATCAGATATTTACTGCGGTCCAACCCCTTATTTATCTCAAAATAGCATTCATTAATTTGAAAATATCGGCAATACTTGGTATATATTATTAGGTAGCGCGTTTTCGATCTTGCGATGGAATTGAGCCTTGCGCACCAATACGATCCAGTTTTGCTGAGAGATGGTTTTCAATTTTTCTTCATTAAACAAAATAGTTTATATACCCCCGTGCCGAATTAGTGACCTGTCACCCCTGTCCAACAGGCTTCATCTCATAATTCTATTGATATTCATTTTATCTTTCCATGGCTGTGCTGATATGAGAGAAGTTGTTAAATCTCTGCCGCTTCATATCCACCCAGAGGAAAAGATCGAACGAAATGATTTTTTTGTTGCAAAAGAAGATGACGTCATTGGCCGGTTGGCGGTCATCAAACTCGAAAAGGGGGATACGCTGCCGGATATTGCGAGACACTTCAGCTTAGGAATCAATACTGTCAGTGCAGCTAATCCGGGGGTAGATATATGGGTGCCTGAGGCCGGAGGGCGCATCTTGTTGCCGCTGAGTTTTATCCTGCCAGACACCCGCAAAAAAGGTATCGTGATCAACTTAGCCGCTATGAGGCTCTTTTATTTTAGAAAAGATGGTAAACTATTGGCCGTGTCGACCTACCCGGTCGGTATCGGTACCACAGAGCAGCCCACCCCCATGGGCCGAATGTATATAACGCGCAAGAAGTTGCGGCCGACCTGGTATGTGCCCGCCGTGATTGCTCAAGATCATCGGAAAAAGGGAGATCCTCTGCCGGCGAATGTACCACCGGGGCCTCTAAATCCTCTGGGAGAATACGCGCTCTATTTAAGCAAATCAGGCTATTTGGTCCATGGTACGAATAAACCGGCCAGTATCGGTCTCAGGGCAACCTATGGCTGCATAAGACTCTATCCGGAAGATATAAAGAGACTTTTCAAAAACACCCCGGTAAAAACACCTGTTCGCATTGTTAATCAGCCATATCTAGTCGGCCAGCGTGATGGAATAATTTACATAGAAGCGCATCGGTCCGTTGAACAATCAGGCACCGCTGAGTTGAAGAAGGCATATGCAAAATTGAGAAATATTGAAAAGAAGTCAGGACACGCGCTTGACTGGAAAAAGGTTGGGAAAGTAGTGGGGGAGGCCCGCGGGTTCCCAGTTCCCA
>Ga0224509_10000269_pt1 | contig 14143 bp, 10 predicted proteins | sample SF_Jan12_sed_USG_5_FD_170158 | JGI IMG/M metagenome (GOLD analysis project Ga0224509, IMG submission 170158) | Sediment microbial communities from San Francisco Bay, California, United States - SF_Jan12_sed_USGS_24 | ecosystem: Environmental > Aquatic > Marine > Sediment | place: USA... | reverse complement strand
CCGCGGCCAGCGTCGCACCCGAGGACGTACCGACGAAGATGCCTTCCTGTCGAGCCAGTTCCCGGGCCAGCCGCATCGCTTCGTCACCCGACACAGGTACGACTTCATCTAGCAGATTTTCGTCGACCGCGTTTTGAGTGAGTTCGGAGATGAAGTCCGGGCACCAGCCCTGCATCAGGTGCGGGCGGAAATTCGGATGGCTTCGCGACGGTGCACCGTCGGCTTTGCGGGGTTGCGGGATCCCACTACCGAGCACCTGGGCGTTATCCGGCTCCGCGGCGACAACCCGAATCGACGCGTCGTGCGCTTTCAGGCCTCGGGCCACGCCCAGCAGCGTGCCACCCGTACCGAATCCCGAGACAAACGCTTCCAGCGGTTCGCCCCGCATGTCGGCAATGATCTCGCTGACCGTAGTGCGCGTGTGGACCGTTGCGTTGGCTTCGTTTTCAAACTGCCGGCACAGGAACCAGCCGTGTTTTTCGGCGAGTTCAGTGGCCTTGTTGAGCATGCCCGTGCCTTTCTCGGCTGCGGGTGTCAAAACCACCCTGGCGCCGAGGAAACGCAACAACTTGCGGCGTTCGATGCTGAAGCTTTCGGCCATCGTGACGACCAGCGGATACCCCTTGGCAGCACAGATCATCGCCAGAGCGATACCCGTATTGCCGCTCGTCGCTTCCACGACGGTCTGGCCGGGCTGGAGTTTGCCACTGCGCTCGGCGTCTTCGATAACGGCGTGCGCCATACGGTCCTTGATCGAGCCGAGCGGGTTGAACGCCTCAATCTTTACATAGACATTAACGTCCCCTGGTGCCAGCCGGCCGAGTTTGACGAGCGGCGTATTGCCAATCGTTCCCATAATGTTCAGGTATCGAGCCATGGTGCTCCTCCTCGATGAGGTTTTGACGGATGCGGGCCGCGGTCATACCGTAGGTGACCAGCGGTATCCGCCCGATTCGTTCCAGCAGGTTCTTGCAATGAGGCATGGTGACCTCCTCCCCGATTCGTTTGTGCGTTGAATCTGGTGCTAATCTTTACCCTGTATCGATGAAGCCACCGTGGGAATGACCGTGGTTTTTGTCGGTCTTGTCTAAAATGTCCTGAAAACAGGCTGTTACAGGGGTGTCCGTACGCGCATGACCGCACTCGAACTGCATTTTCTGGGTGACTTCGAAGTGCTGAAGGACGGTAAGCCACTGCCGCTGCCGCCCTCGAAGAAGACCCGCGCGCTGCTGGCGTACCTGAGCCTCAATCCGCGCCAGTTCCGGCGCGAGCACCTGTGTGAACTGCTCTGGGAGATTCCGGACGACCCGCGTGGCTCATTGCGCTGGAGCCTGTCGAAGCTGCGGCGGCTGGTCGACGATGACGACCAATCGAGAATCATTGCCGACCGCACTAACGTAGGCGTCGATACCAACGACGTATCGATCGATGTCACCGAGCTGCGAGCTCTTGTCGGCAACGGTGTCGCCGAGGCACCCCTGGAAGAGCTCGAGGCAGCCGCAATGCGATTCCGTGGCAACTTCCTCGAGGGATTGGAATTTCCGAATTTTCACGATTTCCATGCATGGTGCGTGGCCGAACGCGAGCAGTCACTGCGTGATCGCGTGGCGCTGCTCTCCGCACTTGTTGCGCGACTGGAGAACAACCCGGAGCGCGCCTTGCCGCATGCAAGGGCCCTTGTTGGCCTGTCGCCTTACGATGAGGACCATCGGGCGTTACTGATCCGGTTACTCAATGCCGCGAACCAGACCGCAGAGGCCGAAGAACAATTTCAGCTGGGACTGCGCATGCTGAAAGAGGCTGGAGTGACGCCGTCAGGCGCAATGGTCGCCGCGCGGCAGGGTCCCCGCATCGACCGAGTACCATCAACGCCGATCCCGAGGAAATCCAGGGACGTGAAGGCGCCGGCACCGCGCCGTCGCGGACTGGTCGGGCGCAAGGAAGAAGTGGGTACCCTGGTGGAGGCCCTGGACGCTGTTTGCGCCGATCATAAAGCCGCGATGGTCGTCGTGCGCGGCGTGCCCGGTATCGGCAAGAGCTGTGTGCTGCATTCCCTGCTCGAGTACGCAGAAGACGCGAATGCCTTCATATTGCAGGCGACGGCGTTCGAATCCGATGCGATAAGGCCGTTCGCCCTGTGGATCGATTCGCTGCGGGCGCTGGGCAGCGAGGTCTATGAGGATATTTTTGGCGCGACCGATGTCTCGAACCGGGATCGTCTGTTCGGCAAACTCTCCGACCTCATTGCGCGCGAAGCCGAGGCGGCGCCGGTGCTACTGCTATTCGACGACCTGCAATGGTCTGACGAATCCAGTGCATCTGCTCTGCATTACCTGATGAGAATGAACCGTGATCGGCCGATATTCGCCGTAGTTGCAGCAAGGAGCGGAGATATTCGGGACAACGCGCCTTTGCAGCAGGCACTGAGCGGGCTGCGTCATGATGGCTTACTCAGTGAAATCGAATTGGGGCCATTGCCGGAAGATGCACTGTCACAGCTGATAGCCGAACAGGCACCGGGTGCGGACTTCGAGCGTCTGAGCGGGGAGTGCGGCGGCAACCCACTGCTCGCGATCGAGCTTGCGAGGGCCGAAGTCGACGGCTCCGGCGGCGGGTCACTCAATGAACTGGTGCGGGAACGCCTTGGACGGTTCAGTACAACAGGGGTGGAAGTACTCGAATGGGCGGCCGTCCTGCTGCCCCCGGTCGATGCCGTCTCACTTTCTGTCGTAGCAGGGCTGGATGCTACCGAGATCGGCGAGGTGCTCGAAGTGGCGGAGCGCCAGGCGATGTTGGTACCCGCGGACAACGGCCTGCGCTACTCGCACGACTTGATTGCCAAGGCCGTGTATGCAGACATCTCGCCGCTGCGCCGGCAGGTCATGCATCGCCGTGCGGCAGAGATTCTCGAGCAGGAGTCGGCGCTCGACCTGGCCCGTGCCTCCTGGCTCGGGCACCATGCGACGCTGAGCGGCGACCCGGGACTGGCGGCCCGGGCGATGGTCTCCGTCGGGCAACTCTGCCTGAGGTTCTTTGCCAACGAAAAGGCCCGCTCGCTGGCCCGGCAGGGCCTGCAATTCGCGAAGGAGCTGGCTGATCCCTCGCGCGTGGGCGTCGAGATCGACCTGCACAACGTATTACTGTCCGCCGAACCCATCGACGACTGGGAGGCGGCCGCGGAGCTTTATGCGGCGCTTGCCGAACGCGCACTGGACCTCGGTGACCTTCCCCATGCGCGACTCGGTTATCACATGGCGGCGTATGTGCGGTGGAGCCAGGGAGAATGGGACGGCGCACGCGAGCAGTCCCTGCAATCCTCGCGCGTCATGCGCGGGGATGATAGCAAGGCAAACATCGTCGGCATGGCGGAGACTGCGAAGTGCCTGGTAATGCTCGAACGCGACCTTTCACAGGCGGATGCAATGCTGATGGAGGCCGACTCGCTCGCGCAACGCAGGCAATTCGCGCATCCGGCGATCGCGGCGGGAAATGGCATGTTGCGCCTTCATGAAAACCGACTCGATGAAGCTGAGGAGTTTTTCCAGCAGTCACGTACGCTCTGCAAGTCGGCGGGCGACAGGCTCAACGAATTCCTGGCCTCAGAGTATCTCGTCATTATCGAATTGCAGCGCGGTCGACATGAAGTGGCGCGCGATCGGGCGAAACAACTCGTATCGCTCGGCGAGAAGATTCGCGAAGGCAGCGAAAAGCCGTTCGCTGATGCACTGCTGGGGTTATGCAACTATGCGATCGACGACGACTTTGCGGAACTCGACACCGCGCTCGACGCACTGCGGGTTGCAGATGCGAAATACCGACTCGCATACATCCTGACGCGTACGGCAGTAATAGACTGTGAGCGTGGCCGCAAACAGAATGCCGTGGAGCGTGCTACCGAGGCACTCGAATATGCCACGATACTTGAACGCCCGACGGAGATGCTGATGGCTAATGCCGTGCTTGCGTGCGGATTCGGAGAGATCGGCGCCGAGGAAGCGGCCGGGCACGCCGGTGAAGTCGATCGTCTACTGCCGGCGGCAGCCAGTTGGGCGGCTGACATCGGCAGGCGGCTCGCCGAGGGCCATGAGGGCAAGGAATCGTGATAGAGCCAACGAGGAGTCAGTGATGAGCGAGGTGATCCTCCAAAGACAATTTGCGGAGCCACTGACGGACGACGCCCTCATAGAAATGTTACAGGGTACGTCGGGTTGCTTCGACCTGCACCGTGTCGAATGGCAGGAGAGTTTGCTGTCGAGTGACAGGCAGCACATGCTTTGTCATTTTCGCGGTCCCGATGCCGAATCGGTGCGCGCGGCGCTGCGTAGCGTCGACACGGATATGCGAGTCCATTGGCCGAGCACCGTGCACGATGCGCCGGACAGGTCATCGGACGAGATTTGCGCAGCCAATGTGCTCGTGCTCCGCAGCTTCGACGAGCCAGTGACGCTCGAGGACCTGCAGGCCATCGAGGACGACAATATTCACTGCCTCGAGACGCATCGGGTCCGGTTCATGCGCACCTTTTTCTCGACCGATCACATGCACATGGCCTGTCTTTATGAGGCGCCGGATTCTGAATCAGTGCGCATCGCCCAGCGCCAGGCAGGGATGCCGTTCAACTCGATCTGGGCATTCCAGCGCCTGGCGCCCGACATGTTCGGGTAAATAAATCGAAAATTCCACGGCCGATTCCACGCTGGCTTAAACGACGAACCAGCAGAGTTGCTCCTGCCCGGCACGAACCCGGGAAGCTGATTTCACAACTATTCAGGAGCAAAACACCATGGAAAACAATCAGATGAATGCCGACAACGGAGTAAACGTCGAGGCCCTCCTCGGTGCGCGCGAGGCACTGACACAGGCGCCCGAGGCTGCGCAGTTCCAGTGGCGCGCGACCAGTGAGTGGGTTAACGGTACGCATAGCCGCACCACGATCGACAAGTTCTTCGGGCTCGGCGAGGAACAGCAACATCGCAGCGCTTTCCAGTTTGACGCAGATCATCCCGAGGTTTTCGCTGCTGAGGACAACGGCGCGACTCCCGTCGAGTTTGTGCTCGTCGGCCTGGCGAGCTGCCTGACCGCGGGTATCGCCTCGGTTGCGCAGAACCGCAACATCCAGCTGCGATCGGTCAAGGCGACACTGGAAGCCGGTATGGACCTCCAGGGTATCCTGGGTATCGACGGCGACGTGCGCAACGGATTCGACGGCATCCGGGTCAACTTCGAGATCGATGCGGATGCCTCGGACGACGATATTGCCGCGATCGTTGCACAATCGCAGAAGCGCTCGGCCGTATTCGACGTCGTCACCAACCCGACCGACGTTGCCGTTACGGTCGAGAAGTCCTGATGCAAGATCGCCGATCACAGCGTGGGACCGGTGCTGTTGATGTTGTCATCATCGGCGCCGGTCACTCGGGCCTGGCAATGAGCCATTGCCTGAGTGCGCTCTCGATCGAGCATGTCCTGCTCGAGCGTGGGGCGGTGGCAAACTCCTGGCGCAGGGAGCGCTGGGATTCGCTGCGCCTGCTGACACCGAACTGGATGACCCGCCTGCCGGGGTGCGCGTACGACGGTGACGACCCCGATGGCTATATGGACATGACGCAGGTCATCGATTTCGTTTCGCGCTATGCCGAACGGATCGGCGCGCCGGTAGAAACGGGGACGGAGGTCCTGAGCGTGTCTCGCCAGGGGAGTGGCTACCGTGTAATCACCAACCGTGGTGACTGGCATTGTCGTGCCCTCGTGCTCGCGAGCGGCGCTTTCAACGAGGCGGCAATACCGGCGGTCGCCGAAGATGTGCCGGCAGCCGTGAAGCAGATTAACGCACACCAGTACAAGAATCCGGCACAGATTCCCGACGGTGGTGTACTCGTCGTGGGTGCGTCGGCTACAGGCCTGCAGATTGCCGAGGAAATCCATGCCAGCGGCAGGCCGGTGACCCTGGCTGTCGGGGAGCACGTACGCATGCCGCGACTGTATCGTGGCCGGGACGTTCAGTGGTGGATGCTGATGTCCGGCATTCTCGATGAATGCTTCGAGGAGGTTGACGACCCGGCGAGAGTGAGACGTCTGCCGTCACCGCAGCTTGCAGGTACGCCCGATCACTCAACTCTCGACCTGAACAAGCTGATCGATAACGGTGTTCGAACAGGTGGCCGGTTCATGGGAGTTCGTGATGGCAAGGTGCAGTTCTCCGGGTCGCTGCGTAATGTCTGTACGCTTGCGGATCTCAAGATGAACCGAATGCTTAATGCATTCGACGAGTGGGCGACAAGAACCGGGATCGATACCGAGGTCGATGCCGTCGAGCGATTCGATGCCACGCAAGTAGATGCTGCCGAACCGTTGAGAATCGATTTGCGGGACGGGTCGCTGCGTACAATCGTCTGGGCGACCGGATTCCGGCCGGACTATTCCTGGCTCGACGTGGCCGTCGTCGATCGCAAAGGACAGCTTCGGCACAATGGCGGGGTCGTCGATGCGCCGGGGCTCTATGTTATGGGGCTGCCGTTCCTGAGGCGCCGTAAGTCGAGTTTCATGCATGGCGCCGAAGATGACGCGCGTTACTTGAGCACGCACCTCGCCACGTACCTCGGGCAGGCTGCCCGGTTCGCCATCACCAGGATCGCTGTATGAACGAAACCGGAATATTTCCTTGATGCCCCGGTAAACGGCGACGGGTTTGGACGGGCTGCGACCGTCAGCTAGACTCCGCAGCATGGCCAGGCTGATCGTCTATTACGCCCACCCGGGGCACAAGTACTCGCACGTGAACAAGTACATGGCGCGAGCCGCGGGTGCCGTTGACGGGATTACCTTTGTCGACCTGTATCGCGACTATCCGCGCTTCGACATCGACGTCAACGTGGAGCAGCGGCGACTTGTGGAACACGATGTCGTCCTTTTCCAGTTCCCGATGTTCTGGTACTCCACGCCTTCAATCATCAAAGAGTGGGAGGACCTCGTGCTCGAGCATGGCTTCGCGTATGGGGCCGGCGGCGAAAACCTGGCGGGTAAACAGATGATGCTGGCGGTAACCGCGGCCGGGCCCGACGACGCCTACCGGCACGAGGGCTACCAGCATTACCCTATCCGCACGTTTCTGACGCCGCTTGAGCAAACAGCACGCCTCTGCAAGATGCATTTTCCGGCACCGTATGTCCTGTACTCGTCGCTGAAGGCGCCCGCTGCCGGGCTCGTCGAGCCGCACGTGGACGGCTATGTCCGGCTGCTCGAGGCCATCCGCGACGACCGTTACGACTTCGCTGCAGCGGAGAGAATGAACGTTGTTCATTTCGACACCCTGCCTGTCGGCGAGGAGGGCTGATCGTGGACGGATTCCTTCTGCTGGCATTCCTTTTCCTCGCGGCGGGGGTTGTCGCAGTGCCAATTGCCTCGAGGCTGGGTTTGGGTTCGGTGCTCGGCTACCTGATCGCAGGTATCGCCATCAGTCCGTTGCTGCAGCAGCTGCACGTCGACGTCGTCAGCATCCAGCACTTTGCCGAGTTCGGCGTCGTCATGATGCTGTTTCTCGTCGGTCTCGAACTCGAGCCGCGCATGCTGTGGTCTATGCGGGACAAGCTGCTCGGACTCGGCGGGTTGCAGGTGGCCGTGACCGCTGCAGCGATCATGGGTATCGCGATGCTGCTGGGCCAGCCCTGGTCGATTGCACTGGCGGTCGGCCTGGTCCTGTCGCTGTCCTCGACCGCCATCGTCCTGCAGACGTTGAATGAAAAGGGCCTGATGAAATGCGACGGCGGTCAGTCGAGCTTCTCGGTGTTGCTGTTCCAGGACATCGCCGTCATCCCGATGCTCGCCTTCATTCCGCTGCTCGCGCTGCCGGAGTTGGCGGACATGGCCGTCGCATCAGCGGAGCACGGCGGCGAGGGGGATCACGGCAGCATGAGCCTCGTCGAGCGTCTGGACGGCTGGCAAAGGGCGCTCGTGACCGTCGGAGCAATCGGCCTGGTCGTGGTCGGCGGCAGCTACCTGACGCGGCCCGTGTTTCGCTTTATCGCAATCGCCCGCTTGCGCGAATTGTTTACGGCATTCGCACTGCTACTCGTCATTGGCATCGCGCTGTTGATGATCGTCGTTGGCCTGTCACCCGCGCTAGGCACCTTCCTTGCGGGCGTCGTGCTCGCGAACAGCGAGTACCGCCACGAACTCGAGAGCGACATCGACCCGTTCAAGGGGCTGCTCCTCGGCCTGTTCTTCATTACTGTCGGTGCTGCAATCCGTTTCGACCTGCTGTTCGCAAACCTCGGCGGCGTCGTCGCGATGACGCTCGGCCTGATCGCCCTCAAAGCTCTAATACTTTATGCCTTGAGCAGGATCTTCAGCATCACCGGCGCCGATCGCTGGCTGTTTACGCTCGGACTTGCCCAGGCCGGCGAATTCGGTTTCGTTCTGCTCTCGTTTACGGTGGCGAGCTCCGTCATTCCGACAGCGCTCGCCCAACAGCTGCTGCTGGTTGTCACGCTGTCGATGCTGCTGACGCCGCTCCTTTTCATCATTTACGATAAGCTCATCGCGCCGCGGTTTGCTGCAACCGGGAGCCGGCAAGCGGACGAGATCGAGGAGCAGGGCAGCGTGATCGTCGCCGGGCACGGCCGCTTCGGCGGCATCGTCAATCGCATCCTGTTGTCCGCCGGCTTCAAGACAGTGGTTCTCGACTACCAGTCGGAGCAACTCGAGGTGCTGCGGAAGTTCGGCATCAAGGTCTATTTCGGCGACGCGATGCGGCCGGACCTGTTGCACGCGGCCGGTATCGGGGAAGCGAAAATGCTGGTTATCGCCATCGACGAGCGCGAGAGTGCGACGGAGCTCGTGCGGTACGTGACCGAGAATTATCCGCACGTCTATATCGTTGTGCGTGCCCTCGACCGTCACCATGTCTATGAACTCTGGAATGCCGGCGCGCGCGACATCATCCGCGAGCACTTCGACAGCTCGCTGCGGGCGGGGCGTTCGGCGCTGGAGGCACTTGGCGTTCACCCTTACGATGCGGAGCGCCAGGTGCGGGGATTCGTGTTAAACGACCGTGAGCAGATGTACCAACTGGCGTCCGTATTCAACCCGGACATCCCGGCGCATGAAAATGCCGAGTACGTCGAAAAGACGAAGAAGTTCCTCGAACGCTATGAGCAGGCCATGCGAGGCACAAGCGCGGCGTTCGGCAGTCGCCTTGACCGTGGCTGGGTGCCGCCGTCGCTGGACGACGTCGAAGCCGAGGAGCAGGCGGCCGAATCAGGGCAGCGGGAAGACGGCGAAACTCCGACGTAGTGATATCGGGAATCCTCAGTTAGGGGACAGTGACTTTAAGTGCCAGGCGAACGGGCCTGGCACTTAAAGTCACTGTCCCCTAACTGCCCTGGCCTGGCACTTAAAGTCACTGTCCCCTGATTCATCACTCTGCCATCACCCTTTCCAGTACGTCCGGGTCGCGCCAGCGCCCACTCACCAGGCGCAGCGCGTAAACCAGCGCAATGGCGAAAACCAGTGCAGCAAAAGCAAGCCACGACACCCTCGGGCTGAACTCGAACACCCGGATTATGAAGAACTGGGCGACGAGCATCGCCCAGTGCAGGGAAACCGAGGCCACCATCAACCAGCGTGTGTCGCCGGCACCCCGCAGGATCCCGCCGGACACGAGAATCACCGCGTCGGCCATAACGTAAGTGGAGAGACCGATCATCATGAATGCGGACAGTTCCCGGATGGCAGTGAAGTCACCGCTCGGAGGCGCAAACACCTCGACGAGCGGATATCGATACGTAATGTACGTTATCGCGAGCACCGCCGAATAGGCCAGGGCAACAGTGAACGCGGCGGTCATGACTTCATTGACACGCTCCATGTCCCGCGCGCCGACGAAGCGGCCGATCAGGCTGATGACCCCGACGTTCAGCCCTATCATCGGGACAAAGGAAAGAATATCCCAGTTGAAGACGATGGCGGCCGAAGCACCCTCGGCAACGCCGTAGGACTGGAACATCAGCAAGAACAGGTTGAACGCTGCGACGTTCAGGAACATCTCGAGCCCGGATGGGAAGCCGAGCCGCCAGAAGCGTCGCAGGATCTTCACGTCGAGCGAAAATGAGCGCAGCACACCGAATGAGTCACGGTGCTCTTTGCCGAAGTAGAACGCGACAAACAGCGCGAATGCGAGGACCGTCGCGACGACGGTGGAAATGCCGGCACCGACGATCCCCAGCGCAGGGAATCCCAGTTTTCCGAATACCATGACGTAGCTGAGCGGCACGTTGATGACCAAACCGAAGACGTCGCAGATCATGACCACGCGAGTCCGGCCTATGCCAGCGAAGTAGGACGAGATACAGGTCTTGGCGAGTGTCACGAGCACACCGGCCATCAATATCAGGTAGTACGTACGCTCGAGCCTGACCTGCTCCGGTTCGTGCCCCATGCCTTCAAAAATCCCGGCGACGAGGAACGTGATCAGCGTCAGGACCGGCGCGCTCATCGCGGTGATGATCATGCCCTGGGTGACGACTTTCGGGCATTTTTCCTTTTCACCCGCGCCCAGGTACTGCGCGGCCAGCGCGTTTGCGTAGGCAAGCAGCCCGATGAAGAAACAGAACGAGAAAAACGATGCGACACCGCCACCCAGCGCCGCCGCCATGTGGACGGGATCGATTTGCGACATGAAATAGCGATCGGTAAAGATCATCACGGCGAAGGCGCCCTGAGATACCACCATCGGCAGGGCGAGCCGCAGCAGTTCGGCCGTGGTCTGACGACTGAAATTACGGTGGAGTAACGACATCGATGATTTTGCCAAGCCCGGTAGGTCGGCCGACTGAAGCGCTCAACTACAGACTGCCCAGCTCCCCGGCCGAGAGCTGTGCAATACCCAGCGATTCGGGGGTGCGAACTGACTCACCCGCGTAGTCGCGCGCCATGAGCACCGACGTGACACGGATCATTGCATCGATCGTCGGTGTTTCGACGCCGACCTGGCGGCCAAGCCGGGATAGAAAGACGAGACCGTATCCGACGTCTTCATTCAGGTAGCGGTGGTCCAGCCGAGGCTGGGCGCCGATGCCGAGGAAGCCCGGCGCCGTACGATAGGCCTCGCCGTAATCATCGGCAAGCATATACCCCTGGCGCATCCCCAGCTCGGGATCCGGAACGATCCGAATACCCAGCTTTCTGCCGATCGTAATTCGTTCCCTGTCGAGCGCTTCGATCAGCCTGCCGGTCGCATCGCTTACACCTTCTTCGTAGAACAGGAAGTCACCGCCGGTCCCTTCGATGCGTGCCGCATTGGTCAGGGTTACCGCAGGATGGATGATCGGGTTGGCATTCTGCAGGCTCGTTTGCATGATGCTCGTTGCCGGCTCCATGCCGGGATAGACATCCTCTATCAGGCGCAGTACCGCATCCGTTTCCGTGGCCGGTAAAGCGGCGAGCAGGTTGCCCGCCTTGAGTTTCAGGAACACACGGATTCTGCCCGGCTCCGCCAGGCGAACTGCGTAATGCAGGGTCGACGTTTCGGCCACCCGCACAGTCTCGTCACTGATTCCGAGACCGGCGGCTTTCTTGAACGCAAGCGCGCCGCCGCAGGAACTTGGCGTCACGATCACCGTCTGTCCCGGCTGCAGCTTACCGGCGACCGCTTCGCCAAAAGGCTCGGTGCTGTAGGCGGGACCAACCACATAGATCAGTTCTGAATCCCGCAGCGCCTCATCGATGTCGTGACCCGCATAGGCGACATTCTCGAAACCCGCAATGTCGCCCTCGGCATGGATGCCCTCCTGGCCGGCCACCGCGGCGATATTGTCCGGGAACTGCGGGAAATCGAACAGCCGCACATCGTGCCCGTGTGCAGCGCAATCGAAGGCTATCGCCGTTCCGCCCGCGCCGGCCCCCAATACCGCAATTTTCATTCTCCTGCTCCTCGCTAACGTTGGCTGCATGGCCCAACCGGCAACCGACATCGGCACGCCGGCCTCCTGTGGTTTAATGGGCTCCGCGCCGCATAACAACGATCATAATTGCACATGCTTCTCCGCAAGACGACCAATCGCGTTACTGTCGTCGGATTTCTCGATGAGTGACCCGGCCTGGTACTCGGTCCTGCCGCCCGTGCTCGCGATCGTGCTCGCGATTTGGAGCAAGCAGGTGATCCTGTCGCTGGCCGCAGGTATCTGGATGGGGCATACCCTGTTGAGCCAGTTCAATCCGCTGGCCGGTCTTGCCAGAAGCCTCGACGGTACGATCAACGTCTTTACCGATCCGGGCGATGCCCGTGTGCTGGTTTTCACGCTCCTGATCGGACCGCTGATCGCCACGATTGAACATTCCGGCGGTGTGAGAGGGTTCGTGCATTACCTCGAGACCCGGCATTGGGTGCACAACGGGTTTCGTGCCCAGATTCTGGCATGGGCGACCGGGCTGGTTATTTTCGTCGAGTCGAGTATCACACTGCTTGTTGCCGGCTCGGTCAGCCGCCCGTTATTCGACCGCCACAAGGTTTCGAGAGAGAAGCTTGCCTACCTGATCGATGCCACGTCGGCGCCGGTATGCGTCATGATTCCTCTCAATGCCTGGGGCGCATTCATCATCAGTCTCGTTGCGTCGACGGGCGTCGAGAATCCTTTGCAGACATTTATCGCCGCTGTGCCACTCAACCTGTATCCCATCACCGCAATCCTGCTCGCGGGGGTCGTCATCTGGAAGAACGTCAATATTGGCCCGATGAAAAAAGCGGAGGCGAGGACGCAGGGCGGCGACATCCTTTGGCCGGGCGCCGTGCCGCTTGTCGATGTTTCCGCAGAGCAGGCGGTCAATGAGGAAGAGGGTGTTCCGTCGGCGTGGTTAATGGCGTTGCCCATACTGGCAATGGTGTTCATGATGCCGGTCTCTCTGTACATCACCGGCGACGGCAACATCATCAAAGGTTCGGGCTCGGTGTCCGTCCTCTGGTCCGTGTGCTTCGCGATTGTGGTTGCCTGGATCATGACGCTGGTCAAGGGCGATAGCTCGGTTGCTGAATTGATGCAGGTCTTCATGAAAGGCGCGGGCGACCTGCTGCCCATAGCCATCATTCTGTTACTCGCGCTCGCGCTGGGCGATGTCGCCGGCGAACTCGGCACCGGCGTCTACGTGGCAAACCTCGTCAGCGGGAATATTCCGCCGGTGCTGCTGGCGCCTATCGTCTTCCTTGTCTCGGCCTTCATCGCATTTTCCGTAGGGTCGAGCTGGGGTACGTTTGCCATCATGATTCCAATCGCCGTGCCGATTGCGGCGGCCCTCGGTCTGCCCGTACCGCTGATGCTTGCTGCGGCCATCTCCGGCGCGATATTCGGCGACCACGCCTCGCCGATCAGCGACACGACTGTCCTGGCATCCATGGCTTCGGCTACCGACCATATCGACCATGTTCGAACCCAGTTGCCCTATGCACTGGTTGCGGCCGGCATAGCGACCATCGGCTTCCTGATCATCGGCCTGATTGGTTGAAGCGAGCCGGGAATGCCGGTCACTGAGCGATGCCTGGCCGAGCCAATGATCGAAGGTCTACATTGGTTGGTTTCGGGTGCTTTCAGCTTGAAAATCTTCCTGCCGCATCAATATCCATAAGGCACCGAAGACGGGAAACATTTGCGTTTTGCGTAGTTGGTGCAACAGGAGAAGTGCTATGACCGAAGCATTGGTAGCAACCTACAAAAACGTCAGAGCGATTACAAACGTCGAAGACGATCTCCTTTCGACCGGCATTCCCAGCGAAAAGATCAAGGTCGATAGAGATCACCGCAAGATCCGCGTGTTCGTTCCGGATGCGACGAGGTCCGAGGTCCTGGAGATTCTGAATCGGCACAATCCGGCAGAGGTTCATTAGCCGGCTGATTGATTGAGACCGGCATCGCCGGTCTGACGGCATCCGACCCGCAAGAGCGCCGGATCCAGGGGGATGGTGTATATTCCGCACATCGAGGTTGGATGGCAGCGGATTTTATGGCTCGCGACAAACGGTTCTGGACGATTCTCGCAATATTCCAGGTCTTCTTCGGGCTCGCGGTTTTCGCGTTTACGCGCGAATACTATGTACAGGACGCAGAGACCGTGAGTGGTCACTCGCAGATAGCAAATCCATCGGCGGCCGCCTGGT
>Ga0224509_10000267_pt1 | contig 14210 bp, 14 predicted proteins | sample SF_Jan12_sed_USG_5_FD_170158 | JGI IMG/M metagenome (GOLD analysis project Ga0224509, IMG submission 170158) | Sediment microbial communities from San Francisco Bay, California, United States - SF_Jan12_sed_USGS_24 | ecosystem: Environmental > Aquatic > Marine > Sediment | place: USA... | reverse complement strand
TACAAGCAGCGGATAAGAAATAATAGAGTATTTCCACGCCGATAGACTCAACTATGCGGTGATTGGCACGCCTAATCGCTTGGAATACGATCAGGGATTCTTTGTGAAGAATGGTGACGGCTCAGCAGATGCCAAGCCAATAGCGCATCTGTACAAGACACAGGTGTACGCGTTAGCCAGACACTTGGGGTTGCCTGAGGAAATATGCGCAACGACTCCGACTACAGACACATATAGTATGCCGCAAGGGCAAGATGAGTTCTATTTTGCGCTCCCGTATGAGCAAATGGACGTTGCGCTCTGGTCGCTAAACAATGGAGTGTCGGCATCGGATTTGGCAGAACACTTGGCCATTACCGAAGAGCAGGCGCAGCACATTTACGACGACATCAGGAACAAGAGGAACACCACCCGGTACCTCCACTCGAAGCCATTCCTAATTGAAAAGGTTGAAGGGCTTCCAATCTTCTAGGCCAGAGATGTGGCCCGATGAGTCGGTTCGGCTTACGGTTCCGAGATCGATGCGAAGAAAACTTGGGATCATCATACTGAACTACAAGACACCTGATTTGGTGATCGATTGCCTGCATTCGCTCAGAGAACAGATTGAGCCAGGGATCGAGGTTGTAGTCGTAGACAATGCGTCTAACGACGGTTCAGCGGAGCGAATTGAAGAAGAGATTGCATCGAACCAATGGGGCAGCTGGGTTCGAGTCCTTTGCTCTCCGGTCAATGGAGGATTTTCTGCGGGCAACAACCTCGGTATACGAGCCATTGATGCGGATGCTTACATCTTGCTCAATAGCGACACAATTGTTCTGCCTGACACCATAAGAGAGTTGCTTCATGCCATGGAGTTGTGGCCGAACGCCGGTTTGATTGGGCCGGGGTGCGTTACCCAAGATGGCAACAAAGACCAGAGCACGTTTCAGTTCATTCGACCCATTACAGATTTCATACGTTCGGCTTCAACGGGCCCAATCTCTCGGTTGCTCCGACGATATGACACGCCCTTCCTGACCACAGATTCTGCTGCAGAGCCAGATTGGATTGGATTTGCCTGTGTCCTAATCCGTCGAGAAGTAATTGAGGAGGTGGGCCTGCTAGACGATGGCTTCTTCATGTACTTTGAAGACGTCGACTACTGTCATCGAGCTCGGAATGCTGGGTGGACGATACTGTATTGGCCAAGAGGAAAGATTGTTCACCTTCTTGGGGGTAGTTCGGAGTTTGCGTCCAAGAAGGCGTTGCAGCACCGAGCACCGCGTTATTTCTATGAGGCGCGGTCCCGTTATTTTGCGAAGCACTATGGCCGCATAGGGCTATTGTCGGCGAATCTTGCGTGGCTGCTCGGTCGTTGCATCTCACTCGCTCGAGAACGTCTTGGAAGCAAACAACCGCATCATCGTAAGAACGAAGCCCTTGATATTTGGATAAATGTTCTGAACCCTTTTCGAACATCGCCAATGCCTGGTAAAGGGAAAGCGGATCAATGAGTGAATCATCAACTCGTCCTGACAAAGCATCAAACGATCGACATGAGCATCCAGCACAAACGGAAGTGTCGGACTCTTCGGCACACCAGACCGCAGCCTCACAAGCCATCGGTGAGAATCCGACTCCAGGGAACCGCAATCAAAACCCTCCCGGTATTGGCTTCTTAAAGCTCATTGCGGAGGATTTTCATACCTACGATAGGAAAGTATCCGAACCAGGGTTCTGGGCCGTCGCGATCCATCGTTTTGGAAACTTGCGGATGGACATACGACCGCGTTTGCTTCGTATGCCCTTTAGCCTGCTCTATCAGGTCTTGCACACATGCATGAGTTGGTTCTTTGGCATCGACCTGGAGTATTCGGTCAGGTTGGGAAGACGAGTACGGCTATGGCATCATGGCGGGATATTCCTCGGAGCAATATCCATTGGTGATGATGTTACGATTCGTCACAACACCACGATGGGTGTGGTTCACCAGCATGAAGGCTGGAAGAAGCCGACCATAGAAGATCGCGTCGATATTGGGACCGGCGTGTGCGTTCTGGGTGATGTCACAATCGGACACGATAGCGTAATAGGAGCAAATTCAGTGGTTGTGCGTAGCTTCCCACCTTACTCGACGCTCTTTGGAGTCCCTGCTCGACGTGTGAATGTGAAAGCAGGGACCCAACGTAGCGCTGGTACGGATCGACCGGGACAAGAAGGCCCGGTTCTACGCTCCTGCAGCCCCCGAATTGCTTAGATTCAGGATCTTTTTCGAATGCAGGTCAGTGAAGAACTGAGGCGTTGGACGCGGGAATTGTAGATGCGCATTGCCATTGTCGGATGTGGGTACGTAGCAAATTTCTACCTCAAGACGCTCCCGCTCTATCCGGAACTACAACTACTTGGCGTCATGGATCGGGATGACCAGCGTGCGGAGAGATTCGCCGAACATTTCTCGACACGCCGATTTCACTCCCTTGATGACGTGCTCGATGATCCCCAGGTCGAGTTAGTCGTCAATCTCACTAATCCTGGAAGCCATTTCGCAATATCCAAGGCCTGTCTGGAAGCAGGCAAGCATGTGTATTCAGAAAAGCCCCTCGCTCTTTCATTTTCGGAAGCGAAGCAGCTGGTAGATTTGGCAGAGCGAAAGGGGCTGCTCATTTCGTCCGCACCATCTCGCCTACTTGCCGAAACGGCGCAGACCATGTGGAAGGCCTTGCGCGAAAACGCAGTTGGCGATGCCTACCTCACCTATGCCGAAATGGACGATGGCTTGGTGCACCGCATGGCGTACGAGAAGTGGATCAACGAACTGGGCACTCCCTGGCCCTACCAGAACGAGTTTGAAACCGGATGCACGCTGGAACATGCGGGATATGTCGTATCGCTGCTGACGGCATTCTTTGGGCCTGCGCAAACCGTCACGGCTTTCTCGTCAGTCCGCATACCGGATAAGACGCCGGACGTCTCCACGGCGGTCAATGCCCCGGACTTTTCCGTTGCCTGCCTCAAGTTTGCGTCTGGCATGGTCGCCAGGCTCACGTGCAGCATCGTTGCGCCTGCGGATCACTCAATACGGATCTTTGGAAGTGACGGAATCTTGTGCACCGACGATATCTGGAAGCCCCGAGCTCCCGTATATCTCAAGCGATCAATGAGAATAAGGCGACGTACTGTAGCGCTACCCTGGAAAAGCAATTGTCCCTTGGTCGGACCGCCCTCCTCCCTGGCGCGCGCCCAGATGCGCCGCCTCGACGGCAAGAAGGTGGACTATTGCCTCGGCATCGTGGAAATGGCAGCAGCCATTCGCGAGAGCCGCCCCTGTCGACTGTCCGCCCAGTACTGTCTGCACAACAACGAAATCGTACTCGCAATCCACAACGCGCTGGAAACAGGGTCCTCCTACGATGTCACCACCTCATTCGACCCGCCGGAGCCGATGCCTTGGGCCAAGTCTTAGTTTGAAGGGAAGCAGATCTTGAGAGTGCTTGTAACAGGGGCCGCCGGATTCCTCGGCTCGCACGTGGTAGGTCAACTGCTCGATCGGGGGCATGCAGTTCGCGCGGTCGTGAGGACGAGCTCGGCGCTGCCGGAGGAATGGCGTGGCCGTGCGGAGGTCGTAGAAGTAGACCTTCAAACAGGTCCGGCTTTGGATAGTCTCTTTGATGGCGTGGACGTTCTGATTCATCTCGCCGCCACGATGCGCGGAACCGCCGAGGCGCAGCGCGCGGGCGCAACGGTCATCACTGAACGATTACTGAACGGCATGCGCATGGCAGGCTCTGCGCGTCATGTGGTACTCGCAGGCAGTTGCTCGGTATACGACTGGACTGCCGCACGCGGGATATTGAACGAGGAGAGTCCTTTAGAAACACGGCTCTACGATAGAGATGGTTACACTATCGCAAAAGCATTGCAGGAACGCATCGCACGCCGCTTCGCCGACGAGAACCGGTGGACACTATCCGTTTTGCGACCGGGATTCATCTACGGGCCCGGCGCGGGTCCGGCGGGTGGTGCTGGGCTCAAACTAGGACGCGTGTTTTTGGTCTTCTCACCCTTTGCGCGCCTGCGCCTGACGCACGTCGACAACTGCGCAGGTGCATTCGTAGATGCGGCAGAGAAGCTCGTCCCGGGCACTTTCAATATTGTCGATGACGACCAGGTATCGGCGTGGCGCTATGCGGGCAGGTTGAATGGCCGCAAGGGCGGCAACCTGCGAATTCCCATGCCATACTATCTAGGCCTGACCTTGGCTTACCTGGCGAGCATCGCCAGTCGCGTACTGCCGCGCGCGAGCCGCGGGAAGTTACCTGGCATCCTAAATCCCCGCCAATACCGCGCTCGCTTCAAACCGCTACAATATGACAACCGCCGTGCCAAGGAAGAACTGGATTGGGAATGCCAGCCCCTATTTGAAACCGGTTGCGACGTAACATGAGAACAACCGGCTATCTTCTCATTTCCCCGTGCCGCGACGAGGCGGAGTACATGCGCAAGACGCTGGATTCCATCATCGCTCAGTCGGTGCGGCCGGCGAAGTGGGTGATCGTAGATGACGGATCAACCGACGATACGCCGCAAGTGCTTGCGGAATACGCAAGCCGGCACGACTGGATCCAGATCGTCACCCGCGGCGATCGTGGCCGGCGTCTGGTCGGCCCGGGCGTCATCGACGCCTTCTATGCCGGATACGCGGCCGTCGATCCGGACGCGTACGAGTTCCTGTGCAAGCTCGATCTCGATCTGATTCTTCCGCCGCGGTACTTCGAAATCCTGATGAACCGCATGCAGGAAAATCCACGCATCGCAACGTGCAGCGGCAAGGCGTATATCCGAAAAGGCGCAGAGCTAGTCAATGAACTGCACGGCGACGAAACGTCGCTGGGCATGACGAAGTTCTACCGTGTCGAATGCTTCAAGGCGATAGGCGGGTTTGTGCGCGAAGTCATGTGGGACGGCATCGACTGCCACGCCTGCAGAATGCGCGGCTGGATTGCGTGCAGCTGGGACGATCCGGAATTGCGGTTTGAACACCTGCGGCCCGAGGGTTCGAGCCAGATGAGTGTCTACCGAGGGCGCATGCGGCACGGCTATGGCCAGTATTTCATGGGCACCGGGTTCCTTTACATGACGGCGAGCGCGATTTACCGCCTGCGCGAGAAGCCGTACATATTGGGGAGCCTCGCGATGCTCTGGGGATGGACCCGCAGCGCGATCCAGCGCAAACCGCGCTATGCCGACGCCGAACTCCGGAAGTTCGTCCACCGCTACCAGTTGCGGGCGTTACGGGTTGGCAAGAAGCGCGCTACCGAGGAAATTCACCGGACGCATGGCATCATCTGATCCGGCAGAACCCGGGAGACGCTCATCAGGCGAGAATCGCAGTTCCCCGATCGCCCGGATTGCTCGACTTACTTGAGGTATTGCAGATCGATCTCGGCCATCCGCCGGGAGAACTGTGAATGGAAGGGGCGAAAAGGAAGTCGCCGGGTCAAGTTCTCCATCGCGAGCAACATGAACCCATAACGGTTGATACGGAACCTTCGTCGTCCTTGCCGGTCCTCCTTCTGCAAGCGATGAACGAGTCTCCTGTCGACTTCGAGCTCGGGCAGGCCGCTCAGCTCATATCCGCGTCGAACCAACATCTCTCCGATCTTTGCTTCCGTAATTCGCGTTTCCTCTTCGCTCGCCTTGACCTTCCATTGGTAGACGAGCTTGGGATCGGGGAGATCATATGTCGAGGTCTTGGCATAGCTGAACATACCCTCGTCGAACTCGACGCCGATGAAGTCGCAGATCTGCGTCAGCACCTCGCGTGGTTCCCGAATCAGATGCTCGTAACGGATCTCGCAGTAGTCAGAGGTGGAGAGCGTGCACCGCACCTCGTCCCAAAGCGTTTCCGCCGTCATCCAGCGATCCGCTCCCCCCCAGCTGTTCCCGGCCCAGCCCATCGTGACGCATGAACGTGCAACGTCGCGGCCGTCCCTAAGGATGTGAATGAACCGAGCGTCGGGCCAGAGGTACCGCAAGCGGTCGAAGTGTTTGTGCACCGTAGCTCCGACGAGTTTCTTTCCGTCACGCTCTCTCTTCTGAACCAAGAAGCTGTCGACGAGCCGAGGGAAATCCAACGACGGGTCAAGCGTTACACCGGAGCTGGAAAACGATCGCTGTGCGGGCAACCAATGTCGATATTCTTCGATCGGAGGGAAGCTACCGCCCTCTCCAATCTGATCGACGGCGTGTTCGAATTCGAAGTGACAAGCGAGCAGCGGATGATGATCGAGCATTAGCCTAAGCAGCGTTGTTCCAGAGCGTTCTGCCCCGACAATGAAGAACGGTTGCTTGATCACGCCTTCACCTCCAGACAGGGCCACGTCCTCACGGCGGTTGGGTGTCCGAGTTCTTCTGGTGGGCTACAGCGCGCCGTAGCTGACGATGCCCACGCAGAGATCGGCATCAGGCACTCGTGGCTCCACCCATTTGCTAGTATGAGTCGACTGTGCATTCGCAGGGCAACATCTTCAGCTATGTGGCGCTCTTCAGTTGGATTCCCATGGCTCTGTGGGTCGCGCGCCAGTGGCCGCCCGCCAAAGCGGCCGCGCTGCTAATTCTGATTCCGTTGATGTTCTTGCCGCAGCGCATCGAGTTAATGCTACCCGGTGTTCCTGACCTTGACAAACTCCGGATCGCGATCCTCCTCATGCTGATTGCCGTTCTGCTCTTCCATCGCCAACGGCTTGCAACGGTTCGCTTGGACAAGTCGGTCAAGCTCGCCATCCTGGCGATGCTCGGCGGCGGCGTCCTCACCATGCTTCTGAACACCGATCCGATCTCTGACGGCGCGGTGTACCTGGCTTCCCATAGACCCTACGACGCGGTTCACAGTCTGTTGATCAACATGCTCGACTACGTCCTTCCTTTCGTTCTGGCCGTCGCGATGTTCAACGGCCCGAAGGATTTACGCGTTTTCTTTCGGGTCCTCGTTGGGGCCGCGCTTGCATATTCCATCCTGCAGATCGTGGAGATGGTGATGAGCCCCCAGCTTCACTTCTGGGTGTACGGATTCTATCAGCACACCTTTGGGCAGACCGTGCGGGGCGGTAGCTACCGCCCGATGGTGTTCATGTCGCATGGCCTTTCAGTGGCCATGTTCACCGTGGCTGGGATCCTTGCTGCTGCTGGGATGTACAAGACCAAGCTCAGGCTTTTCCCCATACCTTTAGGTTGGGCCTCCGCCTACGTTGGGGTGTACAGGAGCAGGGCCGGGGCTTTCCGAATACCTGCGGGTTGGGCCATGGTGTATCTCTGGATCATTCTTTTTCTATCGAAAAGCGTGGCGGCCTTCCTGTATACACTCGTTGCCGTACCGCTGGTCTTGTTGGCTAGTCCCAAGACGCAGTTTCGTGTGGCCGCGGTCTTAGCGGTCATTGTGTTGCTGTACCCAGATGCTCGCGACTCCGGCCTCGTGCCAGTGGACGATATCAGAGAGTGGGTTGGTTCTCAGTACGGGGAAGACAAGGTCGGCTCCGTCATGATGCGTTTCGACAACGAAGAGCTGCTCCTAGCACGCGCCAACGAGCGTTCGTTTTTCGGGTGGGGCACCTACTGTCGACGCTGCATTCACGACCCCCTGACCGGCGAGCCAACCTCGGTTACCGACGGAGACTGGATCAAGACCTGGGGCAAGTTCGGTCGGGTGGGTTTCTACGCCAAGTACATCTTGTTGCTGTTGCCCATCTTCCTCGCGGGGCGTCGACTCAAGTACGTCCGCCGAATGTCCGACCGTCGTCTCCTATCCGCGCTAGCGGTGATACTCGGGTTCTCGATATTCAACCTAGTGCCGAATTCCGAGTTCAACTACTTGGTGTTCGTGTTCTCAGGTGTGCTCATGGGCTGCTCCGAGGGCATCCTGCGCCACCAAGCATGGCAGGCGGCACTCCAAAAGGAGAGGTCGACCGCTCGCCAAATCGCGGTTCGCTCGCCGGGGGATGGATCCGCTCCGCACGCGCTGGCGCGATCGTAGCGTTGCACGCAGCGCTCTGCTTCAAGCGACGAAAGTTTCGCCGATTTACGGCTTTGATTTCTCGGAAGCGCCCGCTATGCTTGACAGCATTGGGGCCACGTTCTTGGGAGCACTTGGTGGAGATCAACGGAGCTTTCTTCGTGCTCGAGCCTGAAGTTTTCGAGCACGTCGAGCGTGACTCCGCGCAATGGGAGTTCGCACCGATGTTCGGTTTGGCTCGTGACAGACAGACCAACCAAGGAGTCTCGCGATGAAGATTGGCATGTTTCGAATCTCGCGAAGAAGGTTCATCGAAGGCGGTCTAACGCTCGGCTTTTTTGCGGCTGCTCCTCTCACGCTCTCGACCCAAGTTCGCCCCGACAAAGCTGCCTCCAAGATCATCGATCTCGACACCCACGTGGCCGTCGACGGATGGGTCATTCAGAAGGCCGATTCGGCGGTTTGAAGATTATGCCCACGCACCAGCCCCATGCCTGCCCGAGCAAGACCTGATGATCGTTGATTTGAATAGCGACGGAGTTCCACCTCTTTCGGGCTTTGATGCATGTATTTGCGGCGCCGGACCCGCAGGCATCACAATAGCTAGAAGCCTTGCCTCGAGGGGCCGGCACGTCCTCCTACTGGAGGCTGGTGGACACTACTACACCAAGCAGTCCCAGGAGCTATACGACGCTGCATCAATCGGCCGTGAAGCGTGGGTGAACCTTACGCGCCAGCGCTATTTGGGCGGGACGAGCAATCACTGGGCGGGGCGATGCCGTCCATTCGAAGCCTCCGACTTCCTCCGCGAACCACCTTCGGATCTGCCGGGCTGGCCGATCACTATCGACGAAATTGCCGGATATCAGAGAGCCGCTCTGGACATACTCGATGTCAAAACCGCCGACCCCTTCACCCATAGCGCCAACCCCGATCTCTCTCCGTACCTCATCGCGGATCGTGATGAGGTGAGTCCACCGACCCGATTCAGTGTGAAGTACAAAGAGGAACTCGCGTCTTCTCAGCACATCACGCTTCTCCTGAACGCGAATGCGAGCGATTTGCGCATGCCAGCCGGCGCGGACTCCCTCGATCGAGTCACTTTCAAGAGCTACGACGGCACCGCACACAGTGCTGAGGCCGGGGTTTTCGTTCTCGCGATGGGCGCCGTAGAGAACGCCCGGTTCATGCTCAACTGCACCAAGGACGTACGTGTCGGCCTAGGTAATGAATACGGTATGGTCGGTATCGGATTCATGGAGCACTTCAACGTTGCGTTTGGTGAGTTCGTTACGACGAGCGATCCAGAAAATTTCCGAAGGAGCCTGTTCACTTCGGACGCCTTTCTGGATTCCGACCGGCTAGTTGGTCGCTCGAACATCACACTGAAGATACTGCAGCAGATCAGGTCACACGGGCGCACGGCCGCCATCAAGACGTTTCTCAAGGATCTCGCATGCGAGATGGGCGTTGCCGAGAAGCTACAGTTCCTCACAGAGTTCGACTGTCCGGGTACGGGTGTGATCACAAGTCTCACCGAGCAGTTTCCCGCGCGCTCCAGCTACGTCGACCTCAGCGACCGAGTCGATCGGCTTGGACACCGGCAGCCGAGGCTGAACTGGGTCATGTCTAACGAGGATCACGAGTCCATTCGCCGGATCGGCATCCAACTTGGGAAAGACTTCGTGGATGCTGGCTTGGGCGCGATCAGACTTGCACCCGGGGTGCTCGACTCGCAACTCCCGCTGAGATTCAATCATCACGCCCACCACATGGGCACGACCAGAATGGCCAAGGGTCCGGCGGACGGTGTCGTAGATCAGAATTGCAGAGTGTTCGGCCTCGGAAACTTGTACGTCGCGGGGAGCAGCATCTTCTCCACGGGCGCCGCATGCAATCCGACGATGCCGCTCATCCAATTCGCGCTGCGGCTCTCCGACCACATCCTCGGGCGCTCGTCCAACTAGATGGTGGGGCTGCCCCCGTTCCGATTTGGTGCGGACGTTTAGCCGGGCTAGACTGCTAGCGTCCGGAGGCTGCCGCCTCGACGAATTCATGCTTTCTGAACGAGATGCCGCTGCTGCAGAGGATGTGGGATTGTTGAAAGTGGGTACGCCTTTCATGGGACGGGTGCTGCGCGATGCAGTCGGGTTCCATGCGCCGCGCCAGAGCCGCGAAGCCCATCTGCGTTCGGCGGTGGACTGGCTCAAGCGGGCAGTCGCTGCCACACCCGATAAGGGCGTGAGCTACGGCTACTCGATTCTAGGTGGCTGGCGACCTTCTTACCGAGAGACCTCTGGCTACATCGCCGTCACTTTCTACGAGCTTGCGCAAAGGCTTGGAGACTCCGAGTCGGCAAGCCTCGCCCGAAGTGTGTCCGACTGGCTTTGCGAAGTGCAGGAACCGGATGGCTCGATTGCAAATCCGCACTATCGCGCCGGCGAAGGCATCGTGTTCGACACCGGACAGGTGCTCCTAGGCTACGTTCGCGCCTATCGCGAGACCGGCGAAGCCCGATTCCGCGATGCCGGCGCTCAGGCCAGCGCATGGCTGGCAAACCGCCTCGACGACGACGGGGCCTGGCGAAAGAACACTCACCTCGGCAACCCGCACACGTACAACACACGCGTCGCCTGGGCGATGCTCGAGTTCAACGACGCCTCTCCTGACCTGGCCATCGAAGCCGCCGCGCGGAAGAACCTCGCCTGGGCGCTCAGCCAAGAGAAGAACGGCTACTTCGAGAACTGCGCCTTCAAGCTGAATGTCGCGCCCTTCACGCACACGATCGCGTACGCGATCCGAGGCTTCCAAGAGGCCGGACGCCTTCTTGGCGACGCGAGCTATGAGCAGACGGCGGTCCGAGCGGCCAATGCCGTTCTTGGACACGTACGGCAGGACGGCTGGATTCCGGGACAAATCGATGAAAGCGGTCAGGCGAGCGCTCGCTACTGCTGTCTGACCGGCAACTGCCAGCTCGCCATCATTTGGTTGAACCTCTACAAGTCGACAGGCGAGGAGCGCTACCTCGATGCGGCAAAGCGAAGCCTCGGTTACGTCATGGAACACCAGGACCTGGACACCTCGAATCTCGCGCTTCACGGTGCGATTAAAGGCTCGCAACCGATCTGGGGGCGATACGCGCCGCTCTCCTATCCGAACTGGGCAACGAAATTCTTCATCGATGCGATGCTCCTTTGGGAAGAGGTCGAGTCATGAAGACCATTCCGATCCTCAACTGCGAGTTCGGCGCCGTCACCTTGCAAGACACCGTCAAGTGGGCGCGCGATTGGATTCAGAGCGGCCAGCGTGGCTACATCTGCACCGTCAACGTCGCGATTCTCATGATGATGCGCGCCGATTCGAATCTACAGCGCTTTGTCGATGGCGCATCGCTGGTCGTTGCCGACGGGCAGCCCTTGGTCTGGGCGTCGCATCTTCAGCGTGACGCTCTTCCGGAGCGGGTCACCGGTGTCGATCTGGTCGATGAGCTCTGCGCGCTTGCGGCCAAAGAAGGGTTCGGCGTGTATTTCCTCGGCGCGCGTCGAGAGGTCATCGAGACGGCGGCCGGTCGCTTGAAGGCTCGCCATCCGGGACTCGTGATCTGTGGCACTGCGGACGGCTACTTCGACGCCAGCGAGGCGCCCGAACGCGCCCGGGCGGTTCGCGAAAGTGGCGCGAAGCTCCTGTTCGTCGGCATGGGCGTGCCTCGGCAAGAAGAGTTCCTCGAAAGCCAGTGGGACGAGATCGGCATTCCGCTCGTAATCCCAGTAGGCGGCAGCTTCGAGGCGCTGGCCGGAACCGTTCGCCGCGCCCCCATTTTCCTGCAGCGCGCTGGGATGGAGTGGGCCTTCCGGCTCGCCCAGGAGCCCCGCCGTCTGTGGAAGCGGTATTTGGTCACCAACACACAGTTCATTTTCCACCTTCTCAGGAGTGCAACGAGCTCGGAGTCCGAGTCCCAGTGATTCCAGCGCGGAGACAGAAATGACGCCGAAGACAAAGCTCATGGTCGTCATGGGAACCAGGCCCGAAGTGATCAAGCTGGCCCCCGTGGTCATCGGTGCACGAAATCGACCCGACGACTTCGAAACTGTCGTCGTCGCGACGAGCCAGCACCGCGAGATGCTCGATCAGATGCTCGAGACTTTCCAAATCAAAGTCGATTTCGATTTGGACATCATGAAGCCCAACCAAGACTTGAGTCATGTCACCACCGCGGCCTTGAGCGGGCTTCACGATGTTATCGGGCGGGTGAAGCCCGATTGGGTCATCGTCCAGGGCGACACCACCACGACGTTTACCGGAGCCTTGGCAGCCTTCTACCATCAGATTTCGGTTGCACACGTCGAAGCCGGGCTTCGCACCTTCGACAAGCGGCACCCCTTCCCCGAAGAGATCAATCGAAGGATGACGGGTCAGATTGCCGATGCACACTTTGCGCCAACGACTCTTTCTCGCGACAACCTGCTACGCGAAGGCATCAGCGAAGACGCGATTTCGGTCACCGGCAACACTGGGATCGACGCCCTCTTTTTGACCCTCGGGTCGATCCCCGAAAAGGCAAAGGCGCCCACTGGCAACCGTCGTCTGTTGGTCACGGCGCATCGCCGGGAGAACCACGGCGAGCCGATGGAGCGAATCTGCCGCGCCGTGCTTCGCCTGGTCGACGACTTCCCCGATCTGCACGCCTTCTATCCTGTCCACCTCAGCCCCAGGGTGAGGGACGTGGTCTTCCCGTTGCTTGGGAGCCACCCGCGAGTCGAGCTCGGGGAGCCCCTGGAGTACCGCGAGTTCGTTGAGGAAATGAACCGTGCCCACCTAATTCTGACCGACTCCGGCGGCATTCAAGAAGAAGCGCCTTCTCTCGGGAAGCCGGTGCTCGTCATGCGCGAGACGACCGAGAGGCCCGAAGGAATCGACGCGGGGACCGTCCGCCTCGTCGGCACCGACGAACAGCGCATCTATTCCGAAACCGCGCGCCTCTTGAGCGACGACGCGGCGTACGAGGAAATGGCGCAAGCGCGCAACCCCTACGGCGACGGCAAAGCCACAGAGAGGATTCTCTCGGTCCTGGGCGGCTAGGCTGCCAAACCAAGAACGCCGGAGAGCTGGAGACGTTGCCCTGCCGATGCATAAATGCCCCATACTAGTAGATAGATGAATCCATGAGTGCCAAAGGAAATCGCTATGCCCGCAGAACCCGACCTCAAAGCCTTCGTTGACGCATACTATGAGCGTTTCGCGTCGATCCTCAGAGAGTTTGACAAGCAACCAATCTCCGACGTTTTGGAAGTCCTCGACCGCGTGGCGGAGCGTGAGGGCACGATTTGGATTGCTGGGAACGGTGGTAGTGCTGCTATCTCGGACCACACCGTTTGCGATGCGTCGAAGGGGACTCACGTCGAAGGAAGCCTTCCGATCCGCTCGGTATCGTTGGCGTCCAATGGACCGATGTTGACCGCTCTGGCCAACGACATCGCCTACGAGAGCGTGTTTTCGGAACAACTGAAGTACTACCTCAGGGAGGGCGATGCGGTTCTGCTCGTTAGCTCGAGCGGTAATTCACCCAATGTCGTCGAAGCGTGTCGTTACGCAAATGGACGTGGGGTCCCGACGATCGCTTTCGTAGGATTCAAGCGCGGCAAGCTGGCTGAATTGGCGACACATGTGATCTGGGTTCCGATCGAGAACTACGGAATAGTGGAGGACACGCATCAAAGCATCATTCACGTGCTGACACAGTTCATTAGAGCTCGTAATGAAGGGCGACCACCAAAGATCTAGCGCGCCCAAGAGGTGGCTGAACGATCCGAGTCACGGGGTGCTAGAGTGCCAGGCGAACGGCTTCGGCCATGCGTCGACCGGGCGCGACATCCAAGACTTTCTGAAATAGCTCCGAACTCAAACTCAAGTCCTTTGGTCGAGGCTCTTCATCACCTGCCTCTAGGCGACTGCCACCGACAATCGCATCGACCGGCAGACCTAGCGAGCGAGCCATACAGTACCCCATCTCAAGCCTCGAAAGACGCTCCGGGCCGCCCAGGTGGACTACGCCAGTGACGTTTTGGGTTGCTGCCAGCTGAATGGCTGCCGCCGCATCTTCGAGCCACAGCGGTGTCCGATATTCGTCAGCGAACAGGGTCGTCGTCTGGCCTGTTCTTAGGTCCTGCAGCAGTTGAACGAAGTGGCTCGTGCGACAGGAGGCGGGCACGCCGTAGAGCAG
>Ga0224509_10000262_pt1 | contig 14263 bp, 29 predicted proteins | sample SF_Jan12_sed_USG_5_FD_170158 | JGI IMG/M metagenome (GOLD analysis project Ga0224509, IMG submission 170158) | Sediment microbial communities from San Francisco Bay, California, United States - SF_Jan12_sed_USGS_24 | ecosystem: Environmental > Aquatic > Marine > Sediment | place: USA... | reverse complement strand
TTAATCCTGTTAGTGGTGCATCAGGTTGTCTTCAACTATTACCAATTATGGTTCAAGAAGTAAATAATATTCTTAGTAAAACTAATTCGAATAAACAATATAATTTGGAAGATAGGTTTGATCGAATTAAATCTATACAAATGTTTAATATTTGGAGAATCTATCATCATTCTAATAGTACTTGGGAAACTATTGCAAGAAACTGGAATGGTGGACCAAATGGTTATAAAATGTCAGCCACTGTACATTATTGGAATAAAATAAAACGATATTTATGAAAACTGTAATATTACTAATGGTACGAGATACAAATGGTAGAGTTGCACTTACTAAACCAATTAATTCATTTAATGATTGGGACTGGGCTACTTTACATTGTGCTAAACTTAATCAAATTAAAAAACCGTTAATTGGTTATTATTTACAAGAAATCCCATTTTGTGGTGAATTAGAACCTGCAAATGAATTTTTTATTACTAGAGAAGATGAAGAAATTTGCATTAGTGGTCCTAATGATAATAAAGTCTACGCTTATGTAAAATTACAAAATGAAATAGTAGAAGAGTATTATCATGAATCAATGCCACCTTACAAATCTCCTTCGTTTAACGTAGACACAATTACTATTTGTGGAACAGAATTAAAAAACTTAAAACTTAGTGAAGATTTAATTAGAAGTATTGAGCATGAGGCTGATAACTACAAAGAGGAAATGATTGAAAACATTAACAATGCTTCAAATTTTGAAGATTAAGTCGTATATTGCATAGTAAAAATTATAAATTATGTATTATACAGCAGAACAAATTGTTGAAATGGCTTCACGAGCAGAAGGATTTAAATATATTCCTGAAGATTATTGGATTGCTCCAATTAGAAGTAATGTAACAGATCGAGAAGCTAATAAATTTGAATGTGTTGCTAATTTAATGAAAGGTGATAAACTCATTATGACTACTACTTGTACAACTGTTCCAGGAACACCTGCGTTACTTGGAGGATTTAAAAAATACAACAGTAAAGGTGCAGCAATAGTATGTGCTAATAAATGGATGTACAATTCATTTAAATATGGTTTACATGCTGGGCGTATGAAAGCATTAAGAATGATTAAAGCTGTTTGTAATACTCGTGATGGAAATTACAATAAAAAAGCAGAAGAATACGGAAAAGAGTATTTTTCAAACGTAGCTTGTAATTTTCACGCTGCAGATTGGAATTATGCTAGTAAATTAGTTAAATTTCTCATTGGACATTGGTCCTACGGTTGTATTGTTTGTAATAATCGAAAAGAATACAATAAGATTATTGAACTTTGTAAAAATCAACAATCTGTTAGTATTGTAATTATACCTGAATTTTCTGTATAATGTTTGAAATACTAATATTACTAATTACAATATCTGTTCTTTATGAATATGTATTAGAATGGGGACGTTATAAAAAACGAAAGAAAAAATAATTAAAAAGGAACTTAGCAGGTTCCTTTTTTTATGTTTAACAATATGGAAGAAGAAAAGCAAATACTTGAATATTTAGAAAAGAAAAGGTTAGATAAAGGTCAAAAAAGAAAAATATTAGATCCTAGAAATTACCTTATTGGAGTTTTATATCATAAATATGGATATACTGAAAAAGAAATAGCGTTTGCTATTAAAAGAGAACGATCTTCATTGACACAAGTTAAAAATAATGGGTGGTACTTAAGAAATGATTCTGACTTTATAAATAATACCAAAGAAGTTAGTAAATTATTTCCGCATAAGTTTAAGAAACCTATGCAAGATCAAGCCAAACCTATTAGGAAAGTAATTGTACATGTAGCATTAAGTCCTGAAAATCAATCATTATTAGATGAGTATCAATGTAAAATAGGAACATTTAGAAAAAGTTCTACAATTACACATTTGCTCAATACTCATTTACGTCAAATATTAAAAGATTATGGATAAAAGAGCTAAAATACAAAAAGAAGCAAGTAATGCGATTAAAGATAATCGGTATAAGGGTATTGTTGAAGTTTCACCACGAGTAGGTAAATGTAAAATTACTATTGATGCGCTCAGCAATATTAAGAAAGAAATCAAAGTTTTAATAGTTGCACCTAAAGTAGATATTTTTACAGATTGGAAAACTGAAATTGTTAAATGGAAATTAAATCCTAAAGTTACTGTAGAATATGTTTGGAGCAATAGTCTTAAAAAGATTAAAGATACTTACCATTTAATCATAGCTGATGAAATACATGAGTATAATGCTAAGGTATTAGGACAATTGAAACTACATCAAAATAAAGGTAGTAGAATATTAGGTCTTACTGGAACTTTAGATAATTTTACTGAATTTCATTTACAAAATACTTTACAAATTGCCCCTATTTATACATATAGTATAGATCAAGCGATTAAAGATAAAATTATTTCAGATTATAGAATCTACTGCATAGAATGTGAATTAGATGATCAAGATAAGTATGTTATCGCTGGTACTGAAGATAATATGTTTCTGCAAACTGAAAAGCAAGCTTACTCTTATTGGAATAGTAGGTATGAAAAAGCTGTAACTCAAAGAAAATACTCATCGTTAAAGTTTTTAATGAGTAAACGTAAAGAAATTATTTACAATTCAAAAACTAAAATTAAAGTTGCACAAAAACTTATTGATAAAACAGATAGATGTTTAATTTTTACAGGTTTTCAAAAGGTAGCTGATCAATTAGGAGAGGCTGCTTTTCATAGTAAGTCTAATAAATTAAATTTGACAAAGTTTAAAGATGGAATAATTAATAAACTTGCAACAGTTTCTATGATTTCAATGGGTGTGACAATTAATGATCTTAAAGTATCTATATTTAATCAGTTAAAAAGTGGAGAAAATCTTGCAGTTCAGCAAGCAATGAGAACCATGAATAAAGAAGATGATAAAATGGCATTTATATATATCATATATCTTAAAGGTACTAGAGATGAAGAATGGTTAAAATCTGCACTTAAAGGATTTAATCTAAAAAAGATTAACTATTGTACAATTAATGATATTAAAATATGAGAACTTCTCTTAATGCTAAGCAGTATGATGAAAAAGAAATAATAGTCATATTAGCAATACTTAAATTGCAAGAACTTGCAGATAATCATATTCATAAAGATGAAATTACTGGTAATTACTTAGTAGTACCTATTGAAAAATTTCAAAGAATACTAACTAGTATAGAGGAATCGTCAATCATTGCATTTAATAAAATGATTCACGATAAGCATAAAAAATATGAACCTCTTCGAGACTATGTTCAAGTTTTACAAAAAAAAATAACAGAGAATGGAGAAAAATATAAAGATTCCGAATGATGATTTAATGGATGTTAGATTAATGACAATTACTGCATTGACAGCTGCACAAGTATTAAATGAAACATTAGACGATCTTAAAGAAACTAGTTTCTACAAAAGCAAATTAAAAACAGCAGGTAATCAATTTTCTATACAGTTAACAAATACTTGCAATAAACATATTGATGATATCTGGGGAGTTGATGAAAGATCAGCTAGACAGTTAATGGATGGTATTATGGAAATATCTAAAGCTATTGCTAAAATGAAACCTAGTCAATTAGCAGTTTTTGGAGATTTGTTAAAAACTGGGGATTTAAAATATGAAGAAAATGAAGATAGAAGTTGATTTAAGTAAATGTAAATTAAATAACATTACTCCTGATCAATATACCTTACTTTACTTAATGTACTATAAAGACTATTCTCTTATTGAAGAAATCTTTACACGTAAATATGCAGTCAATTTAAAGAATAAACTCATTAGTACTAAATATATACTGGGTAAAGATACAGTTACTTTCAAGCAGACTATCCTTAGTAATTCAAATGTTTGTAAGCTATTGAATATTCGAACAGATGTCATAAATTTTCATGACTTCTATATTGAATATCCTATTAAAGTAGGGTCAAGAATATTACGAGGTAATGTTGGCACACAATTGTATTCAAAACATGAAAAAAAATATTTGGATAGGGTTACTAGTATTGAGCAACACAATGAAGCTATTGCTGCTACTAAAGCGTATGTAAATAAGCAAAAAGTTGCTGGAAAATTACCATTTTTACAAGCTATGGAAACAGTTCTCAATAATTCAATGTGGGAACAATGGGCAATGTTTATAAGTGCGTCAGGAGAAGAAGGAGTTGATTGGAATAATGATTCAATTTAAAAATTATGGCAAGAATAAAATATTGGAATAGATTATCTCATCAGATTGAAAGAGGTAAAAAAGGACTTAATACAGGTATTCCATTTTACGGATTTACTACGTTGAGTGATCAAATAATGAATATTCAACAAGGTAGATATGATTTAATTTTTGCTGGAACTTCAGTAGGTAAAACTGCATTTGTCAATTCGACATATGTATTTGGAGCTATCGAATTTTTACAACAAAATCCTGATTATATTCATAAACTTGAGATAATTTATTATTGTTTAGAGATACCACCTGAAGACATGATGGCTAAACACATAGCATCATTGATTTGGAAAGATCATGGTATTCTTACTACTATTAATGAAATTAAAAGTCTTGGTAATAATGAGATTAGACCTGAAGTAGAAGCATTAATAAAAACTTATCAGACTAAAATGGAAGAAATTCAAGATAAGTATATCTATTTCAAAACTAATCTTAGTCCAAAATCTTTATTTAGAGATTTGATCACATATGCTGAATCAAGAGGTACTATTGTTAGAGACACTCATGATAATATTCTTGAATATAAACCTAACGATGAAAGCTTAATTACGTTAGTTGTAATTGATCACGTTGGTCTTATTAACTATAAGGATTTTAATAATAAAAAAGAAGCTATTGATATAGCTTCTAGACATTTAGTATTTTTTAGAAACATGTGTGGATTTAGCCCAATACCTGTTTCTCAAATTAATAGAGGGTCTGAGCAGATGGATAGGCAAAATGGTGAAAATTGGATGCCTAAATTAAGTGATGCTAAGGAAACTGGTAATACTCAAGAAGACGCCAATACTGTTATTGCATTAGCTAGTCCATTTTATTATGGAGTATCTGATTGTCTAGGATATGATATTACTAAGTATAAAGATAGGTATCGACTATGCAGTATTCTTAAGAACAGAGATGGGAATAGGAATTTATTAGCCAGTTTTCTATTTATTGGTGAGTATGGAGGTTATTATCAATTACCTGGCAATGGGGCTAATCAAATAGGTAAACCTACAGAATTAAAGAAAATAGATGAATATTATGCAATGCAGAAAAAGTAATAAAGCAAGAAATAGAGATTTTAAAAGTGAAGTTGTAAAACTTCATTTACGCAGAAAGTTTCGAGGAATGAGTATGTGGGATAGATTAAAACTTTTACAGTTAGAGTACCAGAAGGTAATGTATCATCGAGAAGCTGCACTGCAAGCATTTACCAAAGGATTAGATAAATTTCCTAAAAAAGAACCTCAAGAGGAGTTTACTTGGAATTTACAAAAAATGGAAAAAGATGTATGAAAGGAATTTGATAGATTGGTTAATATCTAGAATAGAGCATTGTGAAAATACAATGTGTGAATTAGAAATAGAAATTAATAAGTTAAAAGATGAAAAGAAGAATAAAAAATCCTGGTGGAATCCATTTAAACTCCGAAGGAAAAATGGTTGATAAATATGGCAGAGTATTAACTATTGATTGGGGTGAATTTGAAAAACAAAGAGGGAAGGTAGCAGCTCCTATTATAACATCCGTAAAAAATAAAAATAATAAATTATGAAACAAAGTAACATGAATTGGATAATAACAATAATCATTCTAATTATGAATGTATTATTTGTTACAACAGGAGGATTAAAAGCAGCACTTGAAGTGTCTGTATTTTTTGGAATATTTATACACACTATCCTTGTGGGAGCATTGATTGGATATATTTATTTCTCAATCAAGAAGAAATGATAGTAACAGGTTTAATACTAATATCCTTGGCTGGTATAGCCGAGGGTATTATGGACAAATTGCAATTTCATTATGATAGAAGTTGGTTTAAAGGAAAAAATGATAATTTTTGGAATCCTTTAGTGAGTTGGATGAACAAGTATAGTGATGAGCATTTCATTCAACGTAAACCAAAGTTCTTAGGATCAACTACAATATTTGTATTTGTTACTGATGGATGGCATCTAATGAAGTTTTGTAGAAACTTATTTCTATGGACTGGATTTGGAATGATGCTTTGTAACAATATGTGGGATGTAGCATACGTAGTAGCCAGTAGAGGTCTGTATGGAATAATGTTTACTTTAATATTTAAGAAGCTATGAGTAAGAAAAATAAATATTACACTCCAGCAATAGAAGAATTTCATTTTGGATTTGAATACTATTACAATGCAAAATACGATAGTGCACTTAAATGTACTAACGGTAAGTGGAGAAAAGTGAAATACTTAGGACGAGGAGATATTCTTACTGGTTATACAGAACTCAAAAATATTAAAGATTTAATTTTTAAAGAACAAGTACGAGTCAAGCACCTAGACCGCGAGGACATTGAGGGGTTTGGGTTTGAATACGAACGTAAAAATGATTACGGTGGGGACACTTACTTATTGCGTGTATCAAACATGATCAACCACGATACGCTTTACACTCTTGATCTTACGCAAAGTAGATTAGAAATCAAGACCAAGCACGAAGGCGGAATGGATGATCGGTGGCATACACTGTTCAATGGTGTAGCTAAAAACCGCTCCGAACTCGCACGCATATTAACACAAATAGGAGTATCATGATAACATTATTAACTATAAATCTAATACTAACATTGTATGGGATAAGACATTGGAAAAGACATGGTAATTGGCTTGAGAAAACAGTGTCGTTTTGGACAGCTGTTTATACAATTTCTTGGGTAATTAATGGTTTTTTTATTTTACTGCTCTTTGTAGGACTATTTATATTAATTGTAAAATATTTACCATAGAATTATGAAAACAACTTATCAAGGATACTATATAGATGTACGAGATGGTAAACGAGTAGGTATTACTTATACTTATCAAATGAAAGATCATGGTACTATGATTAATGAAAAAGAAATTAAAATTGAAGCATTATGAACTCATATAAACTAAATGGAAGAGCAGGTCATTTAACTAGACAAGCTATCTGTAAAGAATTAGGAATACCTCATACGGAAATATATAAAGTAGTTAAAGATATTGGTAGCAATGGTATAATATATACTAAAGATGGTAAGAAGTATAAATTGAAATTAAATGAAGTATGAAAAATATAATAGGAATATCAGGTAAAATAAATTCAGGAAAAGATACTGTTGGAACAATTATTCAATATTTATCTTGTGGAGAAACTGATGAATTAAGCTATGAAGAATGGTATTCTTCTAACGCTTATTCTCGATACAATCAATTAACAGGAGATTGGGAAATCAAGAAAATGGCAGGTAAACTTAAAGATATTACATGTCTACTTATTGGTTGTACTAGAGAACAATTAGAGGATAGAGAATTTAAGGAAACTCCTTTGGGGTCTGAGTGGAATTATGAATTAGATGAAGCTAGTTATGGAGATTTTTATGTAAGAAAAGGAAAAGACATAATGACTCCTAGAATCTTATTACAAAGACTTGGCACTGAAGCAGGAAGAGAACGACTACATCCTGATATTTGGATCAATTCTTTTTGGACTGATTATAAAAAAATACATTCAGAATATACAGAAATTCAATCTTTAGGAGAAGGTGCTGATATTTATCCTAATTGGATTATTACAGATGTAAGGTTCATTAATGAAACGCAATCTGTTAAAGAACGTAACGGATTAATGATTCGTGTAAATAGATTTCAAGAACCTGAAAAGATTAATGTTGCCAGTCGTGGAGAGTATTATAGACAAGAAGATGGTTCTTACATAAGGATGGATGGTAAAATGATTGCTTCAGATTTAAAATTTAATTCCTGGAAAGAACTTAACGAAAGATTTAATCCTTGTAATAATCATGTGACAATAGGAGAACATCCATCTGAAACAGGACTTGATGACTATGATGGATTTGATTATGTCATTGAAAATGATGGTACAATAGAAGACTTAATTGAAAAAGTAAGGGTGATATTGATAAAAGAGGAAATATTATGAAAAAAATAGTAATTGATAAACTATACGAATATCATCCTTCTACTCTAGATAGAAGAATTGCTATCCAACGAGCAATGACCAAAGAGGAAATAATATATGGTCAAGCTGGTTATCAAACAGATGATGAAGGTAATATTCGTTTAGCTACACAAGAAGAAATATGGGAGAAGATGAAAGAAGAGAGTTAGAAAAATGTAAGAATGATATTGTCTATTTTGTAGAAAAATATATGACTTACGATGGAAAGCCTATGGTGCTAAATGACTCTGAAAAAGAATTTTTACGTACGTATCATGGTCGTTTAAATAATTCACAATTACAATTAGTATTAACAGGTTTTAGATTTGGTGAACGATTAGCAAATTATTCAACTGCTCATCTTACTGAATTTTTAGAAAAATTTCCTAAAAAAGAAACAGATGAAGTATTTACATGGGAATTACAAAAATTAAATTATGAGTGATATAGTTAAGCTAGATAATGGAATATTTAAAATTTAAAAATTATGACAGAATTAATATGGTTAACAGTAGGTGTATTATTGGGATGGTTGACTAAAATACCATTCCTACTTAAATGGTACAAAGAGTTAAAATTACATAAACAGGATATGACGAGGGTAATAGATAACATTGATAACAATCAATTGTCTAGAAAAGTATTAGATGACATTCATTACCAATGGGGGGAAAACTGGGATCTAGTAGTAGATTTCTTTGGTCAAGAAACTGCTGATAAAATGGATGAAGCAGTAGGTTATAAGCAATAAATTATGGATAAGAATAATATAATAACTGTTATAGTTAGTACATCAGAATGTAAGAATTTTATAGAAACGTTTGCTAAGAAGACAAATGATAATCCTCCTATTTACACTATTAATGGGATCAGTTTTAAAGTAGAGTATGAAAATAATGAGCAAAGTTTACCTAAAGAGATATCTGAGTTTTTCAAATGTAAATATGATATAGGATATTTCTTAGAAAACTATTGTACTCTTGATAACAAACCTATTTTTCTAAGAGGTTATCAGAAAGACTTCTTGAAAATATGGGAAAATAGTAAACTTAAAGATTATGGATAAGGAAGAAATAGATCAAATATTAAAATTAGGTAAATATATGAATATTCAAGTTCGTATTGACAATGAAGGAAATCCTTCATATAGACCTGATTTATATTTTGAACAACTCATGTCTATTATAGAAAAAATTACTAGTGAAAATGCAAGTAATTGTTACATAGGTGCTCCTGGATATTTATCAATTGATGATAGATGGTTAATTTGCTTATGTGATGATTCAACTAAAAGTAAAGATGGTTTTGGAACTAGTATGAAAGAAGCTATGTATAATGCAGTATTAAGGTTTTTAAAACTTAAAGAATGAAAGTTAAAGAATTTGTAGAAAAATTTACTATTCATGGGAGGTTGGCATAAAGATCTGGTTAAATGTTATACTGATAAAAAAAAAGAAGATGATAATTAAAGAGATGGGGGGAAATATCCTCGATGAATTTCAAAAAGGTACTATTGATGTATTAATACACGGTTGTAACTGCTTTCATACAATGGGTGACGGTATTGCACGACAGATTAAAGATCGTTATCCTCAAGCTTTTGAGGTAGATGTTGATGAAAGTGTACATGGTTCAATCTATAAATTAGGTAATTATACTACTGCTAAAATAGGTGATCAAGAAATTGTCAATGCGTACACTCAATATGAACCTGGTTCTAATTTTGAATACTCAGCATTAATCAAAGCATTAGTATCACTAGATACTAAATATATGATAGAAGATAAAATAATAGGACTACCTTTAATAGGTTGTGGTATAGGAGGAGGTAATTGGGAATATGTGAAAAAGATTATTAATGCATGTATGCCTGATTTAAAAGTAATAATAGTGCATTATGATAGTGGAATTAAAGACATGGGTCAAACTGAAATTGATTTCAAACCCCAAACTACGTGATTCAAATGAGCAGCTCTATTACGAATACTTAAAAGAATCTGGATACGATGTACAGAACAATGTAAAACAGTTCCTAAAAGATATGGAAAAACGTGAAATAAGATACATTGATTCTATTGCAAGAGCATCTAGATTAATACAAGAAGAGCACCCTCATTTACAAGGAGAATTGTGGGGAAAACGTAAGAAAAAAGCTATTGATGTCAAGCATGAAATACTTGCTGATAAGCAGTAAATTACGTATCTTTAGTACTCCTAATGGGAGGAGAAATTAATCAATAAATACATAAAATATATGGGACAATTAATTTTTGTCGTTGCCAAATCTGGCAAGGGTAAAAGTACGTCATTGCGTAACTTAAACCCAGATGAAACTGTGATAGTGAACACAGATCAAAAACCACTACCGTTTGCAAAAGCAAAAGATTTATATAATGTGGACAAGGGCAATTATGAAAAAACATCAGATGTCAATAAAGTGATATCTAAATTAAAAGAGGCTCATAAAAATCCTAAAATTAAAACTTTTGTTGTAGATACTTGGTCAAGAGTAATGACTGATTATGTAATGAGTCCTGCATTTCGATCAAGTAACGGTTTTGCAAAATGGGGAGAATTAAGTGGTTCTCAGTATGATTTACTAAATACTATTAATGAAAAAGTAAGAGATGATTTAAATGTTTATTTATTTTGTCATCCTGAAACTCATTATGATGATGCAGGTTTTGAAAAACTACGAATAGCTGTTCAAGGTAAACAGTTAGAAAAGTTTGCACCTGAAAGTTTTAGTTCAGTTGTATTATACGCTGAAATTAAAACTGCACCTGGGCAAGAAAATGAACATATTTTCAGAACTAAAAATTCAGGATCAGATACTTGTAAAACCCCAATGGGGATGTTTGAAAAGGAAGAGATTCCTAATGATTTAGTAATTGTTAACGAAGCAGTTAACGCATATTTTTAATTAATAACAAATAAATAATAAATACATGAATGATGTAACTTGGGGAATCCCAAAACAAAGAACAGCAAAGAAAATGGAGAAATTTGACACTCCAGTAGTAACAATGTCAGCACTTGTAGATAAAGGAGCTGGTCGTAAATTTAGTTTTAATAAAGCTGCACAAACTTTATTAGGTCTTGTTGGTGGAGAAAGCCATATTAAAATCGGTTTTGGTGGAGATAATATCTACGTTCAATCTTTAACGGAAGAAGGAGATAATACTTTTTCAATGACTAAACAATGTACTTTTAGTAATAAACGCATTTACGAATATATTGCTAAGAGAAGCAACCTTACTACTACAGAAGAAAACTATCTTCACCTTACAGAAGTAGAGGGAGAATCATATGTGACAGTTTCTCATATTAGTTCAGATAGTGCTTCTGAATCAGTTGAAGAAGACATTCCTACAATGCCTGCGCCAGATACTGAAGAAGTGGTTAATGAAACTGAATTTGTAGTTAAAGAAGAAGTAGTTGAAGAGACTACTGAAGTTGAAGAATGGGATTAATTTTTAATAAATAATAAAACAAATAATAAGTATGTCAATTAATTTAAATGATGAATCGTACAATGTTAAAGACAGTGGTCCGATTTTTAATGGAGGTGTAGCAGGTATTGCTGAAAATGTTACAATGAGTATTATAAAACGTAAAGCTGATGACAAAGATGGTGCGCCTGAGTACAAGTTAGTGTTTACTGATGATGCAGGTGCTTCATGTAATACCGCATTCTGGTATATTACTGAAGATACAGCATATGATACTGTAGATCAGCAAATAACTAAAAAAGGTAAAGTATTTAAACACCTTTTGCATGCAATGTATGGTGCAGATTATCAAATTCCTAATTTCAAAGATGCTAAAGAAATGCTTGATGTTACTATGAAACTTCTTCGTGAAGGATTACCTAGTTCTGGCAAATTTAGAATATTTGCTAATTATGGAGCTAAAATTTCACCTAAAGGGTTTATTCAACCTCGTTCATGGGTTCCATTTATGGAAAAAATGACTGTTGGAATTGAATCTACTCGTTTAGTAGTCGGTGATATTGACTGCATGGAGCGTTTACAAGCAGATACAGTTGGGAAACCTGCTGCAGCTAGTACAACAGCTGATGATGACGATTGGGATTAAGAATTAGTCTAATTAGAAAGAGGGGTAGAAATACCCCTCTTTTTTTATCTAAAATAATATGAATGAACAAATAAATTTAAATTCTATTGTTTTCAACGAACATCTTACTATTGAGGATATTTTAAAACATATTACTCAAGAACAAATTTACACTTATTATATAGAAGAAGATATTGTTAGTGGAGTTACTATTAATAGCCCTCTTAGGGTTGATAAAATTCCATCATTCGCAATTTATTACCATAGAAGCGGAAGTGGTGCATTAATGTTTTATGATTTTACTACTAAAGAAAGTGGAGATTGTTTTGTATTTGTACGCAAGTTATTTAACTTAAGTCATTACGAGGCGTTGTTTAAAATAGCATGTGATTTTGGATTAGGTAATTTTGAAATGACTGCTGAAAAAAAGCAAATAGTCGATACCAAAAAAGTAATCCAAAGACCATCTATTAAATTAGGTATTAAAAGTCGACGCTGGAAATTACGAGATAAAAAATATTGGTTTAAGTCAGGTGTCGTAAAACCCACTTTATTACGATATAATGTATCACCAGTTGATTATGTATTTTTTAATGAAAATGCGTATAAAGCTGATCCATTAGCATATTCATATGCTGAATATAAAGATAATGAAGTAACTCATAAGATTTACCAACCTTATAGTAAAAATCATAAATGGATCAATAACGCTAATTATACTATACATCAAGGATACACTCAATTACCTAAGACTGGAGAGTGTTTAATAATAACTAAATCTATAAAAGATGTAATGAGTCTTTGGGATGTAACCAAAACTTGTAGTGTCGGTTTACAATCAGAATCTGTGATGATGAAACATTCAGTAATGGACGAGTATAAAAGTAGATTTAATAAAGTAATGTGCTTATTTGATAATGATAAAGCAGGTAGGAGATTATCTGAAGAATTTACAAAAGAGTACAATGTTCCTCATTTTTACATGCCTGAATTAGAAAATGTTACAGATTTTTCTGATTTAGTTAATACAATAGGTATTGAAAAAGCTAAAATTGAATTTATAAAAAGAATTAAATTATGAAAAGAGAAATAGATAAAGGAATAAATTACGAAAGCAATACTGTGTTTGAGGGCTACAATGCAAAGATTAGTGAGTCAGATATGAATAAGCTTTGGGATTTATTACAAGATCCTTACAAAAACTCTATTGGAGCTGTTGTAAGAGAATACGTTAGTAACTCTTTTGATTCTCATGCAGAAGCTGATTTTATTAAAAATAATGACTTAATTGATATTCGTACTGAATATCCAATTTATTTAGAATCTACTAATGAAGAACTTCAAATATTAAAAACAAAAGTACAAGAATTTGATAATGATGCGGTATCAGTAATAATAGCAAAAGATGGTTCTGGATGGTTCTGGGCAACTGAAGATTTTGGAGTAGGGTTATCACCAAATAGAGTAAAAGATGTCTTCTGTAGTTACTTAAAATCAACTAAAGAAAGTACTAATAATGCAATTGGTGCATTTGGGATTGGTTCTAAGTCAGGATTATCGTATACCGATGCTATTTTTATTAGGACTAGGTATAACGATGTTGAGTATCAATACATTTTACGTAAAGGTGAAACTGTACCTAGATTAGACATAGTATCTCAAACTCCAACTACTGAAAGAAATGGTACTCAAATTAAAATTTACATCAAAAGTGTAAAAAAATATGATTGGAGCTCACCTGAAGTAGAAGTATCTAGATTTAGAGAAGAGTGTGTCAAACAGTTAGCTTATTTTGATAATGTATATTTTAACGATCAAGTACGAATTAAAAATGAATATATTATAGCTAAAGGTAAAAATTGGATGCATAGTAGTAATGGGCAACCGTTTAGTACACTACATATGTGTTTAGGTAAAGTAGCATATCCTATTGATTGGGATGCTTTAGGAATACATAGTATAAACTTTCCAGCAGCTTTGAAGTTT
>Ga0224509_10000261_pt1 | contig 14307 bp, 13 predicted proteins | sample SF_Jan12_sed_USG_5_FD_170158 | JGI IMG/M metagenome (GOLD analysis project Ga0224509, IMG submission 170158) | Sediment microbial communities from San Francisco Bay, California, United States - SF_Jan12_sed_USGS_24 | ecosystem: Environmental > Aquatic > Marine > Sediment | place: USA... | reverse complement strand
GCGCGCTTCACAGATTGAGTAGAAATTATGAGTGACACGTTTTTTTACGGTACCGGTCGTCGCAAGACGTCGACAGCTCGCGTTTTCCTGACGCCTGGCAACGGTGACATCATGGTGAACAAGCGCCCGCTGGACGTATTCTTTGGTCGTAAAACAGCCCAGATGATTGTTCGTCAGCCGCTGGAGCTGACAGCTCTGGGCGAGAAGTTCAACGTCAACGTCACCGTCAAAGGCGGAGGCACGACGGGCCAGGCTGGCGCAATTCGACATGGTCTGACGCGCGCGCTGATGGCCTATGACGAGTCGCTGCGCCCGGGCCTGCGTAAGGCCGGCTTCGTGACTCGCGACGCTCGCGAGGTCGAGCGTAAGAAGGTCGGCCTGCGTAAAGCTCGTCGCGCTACGCAGTACTCCAAACGCTAAGCGTTTACACGATCCGCAATTGGGGGATCGTCTAGTGGTAGGACTGCGGACTCTGACTCCGCCAACGGGGGTTCGAATCCCTCTCCCCCAGCCAAAAATAAAAAGGGCCCCGTTAAGGGGCCCTTTTTATTTTCGCCGTGTGTGGCTGGGATTTGACTCCAGTTGCCCGATCCCGTCAATTAGGAACAAGACCTATTCGGTAGCGCACAATCGGAATGTCCCTTGCGGCCCGGTTGCGTTTGACTATGTGGTTGAACAACAACAATCGCATCACCGAAGGGGAAGAAATGATGTTCGGTCGAATTGCAACAGCGACAGCACTCGGTGCCTTGCTGGCACTCTCCATTCAAGCCGCGGAAGTCGTTCCGACGGAAATCGAGCAACCCGGGACACAGCCACAGGAGGCCGGCAATTTTGAAACGCCGGACCGGTGCGACAATTGCCACGCTGGCTACGATGACCTCGAGCCGGAAAACGAGCCTGCTACCGGGTGGCGCGGTGCCGCCATGGGTAATGCCGGCCGTGACCCGATTTTCTGGGCAACGGTAGCGATTGCCGAACAGGACTTCGATGGTTCGGGCGATCTCTGTATCCGCTGTCACAGTGCATCCGGCTGGTATGCCGGCCGTTCGACACCGACGGACGGTTCGGGATTGCAGGCAGGCGACGACAACGGCATCGATTGCGATACCTGCCATGTCCTCACTAACCCGGATAATTCAGAACATCTCGGCGTCATGAATTCGCCCTACATTGCGAATTGCGACCCCGATCCGAATGTACCAAGCAAGTGCTCCTCGAGCGGCAATGCCGGAGACGGCTTCTACGGTAGCGGCATGACCTCGATCTGGGGCGGCGGCAGCCACAAACTCGGGCCATATAGCGATGCCGAGGCGCGGCACCAGTTCATGCAGTCCGGGTACCACCGTAGCGTTGATTTCTGCGGCACCTGCCACGACGTCTCGAACCCCGCGGTGGGTGACCTGGCGCCGGGCAACGGCGCTCAGCCTGGTGCCCCGCACGTGGTATCGAGTCAGGACCTGAATGGCGGCGCGCCCAATCTTGGCGGACCGGTGGAAGAAAAGGCCGCGTTCAATAACCCGCCGTATTCCTACGGCGTCGTCGAGCGCACGTTCAGCGAGTACAAGGCCAGCCTGCTTCCTGAAACGCTGGTCTCGGATTTCACCAGTCTGCCCACGGATCTGCAGGTGCCAGGCGGATCGCTTGACGTGTCCTACCAGGCAGCATTGATTGCTGGCACAGGCGGCGATTACGAAGACAATACGCCGCGCTACTTCAGCTGCCAGACCTGTCACATGCGGCCGGTAAAGGCATTCGGGTGCAACAAGAAGGGTGCCCCGGAGCGGCTGGATATGCCGATGCACGACCAGACCGGTGGCAACTACTGGTTTGCCAGTGTTGTGAAATACCAGGACTCGAAAGGCCACTTACGGCTCGGCGGCGGACTGACCGGCAACCAGACCCTGGCGATGGATCTCGGCCAGGTTCGTGCACAGAAGCACCTGGAGCAGGCAGCCGATCTGCAGGTGCTCGGAAATACGCTCAAGGTCGTGAACCTGACAGGTCACAAGCTGATCAGCGGCTATCCGGAAGGACGCCGCATGTGGCTGAATATCAAGTGGTTCGATGCTAATGGTGGATTGATTCGTGAGGACGGCGCTTACGGCGGGCTCAATGTGTTCATTCCGAATCCGGCCGGAGGCCCTGACGTAGAGGTTGAATCGATCATCAATCTGGAGGACCCGAACCTGGTTATCTACGATGCGCACTACGCCATGACCGAGGACTGGGCCGATACACTGCTGGCCATCGGCAAACCGGCGGAATTCGCCTTGAGCTACGATCGCATCACGGGCGCTGTGGACTTGACCTTGGGTGAGCTAGCCGCACAGCCGACCGGCAGCCACCACGAGACGTTCCATTTCGTACTCAATAACTACGTGTCCAAGGACGAACGGATTCCGCCTTATGGCATGCGCTATGACATCGCCAAGGAACGCAATGCGCTGCCGGTACCGGCCGAGCAGTATGGTGGCGGAACACCGGGCAGTGTTTACAACTACTGGGATGAATACGACCTGACAAACCTGGGACCGGCTACCGCTGTGAGCGCGCAGATCGACCTCCTGTACCAGGGAACGAGTTGGGAATACATCCAGTTCCTCAACAACAACAATACCGGCCAGAACGCTTTCCTCGGGGAGGAGGGCATCAATATGCTGGAGGCCTGGATCAATGCCGAGGTCCCAGGTGCGATGCTGGTTGAAGGCGATCGCAAGATGGTTCCGCCATTTGTCATGAAGTCCGTGACCTGGGGGAACGTAGTTGGAAATACGGCGCCTGTCGCGGACGCCGACAGCTATGCGACCGGCCAGGACGTAACGCTGGACGTAGTCGCGCCAGGCGTGCTGGGCAATGACAGTGATGCCGACGGCGATACGCTGACAGCCGAGCTTGTGGCTGGCGTCGCCAACGGAACGTTGTCACTGGCCACCGATGGGTCGTTTACCTACGACCCGGATTTGGGGTTCAGCGGAAGTGACAGCTTCACGTACCGCGCGCGGGACAGTCAGGGCGCGGCATCCAACGATGCAACGGTGACTATCACCGTAACGGCAGGTGGCGGTAACACGGCACGAGTGGAATCGATTACTGCGGGCCTCGTCACGGGTAAAGGCAAGAACCAGGAGTTCACGGAAACAGTTGAATTCACGCAAGGTGATACGGTCGTACTGCGGATTGTCGTGGTCGATAATTCCGGTAACCCGGTCGAGGGCGCAACGGTGTTGATAGACATCAGCGGGGCGGAGGCATTGAGCCTCACGAGTTCGGTCAGCGGCGCTAATGGCATCGTGGAAGCCAGTTGGAGGACCAGTGCGCCCAACCGTAAAGGCCAGGGCGGCACGGCGCCGGGTGACTACACGGCGACGACCACGGGCGTGACCGCGGCCGGCTACAGCTGGGATACCCTGGCAATGAGTGGCGGGTTCAGTATCATCGAGTGAATCGCAGGAAAGAACAAGGCCCCGTCTATGCGGGGCCTTCTTCAGTCCCTCCAGTGCGGGCAGCGGTCAGGTGCGCATCTCGCGGACACCTGTGTGGTCGGCAATCAACAGGACATCGGCAGGACGTTGCGCGAACAGGCCGACCGTGACCACACCGGGAATCCGATTGATACGAGCCTCCATATCGATCGGATTAGCAATTCGCAGGTCGTGAACGTCCAAAATGTGGTTGCCATTGTCCGTCACAAAACCTTCACGCCAGATTGGCTGTCCCCGCATCTTGAGCATGCGACGTGCCACAAGTTCCTGTGCCATTGGCAGCACTTCGATCGGTAACGGGAAGGCCCCAAGCATCCCAACGAGCTTGGATTCGTCGACAATACAAACGAAACGTCGCGCAGCCTCCGCCAGCACTTTCTCCCGGGTAAGAGCGCCACCACCGCCTTTGACCAGTTGCAGATGCTTGTTGCTCTCATCCGCGCCATCAATATACAGGTCAATATCGCCGGTCTCATTGAGCGTAAGTACTTCGAAGCCCTGGTCCTCGAGGAGCTTGGTCGATGCCCTGGAACTGGATACCACACGATCTATTAAGTTACGCACCTCGGGCAGGATTTCGATGAGGCAATTGACAGTCGAACCGGTCCCGACACCCAGCGTCGTACCCGGTTCGATGAACTCCATCGCTGCCCTGGCGACTGCGCGTTTTTTCTCGATTGCGTCCATAGTTGCGTACTATAGTCAAATTGACGCGCGTTTCACATCGGAACGGAGCAAAGTTTGAGGCTCTGCAAATGAAAAGAGCCCGCCAAGGCGGGCTCTTCTGCTTGCTTTGGAAGAAGGCATCTTCCGAAGCGACGGTCTAACTACCGTTTCTTACGGGTAGCTTTCTTCTTCGTCTTACGCTTGGCCACTTTTTTCTTAGCCTTGCGTTTGGTCGCTTTCTTCTTCGTCTTACGTTTGGCGACTTTCTTTTTCGCCTTTTTCTTAGCTACTTTCTTCTTAGCCTTCTTCTTTGTTTTCCGTTTAGCTACTTTTTTCTTAGCTTTTTTCTTGGCCTTTTTCTTGACCTTGCGCTTGGCGACTTTCTTTTTTGCCTTTTTCTTGGCTACTTTCTTCTTAGCTTTCTTCTTCGTCTTACGCTTAGCTACTTTCTTTTTAGCTGCTTTTTTCTTCGTCTTACGTTTAGCTACTTTCTTCTTAGCTGCTTTTTTCTTCGTCTTACGCTTAGCAACTTTCTTCTTCGCTACGCGTTTTTTCGTAGCTTTCTTTCTTACTACTTTCCGCTTCTTCGCGACTTTTCGCTTCGAAGCTTTTTTACGAGACTTCTTTTTGGTAGCCATTAATTTTCTCCGTGTCGGGTACCCGCAAATGAGTATACGCAACAATCCCAAAAAATCCAGCAAGTTAGAGACGGTGGAATCACAACAAAAAAACGTCTCCTGAAATGCTATCTGCGAGTCCGATGAAAGACAGCAAGGCGGATTAGTTTCGATGTGCAACTAATGAGGATTGGTTAAAACAATAGTCGGCCAACACGCTTGCATTGCAAGCAGCAGTGGTGCATTCGCTTGCTAAGGATTGTTGTATGACAACAGCACTTCGAAACAATCGGAGCAGGGCGATCTTGTTCTGAAAAAGCAGCCTATCTTTGATCGCTGATTACACGATAAAGCCGTATATCCCAAGGATTTGGCGCAATTTCCTCGACTTCCTGACATTGAAACGCAACGCCGATCAGTTTCGGTCGAATCCAGTTATTGCGGTGTCGCAGAAAAGAGAAACACCGATCGAAATAACCACCACCCATGCCGATGCGATGCCTGTTCTTATCGAATGCGACGGTAGGTGTGATGACCAGGTCGAGTTTTCGAGGTGCTGTCAGAACCCCGCGAACGGGTTCCCATACGCCGTAAGAGTTCTGCTCGAGTTCTGTTTCGGGCAGCATTTCGCAGAAGGACATTTCGCCCTTGGCATGCAAAATTGGAACAAAAATGCGCTTGTTTGCGCGCCACGCAGCTTCGATGATGTCACGCGTGTCTACTTCGTCGATCATCGGCAGGTAACAGCCGACTGCAGTGCTTGCGTAAAACTCGCGCGATGCGATCACTCGTTTACAAATAATGTGGGAGGCTGTTACACGTTGTTGACTGGTCATATTGCGACGGGCGTGCAATGCGTTGCGGCGAAGTAAATTCATTATATTCAGGTATTGATCGCCACGAGAAAAGGAGAGGCGCCTCCCGCCTGTGCCGTCACAAACCTTCGCTCTCGAACCGGAGCAACAGGTGGGGTCAGCCGTGACCGTACCAGGCTTACCGTCGAAACGGTTATGCACACATACAGTCGACAGACAGCGACCCCGAGATAGAAATTTAGGGTCGGGAGGTTTCCAGGTCGGTGTCGAACACTGCAGGAGACGCCAAATCGAATATCGTGCCGAATGCGCGCATTACAAGTCGAGCTGCTGTGTGCTGCTCAGAACATTGTCTACGCGATCAGAAATAATTTTGAGGCGATCGCTGATTCCGCCTTCGAGGGCCTGGTCTCGGGCCTTCGCATGGATCAGGTCATTCGCCATATTCAGTGCAGCCATGACAGCAATACGGTCTAGCCCAACAATGCGGCCGCTGTCGCGGATCTCACGCATCTTGTTATTCAGTATCTCCGCCGAGTCGAGCAGATTGGTGCGTTCTTCGGCGGGGCAGGCTACCTGATATTCCTTGTCAAGAATTCGGACGCTAACCTGCGAAGTTTGTGGGGTCATTCGGCGTTCTCCGTAAGCCTTGCTGATCTAAATGTGTTGTCCTGTTTCAGGAGCCTTGCTCCATTGCTTTTAACCGGCCGATCATTGCTTCAACACGCGCGCGGACCTGCTCGTTCTTTTGCAGCAGATTGGCCCGCTCTGATGTCAGAACATCCTGACGCTGTTTCAGAGATCGGTTCTCATCCTGCAGTTGGTCGCACACGCGGACAAGCGCGTCGACGCGCTTTTCGAGACGCTTGAGTTCGTGTTCAAACGTTGAATTGGTGTTCTCAGTCATAGGCTCAATATAGTAGGGTTTGCCTGAATTGAAAAGGTTGGTCTTGGTATGAATGAAAAGCTTGGCTTCGACGAGCTCGACGAGTCGCTACGGCGCTGCGGTGCCAGCTGGGATGCAGCGCAGGCGCACGGCCTTCTGACCGGCCGCCTGGTAGTCGCCGGTGTGCCGTCCGGACCCGACTGGCTAGCGCAGGTTCTTGAAGGTACAGACGAGACCAACGCGCTACGCCTGGAGTGCCAGAAGGCGCTGGATTCTCTGTACCAAGGGACGTTCTGGCAGCTGTCGGAGAGGCTGTCCGAGTTCATGCCGTTGCTTCCCGATGACGATGTTGACGTTGGTGCGCGGACGATGGCGCTGGCACATTGGTGTGAGGGCTTCTTGCATGGCCTTGTATCTTCGCAGCACGAGCAGGCGCTTAAGGATAAACTCGCGGCCGATCCGTTGTCCGACATAATCCGCGATATGCTGCAGATTACGCGTGCTGATATCGGCGAAGAAAGCGATAATGAAACCAATGAAGCAGCATACGCTGAGATTATTGAGTACATCCGGGTAGCTGCCCAGCTCGCCTACGAGGAACTGACCGATATCCGGCATGCAGAAGAGCAATGAATCCCAAAGAGTTTGAGCGCCGGCGCGGGCAACTGATGCGCATGGTTGGTGTGGGCGGCATCGCTATCCTGCCCGCCGCACCAGTCCGCATGCGTAGCCGCGATGTCGAGTATATCTACCGTCAGGACAGCGATTTCTATTATCTGACGGGCTTCGCTGAGCCGGAAGCCGTGGCGGTGCTCGTCCCGGGACGACCTCAGGGGGAGTACCTTCTGTTTTGTCGAGAACGAGATCCGTCAAAAGAGCAGTGGGATGGGTCGCGTGCGGGTCAGGATGGAGCAATCGCGGACTTCGCCGCCGACGATGCATTTCCGATCGAGGATATCGACGACATCATTCCGGGCCTGATCGAGGGATGCGAGCGCGTTTACTATACGATGGGAATGTATACCGATTTCGATGCGCGTATTGCGGAGTGGGTTAACTCGCTGCGCCAGGGGTTGTCACGCGGGCTGCATACGCCCACTGAATTCGTGGCGCTGGATCACCTCCTGCATGACATGCGCCTGTACAAGAGTCGTGGCGAGATTAGTGCGATGCGCAAGTCAGCAAAGGTCGCTGTCGCCGCGCACAAACGTGCGATGCAGGTCACGCGCCCGGGCATGTACGAGTATGAAGTGGAGGCCGAATTCCGGCATGAATTCAGGCGTTGCGGCGCCTGGGCATCTTACAGCCCTATCGTGGGTGGCGGCGCGAACGCGTGTACGCTGCACTACGTCGAGAATGGTGCGGTACTAAATGACGGTGAGCTGCTGTTGATCGACGCCGGATGTGAACTCGATTACTACGCTTCGGACATCACGCGGACCTTCCCGGTTAACGGGCGGTTCAGCCCGGAGCAGCGTGCCGTCTACGAAATTGTGCTTGAGGCGCAACGCGCGGCCATCGAAAAGACGGTGAAAGGTAATCACTGGAACGAGCCGCACGACGCGGCCGTGCGCGTCATTACTAAAGGCCTGAGGAAGCTCGGACTACTCGATGGCTCATTGCCCAAACTCATAAAGGACGAAGCGTACCGCTCCTTCTATATGCACCGCACGGGCCACTGGATTGGCATGGACGTACACGACGTCGGTGATTACAAGGTTGGCGACGAATGGCGAGTGCTCGAAACCGGCATGGTGACCACTGTCGAACCGGGAATTTACATCCCGAACAAGCGTACTATCCCGAAGCCGTTTCGCAATATCGGGGTTCGCATCGAAGATGATGTCGCGGTGACCAGTAACGGACCGGATGTGCTCAGCAAGGGGCTCGTCTCGGATCCCGATGACATCGAGGCACTAATGCAGGGCGCATGAGCAACAAGCACTACGATCTTGTAATTGCCGGTGGCGGCATGATTGGCACGAGCCTGGCCCTCGCGCTGGAACCTATTGGCCTGCGCGTTGCGGTTGTCGAAGCGATTCCAAGAAAAGCTGCAGCCCAGCCCAGTTTCGATGACCGATCAACGGCGCTGTCCCGGAGTACTCAGCGCATGTTCGAGGCAATGGGTCTCTGGCCTCGCATTGTTGCCGCGTCCACTCCGATTCGGACCGTCCACGTTTCGGATCAGGGACGTTTCGGTTTTTCGCATATCGAAGCCGATGAACAGGGCGTCGAGGCGCTCGGCTATGTCGTTATCAATCGCGTTCTTGGCGGGGTGTTGCAGGATGCACTCGACAAACTTGAATGCGTCGACGTCTTTTGCCCGGCACGCGTCGTCGATGTTGAACTTGCTCCTGAGAAAGCGGCGGTTCAGGTGGAATTCGGAGATGGCAAACAGCAGACGCTAACGTGCGATCTGCTCGTAGCCTCCGACGGCGCGAATTCTGCCGTTCGGGAAATGACCGGCATCACGGCGCAAAAGAGTCACTATGGTCAGTGCGCTGTCATCGGCAACCTGCTCCCGGAAAAAGACATTAACAACGTCGCGTATGAGCGCTTCACGGAACAAGGGCCGCTGGCCATACTGCCCGTAGCCGACGGGCGCGCGGGATTTGTCTGGACGGTATCCGCAGACGATGCCGATCGCGTGATGGTGCTTGACGACGACGCGTTTCTCGCCGAGTTGCAGGAACAGTTCGGCTACCGGCTAGGTACGTTCTCGAAAGTCGGCAAGCGTGCGTCGTATCCGCTGATTCTGAGTAGGGCGCTGCGATTGATTGCAACCCGCAGCGTGTTGATCGGTAATGCCGCGCACGGCCTGCATCCAGTCTCGGCGCAGGGGTTTAACCTTGGCATGCGCGATGTCGCTGCGCTTGTCGATTGCATCGCTGACAACGCCACTGGCACAGATATTGATCTTGGACACAGGTCATTGCTTGAGCAGTATTCGCGTTGGCGGCGCTCCGACCAGAATAAGCTCGTGCGCTTCACGGACGGTCTGGTGAAACTGTTCGGAAGTGATAATCGGCCGCTGCGCGCGTTGCGTAATATTGGGATGCTCGGCTTCGACCTTGTTCCGGGCGTGCGCGCCACGTTTGCAAAACACACGATGGGTCTGGCAGGAAAGTTGCCGCGCCTGTCGCGCGGAGTTCCCATTAAATGAAGCAGCGCTACGGTATTGTTGTGGTTGGTGGAGGTGTGACTGGCCTCATGGCGGCTACGCTCATGGCCAGGAGTCCGCAACACGAGGTGCTCGACATCACGCTGGTCGATACCGGTCCCCGGCCTGTGTTTGCACTGAACGATGATATCGCCTTGCGCGTATCGGCGATCGCGAATGGTACGGCTGAACTGTTTGATTCCGTCGGTGCCTGGCAGTACACCGCGGCAACCCGTGCCGCGCCGTACACGAGCATGCGTATCTGGGACGAGAGCGACACGCCGGATAGCGCCGCTGCGCTGCGCTTCGATGCAGACGAATTTGCGATCGGGCAGCTCGGGTTTATTGTTGAGAACGTGTTACTTCAGGACGTTCTGCTTTATCAGCTCGACAGAACCGACGTAACGTTGAAGTTCGAAAGTCCGATCCGAGCCTTGCGCAGGAAACCGCATGGCTACGATTTGGAGCTTGGGTCGGGTGAAATGCTTTCTGCCGATCTCGTTGTTGGTGCTGATGGGGCACGTTCGTTTGTACGTGCTGCTGTCGGTATTGAAGCCAGAGAATGGCCCTATGAGCAGACGGCATTTGTCACGCACCTGAGGCCCGAAAAATCACACGGCGGCACAGCGTGGCAGCGATTCCTGCGCGACGGGCCGTTGGGCATCCTGCCCCTGGACGATGGCCGCGTATCGGTCGTATGGTCGACGGCGCCTGAGCAGGCACAGGCGGCCCTCGCCGCGGATGACGCCGAGACGGGCCGAGTGCTTAGCGAGGCCTCAGACTATGTTCTTGGAAAGCTTGAGGTTGCCGGGCCGAAGGGCGCATTTCCGCTGTGTGCCCGGCATGCGTCATCCTATGTGTTACCGAACGTCGCCCTGATTGGGGATGCGGCACATGCGATTCATCCGCTGGCGGGGCAGGGTGCGAACTTAGGGTTGCAGGATGCGGCGGAGCTCGCAGCCCAGGTCTCTCGCGCGGTAGCAGAAGGCCTGCATCCGGGAGATCGGCCCGTGTTGCGGCGTTACGAACGCGCACGCAAGGAAGCTAATGCAACGATGCTGCACTTCATGACTGGCCTAAACCGCCTGTTTGCGACAGACTCCAAGATTATCGGTGGCATTCGATCAGCCGGCATGCGGGCGTTTAATCGCAGCGGTCCTATAAGAGAACGCGCCGTAAAGGTAGCGCTTGGCGTCGGCTGATACCGGGATTGGGGGAACAATGAAGCAGCGATATGTCTACGTGCTCGCCGCGTTGCTGGCCGTCATCGGCCTGTCCGTGTTTCTGTATAAGTGGCAGGTGCTTGGCTTTCCGCTGAGCGAGGACCAGGAAAAACCGGTCTGGACAGTTGAATCGGCCGTGCATTTCGATAGTGGTCCGGGATCGATCAAGGTGCAATTGCATATACCGACGCTGACGCCCGGATTCCGTATGCTCAATGAGAATTCAGTGTCGCGGGGCTACGGCTTCAGCATCAACTACGGTAGTGGCGGTCGTGAAGCCCAGTGGGCAATCCGGCGCGCTGATGGCGAACAGACGATTTACTACCGTATATCCGTCTACGAGGATGACACGGTAGACGAATCCGACACGACCCCGCCGTTTCCGCCGTTGCCGGTCATCAACGAGCCGCTGAAGACAGCGGTTGATGTGCTGGTCGCGGATGTGCGTGACCAATCTGCGGACACCGCGTCTTTCACTACCGAACTGTTGCGGCGCCTGAATGACCCGTCGCCGGACCCCAACGTCGAACTCCTGCTGTCCGAAGCGGCCAGCGACGCGGAGTTCGTCGATGTGGCGCGCACCATGCTCGCATCCGCGCGCATCCCGGCGCGAACCGTGCACGGCTTTTCACTGGCCGGCCGGCAACGCAATGCGTCGCTTATTTCGTGGCTTGAGGTGCACGATGGCGACCAGTGGCTGTACTTCAATCCGGCGACAGGTGAGTCAAATTTGCCGGACCGTTTCCTTGTGTGGTGGCGCGGTAATGAGCCGCTGGTAAACGTTGAAGGCGGCAGCAATGTCGAAGTCGACTTTGCGATCCAGGAAAATCATCTCGACGCAGTCGCGATCGCCGAAACGCAGGTATCCCAGCGTGGTGCAAGCGCCGTTGGCGTCTCGCTTTACAGCTTGCCGATTCAGACGCAGGCCGTATACGCCGTTCTGCTCATGATTCCAATTGGCGCGCTGGTCATGGTCGTCATGCGGAACATTGTCGGCGTCGATGCATTCGGTACGTTCATGCCGGTATTGATTGCACTGGCGTTCCGCGAAACCAAATTGCTCTGGGGTGTCGTTCTATTTACAACACTGGTTGCGCTGGGCCTGAGTATTCGCTTCCTGCTGGATCGATTGCGATTGCTACTCGTACCGAGGCTTAGTGCAGTGCTTATCGTCGTCGTAATCCTGATGATGCTTATTAGTCTTGCGTCGCATCGGATGGGCATGGAGACAGGCTTGTCTGTTGCCCTTTTCCCCATGGTCATCATTGCGATGACCATTGAGCGCATGTCAGTCGTGTGGGAGGAACGTGGCGCCATCGACGCGATGCGTGCGGGACTCGGCAGCCTTTTTGTGGCCATCGCGGCGTATATCTTTATGGGTATGGCGTGGCTTGAGCACCTGATTTTTACGTTCCCGGAGTTATTGCTCGTCATTCTGGCGCTGGTGGTGCTTGCAGGACGTTACACGGGGTATCGCCTGACGGAACTGCGGCGCTTCAAAGCACTGGCGGCCAAGTAATGTTCTCTGCGGCACGACAGCTGCGGGAAAGAGGCGTCCTCGGGCTTAACGAACGCAATGCCGATTTCATCATGCGGCTAAATCCGCGACGTTTTTACCCGCGGGTCGATGACAAGGCGTTGACGAAGGAGCTGGCGCTTGCAGCCGGCATGGCCGTACCCGACCTCTACGGCATCATCGAGCACCAGGTGCAGGTGCGGCAGTTCACTGACATGGTTGGCGACCTCAAGAGTTTCGTCATAAAACCGGCGCAGGGTAGTGGTGGTGACGGCATCCTCGTCGTGACAGGTCGCAGCGAGCGCAAGCGGGACAGCTTTCGCCTGAGCAGCGGTACGCTGATCTCCAAAGGCGAACTCGAGCACCATATCTCGAACATCGTCGGCGGGCAGTACAGCCTGAGTGGCAACCGCGATAAGGCGCTCATCGAATACTGTGTACATTTCGATCCGACGTTTGCCGAAGTCAGCTACCAGGGCGTGCCCGATATTCGCGTTGTGGTGTATCGCGGTTATCCGGCGATGGCGATGGTGCGATTACCGACCCGAGAGTCGGACGGCAAGGCGAACCTGCACCAGGGTGCGGTCGGCGCGGGAGTCGATATGGGGTCCGGCGTGACCCTGGGAGGGGTACTCAACGACGAGATCGTGGAGGAACACCCCGATACGGGTGCGCTCGTCGCGGGTGTCGAAATTCCACAGTGGGAATTTATTCTGCAGACCTCGGCGAAGGGCCTCGAAGTAACAGGACTGGGATACCTCGGTGTCGATATGGTTATCGATCGTGATCGTGGACCGTTGATTCTCGAGATGAACGCACGGCCCGGTCTCAATATTCAGATAGCGAACGGTACGGGTCTCGCTGATCGTATCGCACGCATCGACGAACTTTATGATGCCTCCGCAACGCCGGAGGAACGTGCTGAAATTTCCAGGCGCGAATTTAAACTGGAGCGGTGATTCAATGATCTCTTATGTACGTGTACTGATTGTGATTGTGGTTTGTTGCCTTGGGTTCGCTGCGGAGAGTTACGCAGCTGACGAGGAGGAGAACGGTAATCCACTCGCATCATTACCTCTTCGACACATCGGCCCGGCAATCACATCTGGCCGGATTTCCGATTTTGCTTTCTATCCCGGCGAGAAGCACAGGTTCCTGGCAGCTGTAGCATCGGGCAACATGTTCCGGACTGAGAACAACGGGATTACCTGGGACCCTGTGTTTGAAAACGAGGGCTCGTATGCAATCGGCGTTGTCGAGATCGATCCCAATGACACAAAGACCATTTGGGTTGGCACAGGCGAGAACAACGCGCAGCGGTCGGTGGCTTATGGTGATGGAGTCTACAAGTCGACCGACGGTGGCAAGAGCTGGAAGAATGTCGGGCTGAAGGACTCCGGACATATCAGCCAGATCTGGATCAATCCTGACGATTCTGACGAGGTGCTGGTCGCCGCACAGGGACCATTGTGGAATGAGGGCGGCGATCGCGGTCTCTACAGAACGACGGACGGTGGTGCCACGTGGGATGGGATTCTCGACATCGATGAGCACACCGGCGTCAATGAGTTCGTCGTTGATCCACGCAACCCGGATATCATTGTTGCTTCCACTTACCAGCGTCGCCGTCATGTCTGGGTCCTGATCAACGGCGGACCGGGAAGCGGTGTCCACAAGAGCACGGATCGTGGCAAGACCTGGACCAGGGTCACCGCGGGCCTGCCTGGGGATCATATGGGTCGTATTGGCCTGGCCGGCGCTGCGAGCAGCCCGGACATGATCTACGCAATCATCGAAGCCAACGACGATGAGAAAGGCGTCTATCGCTCGACAGATTTCGGCAGCAACTGGGAGAAGCGATCGTCCTATATGACCACGAGCCCGCAGTATTACAACGAGATTGTCGTCGACCCGAAGAATGAGAACCGCCTGTATGCGT
>Ga0224509_10000259_pt1 | contig 14318 bp, 13 predicted proteins | sample SF_Jan12_sed_USG_5_FD_170158 | JGI IMG/M metagenome (GOLD analysis project Ga0224509, IMG submission 170158) | Sediment microbial communities from San Francisco Bay, California, United States - SF_Jan12_sed_USGS_24 | ecosystem: Environmental > Aquatic > Marine > Sediment | place: USA... | reverse complement strand
GCCAGAGTTTGATATAAAGATCTCTGCTATAAATGCAAACTTCTGGAAGTCTCCAAAAACTTACCATAGGCATATCATACCTAAACTCTCATAGAGTTTTGCATCTTGGCAAGAAAGCGGAAGTTTTAGATAGGGAGGCTCCCCCTATGAATTGTGTCCTCCTCAATCTTTCTAAATGAGCACTGTCGGTTGCAATCCAGGATGCAGGTTGGTATATTTTTTAAAGCACTCCTAAGAAGCCCGGACATTTCATGGATTACTTGCTGCGACCAAGGATATGGCCGTCCTTCCTGGCGTCCTCGGGTGTCGGCCCCTGCGACGTACCGTTCAGAGGTACGCCTAGGAACCAACACCCTGTGGTTGCCAGGTGGCACGCCCATCCTCTTCGCGCTCGCTGCGCTCCGCTCAGTCCCGCACCGCAAGCGGCATCTGCGACAAGCGGGTTCCCAGTTGCGTGGTCTCGCGACGGCAATTGCAGCTCCCTGCAGCAAGCTGCAGGGAATCTTCGAAATGTAAGGAAGAGGTTCCATTTTATTGTAGTTCGCTCGCTAAGCCCGCAGCAAGCTACGGGGAATGCGCTCGCTCTAGCATTTTCATGAAATGTCCGGGCTAGATATCTCCACGCGAAACTATTAGCCGGAAGATAGCGGCTCACCGTCTCACATCAGGCAGACACATTTGGCTGACATGGGAGAAATTGGGGATAGGTATGAGAGATGATTTTACGTCCTGCCGCAGTTGTCTGAGAACATGGTAATAAATCCATTTCTTTTATGACCTGAGAACAGGAGGAATTGCAAAGTGAATACAATGGTGGTTGTAACGCAAGCGGAGTCCACAACAGCCCTGGTGCGCTGGGCAGCGAGGCTTGCAATAATGCGCGGGGAAACCCTCACCGTTCTCTGCTGCCTTTTAGGCGAGCCGATTCTTCCTCTGGAACCTGTTAGTGCAAAGCATCCTGAGGGGGCTGAAGAAATGCTGTGGCTCGCGGCTGAAGCAATCAGTGAAATTCAAGATATGGAAATTCCCCTTTTAGTTATGCGCCATCTCGCTCCGGCCAGAGCCATTATTGATGCAATACAGGAAAGGGAGATAGAACTTCTTTGTGTTGGCATGGATTTTACCCTACCAAAAGACACCACAATCAACAGGCTGGGCCGTCGGCTGCTGCGCTTTGCTCCCTGCAAAATGTTTGTCTTAGACCCGGGGGATGAAGACGGTTCACGCTATCAGCGCATCCTCCTACCGATGGGGTTGCATCTGGGAGCTTTTGCACTACGCACGGCTTCCAGTCTTGCAGAAAAATTGGATTGCACGGTAACGCCATTCGAAGTGGGTTCCTACTTTGGCACCGATTCCCGGGAGGTTGCGCACCGCTCACTGCTATCCAAGCTCAAAGAGGCTGGGATCGAAGCATCCAAGTGGATTAAGCCCACCGTCTCGCTGACAGGCGCAAAGTGGAAGTCAGTCGTGAATAAAAGCCGCGACAGCGATCTCATGCTTACCGGGACAACAGCAATCCGCGAGGTGAGAAAATTCCGAGTCGAAGAAAAAAAACAAATCGGCCCCGAGGGTCCAAAAGTGGCTATCGGCTTAGTCCGTCCCTGGAGCCTAGAGAGCAAGCCGTCATGGATAGAGATGACGGTAAACCATATTTTTAGCTGGCTGCCGACTCTCGAGCCCACGGAACGGATAGACTTGTTCGATCGGCTTCAGGTGGGGGCACGCTGGAATATTGACTTTATGATGATGATGTGTCTGTCCACAGCAATCGCCTCCCTGGGGCTCATACAAAATTCAACCGCAGTGGTAATAGGGGCCATGGTTGTGGCCCCGCTGATGACGCCGCTCATTGGGGCGGGTCTTGCCCTTGTTCAAGGTAATACCATGTTTTTTCGAGACTCCATCAAAGCAATGGGCTTCGGCATCGGTGCAGCTTTACTTATCTCTCTGTTTCTTGGCTTTGTTGTCCCAATGGAGCAATTAACTCCAGAACTACTTGCCCGCGGAGCTCCCACTATTATTGATTTGGGAGTAGCGTTTCTGTCAGGAGCTGCTGCCGCTTATGCAGTGGCCCGACCTTCACTGTTGGGAGCCCTCGCCGGTGTGGCAATCGCCGCAGCTCTCGTTCCCCCCCTGGCGACAGTAGGGATCTCTTTGGCCGAGGGCGTGTGGAAAATCTCAGAAGGTGCTGCTATTCTTTTTGCCACCAACCTGGTGGCCATTATCCTCGGGGCGGCGTTTATATATCGCCGTCTTGGTATCCAAGGCTCCAGGTTGGGAAGGGGGCTGCCGCTTTGGGGACGCCGTACGGTTCTTTTTCTTTGTCTCCTGGCGGTGATATTGACGGCACCTTTGGGATATAGGCTGGCCCACCAACTCCGACAAGGGCAAACTCGCCCGTACACGTTACCTGTGAGCCAGTCAGTTCGAAAGGCTATTAAAGAACGGGTGCATCAAGAATACGGAGTGACCTTCATCTCTGCCTCTCGCTTTGGAGCGGAGTCTGACAGAGATGTTGCGATTCTGTTAAGTGCGGCCAAGCCTGTATCCATTAATCTCATATCTGATCTAAAAAAGTTGGTGAACGAAAAAATAGAGGAAAATGTTACTGTTGACGTCTATGCGTTTCAGGAAGCAGGCGTTGAGCAGACAAAATATTGATGAGAAAAAACTGATTACTTAAAAGTGTTACATAGTTTTAAGGGGGATGCGCCATGTCAGAACCAGAAATCACCGTTTACGGTGCCCACTGGTGCCCCGACTGCCGACAGAGCAAACAGTTCCTGGGCGAGCACCAGATTCCATACAATTGGGTTGACATCGAAGAAGACAAAGAGGCCGAAGAGTTTGTCATCAAGACAAACAAAGGCAAACGCATCATCCCCACCATTACTTTTCCTGACTCCACCTTTTTGGTTGAGCCCAGCAACGCTGAATTGGCGGCTAAATTGGGATTGAAGACCACAGCCAGCCGCAGCCATTATGACCTCATTGTTCTGGGTGGCGGTCCCGCAGGTCTTACTGCCGCTCTTTACACGGCTCGGGAATTCATAGATACCCTGGTGATAGAACGCGCTGCCTTTGGTGGACAGGCGGCCGGCACAGAGAAATTGGACAATATGCCGGGATTTCCTGAGGGCGTGGCTGGTATCGAATTCTCTCAACGCTTGCGCCAGCAGGCTGAACGCTTTGGGGTGGAGTTGCTCCAGGCTCAAGATGTTCTCGCCCTTCATACCAAGCAAAACTATCACTTTGTCCAAACTGGGGACGGGTCAGAATACAGCGCGCGCGCCATCCTCATCGCAACAGGGAGTCGCTACAGCAGATTGAATGTGCCAGGCGAGAACGAGTTCATGGGCGCCGGTGTCCATTTTTGCGCAACGTGCGATGGCCCATTTTATAAAGGCAAGCGGGTAGCCGTGGTCGGGGGAGGCAACAGCGCAACAGAGGAAAGCCTCCTCCTGACCAAGTTTGCCGACACCGTGACCATGCTGGTGCGAGGCGGGGAGTTTGGGGCCACTAAAATCATTCAGGAAAGCGTGCTCAGCCACCCCAATATTGAAGTGCTGTGGCATACGGAAGTAAAGGAATTCATGGGCGAGGAGGCCAAACTAACAAAAATCAGAATCGTCAACAACCAGACCGGTGCAGGAGAAGAACTACCCATTGATGGGGTTTTTATCTTTATCGGTTTAGAGCCGAACAGCGGATTTCTCCAGGGCAGTGGGGTGCTGCTGAATAAGTGGGGTTTTGTCGTCACTGGTCACGACTTGGTCCATAGCGGCGAGCGACCGGTCGGCTACGAAAATCGCGATCCCCACCTGCTGGAAACCAGCGTGCCAGGCATCTTTACCGCGGGAGATGTGCGAGATAAAAGCACCAAACAGGTGGCCAGTTCTGCCGGTGAAGGAGCCAGCGCTGCCCTGATGATTCGCGAGTATCTGAAGACTGTTTAGCGGGATTATTATCCGCGAAGAACGCGAAGAAGATAATTAAATAGAAGATGCGGGATGTGGGATTGGGCATCCTTCAACAAGCTCAGGACATGTACGGCATAGAGCATGGAGCATGGAGTATAGAGTATAGGGAAATACAGTGGGCAGCAGTGCTCAGCTCTCATCGAGCTTCGCGTCATGTGGCTTCGCCGTCATTAGGTCATTACGCTTCGCTGTCATTTGTTGTAATCGGTAGAGGAAAAAGGACAGAAGGCAGAGGAAAGAAAAAAGGTATTCTCCTGTGGGAGCGGCTTTCCAGCCGCGACATCACTACTTCAGCGACTTGAACGATTTGAACGGTTTCAACGGTTTACTGCTCACTGCGCGAAGCGCCCTGAGCCTGTCGAAGGGCTTACTGTTGACTACTGATTGAGATGGGAGCAAAAAATTAGATGGCCGAGGCAGAAATACAAGAGTTGTTAGAAGAGATCCAAAATCTGAAAGAAAAGCTTCGTGATCGAGAGGCTGCTCTACCGGCTCATTCCGTGCGGCCGCACCAGATTCAAGAGATTGAGGAACTTGAAGAAAAGATCGCCGCGCTCGAGGGGAAACTGGCTGGGATGATCAAGGATTGAAAATGCTTCAGCGAGCGCATTCCCCGTAGTCCGCCTGAGGCGGACGGGGTTAGCGAGCGAACTACAATAAAATGGATTAATACCTTACATTTCGAAGATTCCCTGTCCCGCTTTAGTCCCGCTAAAGCGGAACAGGGAGCTTCAACTGAGCCCAGTATCACCGCATTACATTGTCGCTTCAACCCCTTCTTCCTGGATAAGGGGGATAATGTCGTATGAGGGGAGTGGCGGACTAAATAGATAACCCTGAATCATATCACAGCCTCGTTCTTCCAAGAATTCTAGCTGTTTTTCTGTCTCCACCCCAACGGCGATCACTTCCAGTTTTAAGCTATGCGCCATGGCAATAATCGCAGATACAATGATCTCACTATCCGCATTGCCTGGGATGTCCTTTATGAAGGAGCGGTCTATTTTTAGGGCATCCAGAGGATAATTTTTGAGATGGTAGAGAGAGGAATATCCGGTACCGAAATCATCCACTGCTATCCTGACTCCTGTTTCTTTCAAATATTGCAACGCCGCCTTGGTACTTTTGCCGATTTGAAGCAACGAACTCTCGGTGAGTTCTATCTCAAGAAATGAAGGATCCATGCCGGTATCGTCCAAGACTCGAGGTATCAATCTTACTAGTTTCTGCTGTTTAAATAAGAGGTTTGATACATTCACAGCCATGCGCATCGATGGCAAACCGGCCTTTTGCCAAGCCAGGTGCTGCAGACAGGCGGTCCTGAGGACCCACTCACTGATAGGCTCCATGAGACCGCTTTCCTCAGCCAACGGGATTATATCTGCCGGAGTAACCACTCCCATATCTACATGTTGCCATCGTATCAGCGCTTCTAAGCCAATGATTGTTTTGCTAGTAATTGCCAGTTGCGGTTGGTAGTAGAGCGATAACTCTTCGCCTTCCAGGGCCGTGCGCAAGTCCCCCCTTAAGGTAACTCTCTCAGGAGTAGTACCTTCCAGAGAGTCCGCAAAAAACTGGTAGTTGTTCCTCCCCAGATTTTTTGCATGATACATTGCTTTGTCAGCGTGTTTGATCAAGGTTTCGGGTTCTTCCCCGTCAGCAGGATACAGACTGATGCCAATGCTGGTGGTGACGGATAGTTCGTGACCATCTAACATAAAAGCATCGGAGATGGTGTAAAGGATGCGGCGAGCTACTTTAGACACGTCCTGAACATCCTGAATATTCGTCAGTAACAGAACAAATTCGTCGCCGCCAAACCTCGCCACATTGGTGCTGCAAATATCTTCAACATTACGAGCAATAATGTCACTCTTGCGGAGAATTCTTATCAAACGTTCACCCACGGCCCGCAGCAGCATATCGCCTAAGTGATGGCCATAGGTGTCGTTAACCCGTTTGAAATAGTCAAGATCCAGAAACAGTGTTGCCAGTTGACTTTTCGTGCGCTTGGCATAAGCAAGCGCTTGGTTCATATGTTCATTAAACATCAAGCGATTAGGTAAGCCAGTCAAACAATCATAAAAAGCGAGAAAGCGCATCTCTTCTTCAGTTCGCTTTCGAGCCGTTATGTCAGCTATAAAATGGAGTGTTGCGGGCTTGCCGTCCCAGTCAATGAGGACCCCTTTTGCCTCTACCCACTTGACATTGTCGTTTCTGGAGGCAATTCGGAAAGAATACGCTGGACATGCTCTTTTTCCCGACAGGATTCTGGCGTGGTACTCAAGGACCTCCTCTCGATCTTCGGCGTGGACGAATTCGATAAAGGGGTTGGAGGTCAATTCACTTTGTGGATAATCCAAGAGTTCTAAAGCAGTAGGATTGAAGAATGTAAGTATTCCATCCTGGATTACCAAGATGGCCTCATTCGCATTTTCGACTAATAAGCGGTACTTCTCTTCCGACAGAATTAATTTGTCATAAAGCTTTTTGGACTGCAGAACGGAGTTTATTTTTGCCATTAATTCCGGCATGAAGTAGGGTTTTGTAATGTATGCGATTGCTCCAGCCTCAAAGCTTTTTACAATATCTTCTTTTTCTTCGACTACCGTCCCCACCACTATGGGGATATGGCTGGTAGCGTGATCGGTTTTCAATTTTTTAATGGCTTCGATACCGTTCATCACCGGCATATTTAAATCCATAACAATCACGTCAGGTTTCAGGCTACGAGTTTTACTGATTGCTTCCTCACCATTGGTTACACTGACTACCTGAAATCCTTCGGACTCGAGTTCAGTACAAACGAGTTCTCTGAGTTCACCGTCATCCTCTGCGATCAGGACAACATTGGACCTGTTACTCATATCTGAACCCTTACTCATGCCTTAACCCCCCTGCCTCCCTCATATTTTACAAATTCACGCCCTGGCGTGACTGCGAGAGCGGATATGATCTTTCTGCTCTCCGAGCCGGAAACTTTACCTTATGAAATATCAGGGCTAATACGGAGTTCATCTCTGAGATGGTAAGCATATCCTGTGCCAATTTTCATTGAGCTACCTTGGAAATCGCCAAAACAATAATTCTCACCGACTCCAACTCTGCTTTATGCTTGGAGATTTAGCCAGGATATTCCATGAATCACTTGCTGCGATTACGGATATGGCCGTCCTTCCTGGCGTCCTCGGGTGTCGACCCCTGCGACGTACCGTTCAGGTACGCCTCGGAACCAATCCAGCGGTACCGCGGGACGGTTGCCAGGTTGCACGCCCATCCTCTTCGCGCTCGCTCCGCTCCGCTCAGTCCCGCAAGCGGGTTCCCAGTTTCGCGATCTCGCGACAGTAATTCATGAAATACCCTGGCTATGCTCTATGACTGCTGTTATTGAAGAGATATCAAAGTGGTGGCAAGGGAAATGGCTCTCAACCAACGAGCAAGGTATTTAAAAACACACTATTGTGGGTGGGATAAATGACTCTATCATTCCGGGCTAGGTCAGGCTACGTTGACAGTGAGGTATAAGTCGCCATTCTCGGGAGGGTGGTGTCTACCTTTTCCTGTAAGTCGCAAGCGCGTTCCTGACCGAGTGCCTGGAGGTATTCTCACTTTCAACCTCTCGTTTCCTTGGCCTCGGTCAATGGCGATTGTCACCCACGTGCCTCGCTGGGCTTCCTCAGAAGGCAGGGCTAGATTATAGGTGAGATCCTGCGGTCTGACAGAGATCTCTTGAGTCTCGTGGGATAGGGCTTTTTGGCCTCCCAACAAGAGGCGACCGATCTTCTGTCCCAACTGCTTTAGAAAACCAGGAGACTTGACTTGCTGAGTTTGGTGGGTCTCAAGATTTGACCGCTGCCGCTGCCTGCCGATTTTCATCCGTCCGGAACCAAAAGGCCCCCAGACGAAAATACCCCCAAAAAATACGCCACGACCGCCGAAAAAGACCTTATCGAAAAAACGCTGGTCGAAGCGAAAGCCAGCCCTCTCAAACTCCCCGAAAAGATCCTGGAAAACGCGTCTGAATCTAGGGTCCCTGAAAAGATCCTGGAAAATTTCCTCTTGAGAGTAGGGAAAACCTTGGCCTGCCACCCTCTCCTGGGGTCCAGCTCTCAGCCATTTGTCATATTCATTACGTTTTACAGGATCTGTCAGAACTCCATACGCTTCGGCAATCTCCTTGAACCGCTCCTCTGCGCTTAGATCGCCAGGGTTACGGTCAGGGTGGTACTTGAAGGCAAGCCGGCGATAACCCTTCCTGATTTGCTCTTCGGAAGCGTCTTGGTCGACCTCGAGAATCTTGTAGTAGTCTTTCATGGTCTTTGTGGAGGTTTCAGGTGTCGGGTGTCAGGTGTCAGGAAATATAGCCATAGAAGCTGAAATCTGACTTCTTTTTTTTCGTGCCTAATGCCTAGTGCCTAGTTGGAACTGCTGCCTGCACTCGTCTGACCTCTGACTTCTGATCTCTGACCTCTGACCTCTTATCTCTATTCTCCGTCTCGCCGTTTCTCCGCGTCCCCGCGTCGTTTCTCTTCTGCCCTGATTTTCTTTACTCCCCATCGAGCCACTCGGAAAGCTTCTCTGTAACCAGCCACTCTATGTCGTTTCTCGTCTGCCTGAAAGAATCCAGACCTTCCATGTAAGGATCCCTCACATGCCAGGGTATCACTTTGCCTTCAAAAGAAGGGGAGATCATACCTTCCAGAGGGTAAAGGACAAGATCCAAGATCAGGTGGAAACCATCGATATCCAACTCACTCAATCCTTTAGAATAAAGGCCGTCGGTGGAGACTCCTACCTCGTCAAGAACTTTTATGGTCTCTTCAGGTATGTAGCCCAGAGCGCTCACCCCAGCAGAAGCCGCCTCGAGCTTTTCACCCCAATGGTGCCTGGCCAACGCTTCGGCCATGATACTTCTGCAGGCGTTTCCATAACAGACGAAAAGAACACTTTTTCTCATAATGCACTCCAGAAGGGAGACAAGTATCGCAATTACTCCAAAAATAACAACAAAAAGGAAGCAAGGTCGTACAAAGATAAGCACTATTTAGAGTTCCGCAAGGGCTTAATATTATTCAACATCGCGACCCTGATCCTTAAGGCCAGTCTCGGATCCCGCCTTGCGGGGGGCAGAGTTTAATGGCTTTGCCGGTACAGGTGGCGAGCTGTTTTGGAGTACTACCGGAATAAAAATTCCAAATCACAAAGACTGAGGTTTCAGTTTTTTTGTTTTTCTTCCCTGACACCTGACACCTGAATTCTGACTCCTTCTTTTTCGTGCCTAGTTCTTCCTGCCCTGATTTGCCTTACTCTTCTGGCGGTGGGGGGAATAGCTTACTGGCGATATCTATTCTCTTTTCGTTGCCATACTTGCGGTCAAACTCTTCTGGGGTATCCTTCCAGAGAATGGAGTTGTGGGCAGCCGCCTGAATGACGCTTTCCAGACTCACGGTGTGATCCACAGAACAATGATCTCCAGTTTCTAGGGTTTTGGTATCCCCAATAATGTCACCACTTTCGTCAAAGGGCCGTAGCACTACACAGCCACAATCAAGGTAGGTTAGAGTGGTCCCGATTGCTGCTACTTCCTTCTCATACAATTCGCTGGTACTCCTTGCTATGGTCTCACCATGGAGTTTCGCCAAATCAGCGGCTATTTTAGCCCGTTCCTCGCTCGTCAGTTCCTTCATTCCCCTCTCCTGTAATCCGGATCAACACTCTTTACCCTAACGTTGCATACCACTTGAGTTTTTCTGCCACGGCCTTCATTTCACCAGCAGAGATGATGACTGGCTCGCCGATACATTTGCTGCGATAATAAATTTCTGCACAAAATTCTATAACTTCTGCGAGATCAAAAGCAAAAGGCAAATTTTTTCCACCTGTCAACAGACCATGATTTGCAAGCAGCACCGCCTTTCTATCCTTCATGGCCTCGAAAGCGCTTCGAGCTAATTCTTCTGATCCGAAGGTGGCGTATTGAGCACATTTTACCTCATTTCCGGCAAATGCCACCAGATAGTGAACTGGCGGCAAGTCCCAATTGAGGCAGGAAAGGGTGGTGGCGTATCTGGAATGTACGTGAACCAGAGCATTGATATCTTTCCGTTGCTGATAAAATATTCTATGCATTGGTAGTTCGCTGGAAGGCTCTCGCTTACCTTCCACCCTTTCTCCATCAACCTGTAGCACAACAATATCTTCGGGCCTGCTGTCGAAGTAGTCGAGCCCGGCAGGGGTAATGGCAAGGAGTCCCTGCTCACGATTGAAGATACTCAAATTCCCTCCAGTCCCAGTGGTAAGTCTGTGGCTTATCAGTTTCTTACCGTATGCAACCAGAAGCTCTCGCTCTCTCTCCAGAAGCATAGTCACCTCTCATTGGCTATCAAGTAAGTGCTAGCACATGGCTCATAGCTGGTGAGAAGCATACTTTTGCGGAACCTCAAAAGTCAACCCTGGCGAATTCTCATATATAATGGGTGAAAAGAAGGAAGTTAGGGTTTACTTTTAGGCCCTGATGGTGTAATAAGGCGGAGGCAGGCAATAATTTGTAATTACTATGTTTTTGGGATAGGAACGTTAGCCGTGAATGACACATCTATGCTTGCATTTGAGGAGAATCCCGAGCAGGTGGAGCAGGCTGATTGGGTGGTCGGCATACCCTCGCACAACAACGCTGCCAGCATCACTCATCCAACGGCGCAGGCCGCGAAGGGACTGCTAGATTATTTTGGTGACAAGAATTCAGTGGTTATCAACTGTGACAACCACTCAGAGGATGGAACGAAGGAAGCGTTTTTACAGACCCCCAGCGAGGTCCCCAAGATCTACCTGTCGACACCTCCAGGAGTAGTAGGCCGCGGCTATAACCTGAGAAACCTAATAGTCAAAGCAGTAGAACTTCAGGCCCAAGCGGTGATAGTGCTAGACGCTGATGTAGAGAGCATTACACCCCAGTGGATCAAGAATCTCGGGGAGCCCATTTCCGCCGGCTTCGGCTTTGTTGCCCCTCTCTACGTGAGACACAAGTACGATGGTGCAGTTGCCAATGGGATCGTTTATCCACTGACCCGAGCCCTTTATGGTCGTCGAGTCAGACAACCAATTGGTGGTGATTTTGCCTTTGCCGCAAATCTGGCCGAGACCTATCTCAACCATCCCAGCTGGAATGATATGGTGGGCCAATTTGGTGTCGACATCTGGATGACTACCCTGGCTATTTGTCAAGGTATTCCCATCTGTCAGTCCTTTGTAGGGAAACCAAAAATCTACCAAAACGACAGAAACATCGTGCCTTCTGGGCCGGTTTTTTCTCAGGTCGTGGGTACTCTGTTGAACCTTATGATACACTTTCAGGATTTATGGGGAAGGGTGAAGTGGAGCAAGCCGACAGCAATTTACGGTTTCGGCATGGGCGAAGTAGAGACACCCACGTCCCTCGACATTGAGGATGATGAGCTTCACCAAGTTTTTATCCAGGGCTTTGTCCAATATAAGCAGCTCTGGGAAAGCTTTCTGGAGAACAACATCTACAATAAATTGGAAGAGATCAGGGAACTCCCTCTAGCCCACTTCAGCTTTCCTTCGGAAATATGGGCTCGTATTCTTTATAGTTATTCAGCTGCTTACAAAAACGAGGTGGTGGAGCGCGAATCTCTACTGCAATCACTTGTGCCTCTCTTTGTAGGCAAGACCCTATCGTATGCAAAGAAAACGGAAAGAATGTCAATTCAACAGGCTGAGGAATACATTGAAAACGAATGCATGATCTTCGAGGAAGCGAAGCCTTATCTGCTCAATAAATGGTAACCAACTGAGTGACTCACGACTCAAGGAAAGAAAGCTTCCTGCAGTTTGGAGGGAAATACTATGGCTAAGATCCTGGTTGTTGATGACGAAGAGCACATCCGGTTGCTCTACTCTGAGGAACTAAAAGAAGAGGGCTACGATGTCATCACCGCGGAAGGTGGGCATGGGCTGCTAGAACGCATTGAAAAGGACAAGCCCGACCTTGTAGTCTTGGACATAAAGATGGTGGACTACGATGGTTTGGATCTATTACAGGATATCCGCAATAAATTTTACGACTTGCCCGTAATACTTTCCACTGCTTACGATACCTTCAAAGAGGACATGAAATCCATTGCCGCCGATTTCTATGTAGTGAAATCTTTTGATCTCACTGAACTGAAAAAGAAAATCCAGATGGCTCTGGAAGCAAGCGACGGATCGTGAGAGAATTGTTCTCGCCTCTACTTGTAAGTCAAGCAAACAGACCCCTCCCCCTCCTAGAAAACCTGGTCCTCAGGGCTAGGTCAAGATCCCGCATTGCGAGGGTCAGAGTTGCATGGCTTTGCTGGTAAAGATGGCGAGCTGTTTTGGTGTACTAGAGTGCTAGAGTCCATGAAATTCCAAATTCCAAGCACCAAATTACAAACAAATCTCAAATTCCAATATCAAATGGCCAAAAAAAGGTTTTGAATTTTGAAACTGGGAACCCGCCCGCAGGGTGGGGAGTCCAAGCAAAGCGCGGACAATTTTGGTCATTCTGGCAGACTGCCGTAAGAGTGGAAAGACCATTGAAGCCCCCTCTGGAGATGGCTCATGGCCGGGGCCCAGGTCCCGGATTCTTTACTGGCCGAGAATGAGTTTGGCAATTACGTCGGCACAATACTCAGCAAATTTCTCGTCGTCCTTTACCATGACATCTTCACCATTCTTAACTTCAATTTCAGCCAAACGATTATGTTCCCAATCATAAATGATAATGTTGAGAGTTACATATTGTTCCCATCGACATTCAGCATCAGCGCGAATCAATCCAATTGTTGGCTTTAATTCTCCTACCAAGTTAATTTTGTGTTTGGTGGTAAGATAAAAGGCGATATCATCCCGCAATTTAACGTCACATTGTAGAAGCACTGATTTCTTCGATTTTGTTTTACCTGATTCTTCACTATCCAGGGCTTTTTCGAATATCGCCATCTCATCAGTGAGACAAAGATGCCACCCAGTGATTGTTTTTATTTTGTCAGAGTTAAGTTTCGATATCTCGTGGCTGGCACAGCCAAAAAGCAAAAACACAGAAATGAGACCAATTAGAACAACTTTACTGTAACTTCCCATCTCAATGCTCCGCGCTAGTGCCTTGCATGCATGAAGAGAAAGATGCTGGCAATGCCGAAGAAAATATTGGGTATCCAGGCGGCCAGCAGTGGTTGCAGGTTGCCGGTGTAGCCAATACGGAGAACGAACTGAAAAATGAGCAAATAGATGAACGCCAGGGCAACACTTACGGCAACTCCCACCGCAATCCCAGCGTGTTTACCTTGGTAAAGAGCAACACCAATGCCCAGGAGTGCCATAATGAACGATGTGAAGGGAAAAGCGATTTTGGCGTGGAAGTCCACCTGATAGCGGGTGGCATCGTATCCCTCGCTTTTTATTTTGGTAACATAGTGACCAAGCTCACCGAGGGCCATCTCCTCAGGGGCTTTCTCGAGGTGCTGAAAATCCTGCGGACGTTCTTTTAACTGGAAGCTACGGCGCTCAAACCGCTCCATGGAATAGCCGCCATCCGCTGACCGCTTGATGAATATCCCATCTGAAAATATCCAAGTCTGCCCATCCCACTCACCCCTCCGGGCATCTATTCGTTTGAGCACGTGGAAGGAGCGATCAAACATATGGATTGTAACCCCCTCTAATACGTTGCGCTTCGGGTGTAGTACGCGAATATTGTAGAGTGTTTGATCGCTTTTGTACCATATCTTCTCCTGAAAAAAGCTACTTGGAGCCGGTCGATTCCTGACCTGGACATTCCATATATAGTTTGCCCGACTGCTAGTCAGCGGCACCACATATTCGGCAAGGGTAAAATCCGTCAGACTCAACAGCAGAGCAAGAGTCAATATTGGTCCGACAACCAAAACAGGGCTGACGCCACCGGCCTTCAAGGCCAGGAGTTCATTGCTGCGAGCCATCAAACCCAGGCTAATAAGAGTACCCATGAGAACAGCCATGGGTATACCCTGTTGCACGATGAGCGGGAGCTTCAGCAGGAAGTATCGCAGCGCTAAGGACAGGGGGAGTTTCGCCTCCAGGAAATCATCTATCCGTTCAAAGAAATCGATGACCAGGTACAAGGCAATAACGACTCCCAGGCAGATAGCAATGATCTTGATGAGTTCTAAAATGATGTAGCGGCTGAGAACCCGCATGGCAATTACTCGCTCGAGTCCTTGAATACCAAGGTCATGGGGTTTTGAAATTTCAGGATTAGGATCTGCAGTTGAACTCTGCAATCTGCATTCTCAAATCCTGAACGACCATTGCTCC
>Ga0224509_10000258_pt1 | contig 14329 bp, 9 predicted proteins | sample SF_Jan12_sed_USG_5_FD_170158 | JGI IMG/M metagenome (GOLD analysis project Ga0224509, IMG submission 170158) | Sediment microbial communities from San Francisco Bay, California, United States - SF_Jan12_sed_USGS_24 | ecosystem: Environmental > Aquatic > Marine > Sediment | place: USA: California... | reverse complement strand
TCAGGGACAGGGCGGCGATGTCCAGAATGTTCACGTCCGACTCGACTACGATGTCGATGCGTCCGGATGCGAGCAGGTGATAGTGATAAAAGTCACCGTAACCACGGACTCTGTCGACACTGGAGACGATCCGTCCCCAGCGTGACCACCGATCGCTCCGCGCCAGTGTGCCGATGTTGCCCGTCGAGACCGTCGCCCTGCTCAAGGCATCGACATTGCTTACCTGGATTCGCTCGCCGTCCAACCACGCGCCCTCGCCGAGGGCAGCCCATGCCAGCTCCTCGAAAGCGGGCGCGCTGGACACGCCCACCACCATCCGGCCTGCGTGCATCAATGCGATCTGGGTCGAAAAAAATGGATAGTGCCGGATGAAGCTCTTCGTGCCATCGATCGGATCCACCAGCCAGAGATAGTCAGAGTCGTCCCGGCTACGGCCGGTTTCCTCGCCGTAGAAACCGTGATCGGGAAAGCGACTGGTCAGGAGCGATCGAATCGCCTTCTCCGCCTCGACATCCGCGATCGTGACCGGACTGGAATCGGCTTTTCGTTCGATATCCAGCTGGCCACGATAGTAGTGGTTGATGATTGCCGCGGCGCTCTGCGCTGCCTCGCGAGCGGCATCCAGAAACGGCTTCGTATCCATCGATCTGCCTCTGTGTGCGATCCTCTATTTTAACCTTCATGAGCTTGCGGGCGCTTCCTTGACAGCCTTAGGAGCGACGCCTAGAGTGACGAGCACCTGCAGGGTGTGTCCGACAACGCGTGTCGGCACAACGGGAAGCCGGTGATCCGTCAAGGAGATTCCGGCGCTGCCCCCGCAACGGTGATCGAGTCAAGAACGCATTGCCGATCGAGTGACGCCGATCGGAGCCACTGTGCCAAAAGCACGGGAAGGTGATGTGTTTCGAGGCAGAACCCTCGCTCGTCAGCCCGGAGACCGACTCTCAGGTAAATGCGCCGGATCTGCGGAGGGCGGATCAGCAGTCGGTGACTGCCCCTCTGGACTCCCTTCCGGTTTTCATACCGCTTGCGTGTGCGGGCGTGCGCGCGCGGGGAGACAGTGCCGATGAATTTCCTGCCTTTATTCCTCATGTGGCTGGTCGCCGCAGTTATTCCTGTGCCCGCTCTCGCCGACGGCGCCCTGCTGGAGCCCGTCGTGGTGACCGCGACACGCACTGCCGTCACCCGCGATCGGGTACTCGCCCCCGTCACGATCATCGACCGGGACGAGCTGGACAGGAGTAGCGCATCTGACATTGCAGAGTTGCTCAGATTCCACGGCGGCATCGAGGTGGCCCGCACGGGTGGGCCCGGGCAGGCGACGTCCGTCTTCATCAGGGGGGCCGAGAGCAATCACACGCTGGTCCTGCTGGACGGGGTTAAGCTGAATTCGGGGACTTCTGGCATCGCCGCCATCCAGGACATCTCTCCGGACCTGATCGAGCGCATAGAGGTGGTCAAGGGCCCGCGGTCCTCTCTGTACGGTTCGGAAGCAGTCGGCGGCGTGATCAATGTGATCACCCGTCGTGATGGTGCTCCGCTGAGCGCAGGGGCCGAAGCCGGAGCCGGACGCTACGACACAAGGCGGGCCGCTGGCCGGATCGGCTGGTCAGGCGAAGATATCGCGGCGGGCGCCAATGTCTCCTGGTATGACACCGATGGATTTCCGACGCTTGAGGCGAGTGATGACGACGCCGGCTATGACAATCTGAGTGTCGATCTCTGGAGCCGGGCCAGCGTCGGCAGCGTAGATCTGGACGCCGGTTACTGGCGCGCTGCAGGGACGACAGAGTATTCGGACTTCTTCCTTGCGCCTGTCCAGCAGGACTACACGAACCACGTCACCCGGGTCGGGATCGGCGCTACGCCACTGCAGAACTGGAGTTCCAAGTTGACTCTTAGCCGCGCCGTGGACGATATCGAGCAGGGCCAGGGCGCATTCAATCCGTCGGACTTCACCAAGACAGACCGGATCGCCGCTGATTGGCAGAACACTATCGACGGCCCGGCGGGCATTCAGTTGGTTGCCGGTGCCAATCTATCGCGGGAAGAGACCTCTGGGCTGATATTCGGCAGCCGTCTGGAAGACTCGCCTGGCTCCGGTGACGTCAAGATCGACGTCAATGCGGCTTATGCCGAGGCGACATATGCCCGGGGCCGTCAACAGTTCCTGGCCGCGGCTCGCTACACCGATCACGATATCTTCGGCAGCCAGGAAAGCTGGAACGCGGAGTATGGCTTCGACATCGTTGACGGGTTGAGATTGTCAGCCGGCGCCGGGCGCGCCTTCCGGGCCCCGACCAGTCTTGAGCTCTATGGTTTTGGCGGTAACCCGCAGCTGGAACCGGAGATATCCAGAAACATCGAGGCTTCGATCTCCGGCGAGTTCGGCTCCCGGCACCGTTACGCGTTGACTGCATTTCGGAACCAGATCGACGATCTGATCGAATTCGTGTTCACAGATCCGGAAAACTTCGTCGGGGAGAACCGCAACGTCGAGGAAGCCGAGATCGAGGGCGTCGAGTTGTCCTACGCCTACCAAGGACAGAGTTGGCGGTTGCGTAGTGAGATCACGTTACAGGACCCGAAGAACAAGTCTGACGACGAACGGCTGTTGCGACGGGCCAGGCAGATGTTCACGCTCTCGCTGGTAAGGCGGATAGGTGAGCACGATGTTGGACTCGACGTACTGGCGACTGATGATCGAGAGGACTTCGGCGGAGCCAGGCTGGCGGGCTACGTGCTTGCCAACCTGACGTCGAGATTCCGCATTGGAGAACATTGGCAGATCAAGGCGAACGTGGAGAACATTCTGGACACGGACTACCAGCTCGCTGACGGATATCGCTCCGCCGGCCGTGGTCTGTACGCCTCCCTCGCCTATAGTTATTGAAGAGTTCCGGGAGATCTGATGGGCAACCGCCTGAGCAAAATCTACACGCGCACGGGGGATGACGGCACGACCGGACTCGGTGATGGCACGCGGGTGCCCAAGGACCACCCGCGGGTCGAGGCCTATGGCTCGGTCGACGAGGTCAACAGCGCAATCGGTGTCGTGCTCACCACCCCCGATCTGCCGGAAGAACTCGTCGAATGTCTGACCAACGTGCAGCACGACCTGTTCGACCTTGGTGGTGAGTTGTGTATCCCGGGACACGTCTTGATGACATCCGGACACGTCGCCCGGCTGGAATCAGCCCTCGATCTGTTCAATCAGCAACTCCCGCCGCTCAAGGACTTCATCCTCCCTGCCGGCGGGGGCGGAGCCGCGAGTACACACATGGCCAGGGCCATCTGCCGGCGGGCAGAGCGTCGCATCTGGACCCTTGCGACGAGTGAGGACGTCAACCCGGAAGTGCCACGCTATCTGAATCGACTCTCCGACCTGCTGTTCGTACTGGCAAGGGTGCTCGCGCGGTCAGCCGACGGGACCGAGACCCTCTGGCGACACGATCGCTAACTTTCGCGCGGCCGCGCTCTATCGATCAGCTCGCAGACCTGCCGTGTCCCTTCGATCAGACGCAGACTCTGCCGAGCGATCTGGTCTCCGTCCACGACGAACATGTGATCGTCCCGTACTGCTGTCATCCGGCGGAATCGGCGCCAGCGAGCCAGGGGATCATCGCCGGCCCGGGCAGGCGTGAGGATAATCTGCGGGTCGGCTGCGACTACCGACTCCTCGCTCACGACGGCGGCCAGCTGTTGCAGGTCAGCAAAGACATTGAGTCCACCGCACGCTTCTATGACCTTGCCGATCAGTTGGTCGGCGCCGACAGTGAACAGCGGTCGCTCCGAGACCTGGAAAAACACCCGCACCGGAACTCGCCCGGAATACTCGCGCTGCAAATCGGCAAAACTGTTTCTGAAGCTTGCGGCGCGCGGGCCAGCGACATTTGCGGTCCCGGCAAGTCGCCCGATCCTCTCCAGTGCGTCGGCGACGCCGGCAGGGTCGAGGATCTCAATCGCCTCCACCTGGTAGCCGCTCTGCTGCAACTGTGTGATGACCGAGTCCGGAGTGCCACCCCTCCAGGCGAGAACCAGGTCCGGTTCGAGGTTTGCCAGACGTTCTCGATCCAGCCGGAATGCATCACCCACCCGCGGTATCGCGCGGGCCTCCGGCGGGTAGTCGCTGTATTCCACGGCGCCCACGAGCAGGCTCCCCGCGCCCGCGTCGAAGACCAGCTCGGTGAGATGCGGAGCGAGAGAAACGACTCTCTTGGCGGGTGCTGATCCGGCCCAGACCGAAACTGCAAGGAACAGGCAAAGAACGGCGGCCAGTCGCCAGCCGGCTCGGCTCATGCAGCGCCGCCGACGATGGTCAATACGGATATCACGGTCACCCAGACAAGCAGCGTCCGGTTGACGAGCCGCATGGCGGCCCGGATCGGCTGCAGCGCGGCTTCACTACTGAACTGCTCGCGGATGGCACCGCGACCGGCGCAGGCCAGCACGTCATCGCTGACGTGGAAGAACTTGTCGGAACAGTCTTCGTAGTACGCCTTCCAGTCCGACACGGCGTCCTCGAAGCTGCCTGCCATGGCGTAACCCACTGCCAGCAGCCGTGCGGGCAACCAGGCCAGCAGGCCGTACAAGGACTGCACCACGATCAGATATCGCGGTTGGGGGTCTCCGCGCTCGCGGGCTCTTCCCGCCTCGAAAACCGCGCGCCGGCGCATGAGGTCGGTGACCCGGAAAAGCCAGGCCCCGGTGGCTCCCAGCACCATGAACCAGAAGATCACCCCGAATATCCGATTGTTGGCCTGCACCAGCACGGCCTCTTCGACGGCCAGGACACGGCGTCCCTCTTCGCCCGGCGCGTCGCTCTCTATCAACTCCTTCGTCAACCGTTTGACGGCCTCCTGATCGTCGCTTTCCACCGCTTCAGCGTAGTCGTCGACCTCTCTGCCCAGGTCACGGGGGCCCAGACTGAAGACCAATACGAGGGCGGCAAACCCGATATAAATCAGGCCATTGAGGATGTCACTGAAGGCGATCGCCAGACCGAGGATAGGGAGGGCAGGCAGGCCGATGGCCAGAGCCGCGACCAGGTATGCGACCGGCCGCGAAAGTCCGGCCACCCGGGCAAGCGCAGCGTCGAAATACGGGTCAAGCCATCGCAACTCGCGAAGGTGCAGGGCCCGGGTCGCTGTCCTCTCGAAGAGGAGTCCCAGGAAAAGTGCGATGAGTTTCATCCGGTGCCTTGGATCCCGACGCGAGTGGTAATCGATTATACCCTTCGGGCGGGCCCCATCATCGTCTCCAGCATCGACCAGTCGAAGCCCGGTCCGGGGTCGGTTTTGCGCCCGGGGGCGATATCGCTGTGGCCGGCTATTCTCAAAGGAGCCAGCGAAGGATAAGCGTGACCGAGGGCATCGACGACGTCCACCAGAACCCGGTACTGAGCATCAGTAAAGCTGCCCTCGTCCGTACCTTCCAGCTCGATGCCGATCGAGAAGTCGTTGCAGCACTCACGACCCTCGAAACAGGATTCTCCGGCATGCCAGGCGCGACGATGAAACGGCACGAACTGGATCGTTCCGCCGTCACGACGGATCAGCAGGTGAGCGGACACCTCAAGATCGGCGATGGTCCTGAAATAAGGATGCGCTGACGGCTCAAGGCAGTTGGTGAACAGTCGTTCTATATGAGGGCCGCCGAACTCCCCGGGCGGCAGGCTGATGCTGTGAACCACGATGAGTTCCGGAGGACAGGCCCCGGGCCGCTCATCCTGGTTGGGAGACGGCACCTGCGTAGCTGCATCAAGCAAGCCGGTTTCGACATCGACGAGCATGTTCACCCCGTTCTGAAGGACCCTGGATGCATCATGCCGTGGTAGCCATCCGGGCGCAAAACTTGCGTCCCGCCTCCTGGATTCCCATGATCGTCTTCATGACCATGCAACTACCACCGCTTGAAACAATGATCGCCCAGCTGATCGCATCGCCTTCGGTCAGCTCCGTCCAGCCCGACCTGGACCAGAGCAACCGTGAGGTCTGTGAACTGCTGGCGGACTGGGCCGAGAGCCTCGGATTCGAAGCCACCCTGATGCCGGTGCCGGGCAACACCGGCAAGTACAACCTCATCGCCAGACTGGGCAGCGGCCCGGGCGGGATGGTGCTGTCCGGGCACAGCGATACCGTGCCGTGGGACGATGGGAAGTGGTCTCTTGATCCTTTCAAGGCGGAGAGAAGGGACGGCCGGATCTACGGGCTGGGGACCGCGGACATGAAGTCGTTTCTCGCCATCGCTCTGCAAGCCGCGGCCTCAATCGACCGGGGGTCGCTACGATCGCCGGTGACGATCCTCGCAACGGCGGACGAGGAGAGCACCATGAGCGGTGCCCGCGCGCTGGTCGAGTCGGAGACGCATCTCGGCCGGGTGGCGATCATCGGCGAGCCTACGGACTTGCGCCCCATCAATCTCCACAAGGGGATCCTGATGGAGGGGATCCGACTCATCGGCTCCAGTGGACATTCGAGCAACCCGGCTCTCGGCCGCAATGCGCTGGACGGGATGATGGAGGTCGTCGAGGCCCTGAAGGAGTTGCGCCGGGAGTTTGCGGAGCGCTTCCGTGACCCGGGCTTCGAGGTGCCGGAGCCGACGCTGAATCTCGGCTACATCCGGGGTGGCGACAATGCCAACCGCATCTGTGGTGAGTGTGAGATGCATATCGACGTACGCCTGAACCCTGGCATGACGGTAGCAAGCTGCCGTTCCGCCATTCGCGAACGCATCCGCGAGCGGCTGGCCGGGAGCGGGCTTGAAGTGAGATTCGACGCGCTTTTCGAAGGCGTCGACCCGATGACCTGCGATCATCGCGGACAGCTTGTCGAGACCTGTGAGACCGAGACAGGTCACGATCGCGGCGCCGTTTGTTTCGGCACCGAGGGACCGTTCCTCCAGGCACTCGGCCTCGAGACGGTCATCCTGGGACCCGGGAGCATCGACCAGGCTCACCAGCCCGACGAGTTCCTGGATCTCGCGAGCGCCGAGCAGGCCGTCGACCTCGTGGGCCGTCTGATCGACAAGTATTGCGTGCGACAACCCGAGGCGACATCGGAGTGATCACAAATCAGGAACTCGTCGATCGCGATCGCCGGGTTGTGTGGCATCCCTGCAGCCAGATGAAGGACCACGAGTGGCTGCCGATGATCCCTATCCGGAGGGGAGAGGGTGTCTGGCTTGAAGACTTCGATGGCGGCAGATATCTGGACGCCGTCAGCTCCTGGTGGGTGAACATCTTCGGTCACGCCAATCCGCGGATTGCCAATGAGATTCGCCGACAGCTGGGAGAACTCGAGCACGTCATCCTGGCCGGATTTACCCACGAACCGGTTGTCCGACTATCCGAGATGCTGGTGGCGGCCACACCTCCGGGGCTGACGCGATGCTTCTTCGCCGACAATGGTTCCTCGGCCGTCGAGGTCGCACTGAAGATGAGCTTCCACTACTGGCTCAACCAGGGCAGGACCCGCAAGACCCGCTTTATCACGTTGTCCAACAGCTATCACGGCGAGACTCTGGGCGCCCTGGCGGTGGGCGACGTAGCGCTCTACAAGGACACCTACGGCCCGCTGTTGTTGCAGCCGATCACGGTGCAATCCCCTGATTGCTTCCTGCGCGAGGCCGGCAGCGACTGGAGAGAGCACAGCACGCGGGTGTTCGAGGAGATGGAGAAGTGTCTGGACGAGCATGCAGACGAGACGTGTGCGGTTATAGTCGAGCCCCTGGTGCAGTGTGCGGGCGGCATGCGTATGTACCACCCGGAGTATCTCCGCCTGCTACGCGCGGCCTGCGACCGTTTTGGCGTACACCTTATCGCTGACGAGATTGCCGTCGGCTTCGGTAGGACGGGGACGATGTTTGCCTGCGAGCAGGCCGGCATTTCGCCGGACTTCATGTGTCTTTCGAAAGGCCTGACCGGCGGCTTCCTGCCGCTCTCCGTCGTGCTCACAAGGGATCATGTCTACGATGCTTTCTACGACGACTACGCAACCCTGAAGGCTTTCCTGCACTCTCACAGCTATACCGGCAATCCTCTGGGTTGCGCCGCCGCCATCGCGACCATGGAGATATTCGGGGATGGCAACGTCCTGGAGCGGAACCGGGTCCTGGCGGAGTGCATGGCGGGTGCCGTTGAAGAATTAGTCGACCATCCCCACGTCGGGGAAATCCGGCAACACGGGATGATCCTCGCTATCGAGATGGTCAAGCGCCGGGCTGGGATGGAAGAGTTTCCATGGCAGGAACGCAGAGGACTCACTGTCTACCGACACGGATTGAACAACGGGGTTCTGTTGCGACCGCTTGGCAATGTAGTCTATTTCATGCCCCCTTATGTGATCGAGGAGGACGAGATCATGACGATGGCGCGGGTGGCACGAGAAGGCATCAGCCTCGCTACGGCGGGTTGATTCCTGCGAGTCGAGGCTCACGGATCAGTGTCCAGGATACCCAGAGTCTTGGTAGATGCGGAGTTGTTCGAGGGCGCGTGTGTCATCGCCAGCGACTCGACGACCCGGCATCTGACGCGTGTACTGCGACTCAAGGCCGGCGCGGCGATCGGCGTCTTCGATGGTCGCGGTCGCGAGCACTCGGCCCGGATCGAATCCTGCGAGAGCAAGCGGGCCCGAATCAGGCTGGGTCCCGCGACCTCTGCAGTCCCGGAATCACCGGCGCGGATAACGCTGCTACAGGGCATCAGTCGCGGCGAGCGAATGGATCTCGTGGTTCAGAAAACGACCGAACTTGGAGTCGCCTGCATACACCCGGTCTTCATGGAGCGAAGCGTAGTCAAGCTCGACGAGAAGCGGTCACAGCGCAAGCTTGACCATTGGCGGTCGGTCGCCCTTTCCGCATGCGAGCAGTGCGGCCGGGCCACCCTCCCCGATGTCCTGGCACCGGCACCGCTGCGATGTGCTCTGGAGTCCATCGAGCCGGGTGGCGTGCGCGTCCTTCTCGATCCACTGGGAGACGCGGAATTGCCCGCCAGCCCCGAGGCGGAATGCAGCATCGTATTGCTGATCGGCCCGGAGGGTGGCCTGTCGGAAGGAGAGCGGCAGTTGGCGGGTGCAACGGGATTCAGATCCCTGGCGGTTGGCCCGAGGATCTTGCGGACAGAAACGGCCGCGATTGCAGCAGTCACCCTGATACAGAGTCGCTGGGGCGACCTCAGCGCCAGTGGTGCTCCGCCTCGGTGAGCATCTCCTCCAGGCGCCCGAGGTCGGGCACCAGTGGATACTCATTGACCATACGGATGCGGCAAATGACCGGCGCATCGTCAGACCAGTGTCTCTCGTCATCCGGGCCGATGACATCCCTGCTGATGCGCACAAGCTGCGGCAGACCCTGGCTAAGAAGAGCGAAATGAGAACCGCGCAGGGAATAGGCACCATTGAATATCACCGCGCGCGTGCGGCTGACAATCTCGGGCACGTCCTGGCCGCAGGCGGCTTCCAGAGAGACCAACGGCACCTCGCGACCCTTCCATCCGACGCGACCGATCAGCCAACCCGGCCCGCTCTCAAGAAGGTGCAGCTGCCCCAGACCGGCGACCTCCGTGACGCAGACGCGAGGCACGATCATCCGCGTTTCCGCAATCGGCACTAGCAGGCTGTAGAGCTCCTCGGTGACGTCAGTCATTGCTCCCCCGGGGAGAAATGTCGCCCGTCAGGGCCTCTATCGCGTTCAGTAGTTCATTCTCCTGGTAAGGCTTACCAAGATAGTCGTCCACGCCGCTCTCAATAGCGCGGGACCGGTGCTTCTGCCCCACCCGGGACGTGATCATGACGATAGGGATGTTCTTCAGGCGCGGATCGTTGCGGACGTGAGTGGCGACCTCGTAACCATCCATGCGCGGCATTTCGATATCCAGCAGCATGATGTCCGGCCGATACTCCTGGAGCAGAGCGACCGCGTCCACTCCGTCCTTTGCGGTGATCACTCTCATTCCATTACGTTCCAGCAGGCGCTCGGTGACACGCCGGACGGTTATTGAGTCGTCGACCACCATGACGAACTTGCGGTGGTCCCGGAACTCCGCTTCCTCCGGAGTTGGGACGACGGTCTCCTGCTCGGGGCGCGACCTGATGAGGGCGGCGGCGTCCAGAATCACCACGATGCTGCCATCGCCGAGTATGGTCGCACCACTTATACCGGCGATCCCCTTCAGCTGAGGGCCCAGGGTCTTCACGACAATCTCGCGAGATCCCAGCATGTCGTCGGTCAGGAGCGCAGTCGATCTGTCGCCGGCGCGCACCAGGATAACCGGCACATTGGCATCGCCTTCAGGCAAAGCCCCTGCCTGCCCGTCCACCAGGGTCGCCAGGTGTCGGAAATGGTAGTCCCGGTCGCCATACCGGAATGGCGTCGGACCCTCGGCAAGATGTTTGGAGATCTCGCTGGCGGGCAGGCGGACCACCCCCTCCACCGTCGGCAGCGGCAACGCAAACAACTCGTCTCCGCTCTGGACTATCAGCGCCTGGGTGATCGCCCGGGTATACGGGATTCGGATCAGGAAACGGGTCCCCGCGTCCTCCCGTGTCTCTATCTGCAGTGAGCCTCCGACCTCGCGCATGGCGGTCGCCACCACATCCATTCCGACGCCGCGCCCTGCCGATTGCGTCAACTCGGCTGCAGTACTGAACCCGGGTTTGAGGATGAGTTCAGCAGCCGCGTCGGTGGAGACCTGTTCGCCGGGATCGATGAGATTCTGCAGTTCTGCACGGCGGCGGATCGCCGCCAGATCGAGTCCGCCGCCGTCGTCTCCGACGTCGATGATCATTTCGGCGCCCTCACGGCGCAGATTAATGTCGATCCGCCCTACCGGATTCTTGCCACGGGACTCACGCAGTTCGCGGTTCTCGATACCGTGGATCACTGCGTTCCTCAGCAGATGCTCGAAGGCCGGAACCACCCGCTCCATGACCTGTCGATCGAGCTCGCTCGTCCCCCCCTGTATGTGCAGTTCTGCGTCTTTTCCGGATTCCCGAGCCGCTTGTCGGACAATGCGATTCAGCCGCTGGGCGTGACGGCTGAAAGGCACCATGCGGGTGCGCATCAGACCGTCCTGCAACTCAGATATCACGCGCGACTGCTGCGTCAACAGTGTCTCCGCATCGCGCGCCTGCTCACGCAGCAGACTCTGCAGACTGCCGACATCGCTCGCCGTCTCCGCCAAAGCGCGGGACAGCTGCTGGATCATGGAGTACCGATCCATCTCTAACGGATCGAAGTCCTCGCGACGCGGCAGCCGCTCGTGGTGGCGGTGGAGGATCTGGGCTTCCGTCTCCATCTCGAACTTGCGTAGCTGGTCACGTAGTCTGACCACCGTCTGGCTGAGCTCTTCGAGATTGAACTCGATCGAGCCCACCTGCTGCTCGAGTCGCGACCTGAAGATACTGACCTCGCCCGCGCTGTTGAGCAGAGATTCGAGCAGATCTGCATCCACTCGCGCGACTTCCGGACGCGAAAATGCCGGATGCGACATGGTGAGCGCCGCGGCCTGCTCATCCGCTGACGGCGGCGGGACTGCCGCTGCCGCCGGCGGCACCTCCGCTTCAGGCAGCGGCCCCTCTTCAAGCGCGGGCTCGGCCGGCGCGGCCGCGGCTTCGACCTCTTCCGGCGCAGGCAGCTCGGCAGGCAGCGGCCAGGGGACCGCTCTCTGCTGAGGCGCGGATGCGGCGGGAGGCAGGACCTCTGCGGGCGGATGTTCCGGAACCGGCTCAAACTCTTCCTCGGCCTGAACGCCCGGCGTGGCCCAGTGTATGGCTCGAAGCTCCGCCGCTGCCGCCGGCGGCGGCATGAATTCCGCCGGCATGAGTGGCGCCGGTCGCTCGATCTGGATTTCTTCGAGAGCTGGCTCCTCTGCTTCCGCGACCGGTTCTTCCTCGGCAGCTTCCTCGAGGAACTCCGCTTCGGGCTCCGCGGTAGCGGCCTCCGCCTCTTCTGCTTCCGCGGCCGGGATTTCCTCGGCAGCCTCCTGGGGCAACTCCGCTTCCGGCTCCGCAGTGGCGGCTTCCGCCTCCTCCGCTTCCGTAACCGGGACTTCCTCGGCGGCCCCCTCGGCCAGCTCCACGGCGGCAGCTTCGGGCTCGGGCTCCTCCAGCGGTGCTCCGGAGATGGCACCATCTATGCGCGAAAGCAGAGCATCAGGTGGTAATGGAGACTGCCCACTCTGCACGACTTCTCTCATATGGTGGAGCTCATCCAGCGCCTGCTGCATAAGACTGCCGACGGCTTCCGTTGTCTCCAGTCTGCCTTCGGCCAACGCCTCCACAACACTCTCTAGTCGATGACTCAAGTCGCCCATCACCATGATGCCGGCTAGCCTGGCACCGCCCTTGAGCGTGTGCAGGTGTCTTTGCAACTCAGCCAGCCGCTCGCCGGCAGCGGGCTGCTGGCGCCAGACAGAAAGCGCCGCATCGGCCTCCTCCAGCAACTCGGAAGCCTCCTCGTAGAAGATGGCAGCGATCTCCGGATCGATGTCGAGTGGCTCGTGAGCGACCGGCGCCTTGACCGGCTCCGGCCCGATTGCCGCTTCCTCCGATTCTTCCGGTCCCTCCTGGTCGAGCGGTATCAGTTCGATCTCCGCACCGGGTTCCTCCGTCGCGAACTCAGGCTCACCGGTTTCGGCCGGCTCCGCGACCTCCGCCTCTCCCGCGGCCTCCGCACGCAGAACGTGCTCGGAGTACTCCAGCTCAAGCCCCGCGACCAGATCGGTAACGTCCGCGGACGGAGGCCGGCCCTCCCGAATGTCCTGGATGATCTTCGTAATCGAGTCGGCAGCTGACCGGCACAGATCCAGGGCCGCATCGCTAAGTCCGGCGCTGTCACCATGCAGGCGACGGATCAACTGATTCAACGGCGCGGCGATAGCGACCGCCGGCACTACGCCAGCCATGTTTGCGCTGCCGCTCAGGGTGTGGCACGCCCGGTGGAGTTCCTCGGTCACCTCGTGAGGCGGGGACTGGTCCTCACGCGACAACAGATACTGCTGCAGCGTCTCCAGGTGGCCGGAGGCCTCCTTGGTAAAGATATCCCGCAGGATGGGGTCCATCTCCCCGCCGGCTCCCTCAGCAACGATCTCCTCGCCGGCCAGCGTCTTGCCGAGCATCTCTTCGGCTTCTGGCCGTGCTTCAGCGAATGCGTTGGCCTGCTCCACGTATGCAGCAACGTCGATCTCGGGCGCACGCCCAGACTCGAGTTGCTCGACCAGGGATGGCACGGCCTCGATCGCCCGCGCCAAGAAGCTTGCGATCGACTCTGTGCGTTCCAGTGTCCCGGAGAGAATCCGGTTGAGGAGATTCTCGATCGACCAGCCGAATTCCCCGATCAGTTCGGCGCCAACCATGCGCCCACTGCCCTTCAGGGTATGGAACTGCCGGCGCACTTCGGTCAGCGCCTCCTCATCGCCATCGGCCTGCCAGGACGGGAAGCGGGCCGCCATCGTCTCCGCCAGTTCGCCGGCTTCTTCGATAAACAGCTCCAGAAGCTCCGGATCGATACGACCAGCCTGCGGCCCGATACGTGGCGGCGGAGGTGGAGGCGCGGCCGCTTCCTCGGCCAATGACTCTTCGGTCGGCGTCACTGGCGTCGGCGCCTCAGGCAGGCCCTCATCCAGTCGCGGCATGATCCGGGTACGATCATCATCCGCCGAGGGGATGCCCTCGGACTCGCGCAGCATGGCCGCCAGGTTGACGGTCTCCGCTCCCTCACCTATGGCGGCCGAAGGCGGAATGACCGGCTCGCGCGGAATCGCATCGAGTGCTGCCAGGCATCCTTCCGCGTTGTCCAGCATATACATCGGATCGCTGCGTCCGCTCTGGATCGTCTCCATGTAGAACTCGATGCTGACGATCGCGTCCGCAAGACGGTCCAGGGCCGGCTGCGACGGCACTGCATCGCCGATGGCCAGCCATCGACGGATGTTGCTTCCTACTCTCTCGATCGCCGCCACGGCGCGGCTACGATCCAGCATCACAAGGCCAGCCGTCACGCCGCGCAACAGGAAGGGCACCTCGTCGAGTACGTGCGGCTCCAGAGGCGCCTCCAGCGCCTGAACGATCGCGTCCTTAACCCGGTCGAGGTTGATGATGCACTCGCGTAGCACCGCCGAAGTCACTTCCTCGAAATCACGAAGCGACTCGATCTCGGCAAGGTCCTCGGCATCTTCGGCCGCCTCCCCTTGCTCGACGATCAGGCCGACGAGCTGGTTGTCGAGATTGTCTTCTACTTCGATCAGGGTTGTGGCGATCGCCAGCAATGTGTCTTCGTCGGGCGAACCGTCCCCTTCGACGATGTCGCGCAGGTGGGTTGTCTGCGCCTGCAC